>CXWL01002120.1_pt1 | contig 63983 bp, 63 predicted proteins | sample 590931 | NCBI WGS metagenome assembly CXWL01 (sample SAMEA3498368, study PRJEB10139) | groundwater metagenome | biome: water well; material: biofilm material | place: Germany | collected 2015-04-27 | reverse complement strand
CCCCCATCCCCACCGCCACCGCCACCGCCGCCCGCCCCACCACCTCCGCCGCGCATGACGTCTGCGCCCAATGCGACGTTGACGATCGGCGTGCAGGAAGACTATTCGCGCCTTGCCTTTCGCTTCGAAGCGCCGACGACTGTCGCGGCGGCAATGACAAGCAATCGCCTTGAGTTGCGCTTCTCGCGCGCCGCCGACCTCGACATCTCGGAATTGCGCGCAAACCTGCCGCGCTTTGTGCGTGAAGTCCGCAGGCTCAGCGCACCGGGCGCGCAGGTGCGGCTTCTGTTGATGCTGGACGCCGGCGTACGCCAGCGCAATTTCGTCGACGGCAACCGCGTTGTGATCGATCTACTCCCGCCGGAGGGCGGTGTCTTGCCGGGGGCGGAGGCGGCAAATGGTGAGGCGGCGCCGGTGCCGGGGCGCCCGCCAGTCAGCGGTACCGCGCGCGTGCAATTGGTGGAGGAAGCCAACGACACCCGCATCACCGTGACTTGGCCAGCGCCCACGCGCGCCGCCGCGTTTCGGCGCGGCGAAGCTGTTTGGGTCGTGTTTGACGCTGCCGGCCGCATTGATCTTGCGGGTGTCGCGCGCGCGGGTCGTCGCCACCAAGATGTCGAGGTGGTGCAAGGCGAGGGTGTCATCGGTTTGCGCATACCCGCGCCGCCGGACGTTTTGATTTCGGCGACGGCGGAGGGAAATTCCTGGACCTTCACGCTTGGCCCGCGCAATGCCGCAGGGCAATCAGCGGCGCTTGTGCGCGAAGTTGAGCCGGACGGACGCGCACGCCTGCTTGCGCGATTCGGGCGTGAAGGCGTCGTGCGCTGGATCAACGATCCGGAGATTGGCGATCGTATCGGCGTGGCGATGATTGGCGGCCCGGCCAGAGGCGTCGATGTGCGTCGCGCGACGATGGAGGCTGCGGTGCTTCCGGCCGCCCACGGCGCTGTCATCGAACCACGCGCCGATGATGTGACGGCGTCATTTAACGCCGGCAATCTCATCGTCACACGCAGCGGCGGTTTGATCGCTGCCGCGCCGGCTTCCGAGGTTGCGGCAAGCGTCAACGCGGCGATGCTCGAAGAAGCGCTGAGTGGCGACGGCGGCGCATCGCTCGCGCCGCTGCTGGACTTGCGCCAAGTACGCGAACGCATTGACGATCTCAGCCGCCGCGCCGCCGCTGAAGGTGTGCGTGAGGGCGCGTCCGTCAGCGCGCGCATGGAATTGGCGCGCTTCCTGCTGCAGAACGAATTGGCCGCCGAGGCCTTGGGCGCGCTCCGCATTGTCGCCATCAACCAAGGCGAATTGGTAGAGATCGACCCTGAGTTTCGTCTGATGCGCGGCGCCGCCAATCTAATGATGGGCCGCGCCGGCGCGGCCCAGGCCGACCTCGTCGCCTCATCGCTCGCCGACAATCCATCAGCGGCCTTGTGGCGCGGGTATGCTGCGTTTTTGCGCAAAGAGTGGGGCGAGGCGCGACGTGAACTTGAGCGCGGCGCTGGTGCGATGGAGGAGCACCCGGCGTCCTGGCGGGCGCGCTTCCAGCTCGCGCTCGCAACCTCCGCACTGGAGCTCAACGACCACGCAGCGGCTGAAGCGGCGGCGCGCGCTGCTGGCGGTCAAGCCTCGGACCAAGCCATGCGTCTTCAAGCCCGTTTAATCGAGGCGCGTCTCGCGGGGGTTCGTGGCGATCCGGCGCGCGCGCTGACTATGCTCGACGAACTCTCCCGCGGCCACGATGAGGAAGTGGCGGTTCGCGCCAGCGTCGAAGCCATCCGCATCAGGCGCGCCAGCGGCGTGATGCGCGCCGTAGACGCCATCGAACCGCTAGAGGCGCTGCGCTTCCGGTGGCGTGGAGATTCGGTTGAACTCGCCACTGTCGGCATTCTGGGCGAGGTGTATTCCGAACTTGGTCGCTGGCGCGATGCGCTGGCCACGATGCGCGTCGCCGCCGACCGCTTCCCAACCGATCCTGCTGCGCGGCAATTGCGCGCCGATATGTCGACCCTGTTTGAGCGATTGTTCCTCGACGGGGACGCCGATCGGCTTGAGCCCATTCAAGCTCTTGGTCTGTTCTATGAGTTCAGCGATCTCACCCCCGTGGGACCAAACGGCGATCGCATCGTGCGGCTGTTGGCGGGCCGCCTCGTGCATGTCGACCTGTTGGAGCAAGCCGCGCAATTGCTGCAACACCAAGTCGACGAACGCTTGGATGGCGTCAGCAAGGCTCAGGTCGCCGGTGATCTTGCCGCCATCTATCTGATGGACCGCAAGCCAGACCAGGCGCTTGTGGCGCTGGCCTCGTCGCGCCAGCCCAACATGTCACCGCTCTTGCTCGCCGATCGGCGCATCCTTGAGGCGCGGGCGCTGCTCGACCTTGGGCGCCTCGATGCTGCGGTTGAGCTGGTCGAGCGCGATCGCAGCGAGGACGCCCAGCGCGTGCGCGCGGACTCGGCCTGGCGCGCGCGCGATTGGGAGCGCGCCGCGGTGGAGCTGCGCAGCCTGCTGGCCATGCGCAACCGCGCGCAGCCGCTTGACGCTTCGGGACGCCAAGCGGTGTTGCGCGCAGGGGTGGCGCTGACGTTGGCGGGCAACGAGGAAAGCGTGCGGGCCCTCTATCGCGACTATGCCGGCGACATGGCCAACAGCGAACAAGCCGACGCGTTCGAGGTTGTGGCGTCTGGCGTCCACGCTGACGGCGCGGCGATCCGCGACGTCGCTCGAGCGGTCGCGCGCACCGATTTGCTTGACCGCTTCCTGCAGCGCCTGCGAACAAGCATGACCGCAGAGGCCGCGGCGCGCACGCCGCCGCCAAGCGCGCCGGCCACGCCCGCCCCGCCGGGTCCGCCCGCCGCTCCCCCACCGGCTGCACCGCCAGCGCAGCCCACACGCCCGACGCCTGCCGCCGGCGCATAATCGCCGACACGTGCAGTTGGCGTGTACATTTCCGACGCCGACAAGCGGCAATCGCGCTAATCTCATCTCGTGATTTCGGTGATCATCCCTACTTTTGATGCTGCACGGCATCTGCCGCGCGCCCTTGCGCCCCTCGTCGTTGGCGCAGCGCATGGGTTGGTCAAGCAAGTGATCGTCGCCGATGCCGGCTCGACTGATGAAACCGTAGCCATTGCCGAGGCGGCGGGCTGCGATGTCATTGTTGGTGAGAAGGGCCGGGCCAAGCAAATGCGGGCTGGCGCGTCAGCTGCGAAGGCGAACTGGTTTTTGTTTTTGCACGCTGACACCGAGCTCGGGCAAGGCTGGGTGGGCGAGGCCGAACGCTTCATGGACGCTGCGCATGCGCATATGCGCGCGGGGGCGTTTCGGTTGGCGTTTGACGATGCTTCACCGCAAGCGCGCTGGGTTGTATTCTGGGCGCGGGTCCGCGCCGATGTGATGAAGCTGCCTTACGGCGACCAGGGTTTGCTGATCTCCCGCTTTCTCTACGAGTGCGTCGGCGGCTATCCTGATTTGCCGCTGATGGAGGATGTTGAAATCGTCCGCCGCTTAGGCGCCAAGCGCCTAGTCTTGTTGCGAACAGAAGCCGTCACCAGCGCCGAGAAGTACCGCCGCGACGGCTATGGACGTCGCTCCTGGCGCAATCTCACGTTGACGGCGCGCTATCTCATGGGCGCTGACCCAGCCGTGTTGGCGAAAGCCTATGATTGAGCGTCCCACTTTGATCGTGATGGCCAAGGCGCCGCGCGTTGGCCTGGGCAAAAGTCGGCTCGCGGTTGACATTGGCCTCACCGAAGCATGGCGCATGAACCGCGCGCTGCATGCGCAAACGCTGCGCGTCGCTTGCGACAGGCGTTGGGAGACGCTGCTGTGCGTGACGCCGGATGCCGCCGCTGTGCTTGATCTCCCTGGTGTGTGGCCGCGTGAGCTTGGTCGCATTACCCAAGGCAAGGGTGACCTCGGTGAGCGGCTTGCGCGCGCGTTGGCGCCGCATCGTCATGTGGCGGTGATTGGCACGGATTGCCCAAAGCTCACGCGCACACACCTTGCGTCGGCGTTCCAAGCGCTCAAACGCGCGTCGTTTGTGCTGGGGCCGGCGCGCGACGGCGGCTTTTGGCTGCTTGCGGCGCGCGCAGGCGCCGCGGCGGCGCTCGCTATGGGCGGCGTGCGCTGGTCGAGCCGGCACACGACGAAGGACGTGCTGCGTAATCTTGGCGCGCGCAATGTCGCGGTGTTGGCGACGTTATCAGACATAGACGTGGCGGCGGACCTGCCGCGTCAGCGCTCCGCGACGCGCCGATCCAGTGGGGCGTAGATCGCCGCGTCACCGGCGGCGAGGCGGTCGAGTTCAGGCGTAGGTTGGCCGTAACGTTTGCGGCACAGCGCCATATGCGAGAGTGCGCGCTCGGCGTAGTCGCGGCTTTGCGCGCGCGGCATAGTTTCGAGCAACAACAGCGGGTCGATGTCAGCTGGTTGTGTCGCCAGCCAGCGTGCGAGCCAGCCTGGCCCGCCATTGTAGGCCGCAAAGACGCGCCCGAGATCGCCATCGTTATGGAACTCGGTCATCAGCCACTGCAGGTAGGACTGGCCAAGGCGCATATTGAGGCCCGGCTCGAACAAAGCTGCTGGGTTGCGCCGGTAATTCGTCGAGCGGTCCATGTCGCGCGCCGTGGATGGCAAGAGCTGCATCAGTCCGCGCGCATTTGAAACGCTGACCGCCTTGGGGTTGAAATAGCTCTCCTGACGCACAATCGCATAGATCAGAGCGCGATCTAGCGAGAAGCCGTCGTCGGGTTCAAACGAGGTCGCCGGGCAAAAGCCCGCCGCGACTTCGTGGCCGCCATATTCGGCGCTACGCAATTGGGCGCTTGGGGCTTCGAGCGCGATGGCGAGCGCCAGGAACGTAAAATCGTCGTCGTTGGTGAGATCGGCGTGCAAGCGGCGCAATTCACTCTCAACTTCCGACAGCCTCCCCAGTTGCGCCAGCGCCGCCGCGCGCCGCGCTCCGGGGTAACGTTCAATGAAATGCGCGAGCGTGTCGGCATCGACCTCCGGCGGCGCGAAGGTAAGCGGGCTGTCACGGCCAAGCTGTGCTTCGGCCAGCTGGCCATAAAACGTCCATGGGCGCTGCGCGGCGGCTTCTAGGTGCTGGGTCACGCCGTTGCTTTCGCCTGTCGCAAGGCGCGCACGCGCTGCCCAATAATGCGCTGCCGCCGCAGCCCAGCCGCCGTGATGGGCCCATTGTGAAGATGCTTCGAATTGGCGCACTGCTTCAGCGTAGTCATGCTGGCGATAGGCGATGATGGCCAGTTGCCAAGCGGCTTGCCCGGCGCGTGGACCAGAAAGCTGGAAGTATGCAAGCGCGCGTGCGCCTTCATCGTCGCCTTCGCCGAGGCGTTCTGCGATCTGTTCGATTGCGGCGCGCGCGGAGGCGTTGTCGCCGGAAATCGCTGGCGCGGTTCCAGGCAGCGTGCGCCCGCGCCCGGCTATCGGCTCGGGTGCGTGGGCACGCGAACGGCGACCGCGCGAGCCCATTGCGCGTTCGTAGATTGCGGCCGCCATGCCGTATTCGCCGTAACGGCTGAGCCACGCAGCATAGTCGGACCAATCGGGACGGAAGCTGCTCGCAAGCAACATGCGCCCGCGCACCGCCCCTGCAAGCACATCATCCTCGGTGCGTGAAAGCGCGGTTCCAACGCCGCGCCAGTCGCCAGCCTCGATGGCCGAAAAAGCGTCGCGATAGGCGCTTTCGTCATGCTCGGAAAGCGCCACCACACGGGGTTCGGCGGCTGCAGGGCCAACCAAGGCGGCAACGGAAAGGGCGGCGAAAGCGCAGCGGAACATCATTCTGAGCCCGTTCATGGATTGGAGGGCGGCAACCGCGCCACCCCTAGTTCGGTCAGCCAAGTCTCGGCGGCGAGAAGGTCCGCCCAGGCCAGCTTCTTCTGGCGCGGCTGGCGCAGCAGATATGCCGGATGAAGCATAACCATGACGTTGACGGCCTGTCCGGTCCCGTTGTGGGCAAGGCGGCGTCCACGCAACTTCATGACCGCCTCCTCGCGCTTGAGCACAGTAAGGGCCGCAGCCTTGCCGGTCAGGATGAGAAGCTTCGGGGACGCCAACTCGATAAGCCGTTCTACGAATGGCAGGCACGCGGCGATTTCGCCCGAGGTGGGGTCGCGGTCGCCTGGCGGGCGCCAGTAAATAGTGTTGGAGATCAATAAATTAAAACGGCGATCCAGGCCGATCTGCGCGAGCATGCGGTCCAACAACTGACCCGACCGACCGACGAACGGCTTTCCCCGCTCGTCCTCCTCCTTGCCTGGCGCTTCGCCAATCAGCAGTACCTCGGCGCTCTCGACCCCGTCGGTGAACACCGTGTTGCGGGCGGTGACCTTCAGCGCACAGCCTTCGAAGTCTTCTACCGCAGACCGGAGTTGAGACAGGTTCAACGCCGCAGCGGCAAGCGCGCTGGCGTTATCCACAGAGGCGGAACCCAGCGATTGAGCGGCAGCTGGTTTTGAACCGCCGCCTTCGAACCGAGGCGCCTTGTATTGGCGTGGGGGGGGCGGTTGGGCGGGTTTCGCCACGTACACCGCTTCCGCGCCGTCCATGTCCACGCCCGCCGCCCGCCAGAAGGCGAGGAGCGCACGCGCGGCGGGGGCGAGATCGGCGTCCACCGCGCTATTATGCAGGACTCGGGCGAATCGCCAAAGCAGCCGGGCAGTCTTGCGCGCCCGTTCATGTGCTTTGATAAAGCGCCACGATCAGGGAAGGGAAGTTTATGGCCGAGGCAGCCCGCGACGCCATGGAATACGATGTGGTGATCGTCGGCGCGGGGCCCGCCGGTTTGTCGGCGGCGATCCGGTTGAAGCAGCTTGCAGCAAAAAACGAGGCCGAGGTTTCCGTCGCTGTGCTGGAGAAGGGCGCAGAGATCGGCGCACACATTCTTTCCGGCGCGGTGATTGACCCTGTGAGCTTGAACGAACTTATCCCGGACTGGAAGGATCGAGGCGCGCCGCTTGATACGCCGGTTACCGAGGATCGCTTCGTTGTTCTAGGCCCAGCGGGCGGGGCGGCATTGCCAATGTTCCTGATGCCGCCGCTGATGAACAATCACGGCAATTACATCGTCTCGCTCTCCAACTTCACCAAATGGCTCGGCGGTCAGGCTGAGGCGCTTGGCGTTGAAATCTATCCGGGGATGGCTGCGTCGGAGGCCGTGTTTGACGAACTCGGCGCTCTAAGAGGCGTGGTCGCGGGCGTGTTCGGCATTGGCCGCGACAGCGCCAGGAAAGCCGACTTTCAACCCGGAATGGAGCTGCACGGAAAATATGTCCTCATCGCCGAAGGCGCGCGTGGATCACTGACGAAAACCTTGCAACAGCGCTATAATTTGAATGCCGCCTGCGATCCGCAGAAGTTTGGCATCGGCATCAAGGAGCTTTGGGAAGTGCCTGCCGCGCAGCACAAGCCGGGCCTGGTGTTGCATACTGTCGGCTGGCCGCTCGACGATAAGACCGGCGGCGGTTCGTTCTTGTACCATTGGGGCGAGCGGCTGGTTTCGGTCGGCTATGTCGTCCACCTCAACTATAAGAACCCCTACATTTCACCGTTCGATGAATTCCAGCGCCACAAGCTGCACCCTGAAATCGCCCAACACATCGCAGGCGGCAAGCGTATCGCCTACGGCGCGCGCGCGATCACCGAAGGCGGCCTCCAATCCGTGCCGAAACTCGCATTCCCCGGCGGAGCGCTGATTGGCTGTGCAGCTGGGTTCGTCAATGTGCCGCGCATCAAGGGCAGTCACAACGCCATGAAAACGGGCATGCTAGCGGCGGAAGCTGCGTTCGAGGCGATTGCTGCGGGGCGCCAGCGCGACACGCTCGACGCCTATCAGGACGCTTATCGCGCCAGCCGCGTCTATGCGGACCTCAAGCGCGTGCGTAACGCCAAGCCGTTGCTCTCGCGGCATGGCACGTTCTGGGGCGGATTTCTCGGCATGCTCGACATGTGGTCGACGACGCTGCTGGGCGGACACTCGTTCTTTGGTACGCTGAAGCACGGCAAGTCCGATGCGGAGGCCACCGAGAGGGCCGCCAAGCATCGGCCGATCGATTACCCCAAGCCTGACGGCGTCCTCACTTTCGACAAACCCTCATCGGTCTATCTGTCGAACACTAACCATGAGGAAGATCAGCCCGCCCACTTGACACTGCGCGATCCGAGTATCCCGATTGGGGTGAACCTGCCCGAATACGCCGAACCAGCGACACGATATTGCCCTGCTGGCGTGTATGAGGTGCTGTACGATGAGGCCGGCGCCAACCCGCGTTTTCGGATCAACGCCCAAAATTGCGTTCACTGCAAAACGTGCGACATCAAGGATCCGAGCCAGAACATTGACTGGGTGACGCCGGAGGGCGGCGGCGGCCCAAACTATGCGAATATGTGACTGCGCCAATATGTGAGCCGCACCCGCGGAAGCGGGAAAAACGAGGTGAATGGATGCGTTGGGCGATCCTTGCGGCGAGTGTCGCTGCTGTAACTTATGCGAGCGCTGGCGGTTCTGCGGTCTGGGCCCAGGCCAAGCCCGAAGGCACGGGCCTGCATCAGCCTGTCGCGCTGGAAGACGAACGCATGCCGGCGGCGGCGCTGCGCGCCACATCCCCACCGGACGCCGCATTAGATCGCAGCTACGAGGACCCTTCCCTGGCGCTGGTCGAAGCCGACATCGATTACCTCGTGCGCGCTGGCCGGCGCGCTTTGGCCGCCGGCGAGCCGACGCCGCTTTGGACTGCGGTAGTGTTCGCGGATGAGCTTGCTTCGAACCACTTGGTTGAAGCGCGCGCCGCGCTTGTAGGCGCGCCGGGGGGCATCAATGGCGGAATGGCCGATATGCTGGAGCCGTTCTTGCTCGCGGCGGAGGGCCGCGTCGACCGCGGCGTTGAGCGCATCGATGCGGGCGGCGACAGTTTGCCTGCGCCATTGCCTGAAGTCGCGCGTGCGCTTGTGTTTGAATCGGCAGGTCGGCTGGAGGAAGCCGCAGCTGTCTATGCGCTGATGGCCGATCGCCTTGATCTCACGCCACCCGGTGAGGCCGAGCCCCAAAACTTGGAAGAGTTTGAGCGCTCGTTGGGCGCCGTCCGCGTCACGCATGCGGTGTACCGCGCCGCCCTGGTGAATCACCGCCTCGGTCGGATCGACGCAGCGCGCCGTTACTATGGCGTTGTCGCGCAATTTGCCCCGCGCTCGGCTGACGTGCTGGAAAACCTGCGTCGGCTTGACGCCGGGCAACCTCCGTTCGAGCAGCCGCTGGATGTTCGCAGCGCCACCGGGCGATGGATGCTGTTCTTGTCAGAATATGTAACTCAGGCCGAAAATCTCGCGGCGATGATGTCGCAACAAGACCCCGCGCCAGGTCTGTCGTCGGCGTCTGGGACGGCAATGCTTCAGCTCGGCGTGCTGCTTTCGCCGGACGCCAATGATTGGCGCCTCTACGCCGCACAGCAAGCGCTCGAAGCTGGCGGCGCTGACGGCGCCAAACGGATTATCGATCTGATGCCGGCGGACAGCGTATTCGCGCCGGATGCTGACATCGTGCGGGCGTCAATCGAACTTGAACGCCGCAACGATGCTGGTGCAGTCGCTGCGGCTGACCGTGCGCTCGCATCGGCGGGCGACCGCTGGGCGGTGGTCGCTTCTGTCGCCGACATCTACCGTCGTGTGGGGCAGGCCGAGCGCGCCATCCCTGCGTTCGACCGGGCGTTGGCGATGGTGCAAGATCCAAAAGACCGCGCCGACGTTCTGGGTTATCGCGCTTTCGCACACCGCTTTGCCGGCAATCTTTCCGCTGCCACTGCTGACATGCGCGCCGCTTTTGAAATCGACCAGAGTGTCGATACTCGCTTGCTCTACGTGTCGATCCTTATGGACGATCCCAGCGCTTGGCGTGATGGCGTGGAAGTCGCACGCGCGATGTTCGCCGAGCAGCCCGATTCAGTGTTGCGGCTCAATGCGCTGGGCTACGCGTTGATCCAGCGCCCAGAGGGCCTGGAAGAGGGCTACCGCCTGTTGTGGCGCGGTTTCAATTACGGCCAGACCGACTACGCGGTTATCGATAGCTTGGGGTGGGCGTACTATCTTCACGGACGTTTCGAGGAAGCGCGCGCGCTGATCGAGCGCGCGAATGGCCTCTCGATTGGCGATCCCAATGCGGAAGTTCTCGACCACCTCGGCGATGTGTATTGGCGCCTTGATCGACGCGACGACGCGCGCGACCAATGGCGCCAAGCGCTTGATGCGCGCCCCGACGCAATCCGGCGCAGCGCGCTCGAACGCAAGGTTGCGCGCGGCTTGACCGCGCCAGCGCCGCGTCGGCGTGACTTGCCGCAAGTGTCGCTTCCTGACGCCCCTTCGCAACGGGAAGATCTGTGAAGCCGGCGCTTGGGGTAGCCGCGCTCGCCGCGGCCCTCGGGCTGGCCTCCTGCGCCAGCACTCTGGCCGAACCGCCAAGGGCCGCTGCGTACGGCGACTATTTGAGCGGGCGAATAGCAAACCTGCGCGACGATCACGCCGCCGCAGCCGATCGTTATTTCGCAGCGTTGGCGCGCGCGCCAGGCGATAGCGCGTTGGTCAACGGCGCGCTGATCGCTTCGCTGGCGTCAGGCGACAGCGTCCGAGCGCGCCGCGCAGCGCGCATGGCGGGGCGTACCGATGCGCCGGGTTACGCCTACATCGTACGCGCCTCGGATGCACTGGCGGCTGGGCGTTGGAGCGGGGCCGATCAGCAGCTTGGCCTTGTCGAGGGCGCAGCGGCTGAGGAATTAATCGCACGTATGTTGGTTGTTTGGGCGCGGGCCGGAGCGGGACGCGTGGACGATGTGGTCGTCGATCTGGCGCCGCTCGCTTCAATCCGGCCATATGGCGGCCTTTTTGCGTATCAGCAGGCGATGGCGCTCGACTATGCGGGTCGTCAACAAGAAGCGCTGGCGGCGTATGCGACGGCGCAACAAGGCGGCTTGTGGCTGCCTGCCGGGATCGAGCGCCACGCCGACTTGTTGGCGCGCAGCGGCGATCGCGCGCAGGCCATCGCATTGCTAAGTTCGGACGCAAACCGCTCAAACCCCGCTTTGATAGCGGCGCTTGCCCGCATCGAGGCCGGCGGCGCGCCAGCGGCGGCGACACTGGACCCCGCACGTGGCGCCGCAGTCGGATTGTACGGTCTTGCAGAAATTTTTCTGCAGGAAGCAGATTCCACCAGCGGGCTCTCGGCGCTTACGTTGACGGTGATGCTCGATCCTGGCTTCGATGGCGCGCGGCTCGCGTTCGCGCAATCGCAATCCGACCTCGGTCATGCCGACCTAGCCCGCGCGGCGCTTACTGGCATCGCGCCGACATCGCCCTATGCGAGTAGCGCCCGTATCATGGAATCATGGGTGTTGCTCGAAGCGGGCGAGCAGGAGGCGGCGCTTGCACTCGCGCGGGCCAACGTCGAAAGCGGCGATGTCCGCGCACAACGCACGCTTGCGGACATGTACCGAAATCTCGATCGGTTCGGGGATGCAGAACCGCTCTACGCGAGCTTGATCACACTGCAGCCGACGGACTGGCGCCTTCACTTCGCACGCGGGGCGGCGCGTGCGCGCCTCGGTCGGTGGCCAGAAGCGGAGGCCGACATGCAGCGCGCGTTGCAGCTGTCGCCAGAGCAGCCAGATGTGATGAATTTCCTGGGCTATTCGTGGGTCGATCGCGGGGAGCGCCTTACGGAGGGTCTTGCCATGATCGAGCGTGCGGCCGTACTCCGACCCATGTCAGGGGCGATCATCGACAGCTTAGGATGGGCGCACTTTCGTTTGGGAGACTATGCGCGCGCGCTCGACATTCTGGAGCGCGCAGTTGAGCTTGAGCCCGCTGATCCCACCCTCAATGATCACCTGGGCGATGCTTATTGGCGCGTCGGCCGCAGAATCGAAGCGCGCTTTCAATGGCAGCGTGCGCTCACGTTTGCTCCGGAAGATTCCGACACGATACACGCGAAGCTTGAAAGCGGCCTTCCAGCCGAGCCGGCGGCGCACTCGGTGAGGCGCTAAGCGTGCGCGTCTTCGCGCCCGCAAAGATCAATCTCACGCTTCAAGTTGGCCGCCCGCGCGCCGATGGCGTGCATCCGCTGCAAAGCGTGGTGGTGTTCGCCGATGTGGGCGACGTGTTGGAAGCGGCGCCGTCAGACGCCTTGTCGTTGAACATCCATGGCGAGTTCGCGGCCGATTTGGCGATGAATGAGAGCAACCTTGTCTTGCGCGCAGCGCGAGCGCTCGCGGCGGCGGCGGGTATCGCTGCGCCTGGCGCGCGCATCTCCTTGCGAAAGGACCTGCCGATTGCGTCTGGAATGGGCGGCGGCTCCGCAGACGCTGCCGCGACGCTGGCGGCGCTAGATGCAATGTGGGGCCTGGGTTTTGGCGCCGAGCGGCTGGGCGAGGTTGCACGCCGTCTCGGCGCGGACGTTCCGGCGTGCGTTGGAGGGCGCACCTGCTACATGACCGGCGCAGGCGAGACCTCGGTCGCGATCGAGTTTCCTTCGTTCAATGCGGTACTCGTCAATCTCCGCAAGCCTCTCGCGACGGCGGATGTTTACCGCCAGTTCGACACGATGGCGCTGGGCGGGGATTTTGAGCCGCGACCTGCACCCGCATGCCGCGAACAGGCCAGTGCGCTGGCGGAGATCGCCGCTCTGGGCAACGATCTCGAGGCGCCCGCGCGCGTGTTGCTGCCGGAACTCGGCGAAGTCGCCGCTGTCTTGCGGGCAGACAGCCGCGTGCTCCATGCCGGCCTCTCTGGCAGTGGGGCCACGATGTTCGCGTTGGTTGACTCGCCCGCAGCGCCGGAGGCACTCGCCGCCGCCGTTCGATCAGCGCACCCCGATTGGTGGGTGCGCGCCACGACGCTTGGCGCGACTTGACCGGCGGGGGCGCTGGCGATAGCCCCGAAGCGTGCGAGGTGTCGCGTGATCCTGGAGTTCGGAATCGGCATCGCCGCCGCGATCATCGCGAGCTTTTTCGCATGCCGCGTGTTGATCCACACCGGTCCCATCGACCACCCCCACGAGCTGCACAAAGCACACGTCGCGCCGACGCCCTCCAGCGGGGGCGTGGGCATCGGCATCGGCTTCGCAGTGGGAATGGCGACCCTGGCGTTTCTGTCAGGTCAATGGCGCGATGACACAATGTTCCAGGGGGGCGCGATGCCATGGGCCGTGGCGGCGTTTGCTTATCCCTTGCTGTTGATCGGATATGTGGATGATGCCCGCCATTTGGGCGCGCGACTCAAATTTGTGCTGTTCTCGGCTCTATCCGTCGGCGCTTCGCTCTCCTTGGGCGTCGTTGCGGAATTGCCATTGGGACAAGGCGTTGTCGTGCCGCTGGGCTTTGTGTTTGGCCTTGTGGGCACAGCGCTGTGGGTGTTTACGCTGGTGAACTGCGTGAACTTCATGGACGGCGCCAATGGGCTCGCCATGGGGTCGGTTGCGGTCGGGCTCTTTGGGCTTGCTGCAGTCGCGGCCGCGCAGGGTTCGCCCAACGGTGTTGCGATCTGCCTGTGTGGCGGTGGGGCGTTGATTGGGTTTCTGTTTTGGAACTTTCCCCGTGGACATTTGTTTGCCGGCGATTCAGGGGCCTTGTTTTCGGGCGCTATTGCTGCGCTCGTTTCGCTTGGGTTAATCCACGAAACTGGCCTTTCACCGTTCGTGCCGCCGATCCTATTTTTTCCACTTTTGGCGGACGCCTTGTTGACGCTCGCGTGGCGCGTCAGCCGAGGGCGTCCGTTGCTCGTGGGACATACCGAGCACCTCTACCAGGTTGCGATGCGTGTAGGGTGGTCCCACGCGCGCGTTACGTTTGCGTATTGGTGCGCGATGGCCGCGTGCGGCGTGATCGGACTCAGTGTCGCGCGCATGCCCAATAGCGTCGCGCCCGGGTTGGCCCTTGCCGCCTTGGCGTTGATGTCGATTGCGTTATCGTTTTTGGTGCGGCGCTACACCGTGCGCCACGGCATCGCCGATGTTTAGTGTGCGCGGTTGACGACGAACTCCGGAAGGTCATCAAGCGCTTCGCGATAGGCGTTCGCGGGGAGCACTTGGAGCGCAGCGCGTGCGCGCGCTGCGTGTTCACGAGCGGCCTTAAGCGTCAAATTGATCGCATCGTGGCGGCGGATAAGCGACAGCGCGCGGTGGAAGTCGTCGTCGCCGCGTTCCCCGCCGACGACACGGCGCCAGAAGCCACGCTCGGCCTCGTCGCCCGCGTCACGCGCGAAGATCACAGGAAGAGTGACTTTTCCTTCTCTAAAGTCGTCTCCGGTGTTTTTGCCCATTGTCGCCGAGAGGCCGCCATAGTCGAGCGCGTCGTCTACCAATTGGAAGGCCAAGCCTAATTCGCGGCCATAGGTGTCCAGCGCCGTCGCTTCCGCGCCGGGCCGGCCTGCGGCCACTGCGCCGGATTTTGCCGCCGCCGCGAACAATGCGGCGGTCTTTGCCGCGACGATTTCCATATAGCGCTCGCGCGAGGTTTCCGCATCATTGGCGGCGGCGAGTTGCATCACCTCGCCTTCGGCGATCACGCTGGCGGCGCGTGCGAGAATATCGAGCACCATCAAGTCGCCAGTCTCGACCATCAAATTAAACGAGCGCGCGAAAAGGAAGTCTCCGACCAGCACGCTAGAGGAATTGCCCCACAACATGTTTGCGGCTTTCTTGCCGCGTCGCATGCTGGACTGATCGACGACATCGTCGTGCAACAAGGTCGCCGAGTGAATGAATTCGACAGCTGCGGCGAGTTTGCGGGGCCCATCGCCGCCACCGCCCAAAAGGCGCGCCGCCGCCAAAGTGATGAGCGGGCGTATGCGTTTGCCACCTGCGTCAATCAGATGCGCCGCGAGATTTGGAATAACTCCAACGGGGCTGGTCATATGCTGATGAATCAGCGCGTCGACCGCAGCGAGGTCTTCGGCCAATAGCGCCGCCAGGCGATCCACCGCATGGGGCGCGCCTGCTGCTTGCTTGACTGGTCCGAGCGCCGGTCCCAAGGAGGCCTCCGTTTGACCTAATGATGAAAACGATGCTGGGCTGTCACGCGCCGGTCAAGCTGGGTTCGCCCGATCGCGCGAATGGGTCGCATGTGCCGGAACAAGAGTTCACCGAGGACGCGATTTTAGATGGCCGTATACGTGTGCGCCAGCCTGCACGTGGCTATCGGGTGAACGTGGATACGATCTTGCTGGCGGCGGCGGTTGAGGTCAAATCCGGTATGCGCCTGATGGAAGCTGGCTGCGGCGTTGGCGCGGCGGTCCTGGCGGTCGCTCAGCGCGCGCAGGGCGCGTCATTTCTTGGAATCGAACGCGAAGCGAACATCGCCGCACTCGCACGCGAAAATGTCGCCATGAACGAGATGTCCGCGTGCGTAGAAATCCTGACAGGCGATGTTCTCGAACGAAGCGCGAATGTTGGCGTATTTGACGGCGTGTTCCTCAACCCTCCGTTCGACCAGGCCGGCGATGGCCACGCTCCAGCTGAGGCGCGCTGGGCGGCTCAGATTACCGATGCGCCCATCGATGCTTGGATTTCGGCGTTGGCCGACAGGCTCTCAGGAAACGCGGCTTTGACCATGATTCACCGCGCCAGCAAGCTCGCGGAGATTCTTGCCGCCATCGACGGCCGGCTCGGCGGGGTTGAGATCGTTCCGATCCACCCGAGTGAATCCACGCCGGCAAAGCGCGTTTTGGTGCGGGCGCGAAAGGGTTCGCGGGCGCCTCTGCGACTATTGAGAGGGATTGCGCTTCGCGACGTGTCTGGGGCCAAGCACACGCCTCAAGTCGAGGCCATCCTCCGCGGCGAAGCCCAGATTGCGTGGGTGTGATTTGACTTCATGCGGGCCCCGCCCCAGGTTCCGCGCCAACGGATCGAGCCGACGCCCGAGTCGCCCCGTTCCGGCCAGACAAACGAACCTCGCGGGAGAGCGCGCGCCAGAACGTCTCTGGATGGCGCCCCCGAAGGAGCAACCGCCCCGGAAACTCTCAGGGAACCGGACCGCGAGGGGATGAACACGCTGGAAAGCGCGGGCCAGAACTTGGTTCGCCGCCGACGGAGTAAGCCCCGATCAACTCGGGCGTGAATCTCTCAGGCGCCAGGACAGCGGGGGCTGCGTGCCATTTCGCACGCGCCGCGCGTATCTGGAATGGACATGACAGAAACCACGACCCCTAAAAAGCTGCCGCTCGACGCGCTTTGGCGCGCGCGCACTTCGAAGTTCGGCGATTTCGCCGGCTACGACATGCCGCTCCAGTTTGAAGGTTTGATCGCCGAGCATACTTGGACGCGCCAGCACGCAGGCTTGTTCGACGTCAGCCACATGGGGCCGTGTTTTTTTGCGCTGCCGAAGGGGCACGGGCTTGAGGGCGACGAGGCGCACAAAAAGGTCGCCGCGCTGATCGAACGCCTCGTGCCCGCCGACATCCAGGGCCTAAAGGCGGGACAAGTCCGCTACACGACGCTCCTCAACGAAGGGGGCGGCGTGCTTGACGATCTGATGATCGCGCGTCCCGCCGAGCCGGGCGCGGCGGGCGATCTCTACATCGTCGTCAATGCAGGTTGTAAGCATCAAGACTGGGCGCTGATCGAGGCGGCGACCAAAGCTGAAGCGAACCTGGTCCGTGCCGATGATCGCTGCCTGTTGGCGTTGCAGGGGCCGAGCGCCGAATCCGTCGCGCGCGCCGTGATCAGCGACGACCTCGCCGGCATGAGTTTCATGCAGGTGAAGCGCTTCGATGCGTTCGGACGCCTCACTATTACGCGCTCGGGTTATACCGGTGAAGACGGATTTGAGATCCTCGTGCGCGCCGAACATGCGCAAGCTCTGGCTGAAGCGTTGTTGGCGTACGCCGAGGTCAAGCCCGTCGGGCTCGGCGCACGTGATTCTCTGCGTTTGGAGGCAGGTCTTTGCCTCTACGGGCACGACCTCGACCCAACCACATCGCCGATAGAATCTGATCTCGCTTGGACGATCCAAAAACGGCGGCGCGATGCTGGAGATTTTCCAGGGGCCAAGCGCATCAAGCGCGAAATGGAGCTTGGTCCGGCCCGCAAACGCGTCGGCCTGAGACCGAAAGATCGCGCGCCCGCGCGCGAAGGCGTCGTCATCGAGAAGGACGGAAAGGCAATTGGCCTGGTCACCTCCGGCGGTTTTTCGCCAATTCTCAACGCGCCGATTTCCATGGGCTACGTCGAGGCGCCATTCGCGGCGCCCGGCGCAGAGGTCGATCTTATCGTGCGCGGCCAAAGGCGGCCCGCTGAAGTGGTCGCGCTGCCGTTCGTACCGCACCGCTACCACCGTCCAAAGAAGGCTTGAGGGGAGTTTTCATGAGTACGCGCTACACTAAGGATCACGAATGGGTGCGGCTGGAAGCTGGCCTCGCGACTATCGGCATTACGGCCTACGCCGCCGAGCAATTGGGGGACGTGGTTTACGTCGAGCTGCCCGCCGCCGGCGCTGCGTTCGCGGCAGGCGCCGAGATGGCGGTGGTGGAAAGCGCGAAGGCCGCGTCGGATGTGTATGCGCCGATAGCCGGCGTCATCGAGGGCGCAAACGCTGCGCTGTCAACCGAACCAGACTTGGTCAACCAATCACCAGAGGCCGAGGGCTGGTTCGTCAAAATTCGCCCCGCCAACAAAGCCGAGATCGACGCGCTGATGGATGAAGCCGCGTACGCTGACTACGTGAAGGGGCTCTGATGCGGGTCGCCCACACCACCCATCCCCGGATGGCGGCGAAGCCGGCAGTCCGGGGCCCACCTCCGCTGCTGCTTGTGCTTATGGGTCCCGGACTTCGCCTGCGGCGAATCCGGGAATGGGTGCGAACCTCGGAATCCTGGATATGAGATACCTCCCCCTCACCGACATTGACCGCGAGCAGATGCTCAAGGTTATTGGCGCCAAATCCATAGATGATCTCTACATCGACGTGCCCAAGAGCGCCGTGCTCAAAGGCCTTGTCGATCTCCCCCGCGCGCAGGGCGAAATCGAGGTGTACCGGCACATGCAAAAGTTGGCGGAAAAGAATATTCCTGCCGGCCGCACGGCGTTTTTCCTCGGCGCGGGCGCTTATCGCCATCACGTGCCGGCGAGCGTCGATCATCTGATCCAGCGCAGCGAATTCCTTACGGCGTACACGCCGTATCAGCCCGAAATCGCGCAAGGCACGTTGCAGGCGCTGTACGAGTTCCAAAGCCAGGTGGCGCTGCTGCTCGATATGGAGGTGGCCAACGCCTCGATGTACGATGGCTCGACTGCTTGCGCGGAAGCGGCGATGATGGCCGCGCGCGTGACCAAGCGGAAGAAGATTATCTTCTCCGGCGGCGTGCACCCGCATTATATCGACACCGCGCGCACCGCTTGCGAAGCTCTGGGGCTTGAGATAATCGCGCTGCCGGCGGCGGTGGATGACGAAGCGGCGGTGACGAAACATCTCGGCGCCGATGTGGCGGCGTTGATCGTGCAATCGCCGAACGTTTTTGGCACGATCAGCGATCTGAGCAAGATCGCCGACGCGGCCCATGGCGCTGGCGTGTTGCTGGTGGCGACCTTTACCGAGGCCGTGGCGTTCGGCCTGATCGAGCCCGCGGGTGCGATGGGGGCGGATATCGTCTGCGGCGAGGGCCAGTCGATCGGCAATGCGCTGAATTTCGGCGGGCCGTATGTGGGCCTGTTCGCGACGAAAGAGAAATACATCCGCCAAATGCCCGGCCGCGTCGCCGGAGAGACGCTCGACGCCGACGGCAGGCGCGGCTTCGTGCTGACGCTGTCGACGCGCGAACAACACATCCGCCGCGAAAAGGCCACGAGCAACATCTGCACCAATTCGGGTCTATGCCAGTTGGCCTGGACCATCCACATGACGCTGCTCGGCGAAGCAGGCCTGCGCCGGCTGGCGCAGCTCAATCACGAAAAAACGATCGCGCTGGCCGAAGCGCTGGCGCGCGCGCCTGGCGTTGAAGTGCTGACCAAAAGCTTCTTCAACGAAATCGCGGTCCGCGTGCCGGGCGATGCGCAGGGGGTCGTCGATGCGCTCGCCGAGCAGGGCGTGCTCGCCGGCGTGGCCATGAGCCGGCTGGATCCGCGCGCGGGCATGGACGATGTGCTGATTACATGCGCGACCGAGATGAATACCGATGAAGATCTCGCGGCGTATGCCGATGCGCTGAAGAAGGTGCTGGGATGAGCGAACTTGTATTGAGAGGCAAAAAACAAAGCCCCCGTCATTCCGGACGCGCGGAGCGCGATCCGGAACCTAGGGGCAACAAACGCGGTGTTGGCCCCTGGGTTCCGGGTTCGGCCTACGGCCGCCCCGGAATGACGGAGCCACGATCATACGAGGTTCATAAATGAATCCCTCAACCATCTCCGGCAATCGCGGCCTGCTCCAAGCCGAACCACTGATTTTTGAAACTGGCCACGCCACCGGAACCGGTGTCGATCTGCCCGCGCCGAAGAACATTCCCAACAAGCTCGCCGGCCTCGCGCGCAAAGCGCCGCTCGATCTGCCCGGGCTCTCCGAACCGGAAACCACGCGCCATTTCGTGCGCCTCTCCCAAAAGAATTACGCCATCGATCTTGGCCTGTTCCCGCTCGGCTCGTGCACGATGAAGCACAATCCGCGTTTGAACGAGCGCGTGGCGCGGTTCGAAGGTTTTGCTGATCTGCATCCGCTGCAACCGATAGCGACAACCCAAGGCGCGCTCGAACTCATGGATCAGCTCGCGCACTGGCTGATGGAGCTCACCGGCATGCCCGCCGTCGCGCTGTCGCCCAAGGCCGGCGCGCATGGCGAATTCTGCGGCATGCTGGCGATCAAGGCGGCGCTGGCCGCGCGCGGCGAAGCGGAGGAGCGAAAACGCGTTCTGGTGCCAAGTTCGGCGCACGGCACCAATCCGGCGACCGCAGTCGCGGCGGGTTTTACCGTCGATGAAGTGCCCGGCACGGACGATGGTCGCGTCGATCTCGCAGCGTTTAAGGCCAAGCTCGGGCCGGATGTAGCGGCGGTGATGCTCACCAATCCCAACACCTGCGGCCTGTTCGAGCGAGATGTGAAGGCGATCGCCGATCTCATCCACGCTGCGGGCGGCTATTTCTATTGCGACGGCGCCAATTACAACGCCATCGTCGGTCGCGTGCGCCCCGGCGATCTCGGCATCGACGCCATGCACATCAATCTGCACAAGACGTTCTCCACCCCCCACGGCGGCGGCGGTCCCGGCGCGGGGCCGACCGTGCTCTCCGAAGCGCTCGCGCCGTTCGCGCCGGTACCTCACATTGTATCAACCGGAAACGGAAAGCGCGGACTGATCGAGCATAGGGAGCACGATGGCCAAGCCTTCGGTCGTATGTGCGCCTTCCATGGCCAGATGGGCATGTTCACCCGCGCGCTGACCTACATGCTCAGCCATGGCAGTGACGGTCTGCGGCAAGTGGCGGAAGACGCAGTGCTGAACGCGAACTACCTGCTCGCGCGCCTAAAGCCGCACTTTAACGCGCCATTCGGTCAAGGCCCGTGTATGCATGAAGCCTTGCTTGATGATTCGACCCTGCGTCCGCTTGGCGTCGAAACCATTGATGTGGCGAAGGCGCTGCTCGACGAAGGCTATCATCCGTTCACGACTTACTTTCCGCTCGTTGTCCACGGCGCCATGTTGATCGAGCCGACGGAAACCGAACCGAAGCGGGAGCTCGACCGCTTCGCCGACGTGATGATCGCGCTGGCCGAGCGCGCGAGGAGCGGTGACATCGAGTTCTTCAAGCAAGCGCCCAAACTCGCCCCTACACGACGGCTCGACGAAACCCGCGCCGCACGGCAACCGAAATTGCGCTGGAGGCGGGAAGCAACGGAGGCCGCAAACGCGGCCCAACACGCGGCGGAGTAGGGCTTACTCCAGCGTTTCCGGCGGCGGCAGTCCGTGCAAACGTTGCGCCGGCTGCGGCGCCCCGCGCACCAGGCGGCGCGCCACGAAATCACCAACGCCAAGCGTCAGCAATTCGTCAATACCAACATCGGGCGCGAGGTAGTTGGCGAGGACGGCTGCGTCGTTCACGCCGGTACGGAAGGCGGCGATGGTGCCGCAATTGGCGAGAACCGCGCGCGCGACATCGGCGCCGTGCACGCCGCCATCGAGCTGGCTCAGGCTCTGGTTGGCCAGCGTCAGCGAGAAGCCGTATTTGCGGCTCTGCGCCAGCATGTCCGCGGCCGTGCGTGTGGCCAAATGTTGGAACTCATCGACATAGACGCGCACCGGACGGCGCTTGGCTTCGGGAATGCGCGCACGGCCCATGCCGGCGGCGCCCACCTGCATCAGCACCAGCGCGCCAAGCAGACGCGCGTCATACTCGCCGAGCAGGCCGACCGGCAGCCGCACGACCACGATCTTGCCCTTGTCCATCGCACTTTGCAGGTCGAGCGTTTGTCCGGTCCGAGGATTGAGGAAGCGCTTGGTCACCGGGTTGCCGCTGAACTGCGTCATCTTCGAAGTGATGTATGGCGCCACGCTTTCGATCGAGGCGTCGCCCCGCGCTGGCCCGGCGATGCCGAGGAAGAATTGCCGCACGCCTTCATCGGAACACTGAGCGACCAGCCGCGCGCGGAAATCACTGTCGGCGAACACGTCCTGCAGCTTCATCAAGTCGCGGTCGTCCTTCTTGGAAGCGAGCATCAGGAGGAAGCAGGCGTTGCGGAAATAATTTTCGAACACCGGCCCGAACGCTTCGGGAATGCCCGGATGCATTTGCTTCGACAGCAGCATGATCAATTGGTTGACGACGAAATTGCGCTCCATCTCGGCGTCGATGCCGGGCGTGGTCAACAGATCGAGGCGCGCCTCGCACGCGGGATCGGAGGGATCGACCAGGATGATGTCCTTGCGTCGGCGCTTCGGCGCGTCCTTCAGCGCGGCGTCGGCCAGATCGCCATGGGGGTCGATCAGGATCACGCCTTCGCCCGCTTCCATGTCCTGGGTCAGCAGGTGGCGAATGAGCGTGGTTTTTCCCGTTCCGGTGCCGCCGATGATAAAAAAATGATGCGTGCGGTCGACGGCGCCAAGGCGCACGGGATCGTCGGCGGCGTCGAGCCCGAGCACCACCGCGCCGCGATGAGCGTCCACATCCGCCTGGGTGCGGCGAACACGCCGGCGCAAATCGTCGCCAGTGGGCGCGAAACGAAACGCCGGCGCGGCGCCGCGCGGCGCTGACGCCCGCAGATCCACGATCAAGCCTTGGCGCGGCTCGTCGGCGGCGCGTGCGCGTGGGCGCCCGAACAGAGCCATGGCGATGCAATCGAGGTCCTTCTCGTGCAGGCTAGTTTTGGTCGCAACCGAGACGCCGACGCTGACGCCAGATTGCCGGGCCAGCCAGAGCGACAGGGCGGTAAGCTGCTCGGCGTTGTCGTCCGTCGCCACTTCCGCCAGCGCCAGGCGCCGCGCGGCGTCCGCCACCGCCTCACGCTCCTGCCCCGACAAGTGCCGCGAACGCAGCTCGAAGCGCAGCCGCTTTACCCCCGCCGCTTCGGCGGCGTTGACCGCGGCGGCGAAATCAGCCGCACGGATCGCGGTCGGCGCCAGCCAAATCGTGCGCGGCTCGCCATCGCGATCGACGCCGGCCGCCGCACCCTCAGGCCGCGGCGCGAGCGGCGTCCATTTCAGCCGCGCGTTGGCGGTTGTGTCGATCGGCTTGAACAGCGCCTGCGGGGCGGTGAGCGTGGCCAAGCGGCGAATGTCATCGGCGAGTTCAGCTTCGCTCGCGCCGGGGGCGGTCATGGCCAGTTCCAGCCGCGTTAGGCGGCCCGACGCCGTGGCGACGAGGTCGAGCATCAGGGTTTGCCGCGCCGGGAACTCGGCCACAGCCAGCAGCAAGCGAGGGCGGTCGAGCACGGTATCGCCGCCGCGCGGAGCGTCGGCGAGCGCAAACCGCGCCTCGACGCGGTCCGCCTCCGGCTGCGGCGGGGCGGTTGGCCTTTTCCCAGCGCGGCGTCGGCGGAATTCGTCCTCGAAGTTGAAAATTTTCATGGGCCCCTCCGGCGTGAGCTGTCGCTCGCAAGCGAAGGGAGAGTTCGCGCGCGGGCGAACCGTACGCTTCACGGCGCTTAAATGACCGGGACAATCAGGTCCCCGGCGTCGCGCAGATGGCCGTCGCGGGATGATGAACTAGCGGGGTGAATTATGACAAAATTGCGGCGCGGACTGTTAAGATGTACAACACTTAAGCCCGGCGATTGTGCGGAAGCCAGGGACTAGCCGAACTTGCGCGCCATTTCCGCGACACCGGCGCTGACGAGCTTGGCTTGGCTTGCGTCGGTCATCTGCGCGCGGATCAGCTTTTCGGCGGCTGCGATCGCGGCTTCAGCGGCGGCGGCTCGGACTTCGTCCGCAGCTTTAGTTCCAGCGGCGGCAATGCGATCTTCCGCTTGGCGCTCGCGCCTCGCCATCGCGGCCTTCATGCTCGCGCGGGTTTCCTCCGCGACGATTGCGGCCTGTTGCTTGGCGGCATCGACAATGGCCTTAGCTTCGGCGTCAGCGGCCGCGCGCTTGGTGTGATACTCCGCCAAAAGCTTTTCGGCTTCCTCGCGCAGGCGGCGGGCGTCGTGCAATTCCTTGGCGATGGCCTGGCCGCGCGCGTCCAGCGCGGTCAGGATCATGCCCGGCACTTTCAGCCAGATCAGCACTACAAAGAACAGCGCGAAGGCGACAAAGGCGAAGAACGTTGCATCGTAGCTCATGCGCGCGCTCCGGCGAGTTTGTCGGCGATATCGCGCGCTAGCGCCTCGGCGATGGTGGGCACTTCACCCAAAGCTTTGGCGCGAGCAGCGTCAACCTTGGCTTCCGCCGCACCGATGCGCGCCACCAGACGTGTCTCGGCTTGCTCTTGTTCCGCCCCGAGCTTGGCTTGCATTTCGGCGCGTGCTTTTTCGATCATGGCGCGGGCGTCGCTGCGGGCCTTGGCTTTGGCTTTTTCCATGGCCGCGCGGGCTTCCTCGGCGGCGGCGCTTTTCTTCGCCGCTTGGTCAAGGTCGCTGGCGATAACCGCAGCGCGCTTGGCGAGCACGCCGCTGATTTGCGGCAGCACAAAACGTGACAGGACAAAATAGAGCGCGCCGAACGTGAGCGCGAACCAGATCAATTGGCTCGCGAACAGGCTGGCGTCGAACGGCGGGAACGCTCCGGCCTCGGCTGCGTGGTCGCCCCCGTGCGCGGCCGCATCGGCGGCTGCGTGCGTTAGCTCTGGCGTTACGGGCGGATGGGCCGCCATCAGCTTGCCCCGCTCAGAATACGAACAGGAGCAGAAGCGCAATCAGCAGCGAGAAGATGCCGAGCGCTTCGGTCACGGCGAAGCCGAAGATCAGATTGCCGAATTGTTTCGGAGCTTCCGTGGGGTTGCGCAGCGCGCCCTGCAGGAAGTTGCCGAAGATGATGCCGACGCCCACGCCGGCGCCGCCCATGCCGATACAAGCAATGCCGGCGCCGATCAATTTTGCCGCTTCCGCGTCCATTTTAGTCTCCGTTTGGGTTTGAGTTGAAGAGGCCTAGTGGCCGCCAGGGTGAAGAGCGTCGTTGAGATAAATGCACGTCAGCAGCGCGAACACGTAGGCCTGCAGGAACGCGACCAGGAATTCGAGCGCATAGAGCCCGACCGTCATGGCCAGCGGCAGGATCGAGCCGGCGATGCCGATGGCGCCAGCGGCAGCCATCATCGGCACGAAACTCGAAAACACTTTTAGCACCAAATGCCCTGCCAGCACGTTGGCCCAGAGGCGAACCGCGTGCGAGAGGGGCCGCGAGAAGAACGAGATGATCTCGATGATCACCACGAACCATAAAATGTACCAAGGCACGCCGGACGGCACGAAGATCTTGAAGAACTTAAGCCCGTTCTTGGCTAGCCCCACAACAAGCACGGTGAAGAACACCATCAGCGCCATCGTCGCGGTGACAATGACCTGGCTGGTGGGGGTGAAGAAATAGGGGAACATGCCGATCATGTTCGCTGCGAAAATGAACAGGAAGAGCGTGAACACGAACGGGAAGAAGCGTTTCACGCCTTCTTCGCCCGCCGCGTCCTTCACCATGCCATGGATGAAGCCGTAGGCGCCCTCAGCCACCACTTGCGCGCGCCCGGGCGCCAGCGCCGCCGGTTTCATCGCCCACATCATGAACGCCGCCGCCGCGCCGACGCCCGCGACCATGAACAAGCTGGCGTTGGTGAAGCTTGCGTCCACGCCCGCGATTTCAAGCGGGGCGATCGGGTTGATGTGGAATTGATGGATCGGATCGTTCGACACTTCGCATCCTCAATCGTCGTCGTCGGGGATCGACGGCGCGTTCGGGTCCGGCGGGCTGTTGAAGGCGCGCGCCGTGCGCACCACGTTCACCACGCCCGTCGCGAACCCCACAACCAGGCCAATCACCAACCCCACCGGCGATGTGTGGAGAAAATAATCCGCCCCGTAACCGAGCAATACGCCGACAATGATCGCCGCGCCGAACTCGCCGCCAAACCGAAACGCCAGCGAAGCCGGGCTTTGGGGCGGGGGGGCGTTCGAGGCGCCCTCGCCCCGCGCGGCGGCGACGCGCCGGCGCAGGTCATTGAGGGCGTCCTCCGGCGGGTTTTTGTCTGCCATCAAACGGTCCGCGCGCCCGCGAAGCGACTCGATGTGAGTGCCCCCCGTCCGCGCGCGCGGAACCTAGAAGCGCGCCTCCGGGGCGTCAAGAAAGCGCTCGTGCGACATTTGCTGCCCGGGCCCTTGGGCAGGCTGACTAGAATGTCCCGCTCAGCTGCAAGATGAACCAAGGCGCCTGTGCGAATTGGCGCTCGCGCACCTCGCGGCGCACCAGTGTCCCCGAACGGTCTGGATCGTAGAATCGGCGTTCGCGGTTGATGGTTCCGTCAAGGACGTTCGCGGCGGTGGCCCGCAGCTTCATGCCATTGGGCAAAGCCGTCGTTTCGATAAAGAGATCGACGAAGGGCCCTTCCTCGGAGGTGTCGATTTCGTTGAAGCGATAGGCTTGGTTCTCGCTCTCCTTGAAATAGCTGATCCCCCAGGCGAGCTGCATGGCGCTGAGGTCCTGACGGAAATTGAACGAAAGGTCTGACTCTGGCCGATATGAGATGATGCGCGGCTGGCCGGTGACTGGGTCGGTCACTTCGGTGTCCCAGAGCGATCCCTCGATGGTGAGACGTCCGCCGGGGATGAAGCGTATCGGCGTCGAGAAATTGACCTCCAGGCTTGTGGCTTCGCCTTCGCCGATATTGCCTGGCGCGTCGAACAGGATGTCTGGGTTGGGCAGATCGGGGACCGTGATCAAGACGACGTCGGCGACGTCGGTGATTTGATGCTGGGTGAGCGTCAAGCCGAGCGCAGCGCCGCCCGGAAAACGGAAGTCTGCGCCCAGTTCGGCGCGCCAAGTTGTCTGCGGCAGCAGGTCCGGGTTGCCCCCGGCGATGAGGCTGTCGGCGATGGCGGCGGCTGAGGTGAAGTCGCCGAAGTCGAGTTGGCCGACGTCACGGTAGATTCTAAACCGAAGCTGATTGGCGCCTGCAAGGGTTCGCGTGAGCTGCACCGAAGGCTTCCAGTATGACAGCGCCACGGATTGGTCGGTGTCGCCGGTGAAGGTGAGAGTGGAGGTTTCCCAGGCGAGGCGAGTTTCGACCGACCATCGCTCGCTTGGTCGCCAGGTGTGCGAGCCGAACAGTTCAGCCCGCTCTTCCTCGACCAGCACGTTTGAGTTCGGGATCGGCCCGATCGGTGGGCTCCCGGTCAGATCAAGTTGTTGATCAAGGGTGTTGAAAGCGCCCTCGCCGCCGAACTCGATGCGATGTTGGGGGCCAAGTGAGCGCGAAAGCGCGCCGCGCAAAATGGTCTCGCCGCTGTCTTGCTGCACTGCTTGGAACAGAGAAAAATTCAAGCCGCCAAAACCATCCTCATCACGTGCGTCTTCCTGGCTTTCATAGTGGTTGCGGCCCACGAGGCCGATCAGCGCCAGCGACCAAGGGCCGAGATCGCGGTCATAGTTCACGCCGACCTCGAAGCTCTGTGAGCGTTCCTCAAACACCGTAAAGAGACTCTCCAGCGGAACGCTGCCGATGTCGGTGAAGAGGAAATCGTTATCGGCGTGGAAGCGGTTGGCGTTGATTTGCCCCGTAGCGCCAAGGCGTCCGCCCAGCATCGGAAATGCAATGTTGCCGTTGAGCGCGGCTTCACGATAGTCGCGCGGGGAGGGCGTCGAGGCGTTGGCGATGTGGGTGTCGGCAGGATCGTAGATCCGCCGCCAACCAGGCAAATCGCGATACTGGCTGTAGATTGAAGCGCCCAGGCCATACTCGATCTGACCATTGCGGCCGCTATAAGAAGCCTCGCCCTGCGGGGCGGCGACTTCGCGGGCGCGCGAGTATTCGAAGCCTGCCTGCCAAACGCCGCTGCCGGCGCTCGATGTGCGCACGACATTGAGCAACACCGATTGTCCTGACGCATCGCCGGCCACGTCCGCGCCGCGCAACACTTCCAGGCGTACGACTTGGCTCGCGGGAATGCGTGAGAGAATGCCGTCGAGCGATTGGCTCTTCGAACTGGGACGCACGCCGTCGATCAAGAGATTGCCCACCGCGCCCGAGAAGCCGCGGCGGTCGTCGCCGCCATCGAGCGAAAATCCCGGTGTTTGCCGCACCATGTCGGCTGCCGTTTGTGGATTGTACTGCGCGAAGAAGGCGGCCTCGTAGGCAACGCGGCCAGACGCGCCGGGGGGCGGAGCGATTGCGCATGTCGGCGTGGGCGTGCAATCGGCGGCGGTGGCGGCGTCGCCCGTTGGCGCCGAGGTTTGGGCGTAAGCAGCGCCGGTCAACGCCAGCGCCGACGCCATCATTCGCCCGATCATGATCCCCTCCGGTCGCCGTCTCCTGCGGCTTCTGCTTGCACTGATGCGCATAGCGACGCTGTTGGACGCAGAAGTGCGGGCTTTTTCGGGGCAGGCCGCCGGCTTTGCGACGAAGGGGCCGGCGCGCGCGACGATCCTAAAACGAAAACGCCGCCGAGGCCAAGGCCGCGGCGGCGTTCCGTTTGGTAGGGGAAGAGAAATCTATCTCTTCTTGCCTGCCGGCTTCTTGGCTTTCGCCTTGCCCGCCGACTTCGCAACCTTAGCTTTTTTCTTCGCAGCCATAGTATCAACCTCCCCAGACATTGGGATGAACAAATCTTCTGCTTCGATTCGTAAAATTGTAAATCGTCTTGTTTGATTTACGCGCCGCCGATTGTGAGACCAGTGATGTACAGTGTCGGTTGGCCCACACCGACAGGCACGCTCTGCCCGCCTTTGCCGCACGTGCCGACGCCCTCGTCGAGTTTCAAATCGTTGCCCACCATTTTCACGCGCGTCAGCGCCGAGGGTCCATCGCCGATCAACGTGGCGCCTTTGATCGGCGCTTTGATTTTTCCGTCTTCGACGAGATATGCTTCGGTGCACTGGAACACGAACTTGCCGGAGGTGATGTCGACCTGTCCGCCGCCGAAATTAACCGCGTACACACCGCGTTTGAGGCTTGCCAATATCTCTCCAGGATCGCGATCACCGGCGGTCATGAAGGTGTTGGTCATGCGCGGCATTGGCCGGTGCGCGTAACTTTCACGCCTTCCATTGCCGGTGGCGGCGACGCCGGTAAGGCGCGCATTCATGCGGTCTTGCAGATAGCCTTTGAGGATGCCGTCCTCGATCAGCACGGTGCGCTGGGTCGGGGTGCCTTCATCGTCAATGTTGAGCGAACCGCGCCGGTTCTCGATCGTTCCGTCATCGACAACATTTACCCCCGGCGCGGCGACGCGCTCGCCCAGCATGCCGGAGAAAGCGGAGGTCCCTTTGCGGTTGAAATCGCCTTCAAGTCCGTGGCCGACAGCCTCGTGCAGCAGCACGCCGGGCCAGCCGGGGCCGAGCACGACGTCCATCTCGCCAGCTGGCGCGGGTTCGGCGTCGAGGTTTACGAGCGCGATGCGAAGGGCTTCGTCGGCGAGCGCCTTCCAGCGCGCGGGAGCTATGAAAATGTCGTAGGGCTCGCGCCCGCCGGCGCCGGCGGAACCGGATTCGCGCCGACCTTCGCGTTCGACCGTTACGGAGACGTTGATGCGCACAAGTGGGCGGTAGTCGGTGAGCTTGGCGCCGTCGGGGCGCAGGATCGTCAGACCTCGGCGCGCGCCAGCCAGTGTCGCCGCCACCTGCACCACCCGTGGGTCGCGGGCTCGGCAATAGGCGTCGATCTCCGCCAACAGGTCGGTCTTGGCTGTGAAAGCGGGCGCTTCAATCGGGTCAAAGTCCGTATAGAGCTGCCTGTTGACCTTGGCGGGGCTGACATCCAGCGTCCCGGCATGGCCGAGCTTAACGGCGGCGGCGGCCTCGGCGGCGCGCGATACTGCGTCCGTATCGAGCGCGCTGGCGTGACCGTAACCGGCGCGTTCGCCGGCGACGATGCGCAGGCCAAAGCCCTGGCTGGCGTCAAAGCTCGCCGACTTCAGCCGCCCGTCGTCCCAGAAGAAGCTTTCGGTGCGGCTGTCTTCGACGAAGATTTCGCCATCGTCGGCGCCTCGCGCCGCTTCAGCCAGGATGCGCCCGGCAGCGCCCCAGTCCATCTCCGGGGCGGTTTCGACACGTGCACGCAGTCCATCGGCCATGGGGATCTTCCTTGGGGTTGGAGGCAATATATAGGGCGCCGAGTCGAAGCCTGCGTCCCGCGCGGGTTTCAAGGCGCGCCACTCAAGGCGTAATTGGGGCTTCCAGGATCTCGGCCAGGTGGGCGCGGCGCGCGCGGGCAAAGCGCGCCAGCTCGGCGTTGGCTGGCCCCCAATCGGGCTGGATTTCCAGCGCCGTTGAATAGTCCTCGTAGGCGCCTTCCAGGTCGTGCAAGGCCTCGCGAGCGGCGCCGCGATTGAAATAGGCCTTGTGCGGTTCGCGCACGCCGAGCCCCAGCGACTCGGTAATGGCGGCGACCGCCGGCCCCGGACGACCCATCTGCACGAGCGCTGCGCCGCGATTGAGGTGCGCCTCGGCGTTGCGCTGATCGAGCACGATGACGGCGTCGAAATCAACGAGCGCGGCGCCGGATTCGTTTCGGCGGAGCAACGCGATGCCGCGATTGATCCGGATTTGGATCTCGCCCTCGCGCGTGAGCCGTGGGTAACGCAGCGCCCGCGTGCAGGTCGTAAGCGTTCGATCCGAGACATCGCCCGCAGCGACGCTGGCGCTGCAGCGGCGGGCGTGGACGCTGTCTCCAAGCACCGTCACCCCGCGCGGATCGGCGCTGGGGTCCTGCGCCGCCGACGGCGCTGCGCCAAAGGCCGCTAGCGCAACGAGGAGCGTCGCAATTCCGGCGAGGAAGCGCCTTGGAAGCCAAGCGCGGCTCATGTTAGCACCCACCCAATAGTGATTCAGATGACAAAAAAGCCAGGCGCGGTTGAATGCCGCGCCCGGCCACTATAGGCGGGGCGGACGGCGCGCGCCATACCGCTGCTGATGATCGAGGGAGAGGATTGCGTGAAGCCAGGGGCACTGATTGCCGCAGTCGCCGCGTGTGGCGGCGCATTCACCGCGAGCGCCGCGTGGGCTGCGGTCGGCGCGCCGACCCAAGGCGGGATCAATTTCCAAGAACCCGCCACGCAAGTCATGCGCGACATTGTCGATTTTCATGCCTTTCTGTTGCCGATTATCGTGGCGGTGTCGGTGTTGGTGCTGGTGCTGCTGCTGTGGGTGGTCGTGCGCTATAATCGGCGCGCCAACCCTACGCCGCGCAAATTTACCCACAACATGCTGGTCGAAGTGATCTGGACGGTCGTGCCGGTGCTGATCCTGGTGGCGATCGCATGGCGGTCGTTCCCGCTCATTTACGAACAGGAACGCATTCCGGCGGATGCGGAACTGACGCTCAAAGTCACCGGCAATTCCTGGTTCTGGAGCTACGAATACCCAGACCTCGGAGTCCAGATCAGCTCGAGCAGGCTGCCTGACGAGGATGTGGCGGCGCACAATAGCGGCAATCCGGAAATACCGGCCATTCGGTTGCTGTCGACCACCGAGCCTTTGTTGGTGCCGGCTAACACCACGGTTCGCGTGCTGGTGACCTCGAACGACGTGATCCATTCTTGGGCGGTTCCGGCGTTTGGCGTGAAAGAGGACGCGATCCAGGGCCGCGTGAACGAAACCTGGTTTAATGTCGATCGTGAAGGCGTGTTCTACGGCCAGTGCTCCGAATTGTGCGGTATGAATCACGCTTTCATGCCCATCGAAGTGCGCGCGGTGAGCCGCGAGGAATTCAATCAATGGGTCGCCGCGCAAGGCGGCTCGATCGTCGCCGGCGAGCCCGCAGCGCCGGCGCCAGAGCTCACGCCTGCCGCGCCCGCCGCCACGCCGACGCGCTGAAATACGGAGAGAGCTTGATGTCGCATCACGACGCCGCGCACGCTGGGGGCCATGAGGCTGGTCACGAAGACCATCGCCCCAGCCTGTATGATCCCAGGCGCTGGCTGTTCTCGACCAATCACAAGGACATAGGCACCATGTACTTGGTGTTCGCGATCATCGCGGGCCTCATTGGCGGGGCGATGAGCGGCCTTGTCCGTTGGGAGCTTGCCGATCCAGGCATCGGGCCGCTTTTGAGCTTGCCGTGGGTCCATGACGTCGACGCCGCCAAGCACTTCTACGATACGCTCGTCACCTATCACGGCCTGATCATGATCTTCTTCATGGTGATGCCGGCCATGATCGGGGGCTTTGGCAATTGGTTCGTGCCGTTGATGATTGGCGCGCCCGACATGGCGTTCCCGCGCATGAACAACATTTCGTTCTGGCTGCTGCCGGTGTCGTTCACTTTGGCGATGACGTCCTTCCTGGTGCCGGGCGCGGGCGAGCACTCTGGCTTCGGCGGCGGTTGGACGCTTTATCCGCCGCTCTCCACCAATTGGGGCGGCGGGGCCGAACCATCGTCCTATCATGACGGCCCGGCGATGGACCTACTGATCCTGTCACTGCATATCGCCGGCGCCTCTTCGATTTTGGGCGCGATCAATTTCATCACCACCATCTTTAATATGCGCGCGCCGGGCATGACCCTGCACCGCATGCCGCTGTTCGTGTGGTCGATCCTGGTGACGGTGTGGCTGTTGGTGTTGGCGCTGCCTGTGCTCGCGGGCGCGCTGACCATGCTGCTCACCGACCGCAACTTTCACACCAATTTCTTCAATCCCGCCGGCGGCGGCGATCCGGTCATGTACCAGCATCTATTCTGGTTTTTTGGTCACCCCGAAGTTTACATTCTGATCCTGCCGGGATTTGGGATGGTCAGCCAAATCGTTTCGACGTTCTCGCGCAAGCCGGTGTTTGGCTATCTCGGCATGGCCTACGCCATGGTGTCGATCGGCTTCATCGGCTTCGTCGTCTGGGCCCACCACATGTACACAGTGGGCATGGGGCTTGATCTTGAGGCCTATTTCATCGCCGCCACCATGGTGATCGCGGTGCCCACGGGGATCAAGATATTCTCCTGGATCGCCACCATGTGGGGCGGTTCTATCGACTTCAAAGTGCCCATGCTGTGGGCGATCGGTTTCATCTTTCTGTTTACCGTGGGCGGTGTGACCGGCGTTGTGCTGTCAAACTCCGGCGTCGATACGGCGATGCACGACACCTATTATGTGGTCGCGCACTTCCACTATGTGCTCTCGCTTGGCGCCGTGTTCGCGATCTTCGGCGGTTTCTTCTACTGGATCCCGAAAATGAGCGGCTACCGCTACAACGGTTTTCTGGCCGGCTTGCAATTTTGGCTTATGTTCATCGGCGTCAATATCGTCTTCTTCCCGCAGCATTTCCTCGGGCTGCAAGGCATGCCGCGCCGCTACATCGATTATCCCGATGCGTTTGCCTATTGGAACAAGATCTCTTCGATCGGCTATCTGATCACTGCTGCCGGCGTGATCGTGTTCCTCATCGTCTTGGTCGAGATGTTCCTAGTGCGGCGTAAGGCTGGCGCGAATCCGTGGGGCGAGGGCGCCAACACGCTCGAATGGAGCCTCTCGTCGCCGCCGCCCTTCCACCAATTCAACGAGCTGCCGGTCATCAAGCCGGACGCGGGGCATTGACACACTCCCTACAAGCGGGGGAGCAAACCGGAGCGTGCATTGAGCCTGGCTGACGCCGCCCTTTCGAGAGCCGCAAGCGCGAGCGATTACATCGCGCTGCTGAAGCCGCGGGTGATGAGCCTTGTGGTGTTCACGGGGCTGGTTGGCTATGTCTGCGCCCCGGGCGAAGGCGACCTCGTGCTTGGGTTCGCCGCGATCCTCTCGATTGCCATCGCCGCCGGCGCATCGGGCGCGCTCAACATGTGGTACGACGCCGACATCGACGCGATCATGACGCGCACGCGTGCGCGGCCGATCCCGTCGGGCCGGGTCGCGCGTGAAGAAGCACTGATGTTGGGGCTCACGCTCTCGGCGCTCTCGGTGGTGACGATGCAATTGGCGGCCGGCCCGTTGGCGGCGGGGTTGCTCGCGTTCACGATCTTCTTTTACGCCGTCGTCTATACGATGTGGCTGAAGCGATCGACGCCGCAGAATATCGTCATCGGCGGTCTCGCTGGCGCGCTGCCGCCGGCGATTGCCTGGGCGGCGAAGGCCGGCGCGCTCTCGCTTGATGCGTGGGTGTTGGTGGCGATCATTTTTATCTGGACGCCGCCGCACTTTTGGTCGCTCGCCCTGGTGCAACGCGCCGATTACGCAGCCGCCAAAGTGCCTATGTTGCCGGTCACGCACGGGGCGCGGGCGACGCGGGCGCACATTTTTGCCTATGCGCTGCTGCTCGCGCCGCTCGGCGTTGCGCCGATACTGACCGGCCTAGGCGGAACCATTTACGCGATCGTCTCAATCGCTGGGGGTGCGGCTTTCCTGCTGCTTGCGGGGCGGGTGCTCGTATCGCGCGCGGGTGAAGGCGAGCCAGGCGCTGATAAGCCGGCGCGCGTTCTATTTGGCTTTTCGATCCTCTACCTGTTTGGCCTCTTCGCCGCGTTGCTCGCCGATCACGGATTGGCGCCATGACCACGCCTGTGATCATGACGCCAGACGAGCTGCGCGCCCGCAAGCGGCGCAACCTCTGGCTCGCCCTCGCCATCGTCACTTTTGTGTTGCTGGTGTTCTTCATCACCATCGCCAAATTGCAGGCTGGCGTGCTGGATCGCCCGCTATGAACGGTCGCGCAATCCAACGCCGCATGGCGTTCACCGCAGCCCTGGTTTCAGCTGCGGTCATCGGCATGACGGGGCTCGCCTACGCCGCCGTGCCGCTTTACCAGGCTTTCTGCCGCGTGACCGGGTATGGCGGCACGACCCAAGTGGCTGCCGCAGCCCCGACGCGCGTGCTCGACCGGCGCATCGAAGTGCGCTTCGATTCCAACATCGCCGCCGATCTCGCAGTGGAGTTTGCGCCTGCGCAGCGAACGCAGAGCTTGCGGATTGGCGAGACCGGGTTGGCGTTCTATCGGGTGCGCAATTTGTCGGCCCAAGCCGTCGTCGCGCGCGCGAACTACAACGTTACGCCGCATGCGGCAGGATCGTACTTCGTCAAGCTGGAATGCTTCTGTTTTCAAGACAGCGTGCTCGCGCCCGGCGAAGAGGTCGAGTTGCCTTTGGTGTATTTCGTCGATCCCGAGTTCGCCGTCGACCTCGACACCCGGGACATCGAGACTCTAACACTGTCTTACACGTTCTTCCGGGCCGCAGATCAAGCTGCGGCCGGGCCTTCGAGTTGAGTAGCCAACGCTGGCGCTGGCGCCGGCGTGAAGCATGAGGGATGAAATGGCGCACGGAAACGTCAAGCACGACTACCACCTGGTCAACCCCAGCCCCTGGCCGCTGACCGGTTCGATCGCCGCGCTTTTTTTGGCGTTCGGCGCGGTCGTGCTGATGCGGGGGATCGGCGACGAGGCGAGTTTCATTTTCGGCAAGGGGCAATGGACCTTGTTCGCCATTGGCGCGGTGCTGATGACGTTCACTTGCGTCGGGTGGTGGAGCGACGTGATCAAAGAGAGCCGCGCTGGCGATCACACGCCCGTGGTGGATATCGGCCTTCGCTACGGCATGATCTTGTTCATCGCCTCGGAGGTGATGTTCTTCGTCGCCTGGTTCTGGGTGTTCTTTGAGTTGGCGATCTTCCACGAACACCGCGCGGCTTGGGCGGTGCCGACCTGGGACGAAGCCACAACCCAGGCCTGGGCCAATTGGCCGCCGCCGCACGTGGAGGCGTTTGACCCATTCCATTTACCGCTGATGAACACGCTGATCCTGCTGCTCTCCGGCACCACCGTAACCTGGGCGCACCACGCGCTACAGCAGGACGACCGCAAGGGCGCGACGCTTGGCTTGCTGCTGACCGTGCTGCTTGGGTGCCTGTTCACATATGTGCAGTTTGGCGTTGAATACCCAGAAGCTGGCTTTGCCTTCGGAAATGCCGGCGACGTCACCACCGCCAATGTCTATGGCGCGTCTTTCTTCATGGCGACGGGGTTTCACGGCGCACACGTGATCATCGGCACCATCTTCTTGGCTGTTTGCCTGTTCCGGTTGATATCCGGCGGCTTCACCGCCAACAAGCATTTCGGCCTCGAAGCCGCAGCCTGGTATTGGCACTTCGTTGACGTGGTGTGGCTGTTCTTGTTCACCTTCGTCTACGTGATGCCGTACCTGACGATGCAGTCGAATTGACGCGCCCGTCGGTGTGGATGGCGGGGCTCAGGCTGCGCTGCCCACAATGCGGCGAGGGTAGGGTGTTTGACGGTTATCTTCGTTTTCGCGATCAATGCGGAGCCTGCGGCGCTGACTTCAAGGCCGCCGACGCCGGCGATGGCCCCGCTGTGTTCGTGATCTTGGTGGTGGGCGCCATTGTCGCGCCATTGCTGATCATCTTGCAGTTCGCGACTGCTTTGCCAGACTGGCTCGCGCTCGCCATCGCTATGGCGGCTGCGGTCGGGCTGTGCCTGGCGCTGTTGCCGCCGTTCAAGGCCACCTTGTTCGCGCTGCAATGGAAGCACCGCGCACGCGAAGCCACGCGCGACGATATCGCATGATCCGCTTTCGTCCTCTCCTGCTGATGACGGTTTTTTCCGTGATCGCGCTGGTGGTGCTGATCTCGTTCGGGCGCTGGCAATGGGAAAAATACGTCACCAAGCTTGCAGCCGCTGACGAACCGGTGGCAGAGATGACCATCGCCGCGTACCAGCCAATCGAGGGTGGGGTGCAGTTCATACACGGCGTGCGCCCCGACACGCACGAGCCGGGCTGGCGGGTGTTTGCGCCAGTGCAGGATGGTGAGTCGGTCATTTTCGTTGACGCGGATTTTATCCTCGGCGTCGCCCCGCCCGATCCCGACGAGGTGCGGTTCCCAGCTTCGCTGCGCTTGGGCGCGCCGATCAGCGGCGCCTCGATCCGGCCCGAACCTCCTGCGCCGCTGACCTTGGCGCCGAGGCCGTTGCAGCGGCTCTGGTTTGCGATTGATCTCGGCGCCATGGGGCGCAACGCCGGGCTTGCCAACGTCGCCGACTTCTACGTGGCCGGCGCCTATGTCGGCGCCGATGGCCGCACCGGCGCCAATCCGTTTGCGTTGGCGCCGGGCGTCGACGCGCTGCCCCCGGCGCGCCATTTGGGATACGCGCTGACGTGGTATGGCCTCGCGCTGGTGTTGCTCGTGATCTATTTTGCCTATCACGGCAGTGTGGGGCGCTTGAGCTTTCGCCCCCCGCGCCCGCCCGAGGATTGATGGCCGCCGATCTCGAACTCATCCGTCTGCCCAATGGCGTGCGCATCGCGCTTGATCCGATGCCAGGGCTTGGCACGACCGCGCTTGGCGTGTGGCAACGGGTCGGCGCGCGCTGGGAGCGGGCCGAACAGAACGGCGTGGCGCACCTGTTCGAGCATATGGCGTTCAAGGGCGCCGGCGGGCTGAGCGCGCGCCAATTTGCCGAGGCGATCGAAAATGTCGGCGCCATCGTCAACGCGTCGACCAGTTACGAGCGCACCGCCTATTACGCGCGCGTTCTTGCCGAGCACGCTCCGTTCGCGCTTGGCATGATTGCCGACATCCTGTTTGCGCCGCACTGGGACCCCGCCGATCTGGAAAAGGAAAAGGGCGTCGTCGCGCAGGAACGCGGCGAAGCGTTCGATGCGCCCGACGACCGGGTGTTCGAGTTGCACCAAAGCGCGCTCTATCCGGACCAGCCGCTCGGTCGCCCGGTTTTGGGCGAGGAGGCGACGCTCGCTAAGGTCACGATTCCAACGCTCGAAGGCTTCCGCGATGCGCACATGGCGCCAGAACGCGTCGTCATCAGCGTTGCCGGCGCCTTCGACCGCGCCGCGCTCATGGACACGGTCGAGCAGCGGTTTGCGGCGCTCTCGGCCAGGCCAGTCCAAGAACGCCCAGCAGCGCGCGCGCATGCGGGCGCCGTCAGCGAGGCGCGCAAATTGGAGCAGGCGCACGTTGTGCTCTCTTGGCCAGCGCCGCCGGCAGGCGCTGACCAGATTTCCGCAGCGCGGTTGCTGGCGGAGATCTTTGGCGGCGGCATGGCGTCGCGCCTGTTCCAGGAAGTGCGCGAGGCGCGCGGCTTGGTCTACGCCATTGACTGCTTCGTTGAGACCTTCGAGGACGACGGTCGGCTCATCGTCTATGCTGGATGCGCCGCCAAGAATGCGCGCATGGTCGCCGAGATCGTCGGCGAACAATTGGCGCTGATGGCCGAAAAGGGGCCGAGCGAGACGGAGCTCGCGCGGGTCAAGGCGGTGGCGCGGGCGCAATTGATGATGGGCGCCGAGGCGCCCAGCGCGCGCGCCGAAGCCCATGCTGGGCAAACATTTTTGCGCGACCGCTTGTTTTCATTCGACGAGGCGCGCGCCCGCATCGAGGCGGTCACAGGCGTGGCGATCCAGAATCTGGCGCGGGCCGCGCTAGCGGGCCCTGTCTGCGCTGCTGTAATTGGCCCCAAGGCGGGGCTTGGCGCAATCGAGGCGTTTCGGGCACGATCATAGATATGGCGCTCATGCGAAAAGACGGCGACGGCGCGCGGCGCATTGACGGCGAGGGCGTTTTCCTGCGCGCGCCCGAAGCGCGTGACTATCAGGAATGGGCCGACGTGCGTGACGCAAGCCGCGCCTATCTCACGCCGTGGGAGCCGACCTGGGCCGTCGACGAAACCTCGCGCGGCTCCTACCGTTACAAATTGCGCCGCTATGTCGAGGATGCGCGCGACGACAAGGCCTATGCGCTGTTTGTGTTCCGCGAGCCGGACGGCGTGTTGGTCGGCGGCGTGACACTCTCGAACGTGAGGCGCGGCGTCGCCCATGCCGCCTCGCTCGGCTATTGGGCCGGGGAGGCGTTCGCGGGCAAGGGTCATATCACCGCCGCCGCGCGCGCCGTGGTTCGTTACGCGTTCGACGACCTTGGCCTCCACCGTGTCGAAGCTGCTTGTCAGCCCGATAACGCCCCGTCACGCCGCGTGCTGGGAAAAGCGGGCTTTGCCGAGGAGGGGCGCGCGCGCGCCTACCTCAAGATCAACGGCGAATGGCGCGACCACGTGCTGTTCGGGATCGTCAACGGCTAGAGCAGATTCCATTCAGTTGGACGTATATCCTGCGGCGGCGAAGTGATTGGCGCATTCGGGCAAAGCGTTTGCCGATAGCGTCCCAGAGGTCTTCGTCCCAAGGGTATCCCTAATTTAATTCTATCTGGTCGGAACTTGCTCCTAGCCAATACTCGTTGTCGACGCAGGGCGGGCCTTCGCAGCGTACGCGGCCAAGGTCGAGCAGGCGGATGATGTGTGCGAGCACCGAATGGCAGGCGGCGGGATGCAAGCGCTTGTCCACATCGGCGTAAATCACAGAGACCATATCCTTGATCAGCGTTTGACCCTGTTCGAGCTGTGCGAGCACTTGGCGCTCGCGCTCAAGGCGATGCTCGATGTAGGCGTCGACAAACGGGCGCACCTCGCGGATAGGGGGCCCATGAGTCGGCCACAATGCATTGAAATTGCGCTCGCGGACTTTTTCCAGGCTGGCCAGATAAGCGCTCATGTCGCCATCGGGTGGACCGATGATGGTAGTCGACCAGCCCATAATATGATCGCCCGGAAACAGCGCGTTTTCCTGCAACAGCGCATACGCCATGTGGTGCGAAGTGTGTCCCGGCGTCGCGACCGCTTCGATGGCCCAGCCGGGACCTTCAAACCGGTTGCCGTCGCGGACGGCTACATCGGGGCGGAATGAAAGATCATCGCCCGCTTCCATGCGAACGCTATCACACTCGCTGGGCTTCAGCGGAATAATGCTGGCGTGCACCTTTGCGCCGGTACGTTTAGCCAATGGGTGGGCTGCGGGGCTATGATCCATGTGGCAGTGGGTGACGAAAATGTGCGTCAGCCTTTCGTTCCCGATCGCACGCATGAGCACATCAAGGTGCTCTGCCGTGTCCGGCCCTGGATCGATCATCGCTATTTCGCCGTGACCGACAATGTAAACGCCAGTTCCCTTGTAAGTGAAGGGACCCGGATTATTCGCCACCACGCGGCGGATCAGCGGGCTGACCTGCTGGGGTTCGCCATAGGCGAACGCCATCTCGCTCACGAAAGGGATTTTCGACGCCATGCCCAACAGCCTCAGTTCGCCAGTCTTGCTTCCAGCAGGCTCACGTGGAGGCCCCGCGCACATAGTTGCGGAACGCGGTCGCGAGCAGGCGCGTCGCTTTCAGCTTATCGGGAAGGTTGAGTGTAATCGGCGGCCCCATATCTGTTTTGTTCGCGTCGACGATGTAGAGGCGCCCGTCCGTACGGTCGCGCAATACATCGACCCCGCCCCAATCCAATCCGATCGCGCGGCAGAAAGCGCTGATCTGTTCAAGCTCGACCGCTGTGAACACTTCGTCAGGCGTCCGCAGCGATACGTCCGTATTCGTGTTGATGAAGCGTTTGGTTACTGGGCGGCGCTTGATGAACACGCACGCGGCTTTGCCGCCAACGGTGCAGGTGCGCAGATCGTCGACCAGGTCCAGGTCTGCGCCGCGATTGTCGATTACGCGCTGATAGACCCGCCCGGGGAGAGCCGGCGTCGGACATTGCACGATGCGACCGTCATGGGCCGCGTTGATCTCGGATTTCTCCACCGCCGGCCCAACATGCGTGGCCGGATCGACCGCCAATGGATAGCCAAAGGCCTCAGCGCACGCGCGTGCGACTTTGCTTTTGGAGACGTCGGTGCAACCGAAATTCACTAAACGCGCGCCACTCTTGAGCCGCGCCGGCGGCGCGTTCGGACTAAAGGTCGCGTCCTCGAATTGCATGACCACGTCGGCCTGTGATGCGTCCTTGGCGAGCTTGGCGCCTGCCGCGCGCGACACCGCCCAGATCAGATACCAGGGCCGCGCCCGCTCGGGCGTGAACGCAATCGTAAACGAGGGGGTCGTCGGCTCGATGGTTTGGGCGGCGAAGAAAAACCGAAACCACGCCGTCACCTGCTTAAGGATTGAGGGCGAATAGGGTACGCGCGCTCCAGTCTTGCGCACGGTGAGCCCGGTCAAACCGAACTCGAAATCCTTGAGCCAGACCGGACCAGAGGTTTGAAAGATGCGCGAGGAGGTGTCCGCCACGGGTCAGCTCCCCTGTCGCTGAGTGGATTGCGGCCCAACGCTTGCTTGAGCGCTGGTGATGAGTGTCGCGTTTGCCGTCTGCATGTTTGCCTTGGATCGCGTGCGCACCGTGCTGCTCGCCCTGTCCTTGATCGTCTTGGTAAAGACCACCTTGATGTTGTTGGTCCCCGATATCGCCTAAGATTTCGGCGCCAATGCGTCCAGCGTTCCCCGCACCCCGCTCAAGTCGTAGCCTGCCTTCGCGGCCAAGGCGACAATTTCATCAGGCCGACGGGCGCCTCCAAGCGCCTCGGCCATGGCCCAGGCCATGATTGAGCGCTTGCCCGATCGGCAATAGGCCAAAACTGGTCGCTTTGCCTCCTCCAGCAGCGTCGCAGTCGCGGCCACAATACCCGGCGGCGGCAGGCCCTGGAACGGGAGCGCTCGGTAGTCCAGGCCAGCCGCTCCAGCCGCAGCACGGACTTGGGCGTCCGGAGGTTGACCAGGGTCCTCGCCCTCCGGGCGATTATTTACGATCGTCGCGAACCCGGCCGCCGCCGCCCGCGCGAAATCGGCGGGCCCAAGCTGGGCGCAGACCGCGAAACCTGGGGTGACCTGCCGGAACTCTGTCATGCTCGGACGCTGAATTTGGATTTTCGCTTGTATGGGGTACGTTGACACAGCTTTCCGGGGAAGCAAGGTTCGCCCGCTTGCCGACCCCCCGGCGTCAGGACGTTTGAATGCTCGCCCAAGCCGTTCGGCGCCTGTTCGTCGCGATCCCGACGCTGCTGTGCATCATCGCCGGGGCCTTCGTGCTCATGCATGCCGCGCCCGGCGGGCCGTTCACTAAGGAACGCCAAATGCCGGCCGCGGTCGAACGGCGGCTGATCGCCGAATATGGGCTGGATTTGCCCATTCAAGAACAACTCGCCAATTATGTCGGCGGCTTGCTCCGCGGCGATCTCGGCCCCTCCATGGTCTACAAGGACAAGGACGTCGCTGATATCATTGCTGAAGGCGCTCCCACGAGTATTGTCCTGGGGTTGGCGGCGATGATCTTGGCGCTGATAATTGGCGGCGCCCTTGGCGTGATCGCCGCAGTGCGGCAAAATCGAGCCCAGGATTATCTCGTGATGGCGCTCGCGATTCTGGGCGTTTGCCTACCGCCTTTGGTGGTTGGGCCAATCATGCAGCTTGTCTTCGGGGTGGAGATGGGCTGGCTGCCGACGGGGGGGCTATACCGCGACGAGTTCAGAATTCAGTACCTCATCTTGCCTGTCTTGACGTTGTCGCTGCCGCTTATAGCCATCATTTCACGCTTGATGCGCGCAAGCATGATCGAGGCGTTGCGTTCGAACGCTATTCGCACGGCCCGCGCCAAGGGTTTGCCTGAAGCGCAAGTGATCTGGCGCCACGCGCTGCCGATCGCGCTGATGCCGGTCGTGTCCTACATCGGCCCTGCGCTCGCGGGCGTCATGGCCGGCTCGTTCGTGATCGAGACGGTTTTCCAGCTTCCTGGCATAGGCAAGCAATTTGTGCTCGCCGCTCAGCAACGCGACTACACCTTGGTGATGGGGGTCGTGCTGGTCTATTCGGTGCTCATCATTCTGCTCAACCTTGCCGCTGATTTGACCTATCGCCTGCTTGATCCAAGATCGCGGACGTCATGACCGATACATCGCTAGACGATGCCCAGACTCCAGGCGCGATTAAGGGACGTTCGCTCTGGGAAGATGCACGCCGCCGCTTGATGCGAAATCCGGCTGCGGTGGTCAGCCTCTACGTCGTCGCCGTGCTGGTGTTGTTGGCGGCGTTTGGCCCGATGCTATGGGTGCATCCTATCGACGCCATTTTCCGCGATCGCGTGGGCATTGCGCCGACTTTTGAACATTTGCATCTGCTTGGCACCGACACTGAAGGTCGCGACATGGTGGCGCGCACGTTGTTCGGCCTGCGCATTTCACTGCTGGTCGGGGTGGCGGCGACTGCGGTGGCGTTGACGATTGGGGTGGCGTGGGGCGCAATCGCCGGCTTCACCGGCGGCTTCGTCGATGATCTGATGATGCGCTTTGTCGACGTGCTCTACGCGATTCCGTTCATCTTCTTCGTGATCGTGCTGATGACGGTGGTGCAGTTTGATGACCCAATCGCCAACCTGATGTTGATATTTATGGCGATCGGTGCGGTGGAGTGGCTCACCATGTCACGGATCGTGCGGGGCCAGACCATTGCCCTACGACGGAAAGAGTTTGTCGAAGCCGCTCAAGCCGCCGGCGCGCGCCCGCTTGAGATCGTCTTCCGGCACATTGTCCCGAACGTCTTGGGCCCGGTGGTGGTGTTCGCTACGCTGAATATCCCGGTGATCATTCTCACCGAGAGCTTCCTCTCGTTCATCGGCCTAGGCGTGCAGGAGCCGCTGACCTCGCTCGGCAGCTTGCTTGCACGTGGCAAGGATCAGATGCAGGCGCCGTGGATGTTGATCTCGCCGGCCGTGACTATGCTCATCACGCTGCTTGCGCTCAACTTTCTGGGCGACGGCCTGCGCGATGCGCTCGACCCCAAAGAACGTTAGTTCGCTCTGCGGACGCGAATGGCAGGTCCACCGGCGTCGACAGACATCAGGAAGCTGCCCATCGACGCGCGACGGATGGTGACGGCGCCGCCTTCGCGCGCGTTGCGGGCGTTTTCGTCATCGATTTGGGTCCAGGTCTGACCGTTCGTCATTGTGAAGCTTGATGGGAGATTGCGACGGTGGACGACGCTGGCGATCTCAAGGCTCATTTCCGCCACCTCCGTCGTTCCCTCGCCATCACCGCCCCGGCCGAAAATGCGCGGCAGGCTGGGGAGCGAAAACCCGAAAGCTTCGCGCTCGATTTCTTGAGCCGCCGCGCGATCGACCGCCACCAGATTGCCGCTGGTTTGCGCCTCCCTCAGGCGGCCCACGGCGCCGTCATAGCATGCAAGCCTTGCCGCCTCTTCGGCGACGCCGGCGCAGGCGTAGACCGCATCGAGCACGCCCGGGGTTGGGGCGGGCTGTTGAGCCGCCGCCGGCGCGGCGAGGGCGACAAAGGCGAGGCCGGCGAAGGCAAGGCGCATCAAAGGGCTCCCGAAGATTTCCGGATCATCCTAGACTGCCTGATAGCTTTGTCAGCCCGGCTCGGCGCCGAGGGGAGAACATGATGGCGATTTGGACCAGCCGCAGGGGTTTGCTCGTCGGCGCGAGCGGGTTGGGGGCGGCTGCATCGCTTGGCGCCTGCGCCAGCGCTCAAGTGACCGGCTTCGACAAGGTGCGCCGGTCGATCGATATTTCCAACCAGGGCGAACCGCTTTCGCTGGACCCCCACAAGGCGTCGGGGACTTGGGAAAACAACATCATCGGCAACATGTTTGTGGGCCTGACCACCGAAAACGAGCGCGCAGAGCCGATCCCTGGGATGGCCGAGCGTTGGGAAACCAGCGCCGACGGACGCACATGGACGTTCAGCTTGCGCCGGGCGCAATGGTCCGACGGCGAAGCTTGTGACGCCCACGATTTCGAATTCGCCTTCCGCCGCATCCTCAACCCCGAGAATTTGGCCGAGTACGCCGCGCTACTCTACCCGATCAAGAACGCCGAGGCGGTGTTCGCGGGCCGCATGCGTCCCGAAGAGCTGGGCGTTGCGGCGCTTGACGATCTTACGCTTGAAATTCAGCTTGAATATCCCGCGCCCTATCTGCCGCAATTACTCAAGCACTACACTACGTTCCCGGTGCCAAAACATCTGGTCGAGCGTTTAGGCGACGAGTGGGTGCAACCCGAGAACATCGCCGTCAACGGCGCATATATTTTGCGCAAATGGTGGTCAAACTACATTGTGCACCTTGAGCGTAACCCGGCCTTTTTCGACGCGGACAACGTCACGCTGGAGCATTTGTATTTTTATCCGTCGAATGATGTGAACGCGTCGGCCCGCAAGGTCCTCAGCGGCGAGTCGGGATGGACGACGCGATTTCCGTCCAATCAAGTCGAGCAATTGAGGACGTCTTTGCCGGGATACGTTCACGTCGCGCCCTATCTCACGTGCAACTATTTTTCTTTCAATGTAACGCGCCCGCCGTTCAACGATCCGCGCGTACGCCAAGCCTTGGCGATGGCCTATGACCGTGATTTCGTCGCCTCGCAGATATACCGCACTGGGGAGCGTCCGGCGTACTCGTTTGTCCCCCCTGGCATTGCCGACTATCCCGGAACGGCGCGCTATCCTTGGGCGGACTTGCCGCTCGCGCAGCGACGCATCGAGGCGGAGCGTTTGCTGCGCGCGGCGGGCTACGGGCCCAACAATCCGCTGCAGTTTGAGTTTTCGCACCGCAATTCCAGCGATAACCCGCGCGTCGCGGTTGTGGTGCAAAACGATTGGCGCGCCATCGCGCCTTGGGTCGTGGTTGAACTCCATGGCGTTGAGGTCCAGGTGCAATACGCCAATCTCCGCGCCAAGGATTTTGACGTCGGCGACGGCGCTTGGGTCGCCGATTACAATGACGCCAAGAATTATCTCTACCTGCTCGAAACCCGCACCGGGGCGCAAAACTATTCCGGTTACTCCAACCCCGAATACGATGAGTGGGTGCGGCAATCGGATTTCGAACCGGACGCGGGCCGGCGTGGTCAGCTGATGCTCCGCGCTGAGCAAGCCATGCTGAACGACGCGCCCATCTGCATGAGCGTGTTCATCAACTCAACCAATCTGGTGCATCCGGATTTGACTGGTTACCAGGACAATCTCGAAGACATTCACCGCGCAAGGTGGTTCGGGATTCGGAACGCCTAAGTCGCTCAAGAGTTGAGGGGGAGTCAGAATTCCCCGCCAGCTTCTCCTGCGCCCACCGCCTTTAGCGCAAACGCGTAATCGTGCGCCAGTTCGCGTAGGAACTCGAACCGCCCGGCGGCGCCGGCGTGGCCCGCGCCCATGTTCATCTTCAGCAGCACTGGCCGGTCGCTGGTGGTGTGCGCGCGCAATTTCGTCGCCCATTTCGCCGGCTCCCAATAGGTGACGCGCGGATCGGTGAGGCCGCCGACTGAAAGCATGGCGGGGTAGGGTTTTGCCGAGATGTTCGAATAGGGGCAGTACGAAGCGATGTAATCGTATGCCTCCTCGCTTTCGAGTGGATTGCCCCATTCGGGCCATTCGGGCGGCGTCAGCGGCAGGGACGTGTCGCTCATGGTGTTGAGCACGTCGATGAACGGCACGCCGCCAATGATCCCGGCCCATAAATCAGGGCGCATGTTGGCGACGGCGCCCATCAACAATCCCCCAGCGGAGCGGCCTTCGCAGATGATGTTTCCCGCGCGCCCATAGCCTTGTGCAATGAGCGATTCCGCGCAGGCGATGAAATCGTTGAACGTGTTAGCCTTGGCGAAGCGTCGCCCATCCTGGAACCAGCCAAAGCCCATGTCAGCGCCGCCGCGCACGTGGGCGATCGCGTAGATCCAGCCACGGTCCACAAGCGAGAAGCGCTGGATCGAAAAGTCGGCGTCGAGCGAGATCCCGTACGAGCCGTAGCCATACAAGAAAAGCGGCGCCAACCCGTCGAGTTTCTGGCCACGCTGCATCAATATGGTGACGGGGATTTGTTTGCCGTCCGGCGCTGGCGCAAACAAACGGCGCGCCTCGTACTTCGATGCATCGTGACCGGAGGGGATTTCCATCGTCTTGCGCAAAACGCGCGTGCGCGCCGCCATGTCGTAGTCGAACCATTGTAGCGGCGTGGTTGGCGATTCGTAGATGTAACGCTGCGTATTGGTTTCGTATTCATAGCCGCCGAGGAGTTCGAGATTGAACGCTTCCTCGCCAACCGCGATGGCGTGCTCGTCGCCATCGCTATGGCGCACTACGATACGCGGCAACGCATTGATGCGCTCGGCGCGGACTAGAAAATCCTTGGTGGCGTCCAGGTCCAATATGTAGCGCCCTGGCTCATGCGTTATGAACTCGCGCCAGTGGCCGCGCGCGGTTTGCGCCGGCTCGCACACCATCACTTTGAAATCGACGGCGCCGTCGGCGTTGGTCAGTACATGCCAGCGACCGTTCCAGTGCGTGGGCGTGTAGAGCAAGTCCGGCTCGCGCGGGTGAAACACAATGGGCAAAGCAATGGGGTCGCTCGCCGGGATGACGTGATATTCCGATTGGCTGCCATTACCGGCGTGAATGAGGATGAAGTCACGGCTTTCGCTGACGCCGACGCCTAGGAAAAAACCATCGTCGGGTTCGTCATAGACCAGCACATCCTCGCCGCCGCGCGCGGGCCGGCGATACACTTTGGAAGGCCGGCCATTGTCGTCACGAAAGGTCCAGAACAGAAACCTGGAGCACGGCGACCAACAGAAATCACCAGTGCAATTGGTGATCGCCGCCGGTAGCGCATCCCCGCTCCCCAGAGCCTTCGCGTAGACCGTATAAATCTCCGAACCTTGCTCATCTACGGCATACGCCAACAAGTCATGGCTCGGCGCGTGTTGCGCGCTGATGACTTTGTAGAATGCCTTGCCTTGCGCCTGCGCGTCCACGTCCAGCAAGATGTGTTCGGGGCCTTCGCCGCCGCGCGGCCTGCGCGCATATTGCGGATGCTGCGCGCCCGCTTCGAAGCGTCGGTAATACTCCCACGGGCCGTCGGGGGAGGGCACGCTGGAATCGTCTTCCCTCATGCGCCCACGCATTTCCTGGTAGAGTTTCTCCTGCAATGGCTCGGTCGACACCATCATCGCCTTGGTGTAGGCGTTTTCCGTCTCCAGATGTTCGCGAATATCGGCGCGCAATAGCGAGGGATCGCGCATCACCTCTTGCCAGTTCTCATCTTTCATCCAGGCGTAATCATCGACGCGCACGCGTCCTAGCTGTTCAATGCGCTTTGGTTCGCGACGGGCGACAGGCGGATTTGGCGGATGGGTCATTGCTTCGTCCTGGTCAAGTCAAGCGCATCAGCAGGGCGGTGGCGTCATCGCTCTTCTTGAAGCGCGGATGGCGCGTTGCGCCTGCGTCCGCCGCTTCGATGGCGCGCAGCTCACGCCCAAGTTCGTGGAGGCCCTTGTCCAACGCCGCGCCCACCAAGCCCGCCGCGTCATAGGCGCGGTAACGATCCGCCAGCGCGGCAAAACCGTCGGTCATCAACAGAACATATGCGGGCGGCTGTAGGGAGAGCGTCCAGGAACGCGCATGCGCGGCGCATTCGGGGTTGAGCCCGAAGGTCCAGTGGGCGCCCTCACGATTGAGGTCGGCGCGCATGTGTCGCAGTTTTTCGATGGTGGCGGCGCGTTGGAGCAATGGCTTGTCGCGATCGGTTTGCGCGGCGGCGAGCGTGGTCTCCGCGTCGACAGCGCCTGGGGGCGCGCCCGCTTCGCCTGTGTCGCCGTCAGCATCGAGCGTGAAAACGCGGCAGTCGCCGAGATCGAACCCGAAAACGCCGTGGCTTGCGGCGCCAATCATCAGCAGCGATGCGATCGGTGACTGCCAGCGTTCATAGGGCGCGCCTTCCGTCAGCGCCGCGAACGCCTTCGCCGCCGCCGCGCTCGCCGCCGCGATGCGTGCGCGAAGATCGTCGTCGCCCGCGGCGCCATGCAAGTGCGCGTTGGCGAAGTGGGCGAGCCACGCCGCGTCGGAAGCCGCATCCGAGAAGGGCTGATCGTGCAAGTCGGTCGCGCCATCGATGACCCAGGCGCAGCCCTCCGCAAAGCCAAAGGCGTCGTCATTTTGCTTGGCGCGGTCGCCCGCCAGCGAGAGGCCTTCAATGAAGCTGAGCATTCAGGCCGGATAGAGCAGGCTGATATTCTCGGCCACGCAGGCGGGACGTTCCTGGCCCTCGATCTCGATCGTGCACTGATTGACGAGTTGGTGGGCCCCCGCGCGCTGCTCTACCGAAAGCACCTTCACCCGCATGCGAATGCGTGCGCCTACCGGCACGACATTGGTGAAGCGCACTTTGTTGGAGCCGTAATTGATGCCGCGCCCGACGCCTTGGTACTGGACGATATTCTTGGCCAGAAACGGGATCAGCGACACGATCAAAAACCCATGCGCGATCGGCGCGCCGAGTTCGCGCGTGGCGCGCTCGATATCGACATGGATCCATTGGTGATCGCCGGTCGCGTCCGCGAAGCGATTGACCCGGTCCTGGGTGATGTCGAGCCAATCGGAAACGCCGAGCTCCTGGCCAACCAGGCTCGGCAGTTCGGAAAGCGGGACTTCGCGCATGCAATGCTCCTTGGTGACGGCGTAAGGCGGGGCGCCGCGCTTGTCGAGTTCGGCGCCGATTAGGCGCCAAGCGTCTTCACGAAAGCAGCGCCCGCCGCCTCGAACCGGCGATCATTGGTCCAGAAAGCCGAGCAGCCATGATGTTGGGCGCAGGCGAGATGAAGCGCATCCGGTGTTTTCAGCCGGAAATGCGCGCGAAGGCGGGCGGCGGCTTCAAACACGTTCTCAATCGGCAACATCGCGAACCCGCTAAGGGCGGCACGAATTGTCCGCTCGACCTCTTGGTTTCCGCTTCGGAGCGGCCCAACCAGGCACTCCATCGCAACCAATGGCGAAATCGCAAACCCCTGCTCTGCTTCGGTCGCCATACGTGCGCGTAAGCGTCCGCTCCAGATGGGATTGTCTTCAACCAGATAAATGACGAGGCAGGTGTCGAGATAAATCAGTCCCACGAATCGCGCTCTTCGGCGAGGTAGGCGTCGATCTCTTCTTTGCTGCGGCGCAATTCCGGCGGCAGCGGGTTGGCGTCGAGAGCCGCGAAAATCGCCGCCGCGCTGCCCCTCTCGGGTTGCGCGGGCGCCGCCGCCACCAGCCGAGCCACCGGCTGGCCGCGATTGGCGATGATGACCTCTTCGCCCGCCTGCACCGCCCGCAAAAGCTCGGAAAGCCGGTTCTTGGCCTCGAGGACATTGACCTTGATCATAGCCAGGATGGTAGCGGAAGCTGGCTAAGTTGGCAAGGATTGAAGCTGGACGAACACGGTCGGGCTACCGAATCTTACGGGGTCAGTGTCGCCGACGACGCGGTTGGCGCAGGGGCTACAGGTGAGACGTGGAGTGGCGGGGCCGCGGCTCCGGCCGCAAGACATAAGTCAAGTCCGCGTTGTATCGCGTCGCCAATATTGACTTTCAGACCGTGCACCTGCGGGTCATCTAGCCAGAGTGGGCGAACGTCGGGGTAGTCACTGCGCGCCGTGCCGTTCAAGGCGTATTCGCGCCCATCCGGGGTGGTGGCGGTCACCATACCTGATCCCCTGCTGGTTGGATTTCGGCAATTGATCGATACACTTGGTGCGTCGAACGGCCATGGATGGAGTGTCGCCCCCATAACTTCCACGGGAGGCGTTGTAGCTTCTTGATGCGATGTTGGCGCTCCGCATCCAGACGAGACCTGCAATGCCAGGGCCAGGATCAACTTGCGCACGCCCCACACCCTACTTGAGTTCGGCCACCCACCGTCCGCCTCGGTCCTTGACCTCATAATGATAGCGGAACTGGTTGCAGTGGATGTTGTAGCCCGTTTCCCAGAGCAACACTCTGAAGCCTGAGATGGTGTCGCAGCGCCACCCACTGGCTCGTATCAAAGCCACAGATGCATCCATCGCCGCTAGCAACTGGGAACGCGGTACTGTGTCGGGTGGCGACAAGTAGGCATCGGGCTCGATGGGAACGTTCTGAGCGAAAGCAGGCGTTGTTAGCAAGATCGCCGCCAGGAGCAGTGCAGGAAGTCGCATCATGAGTGAATTTATAGCGTGTTTCCCCCACTGAGCAACTCAGCTACTTCCCCCGCGCGCCGACACCCGCTATCTCGCCCCCCATGTCCCTAGACCCGCTCGCGCCAGGAACCCTCGCGCTCGCCGAAGAATTCGGCCTTTCCGCTGACGAATACGCCCTGGTGCTGGACAAGCTCGGCCGCACGCCGAACGTGACGGAGCTGGGCATCTTCTCGGTGATGTGGAGCGAGCATTGTTCGTACAAATCCACGCGCGTGCATCTGGCGAAATTCCCGACCACAGCGCCGCACGTGATCTATGGTCCGGGCGAGAACGCGGGCGCCATCGATATCGGCGAAGGTCTCGCCGCCATCTTCAAGATGGAGAGCCACAACCACCCGAGCTACATCGAACCGTTCCAGGGTGCGGCCACCGGCGTTGGCGGCATTTTGCGCGACGTGTTCACCATGGGGGCGCGGCCGGTGGCGCTGATGAACGCGCTGCGCTTCGGCGCGCCGGAACATCCCAAGACGCGCAAATTGGTGGACGGAGTCGTCAGCGGCATTTCGTTTTACGGCAATTGCGTCGGCGTGCCGACCGTGGGCGGCGAGACCCAATTTCACGCGCGCTACAACGGCAACATCCTGGTCAACGTCTTCTGCCTCGGCATCGCGCCGCGCGACAAGATATTCACCAGCGCCGCCAAGGGCGCGGGAAATCCTGTCGTCTATGTCGGCGCCAAGACTGGCCGCGACGGCATTCACGGCGCCACCATGGCCAGCGCCGAGTTCACTGAAGGCGACGATAGCCAGCGCCCCACCGTGCAAGTCGGCGATCCGTTCCTGGAGAAGCTGCTGATTGAGGCGTGCCTCGAACTGATGGAAACCGACGCCATCATCGGCATCCAGGACATGGGCGCGGCGGGGCTGACGTCGTCATCCATCGAGATGGCGTCGAAAGGCGGCGCTGGGATCGAACTCGATCTCGATGCCGTGCCCGCGCGCGAGGAGGGGATGAGTCCGTATGAGTTCATGCTCAGCGAAAGCCAGGAGCGCATGCTCATGGTGCTGAAGCCGGGGCGCGAGCACGAGGCCAAGGCGATCTTCGATAAATGGAATCTCGACGCCGCGGTGATCGGAACCACGACGGACACGGGCAATCTCACTTTGCGTTGGCATGGCAAGATCGTCTGCGATTTGCCGCTCGGCCCGCTTGCGGACGAAGCGCCGCAATATGAGCGTCCCTATGTGGCGCCGCTGAAGGCGATTCCGCTCACCGCAAACGAGCAAGCACGGTTGGTGGATGAATATCCCGGCTTTGCCGCATCGCTCACCAAACTCATGACCACGCCGGATATGGCGTCGAAACGCTGGATCTGGGAGCAATACGACCGCCATGTCATGGGCGACACACTCGCCGATTCCGGCGGCGACGCGGCCATCGTGCGGCTGTTTCCTGGGCCGCGCGCGTTGGCGATGACCTGCGACGTCAATCCACGCTACGTCGAAGCGGATGCCTACGAAGGCGGCAAGCAAGCCGTCGCCGAAGCGTGGCGTAATCTCAGCGCCGTGGGCGCGCGCCCGCTGGCGGTGACCGACAATCTCAATTTCGGCAATCCGCAACGGCCGGAAATCATGGGCCAGATCGTGCACGCCATCGAAGGGATGGCCGAGGCGTGCCGCGCGCTCGATTTCCCGGTGATCAGCGGAAATGTCAGCTTGTACAACGAGACCAACGGCCAAGCGATTTTGCCAACACCCACGATCGGCGGCGTCGGAATCATCGACAATCTCGAACGCCGCGCATCAGCCGATGCGCTGAAACCCGGCGACGTGCTCGTGTTGGTGGGCGAGGCCGTGGGCCATTTGGGGCAAAGCGCCTATGCGCGCGAAATATGCGAGCTCGGCGGCGCGGCGCCTAGTGTCGATCTCGCGATCGAGAAGAAGAACGGCGACTTCGTGCGCAGCCTCATCCACGACGGCCTGGTGCGCGCCTGCCATGATCTGAGCGATGGCGGTTTCGCCTGCGCGGCGGCGGAGATGGCGCTGGGCTCGGAGGTTGGCGTGTCTCTGGGGTACCAAGGCGATTTGAGCGATGTAGGATTTTTGTATGGAGAGGATCAAGCGCGTTACCTTATCGCCTTGCCGGCTCACCAGATGGAGGTGCTTGACGCCAAAGCGAGGGCTACGCGCGTTGCCTATATGGTTGTTGGTGAGGCGGGGGGCGACGAAATTTCATTCCTCAGCGCCGACGCTGAGCGTGACTCACTGTCGCTTCATGATTTGCGTCGCGCGTACGAAAGTTGGTTGCCGACCTATATGAAGGTCGCACACTAGAATCGCTCCGCGCAGGCTTGCCGGCAAGGCGCCGGTCGTCCAAATTAACGCTATGCCTCAGTTCAATTACGATCTCTTCGTCATCGGCGCGGGCTCCGGCGGCGTTCGTGCGGCGCGGCTGGCAGCGAAGGCCGGTGCGCGTGTTGCGATCGCGGAGGATCACCGTATCGGCGGTACCTGCGTGATCCGCGGCTGCGTGCCGAAGAAATTGTTGGTCTATGCCTCCGACTGCGGCCAAGCATTTCGCGACGCTGAGCGCTTTGGCTGGAGCGCAAACTGGCGTTTCGATTGGCCGACGCTGCGCGACAATGTTCAAGCCGAAGTGGCGCGGCTGTCGGGCCTCTATCGCAGCAACCTCGAAGCCGCGGGTGTCGTCATCTTCGAGGATCGCGCTGAGATTTTGGACGCCAACACGGTGCGGCTGAAGAGTGCGGGCGCGGCGCTGACGGCCCAACGCATTCTGGTGGCCACAGGGGGCCATACCTATCGCCCGCACGACCTCAAGGGCCAGGAACTGGGCATCACCTCAAGCGATGCGTTCCTTTTGCCAGACCTGCCCGCACGAATTCTGATCTCTGGCGGTGGCTATATCGCATTGGAATTCGCATCTATCTTCTCCGGCTTGGGTGTTGAAACCACGCTGCTCTATCGCGGCGATAAGGTGTTGCGCGGTTTCGACGAGGATGTGCGCGACCATGTGCAGGTCGAGCTCGCGCGTACGGGCGTCACCGTCATCACCAAGGCGGTGTTGAAGGAGATTGCGCCGCTGGCGAACGGGGCCCGGCTCGCTACGTTGAGCAACGGCGTGCGCCTAGAGCTCGATCAGGTTATGTTTGCGATCGGTCGCGAACCCAATACGCAATGGCTGGGCCTGGAGGCCGCCGGCGTAAGGTTGGCGAAGAACGGCGCCGTCGTCGTGGATGAGTTCTCGTGCACCAACGTGCCCTCAATCTTCGCGGTTGGCGACGTCACCGACCGCATCAACCTGACACCCGTGGCCATTCGCGAAGCGCAAGCGTTCGTGGAAACCGAGTACTTGGCGCGTCCCACGGCGTTCGATCACGCCGATGTCGCCTCCGCTGTGTTCTGCCGCCCGCCAGTAGGCGTCGTGGGGCTCACCGAAGCGCAGGCGCGGGCGAAGGGCAGAGTGCGAATTTTCAGAAGCGTGTTCCGGCCGATGAAGAACATGCTCGCCGGCAATGAACAGCGCACGTTGATGAAGTTGGTGGTCGATGCGGAGAGCGACCGCATCATCGGCGTGCACCTCGCCGGTCCAGAGGCGCCGGAGTTAATTCAAATCGCAGCCATCACCGTCAAGGCTGGCCTCACCAAGGCGCAATGGGACGCAACTTGCGCGGTGCATCCTACTGCGGCGGAGGAGCTGGTGCTGATGGGAGAACCGATTTCGCACGACAACGAGGCGCCCGCGTGAGCGGACGCCTCGCGTCATGCTGCATTAGAGGTTAGCGCTGGCTGGGGCCTCCTTCGAGGCGGCGGCCGTCACGTCGGTCGCCTTCCCAACGTTCGTCATGATCTTCACCACGGTGATCACGACCATCGCGGAAGTCGCGGTCGTCGTTGTTGTTCCAGCCACGGTCGTCGCGATCATAACGCCCGAAACCGCGGTAATTGCCGTCGAAGCCGCGCGTCTGGCGCCAAGCGTAGTTTGGCATCGGCAGGTGCGGCGCGAAGATGCGGTCGATCGGCCGGCGGTGGTTGTGGTCGAACACAAAGGCGACGCAACCGTAGCGGTTGCAGCGATCAGTGTAGGCGTAGGTCAGCCCGGGCCGGAATCCGTATGGGCGGTCAAGCAGGCGAAAGAACAACCGATCGCCGCGGCCGACGTTGAATTCACGGCCATTGTTGCGAATGGTGATCTGGAAGGGTTGCCAGCGTCGGTCGCTGCGGCGGAAATCGCCGTCTCGATCGCTATGGTAATTGCTGTCGCGGTAACCGCCGTCGCGCTCGCCGCGGCCATAGTCCTGGGCTGCCGCAGGCATGGCCGCAGCGTTAAGGGTGAGGGCCGCGAGGACGGCGGCGAATAACTTGGTTTTCATGGTCGTTGCTCCCGAACTCGCCTTGCGGCGCACGTGTCGTCTCTCAGGAGCGGTTTTCTCACAGGCGGCTTGAACGCAACCTGAGCGCAGAATTCGGGTTACACTTGGGTAAAGTGAGCCCCCAGCTTGACCGGGCTTTTACCAAAAACTAACCCTCTTCTCTCCACCGTCCGCAATTCAACGAACTCAAATGAAAAGGGGGCGAGAAATGCCCGCGCGGCTGGTTTCGGTCATCAACATGAAGGGCGGCGTCGGCAAGTCGACGACCACCGTTTCGCTTGCGGAAACATTGGCGCTGCATCAGCGAAGGCGCGTGCTGGTCATCGACCTCGACCCGCAAACCAACGCCTCGATCATGATCGCCGGTCCTGAGAAGTGGAACAAGCTGCGCGAGGCCGAGCGTACGCTGGATTTCTATTTCGAGTCCTACATCGTGCAGCAGAAGCCCAAACCCTTCAAGCAGCTGATCGAGTTGAAGGTGAGCGATCTCAAGGGCAAGCCGGATGTGTCGCTGTGCGCCTCCGCACCTGAGTTCCGCATTGTCGAGCGCGACATGATCGAAAGCTTCGTCAAGCGCGGCTTCCAGATCGACATGATCCAGAAATGGATTTGCGAACGCTTCGCCAACGGCATCAAGACCGTCATCAACGAATACGATTACATCCTGATTGACTGCCCGCCGGGTATTTCGCTTTTCGCGGAAGCGGCCCTGATCGCCGCCGACGCCATCCTGGTGCCGTCAATTCCAGATTATGTTTCGCGTCTCGGCCTGATTACTTTCCGCAAGCGCGCGCTGCGGCTTATCAATGAGCGGCGCGGAGGGGCCTCGCAGTTGATGGTGTTGGCCACCAAATATGAGGATGGATTTTCGCTGCATCGCTCGGAAGCGCAATTGCTCAAGGAAAACCTTGGCGAAGCCATGTTCGATATTCGCATTCCCCAACATGTCGATATCGCCAAGGCGGCAGAATGGTCTGACACGCCGCGCACGTTCGATCAAAAATATGGCGCGATGGCGCCGATCGTGGCCAAGCTCGGCGAAGAATTCGTCGGCAAGGTGGAGCTGGCGCCGGCCTTATGAGCCTGAACAAAACGCTTGAGCGCCTGTTCGACGAAATTCGCCGCGAAGCGAAGCGCAACCCCGATTTCGCCAACCGCATGGACGCGGTGCTGCGCCTGCACGCTTCGCGCAGGGAAGTGTCTGATGACGTGGTGGAGGAGGTTTCTTCTCCCGTTCGCGCGGATGGCGGAGGCGGTGCGGTGGGCGCGGCAGGGCGAGACGATGTCGCTGCGGATGCTCCCCCGGCGCCACCTGCGCGCGCCAGTACGCCTGCAGCTGGAAAATCAGTTGCCCCAGAGGCGCGCGCGCTCAATCCAGTCGCCATGTTCAGGCGTGATGGGGCTGAAGCGCTACTTGCGGTTTTGGTGACGCAAGATCTGGCGGCGTTGCGTGCGGTGGTCGCCGAGCACAATCTCGATCCTGGTGAGATTACCTCAGCGCTGACGCGCGATGAATTGGCAGCCCACGTGGTCGCTCAAGCTCTGCGCCGCGCCGAACGCGACGAAAAAATGTTCGACTACTAGTTTAGAAGGGCGCTCAGCAATTCTGGGATGAATCGTCCCGCTGCGCGATCCCAGATCGGAAATGCTCCGGCGAAATCCCAAACGCACCATCCCGCGCCCTTGGCCTCGAACGCTTCTCGCACGGCGCGTATCCAGGCGGCGCGTTGGGAAAGGGAAACCGAACGGTTTATGCCGAACTCGCCCAGCTGTAGCGACAGGCCATGCGCGCGCGCCCATTGCGCTGCGCGTTCGACCCGCGCGGCAAGCGCCTGCATGTCTGCTTCACTGCCCCAAGCGCGCGCAAATTCAGGCGGTTCTTCAAGCCATTCGGCGCGGTGATGGGTGAGTTCATACGGCTCATAATAGTGGACGCTGAGCGCGGTGTGCGGATCGGCGGGCGCGGTCCAGTGGTTCAAGCCATCGATTGAACTCCAGTTTGGTCCGCCCAGCACGACGAGGCGATCGGGGCTGTGTGCGCGGATGATGGCGAGCACGTCTGCTTGCAGCATGCGCAGGCGTCCGCCGGTCCAGTGATCGCCATTGGGCTCGTTGAACGGTTCGAAGATGAGCCCTGCCGGCGCGCGCTGGTATCGCCGCGCGATTTGCCCCCAGAGCTCAAGAAAGCGTTCGCGGTGGCGCTCCGGCTCTCTGATCAGGCGCTCGTAATGATGCAGATCGAGTTGAGCCACGAGGCCAAGTTCAAGCGCGTGTTCGATGATCTCATCGATACGGCGGAAGAAATCTGGCGATATCGCGTACGGCGGGGCCGAGCCGGCATGAATGTCCCAACGCACCGGCAGGCGCACGCCGTCGAAGCCCGCTGCGGCGATTGCGTCAAGGTGCTCTAACTCGATCCGGTAGCCCCAATCGCCTTCGTTCGGCGCCTCTAGCGCGTTGCCCAGATTGACGCCGCGCCGCATGGGGAAGGGCGCGGGCGCCTGGACGCTGGCTGCCGGCGAGCACGCGGCAAGCGCGGTGGCTCCAAGGATAAGGTCGCGGCGATTCATCGGTTGCAGCTTATGACAAAACCCCGCTAACACCCTAACCATGTTCGACAAAATTCTGATCGCCAATCGCGGCGAGGTCGCCGTACGCATCATTCGCACCGCGCGTCGGCTGGGGATCAAGACGGCTATCGTCTATTCCGAGGCCGACCGCGACAGCTTGGCCGTGGAGATGGCCGACGAGGGCGTGTTCATTGGCCCGTCGCCAGCGGCGCGGAGCTATCTCGTCATTGAAAAAATCGTGGACGCCGCCCGCCAGACCGGCGCGCAAGCGATCCATCCCGGCTTCGGCTTTCTGTCCGAGAAAGCCGAATTCGCCGATCGCTTGCTCGCCGAGAAGATTACCTTCATCGGCCCCAACCCGCACGCCATCCGCGCCATGGGCGACAAGATCGAGTCGAAGAAATCGGCCGCCGCGGCAGGCGTCTCCTGCGTGCCGGGTTTTATCGGCGAAATCGAAGGCGTCGCGCACGCTATCCAGATCTCCGAGGAGATTGGCTATCCAGTGATGATCAAGGCCAGCGCTGGCGGCGGCGGCAAGGGCATCCGCGTCGCTTACGCGCGCAAGGAAGTCGAGGAGGGCTTTCCCGCCGTGCGCGCCGAAGCCAAGGGCGCCTTTGGCGACGATCGAATCTTTATCGAAAAATTCATCACCGCCCCGCGCCACATCGAAATCCAGGTGATGGGCGATAAGCACGGCAATGTCGTGCACCTGTTCGAGCGTGAGTGCTCGATCCAGCGCCGCAACCAAAAAGTCATCGAGGAAGCGCCATCGCCGCTGCTCGATGAAAAGACGCGCGTGGCCATGGGTGAGCAGGCCTGTGCTCTTGCCCGCGCCGTGAACTACGACAGCGCCGGCACGGTCGAGTTCGTCGTCTCCGGCGCCGACAAGAGTTTTTTCTTTCTGGAGATGAACACGCGCCTGCAGGTCGAGCACCCGGTCAGTGAAATGATCACCGGGCTTGATCTGGTTGAGCAGATGATCCGCGTCGCCGCCGGCGAGAAGCTGGCGTTCAAGCAGAAGGATCTGAAGATCAAAGGCTGGGCGATCGAAAGCCGTATCTATGCCGAGGATCCCTACCGCAATTTTCTGCCCAGCATCGGCCGCCTGCGCGCCTATCGGCCGCCGGAGGAGGGCAAATTCGGCGACATCATTTTGCGCAACGAAACCGGCGTGCGCGAGGGCGATGAAGTCTCGATGTTCTACGATCCGATGCTGGCCAAGCTGATCACTCACGCGCCCACCCGCACCGCCGCCATCGATGCGCAGGCGCGCGCGCTCGACCAATTCCTGATCGAAGGCATCCAGGACAACATCCCCTTCCTCGGCGCGGTGATGGAAGAGAAGGATTTTCGCAAAGGTGATTTCACCACCGCCTACATCAAGCAAAAATTCCCCGACGGCTTCCAGGGCGCGACGCCCACGCTGAAGCAGGAAAAATTACTGATCGCCGCCGCCGCCGTCGCGCGCTCCTTCACCGCCCGGCGCGCCACGCAGACCAGCGGGCGCATCAATGGCCCCGCGCACGATGCACAGCGTGATTGGGTGGTGATCCTCGACAAGGTCCATCACATGACCAACGTGGTGCTGGACGATGCTGGCGCTGATGTGGTCATCGACGGCAAAAGGCATCGCTTCGACACGACAACTCGCCCTGGTGCGCGCATCATCGAGGGCGCCTTCGACGGCGCCGAATTCTCCGTGAAGATAAAGACCGCTCCCGAAGGCTACACGCTGCGCCATCGCGGCATATCGGTGCTCGCCCTCGTCACAACCCCGCGCGGCGCCGAACTGCACCAGCGCATACCCGAAAAACAAAAGGCGGATACATCAAAACTGATCCTCTCGCCGATGCCCGGCCTGGTGATTTCAGTGGACGCCAAGCTTGGCCAGGAGGTGAAAGCGGGCGAGGGCGTCGCCGTGGTCGAAGCCATGAAGATGCAAAATATCATCCGCGCCGAAAGAGATGGCGTGGTGGCGAAAGTCCACGTGGCGGCAGGCGCGAGCGTGGCGGCTGATGAGGTTATGATTGAGCTGGGGTAGAAAGGAGCCTCGCAGATGGCGGCGCGAATTGGCGTCGACAAATTGAGGATTTCGCTTACAGTCACTGACGTTGACGACGAAGGGAGGTGCAATATGAGAGCGCTGTTTCTTGCACTCGCGCTGATTCTAGCGGCGTGCGTTACGCCGGTCGCAACCACACGGTTTAGTTACAGCAGCGCAGAGTCGCTTGGCGTCTCGCCGATGCTTGTGCTCGTCGCGCCTGGTCAAGCAATAACTGCCGCCGGCAGCGTTGATTTACGCAGCACCAACGGCGAGCAACGTTCTGCCGCTGCGCTCGCGGCGCTGGGGCGCGCCCAAGCCTACGCGGAAGCGAACCGGCTGACGATCACGGCGCCCCCGCTCATCGTGAACCGGTCGGTGACCGCCGAGCGATGGGATTTCGATGTCATGCTGCCCGTCGATGCGAATGCAAGCGCGATCGCCGCAGTTGACGTTTCGTTGCAGTCAACACCTGAAGGGGTTGCGCTCGCGCTGGACCACGCCGGTTCTGTGGCGGACTTGAACGTGTCGTATCAGCGACTTGTTGCCGAAAAACCTGACGGGGTTCGATTGTTGGCGCTCACCTGGGAGCAATATCTCACAGACCCGACTCAAACCCCGCCGGCCGAGCAAAGGACGCGCGTGTTCCGATCGGCAGAGCGGCGCTAGCGGGCGTGGCCGTGCTCGAGGCCGTGAAAATGCAAAACATCATCCGCGCCGAACGCGACGGCGTGATCGCGAAAGTGCACGTGGCCGCCGGCGCGAGCGTGGCGGCGGATGAGGTGATGATTGAGTTGGGGGAGCGTGTTTGCTTTCGGGACCTGGATTGGCTTCGTCGTCATGGCGATCGCCTTCGTTCTTCTGGCTGTCATGCCCGAGGGGCAGAAGACCGTACCGCTTCTCATAGCCGCGTTTGGGTGGTTTCTTGTCACTCTGGATGACCGAGTGAAACGCTTCGCTTCTCGGTTTCCGCGCTGGCTGGGTGCAGTTCTAATGATTGCTGGTTTCGCCGTCGCATACTTCGGCGCGCGTGCAATTGGATCGGGGCGCTACCTTGAAGTCATGGGGACAGCTCTGAGCCTGCTTTCGGTGGGATATCTGTTTTTGAGGAGAGGCCATTGACGCTGCCGCGATTGCCGCTGGACATCAGATCTCAGTACCCCGCTTCGCTTTCATCACCGCAGCATCCAGCGCTGACAGGAAGCGCGAGCGATCCGCGGCCGAGAATGGTTTTGGCCCGCCGCCGCCTTCGCCGAACGAGCGCAGGTGTTCCATCAAGTCGCGTTGCGCCAGGGCTGCGCCGATGGAGGCGGTGGTGTAGGCCTTGCCGGTCGCGCCCAGGGCCGCGCCGCCGGCTTTCAGCGTGCGGCTGGTGAGGGGAATGTCGTTGGTGATGACGATGTCGCCGGGCTGAACTCGTTCGGCGATCCAATCGTCGGCCGCGTCCGCGCCCGCATCGACGACGGTCAGCGTCACATCTGGCGGCGTGCGCGTGAACATATTGGCGACGACATGAACCGCGCACTGGCAGCGGCGCGCGACTTTGTAGACCTCCTCCTTCACAGGGCAAGCGTCGGCATCGACAAAGATGGTGGGCGTCCAGCTCAGAACCGGCACCCCGGCGGCGGCGCGAGGCAATTTTCGCACGCTTCATTCTCGGGCGTCTCTTCGCTCAGCAGAGTCGCCAGCCATTCCGCGAACGGGGCGCCGCCGCTTTGCTCGGTGTAGAACAAGCGTGAGCGCAGGATGGTGTGGGTTTCACCGGCGGCGAGGTAGGCGCGGAAATTGCCGGCGCTTTGCCGCCGCGCAAGGTCACGCGACATCTTCTCCCCCCAGGCGCTGCACGATTCCGTTGGACCCATCAGGGCGAAGAAAGCGCGTTGGGTGACGTCCTGCGCGGTGGTGTATTGTGCGAAACGGTCACGCGGGAAGTGCGCCGCCAAGCGGGCGACGACATCATCATCGGCGGTGAGCATGGCGTTGCGGCCGAACACGGAGGCGGGGAGTTGATAACGCCAGCTGCCATTGCGCAGGACGGAAAACTCGGCTGTGGTGACGCCTTGGCCCGCGTCGCCCAGCATGATTGCGCGCCCGTTCGGGTATGCGTCGCGGACGCGGGCGAAGTGGGTGGCGGCCCCGTAAGCGCCCGCGCTCGAACCCGCGACAAGAATCCGCGCCGGCGATTCGATGTTTGCGCGCATCCAGGCAAGGATGGCGCGAAAGTTGTCGCTGCCGCGATGTTCGATGGTGTAGGGCTCGCCAGTATCGGGATCGCGGTAGTGCGCGGTGTTTGACCCGGAGTGCACATCGCCGGTGCAATAGGGGACGAATACAAAACTCCAATCGCGCACGGGGTTGCGCGGATTGCCCAGGTCGAAAATGCCGGAGAGCCGGTTTGGGTCGTCGCCCGGGATTAACTCGGCCTTGTACAGACCATCACCGTCGCGGCGGTCGCCTGCCAAGCGGGGCACTGCGCAGGTTACGTCGTCCCAGCACGCGCCGCCGCCGTCGAAAAACACGACGAGGCCATTGGTGCTGCCGCGTTTGAACCAGAAGCGATACGCGGGGTCTGTTCCGGGCGCTTGCGAACACGTCGCTGTAAAATCCCGCCCGTCGATCTGTGTTGGAGGCGGGATAATTTGCACCCACTCACTTAACGCCGTCGCCGCCGGGACGGCGGCGGGCGCGGTCGCCGACGCGTTGCAGGCTGCAAGCGTGATTGCCGCGATGATGATCCAACTTCGCATGAACGCCGCCCCGCCTCGGACGTGAGGCTATCGAGATCGCATGCGGCTGTCGACTGCGGTCATGCGGGGAGGGCCGCGATGTCCGCGGCCCTCCAGAGCAGGTGACGAGGCTGGTTAGGCTTCGCGTTTCTTGGTCAGATAATCCACCGCCGCCAGCAGCAGAAACGCCGCGCCAACCGACCCCATGATCACTGCGGGGATCAGCATGCCGTTGTGCGCGTCGCCGCCCGGATCGAAGCGATCCGCGAGGAAGCCAGCGGCGACGAAGCCACCTGCCAGCGCCAGCAGGATAACGCCATTGCCGAGGCTTTTCCGCGCCCGGTTGCCTTCTTCGAGCATGTTCTGGGTGAGTTGCGACACCAAGCTCGGCTCCAACGCTTGGCCGCGCGCCATGGCCTGAGAAATCAGATCATGCGCCGAACGTTTTGTGCGCTCCTTGGCCAGCACCGGCACTAGGATCACCGATCCTAAAAAGCCAAAAAACACGAACGGAATGAAGATGTCGGCGTCCATTTTTTTTCTCCCTCAGCAGGCGGCGTATCGCCTCATTGCTGACAAGGATGCGCGGCCCGGCGCGTTTGGACGCACGCGATCAGGGCGCCATCGCGATTTCTGTTTTCCCAAACACGTCCTCGAAGGCCTCGCGCAGCGCGGCGTCGGCGTCAGCCATTGTCGCCGGCAGCCCCAAATCCGCCAGGCTGGTGACCCCGTATTGCGGCCCGGAAATGCCGCACGGGGTGATCCCCGAAAAGTGCTCAATATCCGGCGCTACGTTGAAAGCAATGCCGTGAAAACTCACCCATTTGCGCAAGCGCACGCCGATAGCGGCGATCTTGTCGTCACGCGACCAGCCGGGCCCTTTGCGCTCTACCCACACGCCGACGCGGCCTTCGCGCACAGCGCCTTGCACGTTGAGCCGCGCCAGCGCGTCGATCAGCCAGCGCTCCAGATCGGCCACGAAGCGCGTCACGTCGCGGCTCCGCAGGCGGAGGTCAAGCATGACGTAAGCCACGCGCTGGCCCGGGCCGTGATAGGTGTACTGCCCGCCGCGCCCGCTGCGGAACACAGGGAAGCGTTCCGCGTCGAGCAAGTCGTCTGGCTTGGCGCTGACGCCTGCAGTGTAGAGCGGCGGATGTTCCAGAAGCCAAACGAGTTCGCCGGCACGGCCCTCCACGATGGCGGCGACGCGCGCCTCCATGGCGGCGACGGCAGCCTGGTAGCCTATTCGCCCTGGCGACACCGCCCAGCCGATTGGTCCTGCTGTGTTCACGCCGATGCAACCCTTTCAGGGTCGACTGCTGGAGAATCAAAGTTAGGGCGCGCCAGTGTCGAAGAAAACCCAGATCCACAATGTCGATATTGAACTCAGCGTCGTCCTCGGGCGGTGCCACATGCCGATGCAGCAGCTGCTCAAGATGGGGCGCGGCGCCGTTATTCCCTTGGACACCAAGGAAGCCGATCAGCTCTGGATCTTGGCCGCCGGCCACCCCATCGCCCGGGGGGAAATCACCATCCAGGGCGAGCGCCTCTGCATTACCGTGACTGAGCCCGCCGACGTCCATGAATTCAACGCCATCGGGGCGTAGAGCGGCGGACTAGAAATTCGCCTCGGTTTGATGGTGCGCGGGGAGCGAATTTCAAATCCATAAGCCGCTCCACAAGCATTTTGAAACGAGAGTCCCTTTTGGACTTGAAATGCGTCAAGCGCGTGATCCAAGACGTGGGTGGAATTTCAAGTCCGGCACTCTAGCGCCAGGCCTTGTTCGGACCGGGCGGACCTGTTAGGTCGGCGCGCTTATGCGCTCGTGGCGGAATTGGTAGACGCACTGCCTTGAGGTGGCAGCGAGTAACATCGTGGAG
>CXWL01003191.1_pt1 | contig 64008 bp, 56 predicted proteins | sample 590931 | NCBI WGS metagenome assembly CXWL01 (sample SAMEA3498368, study PRJEB10139) | groundwater metagenome | biome: water well; material: biofilm material | place: Germany | collected 2015-04-27 | reverse complement strand
CCAGCGCCGACAACCCGCCCTGGCGCCCGCCCGTCATCAACGCCACGGCGCTCGCACCGAGCACGACCAGCAGGCGATCGAGCTGGCGCTGCCGGCCGGCAGCGGTGCTCGCCGGACGGGCCACCAGGTCCTGCAGCAGGCCGATGGCTCCCGCCGCCTGGGGGCCGCTCTGGCCGAGGAGCTCGACCGTGCTGGCGGCGGCCGGAAGCGCGCCCTGGCTCTCCACCGCTACTCGGCCAGGCGCAGCTCCGCGGATGTCGGATGGCTCTCCGGCGGCACCGAGTGGCACCACCGCAGCCGACGCCCCCACCGCGTCGAGCCGCAGGCTCGCCTGGCCGAGCCCGACCTCATCTCCAGGCCCGAGCAGGGCCTCGGCCACGCGCCGACCGCCGCAACGCAGGCCGTTCTTGGAGCCCAGGTCGCGCAGCCGCAGGCCCTCGCCCTGGCGCGTCGCCGTCGCGTGGTGGCGCGAGACCCCTGGACACGGCAGCACCCAGTCGTTGTCACGCGCCGCGCCGATCGTCACCTCGCGAGCGTCGGCGGGCAGGGCGAGGCTCCAGACCTCCGTGCCGTGGCGTACCGTGACTTCGAACATCGGATCAGGCCTCCAGCCGGCGGCCTGCTGCGACGCTCGTGCCAGGGGGTGGCGCCGCGGGCGGCTGGCGTTCGAGGTCGGCGAGGCGCTCGTTCGCAAGCGCCAGGAGCCCGCGCGCCACGACGCTGCGGCCACGCCACGAGCTCAGCTCCTCGACTCCCAGCCGAGCCTCGCGAAGTGCTCGGTCCCGCTCACCGCCAGCCGCCAGGAGTACCGCCTCGAGGCCGCGCACGGCGCCCCGCGTCTCGCCGCACTCGTCGAGCTCGCGACGCACCGCGGCCAAGAGCTCCCGCGACGCCCCCTGCTGCGCCCAGGCGCGCTCGAGCCAGAGGTAGCGGATGCTGTCCCACTGGGTGACCGGGAAGTCCTGGCCGCGATCGCCAACGGGCAGGCTCTGGCGGCTGCGAACGAAGGCATCCCATAGTTCTGCCCGCCAATGCTCGGCAGGGAAGGCCGACGTGTAGCGCGCAATCTCCGCACCGGCTAAGGGCCACTGTCCAAGCTCGCCCAGCGCCAACACCAACCCGTCCAGGAAGTACTGGCGCAGCCGCCCGCCCTCGCGCTGCTGACCACCGGGGCCGAGACCTCGCCGGTACCAGTCGACGGCACGCTCGAGATGCCCGGCGAGGTGGTAGGCAGTCGCGGCGGTGTAGGCCATCTCGGAGGACGCCTCCTCGTCGGCCGCGAGCGCCGCGAACAGAATTTCCGCCTCCGCCAGCCGCCCGGCGGCCACCAGGATCTCCCCTTCGACCCGCGCGGCGCACTCGGCGAGCGGCGGGTCGGCGACTTCATTGGCACGGCCACGCGCCGCGTGAATCGTCGCCAGCGCGGCGTCCCAGCTGCCGCCCGCAGCCAGCCGGCGGGCCTCCTCGATGCGCTGGAACACGTCGGACCGAACCGCTGTCGCGGCCTTCGGCTCCGGATCTGCGGGCGAGTCGCCGTCGAGCCCGAGCTCGACCGTGTCGCGACTCGAGTACGCGAGGCGGAGCCGCCGACCTCGCGCGGTGGGCTCGATCGCCAACTCACCGACGCCGCCACGCGGCAGCAGCCTCGTCCACAGCAGGCCGCCAATCGGCGGGCGGGACTCCGCCCGCCACAGCTCGCCCAGGCCGGGCGCCGTTGCCCCTCCGATTGCGCCTCCGGAAAGCTGAGGCTCGGCACCGACCGGCGGTGCCACCCGGAGCGCCATGACCGTGGGATAGCGCCCAAGGACGCTGTTGTAGCCGGCAAAGAACAGCTCCGCGACGCCATCGCCATCGATGTCGGCGGTCGCTGCCAGGTGCACGTGGCCGCCCGCCTGGAGGAGCGTGCGCACGCGGTCCAGGCGGGGCTCCCAAAGGACCGCGAAACAGGGCCAGCTGGTGCGGTGGCCGAAGGTGGCGATGACCTCGTCGACGCCGTCGTGATCGAGGTCGACGGCGGTGATGTCGCCGGGCCGGAAAGTGTCGGCCTCGCCCTGCAGGAGCAGCCCCTCGGGGCGCACATCGACCCGCCGCACGACCCTGCCGGTCTGCGGATCGAGCACGGAGAGGTATCCATAGTCATCGCGAGCATCGGCCTCGCGCCGGCCGAGCACGGCGACGATCTGTGGCGCCGCACCAGGCGCCAGGCGAGCGAGGGGCGCCCAGCCCGCCGAGAAACCGGCCACGCCCTCCCGGCGCCACAGGACGCGTCCCCGCTGATCCACCGCCTCGACGCCGTAGCTCGCGGGATCGACCTGATCCAGCGCGCGCAAGTGCGAGAACTGTCGTGAGCGCACCTCCACGAGCCACGTAGCGCCAACCGCGGCGGCCAGGACGAGGGCGGCGGCCAGAAGGAGACGAGGCCGCCACCCGCGCGGTCCACGGCGCGCTTCGAGGTCGGCGAGCGCCGCCGACGCCGAGGCGTACCGATCGGCGGGGTCGCGTGCCAAGAGTCGCTCGACGAGCGCTGCCAGCCAACGGGGCAGGTCGGGCCGTAGGCCGCGCAGAGGGCGGGCGGTCTGGGTGATGCGCACCAGGGCGGTGGTCGCCGGGTCGGCGCCCACATAGGGAAGCTCGCCGGTCAGCATCTCGTACAGCACCAGGCCCACCGCGAAGAGGTCACTGCGGACGGTGGCGGCCGCGCCCAGGATCACCTCGGGCGCCAGGTGGGTAGCGGTGCCGACCAGGCCCTCGGCGGCCAGCGACACCGTCTGGTCCGGCAGATGGGCCGTTGCCAGCCCCAGGTCGGCGAGCTTGGCAACGCCGTTGGCGTCGAACAGCAGGTTCGAGGGCTTGACGTCGCGGTGGACGATGCCGGCCGCGTGGAGCACGGCCAGCCCTTGCAGCAGGTCGCCGGCAACCCCGAGCGCGTCGGCGAGTGACAGCGGGCCGGCCCGCAGGCGGTCGCGCAGCGAGCCGCCGGGGAGGAGCTCCAGCACCAGGAACACCAGGCCCTCGCTGCGCCCGGTCTCGAAGATGCGAACCAGGTTCGGGCTGGTGACGTCGCGCGCCAACGCCGCCTCACGCTGGAAGCGGCGGATGGCTCCGCCGTCTGCGCGATCGGCGCGGAGCACCTTGAGCGCAACCTCCCGCCGCACGTCACGGTCGTACGCGCGGTAAACGACCCCGAAGCCACCGCTGCCCAGCCGCTCGCCCACCGCGTAGCGGCCAGCCACGACGCTCCCCGGCGCGAGCCCGTCCGCCGTCGCTCCACCGGCAGGGGCGGCGGACGCCGCGAACGACCCGACGGTCTGTGTCGAGTCGCCGAGTGAGGGCGATGCTGCGCCCGGCAGAGTCGGCAGCGGCACTTCCATGTATGGACGCCAGCCTATACCGGCCGCCCTACGGCCGGCCCCACCCGTGCGGGCGTCGGGCGCTCACGACCTGCCGTTGGTCGAGAAGGCGGCATCGTCCTGAACGACAGCGGCCCGGGGCCCGCGGCCGCCGCCCCCCCGATCCCGCTGATCTTTGCGCCAGCGCAAAGACTCCTCGCTGGCCGAGACGCAGGATGCGGGGCATGGATCTCGGAGAACCCCGATGAAGGTCGCCCTGCCCGACCTCGCCCACTGGAAAGCACAGGTCAAGTGCCAAGCGGCCTGTCCGGTACAGACCGACGCCGGGCGCTACGTGCAGCTGGTGGCCGAGGGGCGCTATGAAGAGGGCTACCTCGTCGCTCGCTCCCCGAACCCATTCGCCTCGGTCTGCGGCCGCGTCTGCGCCGCGCCTTGCGAAGACGCCTGCCGCCGCGGGGCGATCGACGCCCCGGTGGCGATCCGCGGGCTGAAGCGGACGCTGACCGAGCGCTTCGGCGTCGAGTCGTTGCGGCCGGACACCCAAGACCGCCTGCGCCAGGAGCTGATCGCCGAGGGCAATCTCTACGTTGGGCATCTGCCGATGCCCGCGGGCGCAGGCCAGCCCACGACCGCGGGCGGTCGTGCACGAGTCGCAGTGGTCGGCGCCGGGCCCTCCGGCATGGCCGCCGCGCACGACCTCGCGCTCCTCGGCTACCGCGTCACCGTCTTCGAGGCCGCCGACGAGCCTGGCGGCATGATGCGCTTCGGCATCCCCGAGTACCGTCTGCCGCGCGCGCTGATCAGGGCCGAGATCGACAAGATCCTGGCCCTCGGCGTCGAGCTGCGGCTGCGGGCGCCCCTCGGGCCCGACTACGGCCTCGCCGAGCTCGAGCGCGAGGGATTCGCTGCCGTCTACCTGGCGGTCGGCGTGTCACGCGGTCGCGACCTCCAAGTGCCCGGCGTCGAGCTCGACGGCGTGGTCAAGGCGGTCGACTTCCTGCTCAACGTCAACCGCGGCTACCGCCTGGCGCTCGGCCAGCGGGTGGTGGTGATCGGCGGCGGCTTCGTCGCCTTCGACGCCGCCCGCACCGCGCTGCGCCTGGCGCGCGAGACCGCGGGCAGCGGCGCCAGCGCGGCCGAAATCGAAGCCGAAGCCGAGGCGGCCAGCGCCGCCGACTCTCGGTTGAAGGAGGCCCTCGACTCCGCCCGCGCAGCGCTACGTGGTGGTGCCGCCGAGGTCACCGTCGTCTCGCTCGAGCAGTTCGACGAGATGCCGGTGCTGCGCACGTCGCAGGGCCATGAAGAGTTCGAGGAGGCCGGGCGCGAGGGTGTCCGCTTCGTCACCCGCCGCGGGCCGATGCGGTTCTGCGGCGACCGTCGACTGGGCGCGATCGAGCTGCGCGCCGTGCGCTCGGTGTTCGACGAGCGGGGCCGCTTCGCCCCCACCTACGACGACGGCGACGTCATCACCATCGAGGCCGACTCCTGCATCCTGGCCATCGGCCAGCAACCGGACCTCGCCTTCCTGCGACCCGAGGACGGGGTCGAGCTCAACCCCAACGGCACCCTGAACGTCGACCCGCGGACCCTCGCCACCTCACGCCCGGGTCTCTATGCCGGTGGCGACGTCGCCTTCGGGCCGCGCAACCTGATCGAGGGGGTGGCCAACGGCAAGCGCGCCGCGCACTCGATTCACCGCCACCTGTCAGGCGGCACGGCCCACCTCGAAACGCACCTCGAGGTCGAGAAGATCCCCACCGCTCAGTACCGCACCATTGCCGGCTTCGAGATCTACGACCGCGCGGCGCCGCCGACGCTGCCCGTCGATCGCCGCACCGGCATCGCCGAGGTCGAGACCGGCTACGGCGAGGCCGAGGCGCGCGAGCAGGCCGCCCGCTGCCTGGTCTGCCACGTGCAGACGATCTACGACCCCGAGGCCTGCGTGCTGTGCGGCCGGTGCGTCGACATCTGTCCCGAGAACTGTCTGGCGCTGGTGCCCCTCGAGCAGATCGAGCTGCCCGACGACCAGCGTGACGAGCTGATCGCCCGCGCCGCCGCCGACGGACTGCCGCTCGCAGCGATGGTCAAGGACGACGAGCGCTGCATCCGCTGCGGGCTCTGCGCCGTGCGCTGCCCCACCGACGCCATGACGATGGAACGCTTTTCGATCCGCGAACGCTGGGCCCCGCCAGGCGCCCCGGGAGAACACGCATGAACAAGACCAAGAGTCGACGGGATTTCTTGCTCGAGATCGGCGCTGGCGCCGGCGTCGTCGCCCTCGGCGCCCAGGCGGTGGCCTCGCTGCGCTCGCTGGTTCCGAACGTTTCCTATGACGCCCCCACCACCGTCAAGCTCGGCCCACCGACCGAGTTTCCCGACGGCCTCAAGTTCCTGCCGGATCAGCGACTCCTGGTGTTCCGCGAGGGCAACACGTTTCACGCCATCTCGGCGGTCTGCACCCATCTCGGCTGCACGGTGCGCGCCGAGGCGCTCGCCAACCCCGAGGAGGTCCAGGTCGGCGGCAAGCCGATGCGGGTGACGCATCGCTTCCTCTGCCCGTGCCACGGCTCGCAGTACACCGGCGACGGCACCAACGTCGCGGGGCCGGCGCCCAAGCCCCTCGCCTGGTACCGGCTGTCGGTGTCGCCCGACGACGGCCAACTGGTGGTCGACCTCGCCGATCAGGTCGAGTGTGACTTCCGCCTCACCCTGGCCTGATGACCGGGCCCGAGACCATCGCCATGACCGATCCGCAGCCCAAACCCGCCGTCTGCCCGCCCTCGGCGCCGGGCATCCGCCCGCAACGCTTCTGGAGCCTCCGCCCACGCTCCGACCGCGAAGCCGGCGACGCCGTCGTCTCGAACTTCATGTTCCACTGGTTCCCGGCCAAGGTCGCCAAGGCCTCCCTCGACTGGAGCTACTCGTTCTGGCTGGGGACCTCCTCGGCAGCCCTTTTCCTGCTGCTCTGCCTCTCGGGGCTGCCGCTGCTCTTCCTGTACGTTCCCTCGGTCGAGCGCGCCTACGCAACGGTCAAGGACATCGAGTACGTCGTCGCCTTCGGCTCGTGGATCCGTGCCGTCCACCGCCTCTCGGCGCATCTGATGGTGGCGGTGGTGTTCCTGCACCTGGTGCGGGTGTTCCTCACCGGCGCCTACAAGAACGGCACCGGACGCGGCCAGCAACGCGAATGGAACTGGGTGCTCGGCGTCCTCATGCTGCTGCTGACGCTGTTCCTGTCGTTCACCGGCTACCTGTTGCCTTGGGACCAGTTGGCCTACTGGGCGGTCACCGTCGGCACCAACATTGCGTCGTCGATCCCGGTGCTCGGCGAAACGGTACGCGAGCTCCTGCTCGGCGGCCGGGCGATCGAGCAGCCGACGCTGATTCGTTTCTACGCGCTGCACGTCATCGTGCTGCCGGCCGCCCTGGGAGTTTTGTTCCTCTACCACATGTGGCGCGTGCGCAAGGACGGCGGCCTGGCCAAGGCGGATCGTCAGGCGCTGCTCGCGAGGCCGGCGGTAGCCGCTGGGGTGGCGACCAAGACGTACACCTTGCTCGGCATCGCCCGCGGCGCGACGCCAACCGTGCGCTCGACCAGCCTCGAGGCGCCGGAGAGCCAGGTCAACGCGGTGCCCGACCTGCTACGGCGCACCGCCATCGTCGTCCTCGGCACCATCGCCTTCATCGGCACCCTGGCGCTGTTCGTGCCGTCGCCGCTCGAAGAGCCGGCCAACGCTCTGGTCACTCCCAACCCGGCCAAGGCGCCGTGGTACTTCCTGTGGCTACAAGAGATCGTCACCGACACCACGCTCCACCTGGGGCCGGTGACGGTCAACGGCGCGCTGATCGGCGGCGTCATTCTGCCCGGCCTCCTGGTCACGCTGCTCACCCTCTGGCCGTGGCTCGACAAGAGCGGCGCCGCCGCCGCAGGCATCTGGTTCGCCCGCGACCGACGCCGCCAGAACGCCGTCTTCCTACTGCTCATCCTCGGCGTCCTCCTGCTCACCATCGTCGGCACCTTCTGCCGCGGCCCCTACTGGCAGTTCTTCTGGCCCTGGCAGCAATGGCCAGAGATCCCAACCCGCATCTGAGACGACGGGCACGTCGACGAGGCACCGCCATGGAAAAGCGTACTGATTCCCCATACCCCCGCCGCGACCGGCCCATCCTGGCGCTGGTCGGCCTCGCTCTCGTGGTTTCGACCGTCCTGTTCGCCTGGAAGGATCGCGTCCACGACTGGCGCTACTACCAGATGGAGTTCCGACGCCAGGTCAGCGAGAAGCTGGGCGCCGACAAAGCGGCGACCGTGCCGAAGGGCATCACCCAGGCCTGGCTGCCGGAGCTGCGCCGCGCCGACCGCTGCGTCACCTGCCACCAGGCGGTGTCGTGGAAAGGTTTCGAAGGGGCCGAAGAGCCCTTCCGCACCCACCCGGTCGAGCCTCTGCGCAACCACCCGATCGAGCGCTTCGGTTGCACGGCTTGCCACGGCGGTCAGGGCTGGGCGATCGACGTCGACGCCGCCCACGGCGAGGTCGCCCACTGGGAGGAGCCGCTGCTCGGCTCGTACCTCGGCGAGTCCTACTCGCTGGCCAGCAACAAGGCGGCGCTGCTGCAGATGAACTGCAACACCTGCCATCGCTACGACCGCGAGACCGTCGGCATGGACGAAATCAACCTCGGCAAGAAGCTGGTCGCCGAGAAGGGCTGTCGGGCCTGCCATGTGATCAACGGTCGCGGCGGCACCATCGGCCCGGACCTCACATCGGTCGGCGACAAGGCCCCGGAGCAGTACGACTACAGCCACCTCGCCGGCCAGAAGACGGCCTACGCCTGGCATGTCGGGCATCTCAAGGACCCGCGGGCGATGGTCGCCGACACGGTGATGCCCAACTTCCACCTGTCTACCCGCGAGGCACAGGCGCTCGCGATGCTGGTCCTCTCCTGGCGCGAGACCGAGCTACCGTCGACCTACCTCGCCGGCGCTCCGCGCACCGACGCGATGACCACCGCCGAAGCCGAGACCGAGCGCCAGCAGCAGACCGGCCCGGGTGCCTGGTTCGTCAAGACCGGCTGCTTCGTCTGCCACTCGATCTCGGCCCTCGGCGTCAAGAGCCCGGCGCAGATCGGGCCCGACCTGTCGACCGCGGTGGAAGACGTCCAGAGCCGCTTCGGACGCACCATCGACGATTTCCTGGCCCGCCCCACCGGCACCATGCAGGTGGTGCTGTCGCGCCAGATCATCCTCACTCCGGAACAGAAGGTAGTCGCCGTCCAGAAGCTGCGCGAGGCCTTCGCCGAGCACCAGCGTCAGGTCGCCGCCGGCAGCGTTGCCGTCGCTCAGGCGCACTGACCATGTCCGCTGATTCACTTACCAGGGGGGAACCGAACATGCAACGAAACGTTCACCATCCACGGCGCTGGGCGACCCTGCTCGCGCTCCTGCCGCTGGCGGTTGCCTGCGCACCGCAGGCACCCAAGCACTCCGAGCGCGGCGCCGGCACGTCTGACATGGCGCTCGCCGCGCAGAAGACCTATGTCGCTCCCGGCGACCTCGACGAGTACTACCTCTTCTCCTCTGGCGGCCACTCCGGTCAGATCTACGTCTACGGTGTGCCCTCCATGCGCCACTTGTCGACCATCCCGGTGTTCACGCCCTACCCCGCCACCGGCTACGGCTTCGACGACGACACCAAGGCGATGCTCGGCAACCTGCGCTGGGGCGACCTGCACCACCCGGCGTTGTCCGAGACCGCCGGCGACTACGACGGCCGCTGGCTGTTCGCCAACGAGATGAACGGCCGCGTGGCGCGCATCGACCTGCGCGACTTCAAGACCAAACAGATTTTCGGTCCGGTGCCCAACATCTCCGGCAACCATGCCTCGGCGTTCGTCACCCCGAATACCGAATACAGCATGATGGCGTCGCGGTTCTCGATTCCACTGCCCAAGGGCACGGCGGCACCGATCGACAGCTACGCGAGCGCCTACAAGGGGATGGTGGCGGCGATCAAGATCGACCCCAAATCGGGTGAGATGTCGCTCGGCTGGGAGATCATTCTGCCGCCCTTCAACTACGACATCGGCGACGCCGGCAAGCTGGCCTCCGACGGCTGGATGTTCTGGACCAGCTACAACACCGAACGCGCCACCGGCAGCCTCGAGGTGACCGCCAGTCAGCGCGACCGCGACTACATCGCCGCCATCGACTGGCGGGCAGCCGAAAAGGCGATGGCCGAAGGCAAGGCCGACACCCTCGGCGGCGTGCCGGTGCTCGACCCCGCCAAGGTGCCGGGCCTGGTTTACTTCCTGCCTTGTGGCAAGTCGCCGCACGGCGTCGACGTCTCACCCGACGGCAAGTACATCGTCGGCTCGGGCAAGCTCCAGGGCGTGACCACCGTCTTCAATTTCGAGAAAATCCAGACCGCCATCCGCAACAAGGACTTCGCCGGCGACGAGGACGGCATCCCGGTCCTGAAGTATGAGTCGATCAAGGACGCCGAGGTGACCGTCGGTCTCGGCCCGCTGCACACCCAGTTCGGACCCGACGGCTACGCCTACACCTCACTGTTCGTCGACAGCGCGATTGCCAAGTGGAAGCTCGGCACCTGGGAAGTGGTCGACAAGGTGCCGATGTCCTATTCGATCGGTCACCTCTGCGCCGCCGAGGGCGACACCGTGTCGCCCGACGGCAAGTACCTCGTCGGCTTGAACAAGCTCTCTCACGGTCGGCACTTGAACGTCGGTCCGTCGCAGCCCGAGTCGTCGCAGCTGGTGGACATCTCGGAGGAGAAGATGAAGCTCCTCTATGACGCATTCACCGAGCCCGAGCCGCACTACGCGCAGATGATCAAGGCCGACAAGCTGCACCCGATCGAGGTCTACCCGAAGGAAGAGAACCACCACCCGCTGGCGGTGTGGGACGTCAAGGACGCCGGCGTCACCCGCGACGGCAACAAGGTCACCGTCAAGGTGGTCGAGGTGCGCTCTACGATCACGCCGACCTCGTTCGAGGTCAAACAGGGCGACATCGTCACCGTCGCCGTCACCAACATTGAACAGACCACCGACGAGCTTCACGGATTCGGCCTACTCGACTACGACGTCAACATCGTCGTCGACCCGGGTGAGACCAAAACATTCACCTTCAAGGCGGACAAACCCGGAGTCTTCCCCTACTACTGCACGAATTTCTGCTCGGCGCTGCACCAGGAGATGCAGGGCTATTTGATCGTGAATCGATAGGCCGACACGAAGCCGCGGAGGCAGGCCTCCTCCTCCGCGGCTTCGTCAGCCTGTCGCACGAGCGGCCCCGCAGCCCGCAGGGTCGTCACCTCGGAGGTGCACTCCATGAATGCCTTTCTGACGCGGACCAACCGATTGCTCGAGCAGCCGATGGGCGGCACGCCGCGGGTCCTGCTCGTGGTGGCCACCCTGCTGATGGTGCCGCTCTACCTCCTGCCACTCTGGAACATGACCATGTTCGCGCCGCAGTACCCGGACGGCCTGCGGCTCCACATCTACAGCTATCGCCTCGACGGCGGCAACAGTGGTCAGGACATCAAGGAAATCAACGTCCTCAACCACTACATCGGCATGCACGACCTGGCTGCGGAGGACTTCACCGAGTTCAAGTGGATCCCGTTCGTCGTCGGCGCCCTCGGCCTCATCTTCCTGCGGGCGGCCGTGCAGGGCAAAATCTCCGACCTCCTCGACGCCAGCATGCTGTTCGTCTACTTCGGGCTCTTCTCCCTCTGGTCGTTCGGCTTCAAACTGTGGAGCTACGGCCACCATCTTGCCCCCACCGCTGCGGTCAAAGTACCGCCCTTCATGCCGCCGCTGATCGGTGACAAACAGCTCGCCAACTTCCACGTCTACTCCTACCCCGGCAGCGGCTCGTACTTCATGCTCGGCGCCGCCCTGATGCTGGCCCTTGCCGCCTTCCTCGCCTGGCACGGCAGCCGGCAGCAGGCGGCTTGACGATGAGCTCGCTGGCCGTCGCCCTGCTGCTTGCCGGTGCGCTTCATGTGGGCGCCGGCGATGAGGCGTTTCCGGCGCCAGGGGCGATCGAGGGCCGGCCACCGGCTGCCGAGGCCTCGCCCCTGCAGGCTCGCATCGACGCCGCGCTCGCCGGCGCGACCGTCGAGGTGGCGGCTGGCACCTATGTGGGTGATCTCCTGATCGACCACCCACTGACACTCATCGGCCACGGGCGCCCGCTGCTCCTCGGCTCCGGGCAGGGCAGCGTGGTGCGGGTGCGCGCGGCCGGCGTCACGATCGCCGGCCTCGTCATCGACGGTCGCGGCGGCGGCGACCTCGGCCGCGACAGCTCCGGCGTCCACGTCGCCGCCCACGACGTCGTTCTCCGCGACCTGGACGTTTCCGGCTCCCTGTTCGGCATCTACCTCCGCGAAGCAGACGGCGCCCGTGTCGAGGGCTGCAATGTGCGCGGCATCCCAGGCAAAGACCCGGGCGAGAAGGGTTCCGGCATCCACGTCTGGAACACTCACGGATTCAACCTCGCCGACAACGAGATGGTCGACGTACGTGATGGCTTCTACATCCAGTCCTCCGATCACGGGCGGATCACCGGCAATCGGGCGCGGGACCTGCGCTACGGCCTGCACTACATGTACTCGGACGACAATGTGTTCGAGGACAATCTGTTCGCAAATGGCGCCGCCGGCACCGTCCTCATGTACTCACGCCGCATCGTCTTCCGACGAAACCGCTTCGTCCACAACCGTGGTTTCGCCTCAGCCGGGTTACTGTTCAAGAGCTGCGACGACGTCATCGCCGAGGACAATCTTCTCGCCGACAACGCCCGCGGCATCTTCCTCGAGGGGTCCTATCGCAACGTGTTCCGACACAATGTCATCGCCGACTCCGACATCGCCGTCGTGCTCTACGACTCGTGCGCCGACAACCGCTTCGAGGGCAATTCGTTTGTCGCCAACTTATCGCCGCTGAACCTGGTTGGCCGCCGCACCGATACCGTCTTTCGCGGTAACTACTGGTCCGACAATGACGAGCCCGATCTCGACGGCGATGGTGTCAGCGATCGCCCCTATCGCCTGTCGAGCGTCTTCGACCATTTCCGCGGCAACCTCACCGCCGCCGACCTCTTCGCCCAGGGGCTGGCGGCCGACGCCCTCGCCGCCGCCGAACGGGTCTTCCCCGTGCTCGAGCCGATCCAGGTGGTGGACGACGCGCCGCTCGCCCGCGCGCCTCATCTCGCCGTGCCCGCCACCGACGCTCGGCGGCGGGCCGGCGGCCGGCTGCCCGGGCTGCTCGCAGCGCTGGGGGTGCTCGTCGGCGGTATCAGTCTGATCGCCAAGGGTCGCCGGTCATGATTTGCTATCAAGCACTCAGCAAGCAGTTCGGCCAGTTCCTCGCCGTCGACCGCCTGAGCTTCGAAGTCGGCGCCGGTGAGGTGGTGGCCCTCCTGGGCCCCAACGGCTCCGGCAAGACCACCGCGCTCAAGGCCGCCGCCGGGTTGCTCCTCCCCACCGCCGGCACCGTCCTCCTCGGCCGGCCGGGCCTGCCGGCGTCGACGCCGGCGGCGCGCCGGACGATCTCGTACCTGCCACAGAAGGTCGCATTCCCGGACTCCCTCACCGGGCTCGAGGTGCTCGAGTTCTACCGGGCCCTGCGTGGTGACGCGAGCGGCACCGTCGGCGACGCCTTGCGGCTCGCCAGCCTGAACGGTGCCTCCAAGCGGGCCGTCGGCACCTACTCGGGGGGCATGGTGCAGCGTCTTGGGCTCGGCGTTGCAGCCCTCGCCAACGCACCGGTGATGCTGCTCGACGAGCCCACCGCGGCCCTCGACCCGCAGGGCCTCGAAGCGTTCTACGGCCTCGTCGAGACCCGGCGGCGGGAGGGTCACACGGTGCTCTTCACCTCGCACCAGCTGGGCGACGCCGAGCGCTTGGCCGATCGCTTCGCGGTGTTGGTCGCGGGCCGTCTGGCGGCGGTGCTCACCCAGCACCAGCTCGCGCAGCGCCTGGCCGACCGCGGCAGCCTCCACCTGCGACTCACCGCCGACCCCGAGCGGGCGCTCGCAGTGGCCCGCGAGGCCGCACCGGGAGCCCGTTGGGACGGCGACGAGATGGTGATTCCGGGCAGCGCCGCCAGCCGACCCATGGCCCTCGCCGGATTGCAGGCAGCCGGCCTCGAGGTGGTGGCGCTCCGCAGCGAAGAGGGTCGCCTCGACGGCCTCTACCAGGAGCTGATCGGAGCGATCCGATGAACCCTCTCGCCCGGCGCCTGATCGCGTCGATGGCCGTCCTCGGCGCCGCCTGCGCCGGCGGCCCGCCGCCGCCCGCGGCGCTCGACACCCGCAACGACACCTGCGCGTCCTGCCGCATGGCGGTGTCCGCGCAGCGCTTCGCCGCCCAGCTGGTGGCCCCGGCGGAAGAACCGCGCTTCTTCGACGACCTCGGCTGCCTGCGCACCTACCTGGACGAGCACCCGACGCTGCCGGCCGCCAGCGTCGCCTACGTCGCCGACCACGGCAACGGCGTCTGGGTGCCCGCCGACCAGGCGGTCTACAGCCATCCCGAGGGCGTCGAGACGCCGATGGGCGGCGGGTTCATCGCCCACGCCAGCGCTGCTTCCCGGGCCGCCGATACCAGCGTCCAAGGTGCTCCGCCGCTGACCGCCACCGACGTCTTCGGCGCCGGCAAGCTGCCTTCTGCGAGGAACGCCCGATGAGATCACCGAGATCCCCGAGCAGGCCCACCTCCGCCGTGCGACTCTGCGCCCACCACGAGCTGCTGCAGGCGCTGCGTTCGCGCTGGACCCAGACCTTCGCCGTCGCCTTCGCCGTCCTCGCCCTGGCGGTCGCCAGCTCCGGCTACATCCTGTCCGGCGGCTCCGGGATCCAGGACTTCGCGCGCACCGCCGCGTCGCTGGTCCAGCTCGTCCTGCTGCTGGTCCCCCTCACGTCTCTCCTGTTGGGCGTCCAGGCGCTGTCGCCGGAACGCGGCGCGGCCGAGCTGCTCTACTCGCAGCCGGTTGCCCGCCGGACCATCCTGCTCGGCAAGCTGCTCGGACTGTTCGAGGCCCTGGGCGCCGCCCAGGCGGTCGGCTTCGGCGCCGCCGGGCTGGTGGTCTTCTGGTGGGCTGGTAGCGACGGTGTCGGCGGCTATCTGCTCCTGATCGCGAGCTCGCTGGTGCTGACCGCCGTGTTCCTCGGCGTCGCCGCCCTGCTCGCCACCGGCCCGGCGGGTGACCGCGGTCGCGGTCGGGGTCGCGCGCTGGCGCTGGCACTGGTGGTCTGGTTCGCCACCGTCGTCCTGTTCGACGTCGCGGCCCTGGGTGTGGCCTCCCTGCTGCCCTCCGGCGCGGCCTCGCGGCTGCTCATCCTGGCCGTGCTGATCAACCCCGCCGACGCGGTGCGCACGGCGGCTCTCCTCGGCACCGAGGGCACCACCGCCTTTGGCGCGGCGTCGCTCGCCTTCCTGCGCTTCACCCACGGCCCAAGCGGCGCGGCGCTGGCGCTCGTCGGCTCGCTGCTGGTGTGGATCGTGGTGCCGGTCGTACTCGCCGCCAGGCGCCTGAGTGGCGCCGACCTTTGAGCTTTCGCTACCAGCCTGAAGACGCTCAGTCTGGCTGCCGTCCGCTTCACCCCAGGTCGTGCTGTCGCCGGACTCGAAGCCGTCGCCAAGACCAGGCTCGCTCGGCGCGGTGACCGTCGCCTCGCTCCAGGCGGTCGAGCTCGCCAGATCGATGTTGCCCGTTGTGGAGCCGTCGAGCGCGTCGCTCAGCAGTGAGAGCTTGGCCCGGCGTACCGGTTGGGGGCACCCCGGCGAGCGAGAAGCGCAGGTGGATCCGACGTCCCCCATCCCAACGCAGCGCCGCGCCCGCAGGTGTCATCCGGCTCCTCCTGAGCGTCTCGCGACTTTCCATGCGTTCATAGCGTGAGCACGGCGGCCGTCCGCATGTCGCGCGGATGGTAGCCTCGGCTCACATTGTCGCGGAGGCCAAGCATGACCCGTCGACCTTCCCTGCCCGAACCGGCCGACGGCGGGCCCAGGGCCTACAGCGCCGAGTGGCAGAGCCCGCGCAATCCGGCAGAGATCTGCGGCGTCAATGCCGGCGAGTCAGGGGTGACGCTGTGGTGGAAATCGGGAGCAACGCCCAACGACGAGATCGGGCGGCACTACTCCTGGGAGCAGTGGTTCAGCGAAGGCACCACGGTCGACTCGGGTGGGCCGCATGATCTGCTCACCCAGATCGACCGCCTGGCAAGACGCCTGGGCAAGGCGCCAGCGCCGCCGTCGACCTCGAACAGAAAGGATCTTGGAATGAGCGAGGAGGCGCAGCATCAGGCGCATGTTCGCCGCGTACAGATCCTGCGGCAGCAAGCTGAGCGCGACACTCCCGAGACGTTGTCGTCAAGACGAGGACGACGGGCGGGGCGGGGGGCACCTGGGGCATGACGATCGAGGCTAGCAGGCCTTTAGCGCCAGCCCCCAGCACGCCGGGCGGCACCGGTTATGGATTCGGTACGGCCCCAGTTTTCCTGGCGTCGATCTCGACCATCCTCGGCGCCGTGCTGTTTCTGCGCTTCGGCTACGCGGTCGCTCACGTCGGGCTCAGCGGGGCGCTGCTGATCATTCTCCTCGGCCATCTGGTGACGGTGCCGACGGCGCTTGCGATCGCCGAAATCGCCACTAACCGCCGCGTCGAGGGCGGTGGCGAGTACTTCATCATCTCGCGCTCGTTCGGCCGTTCGATCGGCGGCGCGATCGGCATTTCTCTCTATCTCTCACAGGCCATCTCGGTGGCGTTCTACATGATCGCTTTTGCCGAGGCCTTCCGGCCCCTTGCCCCCTGGCTCGAGGGGATGACCGGCTATGTCTTCGACCCGCGCTGGATCTCGGTGCCGGGCACCATCGCCCTGTGCGCCTTGGTCGTGCTGCGCGGCGCCGATCTCGGGGTCAAGGCCCTGTGGGCAGTGGCCGCCGTGCTGGCGGTGTCGCTCGGGCTCTTTCTTGCGGGCGGGCCGCCCGCCGACCTCGCCGCGGCGAGCATCCGGCCGTTCGGCACAGTCGAGCGGCCAGACGCCTTCATGTTGGTCTTCGCCATCGTCTTCCCGGCGTTCACCGGTATGACCGCGGGCGTCGGGCTCTCTGGCGACCTTGCCAACCCGCGCCGCTCCCTGCCGCTCGGCATCCTCTCGGCGACGCTCGGCGGCATGGTCGTCTACGTCGCGATCGTCATCAAGCTGGCATTTTCTGCCTCCCCCGAGCTCCTTGCCGGTGACCAGCTGGCGATGGCCAGGATCGCGCTCGTCCCCCTGGCCATTCCGGTCGGGCTGGCCTGCGCGACGCTGTCGTCGGCGATCGGCTCGATCCTCGTGGCCCCGCGGACGCTCCAAGCGATCGGCGGCGATCACATCCTGCCGTCGGCTCCCTTGAGCTCGTTCCTCGAGCGCGGCGTCTCGGCCACCAACGAGCCACGCAACGCCACCCTCATCACCTCCGCGCTCGCGCTGGCTACCGTGTCGCTCGGCAACGTCGACTTCGTGGCCAGAATCATCTCCATGTTCTTCATGGTGACTTACGGGGCGTTGTGTGCGATCGGGTTTCTCGAGCACCTGGCGGCACGGCCGAGCTATCGCCCCTCGTTTCGCTCCAAGTGGTACGTGTCCTTGATCGGCGCGCTCGCCTGTCTCTTTCTGATGTTCCAGATGGACCCGCTGTTCGCCCTGCTGGCGCTCGGCACCATGGTGATCCTCTACCGCGGGATGCGCGCTGGCCAAGGCGGCGGCGACGACCTCTCGGAGATCCTTCGCGGCGCGCTCAGTCAGGTGACCCGCGCCTTTCAGGTCCGCCTGCAGGCGAGCGCAGCGCTGCGTGCGGGAGCCGAATGGCGCCCGACCGTGCTGATGGTCAGCCAACGGACCTTCGAACGCACCGCCCCGTTCCAGCTTCTCGAGTGGATCTGCCAACGCTATGGACTGGGCACCTACCTGCACTTCGAAAGCGGCCTGCTCGACACCGCCGGTCACGCCCGGAGCCGTGAGTCGCTGCGCCGCCTGATCGACACGACGCACGCTCGCCGCAGCGGCATCCTGGTCGAGTGCTGGGTGTCACCCTCGCTGGTCTCGGCGGCGGCGCAAGCGCTGCAGATGCCTGGAGTATCGGGAACCGAGACCAACACCTACCTCGCCGAGATCTCCGGTCACGACAGCGACCCGGACGTCGACACCCAGGTGGCGATCTGTCGGCTCGCCCACGCCGCCGCCAAAAGCTGCGTCGTGCTACGCCATGGCGACAACTTCTTCGGCTCGCGGCGAGCCCTGCACATCTGGATCACCTGGCATGACCACGCCAACGCCAGTCTGATGATCGTGCTCGCGTACATACTGCTCGGGCACGCCGACTGGCGGGACGCCGACATCCAGGTCTTTGCCGCCTTCCCTGTCAGTCAGGTCGAGCAGGAACGAGCGCGTCTCCTCGACCAAATCAGCTCCGGCCGACTGCCGATCGCCTCGCGCAACGTCGAGATCATTGCCACCACCGAAGGCGTCGACTTCGACGGTCTGGTGGCTGCCCGCTCAGCCGCCGCCGACCTGGTGATCATGGGGTTCGACGACGCTCGGCTCGAGGCCCGTGGCGCGGCGTTGTTTCGGCGCCACCCAGCGTTGCGCGATACACTATTCGTGTCGGCAAGCGAACAGATTGCGATCGGCTGACGGCTGGCGCACCACGCGGGTCTCCGCCAGCGACGACCCTCAGGGCCCGAATCGCCCGCGAGTCCCGCAGGCACTGCCGCTGATTGTTGATCGCGTTGAGGCAGCGCGGGTCGGGGCCTGCGCCTCACGATAGGTGGCGAATGCGGCGTCGATCCACGGGAAGGGATTCCGCTCGGCCTCGTGCTCGACAGCCCCCGTTCGTGAGGCATCGTGCCGAGATGGCCCCACGCCGGGACCCTAGAGGCGACGGTCGGCGAGCTGTTGGCCCCTGCCCGCCAGGAGAGCAGGCCGCCGCCATCGCCGCCATCGCCGCCATCGAGCGACTGACCTCCCTGCTCGACGAGCGAGCCAGCGGTTGAACCGGCCACGCACCATGAAAGGGACGCTTTTGAACCGCATAGGAATTCGCACCGAAGACAAGAACCGCTGGGAGCGGCGCGCGCCCCTCGTACCGGACCACGTCCGTGAGCTGGTCGGCGCTCAAGGTCTCGACGTCGCCATTCAGCCGTCACCGCGGCGCGCCTTCTCCGACCAGGACTATGTCGACGCCGGCGCCGCCACGGCCCCGAACCTCGAGGGCTGCCGAGTGATTCTCGGCGTCAAGGAGATTCCGCCCGAGAAACTGGAGTCCGGGCGCGTTTACGTCATCTTCCCGCATGTCCTCAAGGGCCAAGCCTTGACCCGGCCGATGCTCACGCGGATGGCCGACTTGGGGTGCACGCTGATCGACTACGAGCGCATCGTCGACCGCAAGGGCCGGCGGCTGACCTTCTTTGGCCGCCACGCCGGCTATGCCGGCATGCTCGACTCGCTTTGGGCGCTTGGCCAGCGGCTGGCCGCCGAGGGCTTCTTCACCCCCATCGAGCACGTGCGCCTCGCCCACCAGTATGCGAGCCTGGAGGAGGCGCTGCACCATCTGACGCGGGTGGGTGAGCACATCCGCCACGTCGGGCTGCCGGTCGGACTGCGGCCAATCGTGACGGCCTTTACGGGCTCGGGCAATGTCGCCCGCGGCGCGCAGGAGGTCTACGATCGCCTGCCGGCCCTCGACATCGACCCCCATGACCTCCCCAGGCTGACCGAGGACCGCGACCAGCCCCGCAATGCGGTCTTTCGCACCGTGCTGCGGCGGGCTGATCGCTACCGCCGATGCGACGGTGGCGACTTCGACGACGCCGAGTTCCTCGCCCACCCCGAGCGGTACGAGAGCGCGCTCGACGTGCTCCTGCCGCACATCACGCTGCTCGTCAACGGCGCCTATTGGCGTCCGGGGCAACCGGAGCTGGTGTCGCGGCAACTCCTCGGCCAGCTCCTCGCCGCCGAGGCCCAGCCGAAGCTGCGGGTGATCGGCGACATCACCTGCGATGTCGGCGGCGGAATCGCGGCGACGGTCCGCCCCACCGACCCGGGAGATCCGGTCTATCTGTACCACCCCGAAACCGGCGCGCGGCCGGGCGTCACCGGACCCGGCTTCGTCGTCATGGCGGTGGACAACCTGCCCTGCGAGCTCCCGGTCGACGCCTCGCAGCACTTTGGCGACAGCCTGGTACGGTTCGTCGGCGCCCTGGCGCGCTGCGACTGGGACGTGCCTTGGGAGCGGCTCGGGCTCCCGCGCGAGCTGCGCGATGCGGTGTTGCTCCACCAGGGTGAGCCGACACCACCCTACGCCATCCTGCACCGATACTTGACCGCCGCTCGTCGCTGAAGGCCCCCCATGCGCAACGTCCTCGTCCTCGGTGCCGGCCTCGTGGCGCGGCCCCTGCTGCAGTACCTGCTGACCCATCACGAATTCCGGGTCGTCGTCGCCACCAGCGAGCCGGAGCGCGCCCGCCGCCTGATGGGAGAGCACCCTCGCGGGCAGGTCGCCGCACTCGACGTCCGCGACCACGCACGGCTGGCGCCGCTATTGGCCGAAGCCGACGCCATCGTCAGCCTGCTGCCCGCCGACCTCAATCCCGACGTTGCCCGGCTCTGCATCGCGGCGCGGCGCCCGCTGATCAACACCAGCTACGTCTCACCCGCGATGCGCGCCCTACACGACGAAGCCACCGCCGCCGGGGTGCTGCTGCTCTGCGAGATGGGCCTCGACCCCGGGATCGACCACATGTCAGCGACCGCCGCCCTGCGCCGCCTGCGCTTCGCCGGTGGCACGGTGACCCACTTTTCGAGCAGCTGCGGCGGCTTCCCGGCGCTCGACGCCAACACCAACCCATGGGGCTACAAGTTCTCCTGGAGCCCGCGAGCGGCCATGCTGGCCGGGCGCAACTCTGCACGCTACCTGCGCAACGGCAGCGAGGTGGCGATCCCGGGCGGAGAGCTCTTCGCGCACTCCTGGCCGCTGGGCGTCGAGGGACTCGGCGTGTTCGAGATCTACCCGAACCGCGACAGCCTGGCCTACGCCGGCCCCTACGGCCTCGCCGGGGCCAGCGGCGTGTTTCGTGGCACCCTCCGCTACCCCGGTTGGTGCGCCACGATGCTGGCCTGCTGCCGTCTCGGCCTGCTCGAGCTCGAGGTGGAGGACTGGCAGCCCGGAATGACCTACCGCGAGCTGCTGACGCGCCGGGTGCCAGGCGGACGCGCTCGCGGCGCCACCCGCCGCGTCGCTGAATTCCTCGGCCTCGACGCGGACTCCGAGGTCATCGCCCGGCTGGAGTGGGCCGGGCTGTTCTCCGACCGCCCACTTCCGGAGCGTCGCGCCAGTCCGCTCGACGTCTTCAGCAACCGCCTCGAGCGCCTGATGATGTACCAACCCGGCGAGCGCGACCTGGTGGCGCTTCAGCACGTCTTCACCGTCGCCTTCCCCGACGGCTCCGGCGAAGAGGTGCGGGCCAGCCTCGTTGCCCACGGCGACCCGTGGGGAGACACGGCAATGGCACGCTCGGTCTCACTGACCGCCGGCATCGCCACCCGCCTGATCCTCAGCCGCGGCTGCCAAGCGGTCGGCGTCCAGATCCCGACGCTACGCGAGCTCTACGAGCCCGTGCTCGAGGAGCTCGAAGAGCGAGGCATTGCCCTCCAGGAAACCCACATCAAGACGTTCCGGGGGCCGTTCTCTGGCTGAGGAGCGGCCGGCAGGCAGAGCCAGTCGGTCAGAGCGAATAGCGTGCCGCTAGAAGCAGCGACAGGGTGGTCAACATGATCAGGACGAGCGGCCCACCCACGCGCAGGAAGTCACTGAATTTGTAGCCTGCGGCGTTCATCACCAGCAGGTTCGTCTGGTACGCCATCGGCGTGGCGTAGCTCAGGTTGGCACCGAACAGGATGGCGAGGACGAACGGCTCCATCGGCATGCCGAGCTGCAGGGCGGTGGCCGCTGCGATCGGCGTGCCCACTGCAGCGGCGGCGCTGTTCGACACGAAATTGGTCAACACCGCGGCCAAGCCCATGAACGCCGCCAACTGGCCGGCCGGTGGTAGGCCGCCGACCAGCGCCACCGCCCCGCGTGCCAACCAGGCCGCCGCTCCGGTGCCCACCAGCGCGTTGCCCAGGGCCAGGCTCGAGGCCACTAACAGGATCACCGCCGGGCTCAGCGCCGAGCCGATCCCCTCGAGCCGGACACAGCCCGCGATCAGCATGGCCACCACACCGCCAAAGGCCGCGACATGGATCGGGGCGACCCCCGTGGCCGCCACCACCACCACCACCGCCATGATCGCCAGGGCCCAGGGGGCCAGTGGCGACCTCGGCAGCGGCACCCGGCTGTCCAGCAGAAGGAGGTCGGGCTCCCGACGCAGCCCGGCGATGCGCTCGACCGGACCCTGGACCAAGAGCACGTCGCCGGCCGCCACCCGAATGTCGCCCACGTCGAGGCGCCCCCCGAGCAGCTCGCCACCGCTGCGATGCAGGCCGACTACCGCCACGCCGTGGCGCTCGGCGAAACGGCGGTCGCGCAGCGTTGACTGGGCTAACTCGGAGTTGTTGCCGACGACCAACTCGGCCATCTGCATGTCCACCCTGGCTAGGTCACCCTCGACCAGGGCGCTGAGGCTTCCTCGATCGAAGAGATGAACGCGCAATGTGCCGGCAAGCTCGCGCAGACCGAGCGGCGTGTCGCGCAGCAGCAGCGAATCCTCCCCTTGCAGACAGAGGTCCGGCGCGAGGGCGACCTGGGCTCCGCCTCTGACCACGGCGACCACGGGCAGGGCCCGTCCCAGCGCGCGCTCTACCTCGGCAAGCGAGCGGCCGGCCAGCCGAAGGTGGTCCCTCTCGACCCGGATCTGCGCTTCATGAAGACGCATCGACGTCGGAATCGACGCGGATGTCGACGGTAACATGCGAGGCGCCAGCAGCCAAAGATAGGGCACCGCGACCGCGAAAGCCGCCAGCGCCGTGGAAGTGAACGCAAAGATGCCGAGCGGCCGCATGCCGAGATCGGTGGCGATCGACAGCACCAGAAGATTGGTAGAGGTGCCGATGCTCGTCAACATGCCGCCGGCCAGCACCGCGAAGTTCACCGGCATCAGCGTCTTCGACGCTGGGACGCTCGTCCGTTCCGCCAGCCCCAGCAGCAGAGGCAGCATGAGGACGACCACGGGCGTGTCGTTCACAAACGCGCTGGCGGCGCCGGCCGCCAACAACGTCACGAGCAGTCCCAGCGGCCGGCTGAAGGTCCACAGTCGGCCGAGTAACCGCACCGCCGGCTCCAGGGCGCCGGTCATCGTCAACCCGCGGCCCAGGATCATCAGGCAACAGATCGCCACCAGAGCCGGATGCCCGAATGACTGCAGCACGCCGATGTCGGTGAACGACTCCTGCGGCCCGTGGTACGGAACGAGGTGGAAGATCAGGATCAGAGCCAACAACAAGAGCAACGAGACCAGCTCGATCCTCAACCGTGGACGGGTGTACAGAAAGAATGCCAGCACCGCGGCGGCGATCACGGCGACGGCGTGTGGATTCGGTGTCATTCGATTCGACCTTTGGCTCGGCGGCAGTGCTACCAGCATAGCGGAGCCCAGCGCGCCGAACGGCCGCCTGCCCAGCGCCGGTACTGGCAGTCATTGCGCTGACGAAGGGCTGGGGTACAGCGGAGAATTTCCTCGGCCACGAAGTTCACTTCACTGAGCCAATGTTCGTCGTGGTCATTGTGGCGATCGCCGCAACCCGCCCGGTCCTGCAACTCGCCGAGCGAGCCATCGGCAGGGTCGCGGCGCTCCAACAATGGTGGCTGGCTCCGGTCCTCGGGCGCCTCGGCGAGCTGCCGCTGTTCTTCGGCGCCGCGGCGCTCACCGCCTTCAACGACAACGCTGCTATCACCTACCTCGCCTCGTTGGTCCCGAACCTCTCCGCCGGCATGAAGCTGGCCGTGGTCGCCGGCGCGGTCACCGGCGGCGGCCTGACAGTCATCGCCAACGCCCCCAATCCTGCCGGGCAGGCGCTCCTGGCAAGGCACTTTGCCGGCGGTATCTCCCCGCCCGGTCTGCTCGCCGGAGCCGCCGTACCGACCCTGGTGATGGCGGCCCTGTCTGGCCCTGCGCTGAGCGCCCCAAGATCCAAGCGCGCCAGCACCGACAGCAAACGCGATCACGAGCCGCGGCGGGCACGGCGGGTACCGGCGCCCCCGCGGACGCGGTGCGCACCGCCGCCCTGCGGCACCGAAGGCACCACCGCCTTCGGCGCCGCCTCGCTCGCCTTCCTCCGCTTCACCCATGGCCCGACCGGCGCGGCCGTGGCTCTCATCGGATCGCTGCTGGTGTGGATGGTCGTGCCGGTCGTCCTCGCCGCCCGTCGACTGGCGAGGAGCGACCTGTAGCAGTGGCCCATGGCCCGTGTCGACTCGCCGAACGGGGGCAATGCTGCGCCCGCCAAAGTCGGCAGCGGCACTTCCATGTATGGACGACAGCCTATACCGGCTGCCTACGCCAAACTCGCCCAACCGCGCGGGCGGCTGGGACGCCCACCCCGGGAGGCGTTCCGGGACCACCCGCGGGACACCAGACTAGCCGCTCGCGCCTGCCAGCCCGGTCGGCGGCCGCGACTGCCGCGCCCCTCGATCCTGCCAAATGCCTTCGCTCGACATGTCACCAGAGCAACTCGAGTGCCTGCTCAGCGTGGGCGACGCGGCGCAACCCGGAGCCGATCCGGTCACCGCCCTGACGCGCCTGCTGCGGGGCACGATCGACTCGCTCAGCCACCCGCTCTACATCATCGACGTCAGGGACCGGCGCGTGCTGTTGGCCAACGCCGCGTGCCAGCTGCCGCATCTGGGCGGTTCGGTGACCTGCCACGCCGCGACTCACGGCCTGCCCCGGCCCTGCAGCGCCTACGGCCACCGCTGTCCGCTGGACGAGGTCGTCACGAGCCGGCGGCCGGCGACCGCCGAGCACGCCCACTTCGACGAGCAGGGCCGGGCTCGCATCTGCGAGGTTCACTGCTACCCGATCACCGGCGCTGACGGCGAGGTCAGCCACGTCGTCGAGTACAACCTCGACGTGACCGAGCGTCGCACCTCGCAGGACCAGCTGCGGTTCCTGGCCACCGCCATCGAGGCGACCGCCAATGGCGTCTTCATCACCGACCGCGCGGGAACCATTCAGTGGCTCAACGAGGCCTTCTGCAGGCTGTCCGGGTACAGCCGCGCAGCTGCCATCGGCAAGCGTGCGAGCATGCTGCGGTCGGGCTGCCACGACGATGCCTTCTATCAGCACCTGTGGCAGACGATCAGCGCCGGCGACGTCTGGCGCGGCCGGGTGATCAATCGCCATCGGAACGGCAGCCTGTTCATCGTCGAGCAAACCATCACCCCCCTGGCCGACTGCCGGGGCGAGATCGCCAGTTTCGTCGCCGTCCACGAAGACGTCACGGCGCGCGCCGAGGCGGAGCAGCGGCTGCACCACGCGGCGCGATACGACTACCTGACGGATCTGCCGAACCGCCTCACCTTCACCGCGCGAGTCGATCGCGAGCTCGCCGGGGCAACGGGCCGCGGCGGCGAGCTCGCGGTCCTGCTGGTGAACCTCGACCATTTCCGCGAGGTGAACGAAGCCTTCGGCCAGACCGCGGGCGACACCCTGTTGCTGGCGGTGAGCGACCGCCTGCGGCAGGCCGTGCGCCAAACGGACCTGCTGGCGCGCTACGGTGGCGACGAATTCGTTGTCCTGCAGAACCCCGGCGGCAGCCCAGAGAGCCTTGGCGATGTCGCCCGACGTCTGCTGGCGGCGCTGGCGACGCCGTTCGAGGTCGCCGGCCGCGAGCTGCGCGCCACCGCCACCATCGGCATCGCCCTCGGCAGCCCGGCATCCGGCGACGAGATGTTGCAGCAGGCCGCCAGTGCGCTGCGCCGTGCCAAGGACGATGAACGCGGCGGCTTCCGCTTCTTCGCCCCCGAAGTCGACGAGCGAGTACGCGCGCGGATGGCACTCGCCTTCGACCTCGGCGGCGCCCTCGAACGCAACGAGATCTTCCTCGAGTACCAACCGCAAGTCGACCTCGCCAGCGGGGCCGTGGTTCGCGCCGAGGCGCTGCTGCGCTGGCGCCATCCCACCCACGGCCTGGTGGGGCCCGCCGACTTCGTTCCCCTGGCCGAGCGCAACGACATGATCGGGCCGATCGGTGCCTGGGCCCTGCGCTCGGCGTGCCGCGAGGCACGGGCCTGGTCGACCGACACCGGCATCGCGCTGCCCCTGGCGGTGAACATCTCGGCGACGCAGCTCCTCAAGGCTGGTTTTGGCGACGCGGTCGCCGCCATCCTCGAGGAGACCGGTTTTGCGCCGGACGCTCTCGAGCTCGAGATCACCGAGCGCGTCCTGTTGCAGGAATCGCCGGCCATGCTCGAGAACCTGCGCGTCGTCAGGGAGCTCGGGGTCAGCCTCGCAATCGACGACTTCGGCACCGGGTATTCGTCCTTCGAATATCTCAAGCGCTGCACCGTGCAGACCCTCAAGGTCGACCGCCGGTTCGTCCAGAACATGACCACCGACGCCGGCGATCACGCCATCGTCAGCACACTGCTCCAGCTCGCGCGCCGCCTCGGCCTGCGCCACGTGGTCGAGGGGGTCGAGACCGACGAGCAGCTCTGCCTCCTACGCCAGGAAGGATGCGAGGTGGTGCAGGGCTTCTATTTCAGCCGCCCGATCTCCTCGCCGCAGCTGGCGCGGTTGCTCGACGCTCAGGCGAGCGGTGGCGTGCTCACCCGCGTCACGGCGAAGCGGCCTATCGAGTGTGAGCACCGGGCGAGGCGGGTCGCCGCCCTCCCGGGCCACGAAACCCTCGCGCGGCTCACTGGCAGGCCCGGCTTCGACGGCTCACCCCTCGGCCGCCTCCGGCGCCAGGAGGGTCAGGCGCGGGAAGTAGGCACGATAGCGTCGCGCGTCGCGGGTCAGCAGCGACAGCCCGCTGACCGCGGCATGCGCGCCGATGTAGAAGTCGGGCAGCGGCGAGCGACGGACGCCGCCCTGCTGTCGGTACCGCAGGAAGCACTTGCCAGCCAGGAAGGCGGCGGCCCAGGGTAGCGGGTCACGACGGAAAGACTCCCCGGCCAGCACCTCGTCGAGCTCTTCGACGCGCGTGAAGCCAACGGACACCTCGGCGTAGACAATCGGGTTGATCACCAACGCGCCTTCGTCTGCGCAGCGGGCCAGCATCGCGGACGACCAGGCTCCCCACCGCGGGTCGTCCGTAACGACGTCGAGGATGACGTTGCTATCGACGAGGAAGCTCATCAACCCTCGCCGCGGGTCAGCGCCATGATCTCCTCCGTCGTCATGCCCGAAGTCGCCCGCCCCTGCATGCGCTCGAGCAGCTTTCGGCCGCGACTGCCGGCCCCCTTTTCCTCGCGCACGATCCGCACGACGGCACCCTCGACCTCGAATCGCACTTCGGTGTGGGGCAGCAGCCCCATTCGCTCCCGAATCTCGATGGGGATCGTGACCTGCCCCTTGCTGGTAACCCGCATGCGTCCTCCTTATGGCGATACTCTTACTTCTCCGATTCTTACTTGCTGATCTGCCGTCGTCAACCGGCGCGCGGCGGCGCCCGCGGCGAGCCGCGTGGACGGCCCCGCGCGGGCTGGGCTAGAGTGACGGCTACTAACTCAGATCGACGCCGCGCCCGAAAGCCATCACACCCCGCGGGCACGTCCAGCTCGCCAAGGAGGACACATGAGGCTCACTCGCTCCGTCCCCACCACCCTCGCCCTGACGGCCTGTCTGGCCGCGATGCTCGCCGGCTGCGGCCCGAAGGCCGAGCAGGCCACTGCCCCGGCCCCGGCCGCTCCAGCCGCCTCAGCTGCAATGACTGCGGTTGGCGCCGGCGAGGGCGAGGTGTCGATCGTCGCCTGGCCCGGCTACGTCGAGCGCGGCGAGAGCGACAAGGCCTATGACTGGGTGACGCAGTTCGAGCAGGAGACCGGCTGCGCCGTCAAGGTGAAGACCGCGGCCACCTCCGACGAGATGGTGGCGCTGATGAACCAGGGCGGCTTCGACCTGGTCACCGCCTCGGGCGACGCCAGCAACCGGCTGATCGCCGGCGGCACCGTGCAAGAGGTCAACACCGCGCTCATCCCGAGCTGGGGGGGCCTCGACCCGCGGCTGCAGAACGCGTCCTGGCACACCGTCGAGGGCAAGCACTACGGTGTGCCCTACCAGTGGGGCCCGAACGTCCTGATGTACAACACCAAGGTCTTCGGCAAGACGCCGCCCAAGAGCTGGGACGTCGTCTTCCTGAAGCAGAACCTCCCCGACGGCAAGAGCAACGAGGGTCGCGTGCAGGCCTACGACGGACCGATCTACATCGCCGACGCCGCCGTGTACCTGAAGCACCACAAGCCCGAGCTCGGCATCACGGACCCCTACGCCTTGAACGAGGCGCAGTACACGGAGGCGCTCACCCTCCTGCGCCAGCAGCGCCAGCTGGTCGGCAAGTACTGGCACGACGCCAACGTCCAGGTGGACGACTTCAAGAACGAGGGCGTCGTCGCCTCGTCGTCCTGGCCGTTCCAGGTGAACCTGCTCAAGTCGCAGAACGCGCCGGTCGACAGCATGTTCCCCGACGAGGGCACCACGGGCTGGGCCGACACCACCATGCTGCATGCCAAGGCCGCTCACCCCAACTGCGCCTACAAGTGGATGGAGCACTCGCTCGACGCCAAGCTCCAGGGCGACCTCGCCGCCTGGTTCGGCTCGGTGCCAACGGTGCCGGCCGCGTGCAAGGGCAACGCGCTCCTCGGCGACACCGGCTGCGACACCAACGGCTACGGCCACTTCGACCAGATCAGCTTCTGGCGCACGCCGACCGCCGCCTGCGGCGACGGCCGCCAGGACTGCATCCCCTACTCCCGCTGGGTCACCGACTACGTCGCCATCATGGGTGGCAACTGACGGGTAGCGAAGCGACCCGTCAGCCCGAACGTCGAGCGGCCGAGGTCCTGTCCACGCCGGGCGGGCCTGTCGGCCGCCCTTGGTGGAGGCGCGGGCGTCGATGAGCATCCCTTCCCCAGCCGTTCGCTTCACTGGCGTCAGCCGCCACTTCGGCGACGTGCGCGCGGTCGATGGCGTCGACCTCGAGGTGGCCGACGGGGAGTTCTTCTCGATGCTCGGGCCGTCCGGCTCGGGCAAGACCACGTGCCTACGGATGCTCGCCGGCTTCGAGCTGCCCGACGCCGGCACCATCGAGCTCCACGGCCGCGACGTCACCGACCTGCCGCCCTACGAGCGCGACGTCAACACGGTCTTTCAGGACTACGCGCTGTTCCCGCACATGACGGTTGCCGAGAACATCGGCTATGGCCTGATGATCAAGGGTGTCGGCCGCGAGGAACGCAGCCGTCGGGTGACGGAGGCCCTCGCGCTCGTGCGCCTGCCCGACCACGGCACCCGCAAGCCGTCGCAGCTGTCGGGCGGCCAGCGACAGCGCGTGGCGCTCGCCCGCGCTCTCGTCAACCGACCCCGCGTCCTGCTGCTCGACGAGCCCCTCGGCGCCCTCGACCTCAAGCTCCGGCAGGAAATGCAGCTCGAGCTCAAGGCGATCCAGCGCGAGGTCGGCATCACCTTCATCTTCGTCACCCACGACCAGGAAGAGGCGCTCACCATGAGCGACCGCCTGGCGGTGTTCAACCGCGGCCGGATCGAGCAGGTGGGCACCCCGGCCGAGGTCTACGAGCGCCCCGCGACGGTGTTCGTCGCCGGCTTCGTCGGCACCTCGAACCTCATCGCCGATGAGCTTGCCCGGCGCCTGCTCGGCGCGAGCGGGCCTTTCGCGCTGCGGCCCGAAAAGATCCGTCTTCTCACCCACGCCGACGCGCGTCCCGGAGACGACGAGGTGGTAGCCGACGGCACGCTGCGCGAGGCCACCTACCTCGGCGGCTCCACCCGCTTCCGCGTTGACCTCGACGGCGGCGGCGAGCTCTTGGCCGTCGCGCAGAACCTCCGCGGCCAGGCGTCCGCCACCGACACGGCGCCCGGTCGGCGGGTGCGTCTCGCCTGGCATCGCGAGGACAGTCGACCGCTCGGCTGACGCGTCGCGTCGCGGAGGACGGTGAGTTCCGCGACGGCTACGAGCTCGTAGCAACACCTCGGCCCTTCCGGGCGGCCGTATCGAAAGGGAGGGGCGCCGCCGTGCGGGCGTTCACTACCCAATCGAGCATGTGCTCACGCCCGCGGGCACTTGACGCACGTAGCCTGGGGGCTACAATCTGGCAATGCGAGTCGTCAAGACCGCCGACTACGCTGCCTGGCTCGATCAGCTGAAGGACTTGTCGGGCCGGGCCCGCATCCTAATGCGCGTCGATCGCCTGGTTCATGGCAATCCTGGCGATCACCGCCACCTGACCGACGGCGTTGTCGAGATGAGAATCGACGTCGGTCCGGGCTACCGGGTCTACTACGCAGAGCGCGGCGGTCACCTCGTCCTCCTGCTCGTCGGCGGCGACAAGTCCACACAGCAGCAGGACATCGCCAGGGCCATCCGCATGGCGAAGGCCCACAGGGAGTCGTGATGAACAAACCAAGGACGAAGGGGGCGCCGGTTGTCACCACGGTCACGCCCTACGATGTCGCCGAGCATCTGCGCACACCAGAGGAGATGGCAGCCTACTTGGATGCGTGGCTCGACGAAGCTCCCGAGGACGCCTCGGGGATCGCCCGCGCGCTGGGCGATATCGCGCGGGCGAAGGGGATGTCCCAGGTCGCCAGAGACGCCGGCCTGAGTCGCGAGAGCCTGTACCGCGCGCTCAGCGCGGATGGCAATCCGAGCTTCGCCACTGTACTCAAAGTCGCCCGCGCCCTGGGTGTCAAGCTGCACGCACAGCCCGCGTAGCGCGCGGCAACTGGAAGCCAGCTGACAGGCTCCACGGCGGCGCCGGCCGCGAGGACAGTCAGCCGCTCGGCTACCCCGCCGGCTGGGGCAGCCGGCCGCCTGACCGCTACTTCTTGCCGCGCAGCTTCTTGACCACCACCGGCGTCGCCGCGGCGGCGGCGAGGACGGCGAGCAACCCACCCACGACGATGACCTTCTGCTTCGTGTCCATGCTCTTCCACTTGCGCTCGAGGGCCTTGATGCCCTTCTTCGACTCCTTGACCGCCTTGTCGAGAGCCTTGCTCGCCTCCGTGGCGCCCTCGCTGGCGAGGGTGGAGATGGAGCTGCGCACGTCGGAGACCTTCTCGGCCAGCGCACCCAGAAGCTGATCCGCCTCCTCGCCTACCGGCACTGCGGCCTTGCGCACCACCGCGGCCGAATGCTCCACCGCGTCGCTCAACGTGCTCGTCTTCGTGACCATGGGACGTCCCTCCAGATGGTTGCGGTTCGAGACTCGGGCGAGTCGCTTCGCCCGGCCCGGCGTAATGCGAACGACGTGCCAGGGAGCGCCCTGGGCCGACGGCTGATACGCTCCGCGCGGTATCTCGTCGATGTCTGGACCGCTCCGTCGCGTTTCCACGTTCTTCCTCCGCCACCCGCAGCTGACGGTCGCCGTGCTCTTGGCGCCGCCGCTGCTGTGGCTGGGGGTGGTTTACCTCGGGTCGCTGGCGGCGCTCTTGGTGCAGAGCTTCTTCCAGATCGACCCGTACACCGCCAAGGTGGTGCGTGAACCGACGCTCGCGACGTACGGCGAGCTGTTCACGCGCTCGAATCTGTCGATCATCCTGCGCACCACCACCATGGCGGCGGCGGTGACCGTCGCCGCCGCGCTGCTCGCCTTTCCGCTCGCCTACTTCATGGCCCGCCATGCCCGCGGACGGCTGCGGGCGCTGCTCTACGTGGCGGTGATCCTGCCGCTGTGGTCGAGCTACATCGTGCGGGTCTACAGCTGGAAGCTGATCCTGGCCAAGGAGGGCATCCTCTCCTGGTTCATCGCCCACCTCGGGCTGTCGCCGGTGCTCGACGCGGTGCTCGCCCTGCCGGTAGTCGGCGGGCCGTCGCTGTCGTTCTCGATGCTCGGCATGTTCCTGGTGTTTCTCTACATCTGGCTGCCCTACATGATCCTGCCGATCCAAGCGGCGCTCGAGCGCGTGCCGCGCTCCCTGCTCGAGGCCTCGGCCGACCTCGGCGCGCGGCCGACGCGGACCTTCTGGAGCGTCACGCTGCCACTCGCGTTTCCGGGTGTGGTCGCGGGCTCGATCTTCACCTTCTCGCTCACCCTGGGCGACTTCATCATCCCGGGCACCATCGGCAACTCCAGCCTGTTCCTCGGTCAGGCGGTGCTCCGCCACCAGGGCACCGCCGGCAACATCCCCCTCGCCGCCGCGCTGACCGTCGTGCCGATGGTGATCATGGCGGTCTATCTCGCCATCGCGCGCCGTCTCGGCGCTTTCGAGGCGCTGTGAGGGCGACTGCCATCGATCCTCGTCGACGCCGCCGGCGCGAGCGCGCGCCCGTCGGCCTCACCCTGGCGGCGATCGCGGTGCTGCTCTTCCTCCACCTGCCGATGGCAGTGGTCGTCCTCTACTGCTTCACCACCGACGACGCGACGCTCTCCTTCCCGCCGCCCGGGCTCACCTTGCGCTGGTTCGGCGAGGCCTGGCAGCGGGTCGACATGTGGGCCGCCTTCGGCCTCTCGTTCAAGGTCGCCGCGGTGTCGACGGCCGCCGCGCTCGTCCTCGGCACCATCGCCGCCCTGGCCGTCGTGCGTGGGCGCTTCGCCGGCCGCGACGCCATCACGCTGCTCGTCATCCTGCCGATCGCGCTGCCGGGCATCGTCACCGGCATCGCGCTCCGCTCCGGGCTCGCCCTCCTCGACGCCGGTTTCAGCTTCTGGACCATCGTCGCCGGCCATGCCACCTTCTGCATCGTCACCGTCTACAACAACGTCGCTGCGCGCCTGCGACGGACGGGCCGCTCGCAGATCGAGGCGTCGATGGACTTGGGCGCTGACGCCTTCCAGACCTTCCGCCACGTCGTCCTGCCGGCGATCTCGACCGCCCTGCTCGCCGGCGGCATGCTCGCCTTCTCGCTGTCGTTCGACGAGGTGATCGTCACCACCTTCACCGCCGGCCAGCAGTCGACGCTGCCGATCTGGATCGTCGACCAGCTCACCCGGCCGCGCGACCGGCCGATCACCAACGTCACCGCCTTCTTCGTCATCGCGGTGACCACGATTCCGATCCTGTTGGCGCATCGCCTGAGCGCCGAACGCGAGGACGCCGAGCGCTGAGGCCTCGGCCGGCCTCTTTGTCTGGCACCCGGAACGCTCAACAGCCTGCTCAAACAGGCCGGCCTGAAATGAGGTCCACCATGCGCTACGCCATCGTCATCGAGCAGGCGGCAGGAAATTTCTCCGCCTACGTGCCAGATCTCCCGGGCTGCGTCGCCACGGCCGCTAGCCTGGAGGAGATCGAGGGCGAGAGCGGCGACGCCATTGCGCTCCATCTCGAAGGCCTGCGCGAGGATGGACTGCCGATCCCGCCTCCGACCTGCCGCGTCGAATACGTCGACCTCGCTGCTTGAGCCGGGCGAGCTCAATGGGTGACGGTCACGTCGCCCTGAGCGGCTGTAGACCCCGCGCCGGACCGCGCTTGGCCGCCGACGCAGCCGTGTGCTAGAACCTGGATCCAAGACCAACGCGTCACCCAGCAGACGGCCTCAGCTCGAACGGCCCCAGCAGCGAGGACAAGAGCCTCACATGGCCAGCGACTACAGCGTCGAGATCGACCGGGTCACCAAGCGCTTCGGCGATTTCGTCGCCCTGCACGAGGTGTCGCTCGACATCCGGCGCGGTGAGTTCTTCTCCCTCCTCGGCCCCTCGGGCTGCGGCAAGACCACCCTGCTGCGGATGATCGGCGGCTTCGAGCTGCCGACCGCCGGCACCATCCGCATCAACGGCACCGACGTCACCAACCTGCCGCCCAACAAGCGGCCGGTGAACATGGTGTTCCAGCACTACGCCCTGTTCCCCCACCTGTCGGTCGCCGAGAATGTCGCCTTCGGCCTGCGCTACAAGGACGTGCCGAAGGCGCAGGAAGCCAAGCGGGTGTTCGACGCCCTGAGCATGGTCCGTCTGGGGGGCTTCGAGAAGCGCCTGCCGAACCAGCTGTCGGGTGGCCAGCGCCAGCGCGTCGCCCTCGCCCGGGCGCTGGCGATGGAGCCCGAGGTGCTGCTGCTCGACGAGCCGCTCGGCGCCCTCGACCAGAAGTTGCGCAAGGAGGTCCAGGTCGAGCTCAAGAACCTCCAGCGCAGCCTGGGCATCACCTTCGTGTTCGTCACCCACGACCAGGAAGAGGCGCTCACGATGAGCGACCGCATCGCGGTGATGAACCAGGGGCACGTCGAGCAGATGGACGCCTCGGCCGAGGTCTTCGAGCATCCGCAGACCGAGTTCGTCGCCCACTTCATGGGTGCCGCCAACTTCTTCACCGCCCACGTCCGCGACTTCGCCGACGGCCTGTTGTCGCTGTCGCTCCTGCCGGGCGACGTCTTTCGCTTGAAGCCCAAGCGGCAGAAGGACTGGCGGCAGGACGACGAGGTCCACTTCGTGGTGCGGCCGGAGAAGCTCGATCTGCGCACCCGCGACCTCTCCGACCACGGCGTGCCGTCGGTGCAGGTGACGATCGAGGATCGTGTCTACCAAGGCGTGTCGACGGTGTGGATCGTCAAGAGCGACGACGGCCGCCGCTACCTGGTCTATGACCAAAACGAGCGACCCTACGACGAGACGACCAAGTTCGGCGTCGGCAGCCGCGTCTGGCTGTGCTGGAACGCCCGCCACACCGTGCTGATGGACGCCCCGGCCGGCCCGGCAGCGGCTGCCCCGGCGAGCGAAGCCTGACCGGCATGGCCGACCACCCCGAGCCCGTCATCACCGACTCGGCCGCCGTGACCGCGGCGCGGCGGCGACGCTTCTGGGCTCCGTATCCCCTGGTGTTGCCGACCTGGCTCGTGCTCGGCGGCTTCTTCCTGCTGCCGCTCGGGATCATGCTGGTGATCAGCTTCGCCACCCGCGGCACCTACGGCGGGCTCAAGGAGATTGCGGACTACGGCGCCTATATCGGGTCGGGAGCGTTTCTCGCCAACTACGCGCGGTCGATCGAGCCGATCTATCTCCAGATTGGCTGGCGCTCGCTGTGGATGGCGGTGGTCACCACCGTGCTGTGCCTCGCCATCAGCTACCCGATCGCCTACTACATCGCCGTGTTGTCGTCGGCCAAGCGCAAGAATCTACTGCTCGGCCTGGTGGTGATCCCGTTCTGGACCAGCTTCCTGATCCGCACCTACGCCTGGATGCTGATCCTCCGCACCGAAGGACTGGCGAATAGCGTGCTGCTGCAGCTCGGCATCATCGACCAGCCGATGGCCCTCCTCTACACCGACTTCGCGGTGATGATCGGCCTCGTCTACGGCGAGCTGCCGTTCATGATCCTGCCGCTCTACGCCTCCCTCGAGAAGCTCGACCTGTCGCTGCTCGAGGCGGCCACCGACCTCGGCGCCAACCGCGTGGCGAGCTTCTTTCGGGTCACCGTGCCGTTGACCATGCCGGGCATCGTCGCCGGCATCGTGCTGGTGTTCATCCCGTCGATCGGCCAGTTCGTGGTCTCCGACCTCCTCGGCGGCGCCAAGAGCATCCTCGTCGGCAACTTGATTCAGAACCAATTTGCCATCGCCAGGAACAAACCGTTCGGTTCGGCGCTGGCCTTCGAGCTCACCGCCCTCGTCCTCGTGCTGCTGCTCGTCTACGCGGTATGGAGCAGGAAGCGCGGCCAGGAGGTGCTGCTGTGAGCAGCGTCGAGTCACCCGACCGGCGACCGCCAGCACCTCTGCGCCACCGCGGCTTCTCGTGGGAGCGGACGATCCTGCTCACCCACACCTGGCTGGTGTACCTGTTCCTCTACATCCCGATCGTCGTGCTGATCTTCTTTTCCTTCAACTCGGGTAAGCAGACGGCAGTGTGGGAGGGCTTCACCCTCGACTGGTACCGCCATCTGGTCGAGAACGACTTGATCCTCCGCGCGGTGCGCAACAGCGCCATTGTCGCCGGCATCACGACGGTGGTGGCTACCGTCATCGGCACCCTGGTCGCGCTCGCCTTGGCCCGCTATGACTTCGCCGGCAAGGCGATCACCCAGAGCATGCTGTACCTGCCGATCATCATCCCGGAGATCGTCATCGGCGCCGCCCTGGTGACCTTCTTCGGCGTCACCCAGCTGCGCCTCTCGCTGTGGACGGTGGTGCTCGCCCACATCGCGTTCTGCATCTCCTATGTCGCCATCGTCGTGCGCGCCCGCCTCGCCGGCTTCGACCGCTCGCTCGAAGAGGCCGCCGGCGACCTCGGCGCCAGCGCCTGGGAGACCTTCCGCCGGGTCACCCTGCCGATCATCCTGCCGGGCATCGTCTCCGGTGCCCTGTTGGTGTTCACCATCTCGATCGACGACTACGTCGTCACCTCGTTCGTCGCCGGCGTCGGCGCCACCACCCTGCCATTGCTGATCTACTCGATGCTCAAGGTCAACGTCACGCCGGAAGTCAACGCGGTGTCGACGCTCCTGTTGCTGTTCACGGTGGGGCTGATCCTCCTCGCCCAGCGGCTGCAACAGGACCCAACCCCGTCAGGAGGACCGAAATGAACCCCCGCAGGCTCCCGCAGCTCGCCCTTGCCACCGGCCTCGTCGCCGCCAGCGTCCTTGCCGCCACCGTCCTCAGCGGCTGCGCCAAGAAGGCCGACACGCCAACCGCCGGCCCGGCGTCCACCGCCCCGGCAGCCGCCGCGCCGGCCGCATCGTCGGCAAAGAAGCTCAACATCTACATCTGGTCCGCCTACCTGCCGCAAGAGGTGCTCGACGACTTCACCAAGCGCACGGGCATCCCGGTGAATTTCGACCTCTACGACTCGAACGAGGCCCTGCTCGAGAAGCTGCAGTCGGGCGTCGCCGACTACGACGTCGTCGTGCCGTCGGACTACATGGTGCGCATCATGGCCGCCGAGAAGCTCATCCAGCCGCTCGACCATGCGCGCTTCAAGAACCTGGGCAACCTCGACCCGCGCTTCCTCAACAAGGGCTTCGACCCCAACAACCAGGTTTCGCTGCCCTACTTCTGGGGGACGACCGGCTTCGGGTACAACAAGAAGAAGATCGGCAAGACCCTCGACAGCTGGCAGGCGGCGTTCGACCCCGCCTTCAAGGGCCGCATCCTGATGCTCGACGACATGCGCGAGTGCTTCGCCGCCGCGCTCAAGTCGATGGGCAAGTCGCTCAACGAGAAGGACCCGGCCGTACTGAAGCAGGCCGCCGACCTGTTGAAGAAGCAGAAGGAGCTGGTACAGACCTACAACAGCGGCGACTTCGCCAACATCCTGGCGGCCGGCGACGTCGACATTGCTCATGGCTACAACGGCCAGCTGGCCGAGGTGGTGCGCAACAAGCCCGACGAGCTGGCGTACGTGGTTCCCAAGGAGGGCGCCACCTTCTGGATGGACAACGTGGCAATCCCCACGGGCGCCCGCAACCTCGACGCCGCCTACCTGTTCCTCGACTTCATCATGGAGCCGGAGGTCAACGCCAAGATCGTCAACGCGGTTTCCTACGCCAGCGCCAACGTTCCGGCCAAGAAGCTCATCGATCCGGGTATCCTCAACGATCAGGCGATCTACCCCGCCGACGACGTGATCGCGCGTTGTGAGTTCCTCGAGGATCTCGGCGAGACCACTACCACGCTCGACCAGTACTGGACCGAGATCAAGGCCCAGTGAGCGAGCACCGACGCCGCGTTCGCCGCGCGGCGCAACGTCCGTCTTGCGTTGCGTGGGCCCGGCCGGATGGCCGCGAGCCCGCGCCTATTTCGAACCGGTCCCCACGGGGCCACAAGGGAGGCAGCAACCATGAAGTCAGTCACCATCAAGAAGGCGGGGATCGCGCTCGGACTGGGTCTCGTCGCACTTCTCGGCGTCGCCCGTGAGGCAGAGGCGCAGGACGAGAAGAGCTGGGGCCTCGACGTCGGCATCGAGCGCTCGAGCAAGTACCTGTTCCGCGGCCTCGACCTGCTGGCCGGCGAGCCGGTCGACTGGGGTCACGCCTACTTCAGCACCCACGGCTTCGCCGCCTACTGGTACGGCTACAAGGGTGACATCGGCGACAACGGTCCGAACTACTTCGAGAATGACTTCGGCCTCGACTACACCTTTGGCAGCGACGCCGCGTACATGACGGTGGGCGCCGTCACCTACACCTACGCCGACCCGGAAGACTTCGAAGACACCACCGAGATCTACGCCATCGCCGGGCTGCCAGGGGTTCTCTTCTCGCCGACCTTCTCGCTCTACTACGACGTCGACCTCTACGACGGCGCCTATGCCAGCCTCGCCTTCAGCCACAGCGCCGACCTCGGCGGCGGCTTCTCGCTGACGCCGTCCGCGGCCTATGGCTACAGCCTGGGCTGGACCGAAAAGGCCTTCGGCTTCGACGAGGCCCGCAACCCGAACGACATCCTGCTCGGCCTGAACCTCGCCTACGCGGTCGGCAACCTCGGCCTCCACGCCCAAGCCCAGAAGTCGATCGCGATGTCGGCCCTCGACACCGTCGGCCAGGGCGACCTGACCGTCTTCACCGTCGGCGCGAGCTACAGCTTCTGATCGGGGCCATGGGCGGGTCTGAGACCCGCCCCTACGAAGACAACGGATCGTCGGTCATGCGTTGTAGGGGCGGGTCTCAGACCCGCCCTTTTCCACAGAGGTTGATCCCATGCACTCCCACTGGATTGGCGGACGGCACCAGCAAGCGGACCGCGACGCCGTCGCCGTCATCGACCCGGCGACGGAAGAGGTCCTCGGGCACGTCGCGCGAGGCAACGCCGCTGACGCCGACACCGCGGTGCGCGCCGCCCGCAGCGCCTTCACCGACTGGCGCTGGGTGCCCGGCGTCGAGAAGGCCGCCATGCTGCATGGCATCGCCCGCGACCTCCGCGAGCACCACCGCGAGTTGGCGACGCTGATGACCCGCGAAGGTGGCAAGCCGCTATGCGAGAACCTCGACGAGGTCGAGTGGACCGCCGCCTGCTTCGACTACTACGCCGAGGTCGGGCGCGACTCGCGCGGCAGCTCGATTCCACCCGTCGCCCATCACCAGCTCAACTTCACGATCAAGGAGCCCTACGGCGTCGTCGTCGGCATCTTGCCGTGGAACTACCCGCTGCTGCTTCTGGCGTGGAAGGTGGCGCCGGCCCTCGCGGCGGGCAACACGGTGATCCTCAAGCCCAGCGAGGAGACGCCGCTCGCCACCCTGTCCCTGGCCGAGATCTTCGGCGCCCATCTGCCGCCAGGCGTCGTCAACATCGTCACCGGCTACGGCCGCGAGATCGGTGAGGCGCTGGTCGTCCATCCCGGCACCGACCTCGTCGCCCTCACCGGCTCACTGGCCACCGGCCAGCACGTCGGCCAGCTGTGCGCAGCGCAGGTCAAGAAGAGCCATCTCGAGCTGGGTGGCAATGACCCGTTCATCGTCTGTAGCGACGCCGACCTCGAGGTCGCGAGCCGCGCCGCCTGCTGGGCCGCGTTCTTGAACAGCGGCCAGGTCTGCACCAGCGCCAAGCGCCTCTACGTCTTCGCGGAGGTGGCCGATCGCTTCACCGACCTCGTCGTCGCCCATGCGCGGACCCTTGTCCTCGGCAACGGTCTCGACGCCTCCACCGACATTGGGCCGATCATCAACCAGCGCCAGCTCGACGACATCCACGCCCGGGTGAGCCAGGCCGTCGCCGCTGGTGCCCGCGTGCTGCACGGTGGCCGCCGGTCACCGGCGCATGCGAAAGGCTTTTTCTACGAGCCGACGGTAGTCGTCGACGTCACGGATGACATGCGGCTGGTGCGTACCGAGACCTTCGGCCCGGTGCTGCCGATCATGCGCGTCGCTGACCTCGACGAGGCGATCGCGCGCGCCAATGACAGCAATTTCGGCCTCGGTGCGAATCTCTACACCAAGAGCCTCGAATGGGCGATGAAGGCCGCCGAGCGCATCACCGCCGGCACCTTCTGGATCAACGACCCGCTCACCGACAACGAGGCCGGCCCCTTCGGCGGCATGCGCCAGACCGGCCACTCGCGCGAGCTCGGCATCGAGGGCCTCGACGAGTTCCGCGAGACCAAGCACGTGCACCTCGACTACATCCAGGAAGTGAAGTCCTACTGGTACCCGTACGCTGCGTACAACAAGACGAAGGGATGAGGGTATGAAGACCTATCGCAATTTCGTCGACGGTGACTTCGTCGACGCCGTCGACGGCCAGACCGAAACGATCATCAACCCGTCGACCGAGGCGGCGATTGCCACCGTGCCTTTGGGCTCGGCGGCTGACGTCGACCGCGCCGTCGAGGCGGCTTCGCGCGCCTTCGAGACCTGGCAGGACTCGACGCCCGGCGAGCGCAGCCTGATGCTGTTTCGACTCGCCGACCGCATCGAGGCGCACGCCGACGAGCTGTCGTTGCTCGAGGCCGAGAATGTCGGCAAGCCGATCGGCCTCGCCAGGTCGGAGGTGCCGTTCATCGTCGACAACCTGCGCTTCTTCGCCGGCGCCGCGCGCTGCCAGGAGGGCAAGGCCGCCGGTGAGTACCTGGCCGGCTACACCAGCTTCATCCGTCGCGAGCCGGTGGGTGTCGTCGGGTCGGTTGCACCCTGGAACTACCCGCTGATGATGGCGATTTGGAAGATGGGGCCGGCGCTCGCTGCCGGCAACACCCTGGTCCTCAAGCCCGCCGAGACCACGCCGCTGACCACGCTGCGCCTCGCCGAGCTCGCCGCGGACATCTTCCCCAAGGGCGTGTTCAACGTCATCACCGGCCACGGCAAGCCGGTCGGCGCGCCGCTCGTCAGCCATCCGAAAGTCGGCATGGTGTCGCTCACCGGCGACGTCGGCACCGGCAAGGAAGTCGCGCGCGCCGCCGCCGCGACGCTCAAGAAGGTCCACCTCGAGCTCGGCGGCAAGGCGCCGGTGGTGATCTTCGACGACGCCGACCTCGCCCTCGTCACCAGCGTCCTCAAGTTCGCCGGGTTCGCCAACAGCGGCCAGGACTGCACCGCCGCCTGTCGCGTCTACGCCAGCGACAAGATCTACGACCGCCTGCTCGCCGACCTCGTGCCGGCCGTCGAGTCGATCCAGATGGGCCCGATCATGGACGAGAGCACCGCCTTGGGGCCGCTCGTCTCCGCCCGCCAGCGCGACCGCGTCGTCGGCTTCGTCGACCGCGCCCAGGAGCGCGGCCACATGCGCGTCCTCACCGGCGGCAGCGTCGCCGAGGGCCCCGGCTTCTACTACCGACCGACCGTCGTCGCCGACGCCGAACAGAACGACGAGATCGTCAAGAAGGAAGTCTTCGGGCCGGTGATCTCGGTCACCCGCTTCGCCAGCGACGACGAGGCGATCCGCTGGGCCAACGACGTCGACTACGGCCTCTCGGCCTCGGTGTGGACCACCAACGTCCACCGCGCCCTGAACGCCTCCCGGCGCCTGCGCTTCGGCTGCGTCTGGATCAACGACCACATGCCGTTGGTCAGCGAGATGCCGCACGGCGGCTACAAGCAGTCCGGCTACGGCAAGGACATGTCGATGTACGCCCTCGAGGACTACACCCAGGTCAAGCATGTGATGGCCCGGATCCACCCGTGAGCTCGCCTCGGCCCGAGAGCCAAGCATGAATCGACCGTGGCGCCGACTGGCTCTGGTCGGCGCCGCCTCGCTTCTCGTTTTGGCGGGACTGCTGGCAGCGCGGACGTCGCAACTCGAGTCTCGGCAACCGGCGGCTCTCCCCGTCGCCGCGCTGGCGGCCGCCGAGTCGGACCACCTGGCGGAGGCCCTCGCCGGTGCCTTGAGGCTGCCGACCGTCGCCGGTGACGGTCCGTTCGCCGCTGACGCCGCCACCTTCCTCGCCCTCCACGACCACCTTCGATCCGCCTTCCCGCGCGTCGCCGCCGCCCTTACCTGGGAGGTCGTCGCCGAACGCAGCCTGCTCCTGACCTGGGCCGGAACGCGTCCCGAGCTGCCGGCGGTGGCCTTCCTCGCCCACCTCGACGTCGTGCCGGCGGCCGACGCCGACGGCTGGCAGCACCCGCCATTCTCTGGCGACATCAGCGGCGGCGAGATTTGGGGGCGCGGCGCCCTCGACGACAAGGCGAGCCTGGTCGGACTGCTGGCCGCCGTCGAGCGACTGCTGCGCGCCGGTTTCGTCCCTGACCGGACGCTGCTGCTGGCCTTCGGCGCCGACGAAGAGGTCGCCGGCAGAGGCGCCCAGGCCCTGGCGGCGGCCATTGAGCACCGCGGCCTGCGACTGGCCAGCGTCCTCGACGAGGGCACCTTCATCGTCGACGGGGTCGTCCCGGGCGTCACCCAACCGGTGGCCCTCATCGGCACCGCCGAGAAGGGCTACGCGAGCTTCGAGCTCGCCGTCGAGGGCAGCGGCGGCCACTCATCGATGCCGCCGGCGCCGAGCATCGCCGCCGTCCTCGGCGCTGCCCTCGCCCGCCTGGACGCCAAGCCCATGCCGGCCCACCTACGCTCGCCGACGCGCGACATGTTGGCCACCCTGGCACCGGCAATGTCGCTCACCAATCGGGTGCTGCTCGCCAACCTCTGGCTCTTCGGCCCGGCGGTCGAGCGCGTCCTCGGTGGCAGCCCGGAGGGCAACGCCTCCCTGCGGACGACCCTGGTGCCCACCATGCTGAGTGGCAGCAGTGCCGAGAATGTCCTGCCGGCTCGCGTTTCCGCGGTGGTCAACGCGCGGATTCTGCCTGGCGACACGGTCGACATGGTCACCGCACACCTGCGCCAGGCCGTCGACGACCCGCGGGTGACGATCCGCATTCTCCGGGCCGAGGCGCCGTCGGCGCCGTCGCCGAGCGACACCGCCTTCTTCATCGCCTTGGCGGGTGCGGTGCGTGGCGTCGAGCCCGCCGCTCTGGTCGCCCCAGCGCTGATGATCGGCGCTACCGACTCGCGCGCCTACGCTCGCCTCTGCCCCGAGGTCTACAAGTTCCTGCCGGTTCGGTTGACCGGCGCCGACCTCGCGCGTTTCCACGGCCGCGATGAACGCATCTCCGTCAGGAGCCTGGAGAAATTGACGACGGTCTATGAGAAGCTGATGCGCGTCGTCACCGGTCCACCCAGCTAGCCCGCACCGTCGTCCGCGACGGTCGTTCGTAGAGGAGTCATCCCGATGCGCAAGTTCCTCGTGCTCACCGCCCTCGCCGCGCTTTGCAGCACGGTGCCCGCCGGCGCCTCGTTCCACGTCATGCAGATCGAGAAGGTCATCGGGAGCGTCTGCGGCAACCCGGCCTATCAGGCGGTCCAGCTGCGCATGCGGACCGGGTTCCAGAACCTTGTCACGGGTCGGCCGGTCAAGGCCTGGGACGCCGCCGGAGCCAATCCCGTCGTCGTCATCTCCCCGCCGTCGAGCGTCGCCAACAACACGACCGGCAGCACGATCCTGATCGCCTCCGCCGAGCTGATCGCCGCCGCCGGGTTGACAGCCGACTTCACGATGACGGCGCCCATCCCGGCGAGCTACCTGGCGGCCGGTCGCCTGACCTTCGAGGACGGCTCGGGCGGCATCTACTGGTCACTCGCCTGGGGCGGCGCCGGCTACACGGGCTCGAACACGGGCTTCACCCAGAACGATAGCGACGGCAACTTCGGCCCGGCCTTCCCACAGGCACTGCCGCTCGGCACCGGCAAGGCGCTCGAGTTCACCGGTCCGGCCACCGCGCTGTCGACCTCGAACACCGCCGACTACGCGTTCACGTCCGCAACCAGCTCCGCCGTCCTCACCAACAACGCCGGCACCAGCTTCACGCTCGCCTGCCTGTTCGCGGACGGCGTCGAGGTGGGCACGCCGACGGCCTGGTCGAGCGCCACGCCGTAACGAAGGCCATGCACACCGCCTCCCGGCGTCGGGCCTGCCGTGGCCCAGGGCTCCTCATCGTTGCGCTCAGCCAGCTGATGACGTCGTCCAGCGCGCCCGCCAGGGCGCAGCCAGCCGAGCCGGTCGCCCACGTCAGCGAGCTCGTACGGTACAGCTTCGACAGCCCCGGCCAGGGAGGCGACGACAGCCTTCTCGCCACCGGCCCTGACACCTTCGCCGTCTACCAGAACGCCAAGGGCAGCGTCAGGCTGGCAGCGGAATTCCGCGTCAGCGGCAACCAGTCGATCGAGCTTCGCGACCTGCCTGGTGACGGCGACTTCCCCGAGCTCCAGGGTAGCTTCCCGCTCCGCCGAAGCGGCTGGCTCTACCTCCACTTTGCACTCCTGGTCACCGATCCGAGCGAAGAGCTGAACGTCGCACTGGCTGGCCCAGCAGGCTTCGGCCTGGGCCTCGACGGCATGGCGGCCTGGCTGACGGTACGCGACGGCGCGCTGGTGGCAATCGCCAACGGCGCCCCACGGCGGCTGCTCTCACTGGCGCCTTACACCTGGTACGCGCTCGACCTCGCCGTCGACATCTCCGCCGGCCGCTGGGACGTCAGCATGCGTCAGGAAGGGCGCCCGGAGCCAGTGGCCGCGGTGAGCAACCTGCCTACCGCCGGCGGCCTTCCAGGCTCAGCCGTCAGCCGGTTTTCTTTCGTCGGCGACAAGGGCGAGGACACCTCTGCAGTCACCTACTACGTCGACGACGTCATCGTCGGCACCGATCAGCCGGTTGCCGTGCCGCCGCTCTCGGCCCCTGGGCGCCGGCGCCTGTTCGTCGACCGGGGTGCGGGCGGCCACCTGGCCGAGACGAGCTGGCTCGACTCGCAGAGCCCCGCCTGCCCGCCGCTCTCGAACCTCGCCGACCTCGGGCTGCGACCCGCCGCGGTCGGCCGTCTCACCGACGGCGACCTCTCGCTGCTCGCCGCCGCGCTGGCCGGCAGCGGCAGCGCGGTGGTGGCTGAGTATCCGAACGCAGCGGCCGTAGCGGCCGATCCGTCCCTCGCAACCCTCCTCGCGGCAGTTCGGCAATGGCGGGAGGGCTGTCGGGAGCTCCGTCTGACGGCAGCAACGGCGGCCACCGCTGCGACCGCCGCAGCGAGCCCTTCGGCGGCTGGGGAGCACGCCCTTCGGGCCTTTCGCGCGGCAGTTTCGGCCGCACCCTCGGCACTGCTGTTTCGCCTGTCGCAGGCGGCGGCCCTGGTTGCCCTGGCTCGCTGGCCGGCGGTCGACGCCCTGCTCGAGCGCCTCGGCGGCGAGCTGGCCGATGACCCCCGCTACGCTGCCCTTGCCGCCCGGGCGGCAAGGCAGCGCGGCGAGACCGCGCTCGCCGAGTCCTGGCTGGCCACCGCCTCGGCGCGCCCGATGGCCGACGGCCTGCGGGCCGACGAGCTGTTCTTCCTCCGGCTGGCCGACGGACGGCTCGACGAGGCCATGGCACTCGCCGAGAGCTTGGCGCAGCCAGTCGCGGCGGAGGCCAACGCGCCGGTCCGCGGCCAGACCGAGGCGCCGACCCAGGCCGGCGCCCTGGTCGCAGCGCGGGTTGCCCGCTGGCGCGAGCGCGCCGGCGACGTGGCCGTGCGGCAAGGCGACCTTGCGGCGGCGGCTGCCCACTACCGTCAGGCTGTCGCCGGCAGCCTCGACCCCAGCCGGCTGGATCTCAAGCTCGCCGACCTCGCCTTCCTCGCGGGCGACCTCGAAACCGAGCGCCGGCTGCGCGAGTCGGTCTTCGGCAGCCTGGAGGCCAGCAACAAGCCAGCGTTGCCAGGCCTGCCGACGGCCAGCGGCGCCTATCTCGAGCGCGCCTGGGGCCGCGTCGTGTTGGCCACCCGAGCCAAGCAGGATCTGCTCGCCGACCTCGCCGACGGCAGCGACCTACCGCCCGCCCTCGAGCGCTATCGCGCCACCAATCAGTCGATCCGCGAGGCTCTCGCCGGCGCCACACCGCCCGCTGGCCTCGAGACCTTCCGCGATGACCTGACCGCCGCTCTCGAGCTGCAGGAGGCGTTCTTCGCCAAGGCGGTCGCCGCGCGCGGCGAGGGTCAGCCGTTCGCTGCCATCTGGGAGGCGCCGGAGGGGCGCCGGGCATCGGCTCGGCTGATTGCCGCTTACGGCAAGATGCTGACGACCGGGCGAGCCAACGGATGGCCGCCCGAAGCGATCGAGCTCGTCTATCACCGCCTCTGCGCTCTCGACCTGTACTGACGGCTGAAGCGTGCGCCGCGGCGCTCGCTCGCCGCAGGGCTTGACACGATTCGACGTTTCTAGAATCATAGAAACATGGAATCGACGGACGTCATCGCCGCCCTCGCCGCCCTCGCCCAGGAGACTCGCCTCGCCATCTTCCGCCGTCTCGTGCAGGCGGGACCCGAGGGTCTCCCCGCTGGCCAGCTGGCCGAGGAGCTCGGGGCTCCGGCGCCGACCCTGTCCTTCCATCTGAGCCAGCTCGCGAACGCCGGGCTCCTCACATCCCGACGCGTGAGTCGTTTCGTCTACTACGCCGCCGACTACGCCCGCATGCAGACCCTCCTCGACTTCCTGACGGAGAACTGCTGCGGCGGCGCCTGCGCACCCACCCCCTCACCACCCTCGAACCAAGCCGCCGTGGACTGCTGCCAGCCGGAATCAACGCTGGTGCCCCTCGGGCGGCCCAAGGAGCCATGACCATGGAAACCGCCACCCTCAATCCGCCGACCCCCGAAGCCAAGACCAGCTGCTGCGGCCCTGACTGCTGCGCCGAGACCTCGACAGCCGCTGTCCAGGAAGGCCCGGCAACCGCCAAGAGCGAGGCCGAGGCGCTCGTCGCCACCGTCCGTGAGCACTACGCCGAGATCGCCAAGACCGGCGCCACCTGCTGCGGCGGTGGCGGCTGCGCCGTCGCCCCCGACCCCGAGGACGTCGCCCGCGGTCTCGGCTACGCCCCCGCGGACCTCGCCGCCCTGCCCGCCGACGCCAACCTCGGCCTCGGCTGCGGCGCCCCGATCGCCCACCTGGCCCTCCAGGCCGGCGAGACCGTCCTCGACCTCGGCTCCGGCCCCGGCCTCGACGCCCTGCTCGCCGCCCGCCTCGTCGGACCGAGCGGCCACGTCATCGGCGTCGACATGACGCCCGCGATGCTCGCCCGCGCCCGCGCCAACGCCGCCGCCGCGGGGCAACACCAGGTCGAGTTCCGGCAAGGCCGCCTCGAGCAGCTGCCGGTGGTCGACTCGAGCGTCGACGCCGTGACCAGTAACTGCGTCATCAACCTCGTCCCCGACAAGACCGCCGTCTTCCGCGAGATCGCCCGCGTCCTCCGCCCCGGCGGCCGCCTGGTGATCTCCGACATCGTCCTCGACGGCACCCTGCCGCCGTCGGTGATGGGCGCCGTCGAGGCCTACGTCGGCTGTATCGCCGGCGCCAGCCGCCGCCAGGACTACCTCGACATGCTCGCCGCCGTCGGCCTCGGCCAGGTCGAGATCCTGCGCGAGATCGACTACGCGCAGACCATGCTCGAGGTCGCCCCGACCGAGATCGCGGGACTCCTCGCCGGCAGCGGCCTGGCGCCGAAGGATGTGCTGGGCATCGTCAAGTCGGTGACGATTCGGGCGGTCAAGCCGAGCTGAGGCCGACGGCCGGCTTCGTGGCAGCGTCACGGAGCCGGCCCCTCTCTGTTCAGGGAATCAACAACACCTTGCCGGTACTGCGTCGGCTCTCCAGGAAGGCATGGGCAGCAGCGCCCTCGGCGAGCGGGTAGCGAGCCGTAATCTCCACCCGCAGCTCGCCCGACCGCAGCCAGCCGAACAGCTCGGCCGCCCGTCGCCGACGCTCCTCGGCGTTCGTCAGCTCGTTCCACAGGTCGCCGCCGGTGATCGACTTCGAGGTGTCCATCAGCATCGCCGGGTCGACCAGCGGCGCCGGGCCGCCGGCCATGCCGAAGAACACCACGTGGCCGCCGGTGCGGACGGCGGCGAAGCTCTGCGGCAGGGTCGTCCCGACTGACTCGTAGATCACGTCGACGCCGCACCCGCCGGTCGCTTCTCGCAGGGCCGCCGGCCAGTCGCCGGCATAGAGGAAGACCTGCTCCGCGCCGGCAGCGCATGCCACCGCCGCCTTTTCAGCGCTCGACGTCAGCCCGAAAACACGCGCGCCGTGGAGCCGACCGATCTGGCAAAGCAACTGCCCGACGCCACCCGCGGCTGCGTGCAATGCGACCGTCTCGCCGGGCGCCAGGGCATGGCTGTCACGTGTCAGGTACTGGGCCGTCAAGCCCTGGAGCAGCACGGCCGCCGCAGTCTCCTCGCTGATGTCGGCGGGCGGCGGGATCAGCTTCTCGAACGGGACGCTGACCAGCTCCGCATTGGCGAAGGGGCTGTCGGCGAAGCCGACCCGCGCGCCGACGGCGAGCCCGGCATCGCCAGGGTCGCTGCCCAGCGACTCAATCACCCCGGCGCCCTCGTAGCCGGCGATCCACGGCGGCTCACCGGCCAAGTGATACCGACCCTGGCGACGGTAGACGTCGGCGAAGTTGAGGCCGATCGCCGAGGTGCGAACGATGGCGTGACCCGGCCGTGGCGACGGGTCCGGAACGTCGCGCAGCTCGAGGACGTCGGGGCCACCGAAGCGGGAGAAGGTCAGGGCGCGCATGGGGCAAAGTATGACGCGACGGCGGGCTTCGGCAGTATTCTCGCGACATGGAACCTCAGGCCCGCGACCATCGGCCCGCCACCTACGAGGACATTCTCGCGCTGCCGCCGCACGTCACCGGTCAGATCGTTGATGGCGAGCTCTTCGCCTCGCCGCGACCGGCCAACCTCCACGCCATCGCCAGCTCGACCCTCGGCATGGACATTGGCAGCGCCTTCCAACGCGGTCGCGGCGGCCCCGGCGGCTGGTGGATCGTCTTCGAGCCCGAGATCCACTTCGGCAGGGACATCGTTGTCCCCGACTTCGCCGGCTGGCGACGAGAGCGGCTACCCGCCATCCCGCTCACCCCGTTCTTCGAGCTCGCTCCCGACTGGATCTGCGAGGTCCTCTCACCCTCGACCGCCAGTTTCGATCGCGTGAAGAAGATGCGCGTCTTCGCTCGCGAGGGTGTCGGTCACGCCTGGCTGGTCGATCCGGCTGCCCGGACGCTCGAGGTCTTTCGGCTGTCAACGGGACGGGACGGCGAGCCCGCTCAGTGGACGCTCATCGCCGCTCATGAAGGCAGCGAGACCGTCCGCGCCGAGCCCTTCGAGGCGATCGAAATCGCGCTTCCGGATCTGTGGGTCGAGGGCGCGTCGGCCCGCTGAATCGTGGAAGAGCCTCTGGGCCGTCAACCAGAATCCTTACAGGACGTATAATTTCGTAAGGAGATCGCCATGAGTCGATCCACCATCACGAGCAAGTATCAAACGACCGTACCCAAGGCGATTCGCGATCAGCTGGGCCTCGGGCCCACCGACGTCCTGCGTTGGGAGGTGGTCGGCGACGCGATCCGGGTGTCCGTCGATTCCCCGGCTTTCCTGCGTCACCGAGGCGCCATCGCGACGCCGCCGGGCTCGGTCCAAAGCGACGTGCAGGCAGCGCGACGCCTCCGGGGCAGCACCCGGTACTGATGGCACGCGTCCTCGTCGACACGAACGTCCTGATCTCCTTCCTAACCACGCGTGACTCGACCCAACAGGCCTTGGCGACCGAGCTTCTCGAGTCGGCCGGGGCAGGCTCGCACGAGCTTCTGCTCCATCAACTCGTCCTCACCGAGGTCGTCTTCGTGCTCGGCAGGCTGTATGGCGCCCCGCCCGAAGACGTCGCCCGCTACCTCAGCGACCTCGTGCGGGCACCGGGCGTCACCCTGATCGAGCGCTTGCCATGGAGCAGTGTGCTGTCCCTGTGGCCCGGGCGGATCACCGGCTTCGTCGACGCCGCCCTGGCTGCCGTCGCCCAGGATCAGCGGGTCGATGCCGTGGCCACGTTCGACGTCGACTTCGCCCGTCGGCTCGCTGCTCTGGGCATCGACTCGTACTGGCCGCACTGAGCCGAACGATCCGCTCGACCCAACGCAACTTCCACGCTCTCGACGCGGCCAGAGCGAGTCGCCTCTCCACCACCGGCTCCGGCTGGTAGGCTCGGCCTCCTATGCGCAAGATCCTCGTCACCGGTGCCCTCGGCCAGATCGGCTCCGAGCTCGTTCCCGCCCTCCGTGAACGCTACGGCCGCGACACCGTCGTGGCGTCCGACATCCGCATGCCGCCGATCGAGACCTTGTCGGGCGGCGGGCCGTTCGAGTTCATCGACTGCACCAGCCCGCGGCAGATCCAGGACGTCGTGCGGGTGCACAACGTCGGCACGATCTACCACCTGGCGGCGCTGCTCTCGGCGACCGCCGAGGACAAGCCGCACATCGCCTGGCAGCTCAACATGGACGGGCTCTACCACGTCCTCGAGACGGCGCGATCTGCCGGCTGTCAGGTGTTCTTCCCGAGCTCGATCGGCGCCTTCGGACCGGGCACGCCGCGCGACGCGACGCCGCAGGACACGCTGCAGCGGCCGAACACCATGTACGGCGTGACCAAGGTGGCCGGCGAGCTGCTGTGTGACTACTACTTCCGTCGCTTCGGGGTCGACTCGCGGGGTCTGCGCTTCCCCGGTCTGATCTCGTCGGTCGCCCCGCCCGGCGGCGGCACCACCGACTACGCGGTGGCGATCTTCTACGAGGCGCTGCGGCACGGCCGCTACACCTGCTTCCTCGGCCCCGAGACCCAGCTCGACATGATGTACATGCCGGACGCCCTGCGCGGCGTCATCGAGTTGATGGAGGTCGACCCGAAGCAGCTGCGACATCGCAACGCCTTCAACGTCACCGCCATGCACTTCACGCCCGAGGAATTGGCGGCGGCGATCCGCGTCCACCTGCCCGACTTCAAGATCGACTACAAGGTCGACCCCGTGCGGCAGGCGATCGCCGACTCCTGGCCACGGTCGATGGACGACAGCGTGGCGCGTGACGAGTGGGGTTGGCAGGCGCGCTACGACCTGCCGACCATGGTCGCCGACATGTTCGCCAAGCTGCGCGTCAAGCTGCACACGGGCGCCTGATCTTTCACGCTTCCCATCTGGATTCTCAGCCCATATGCCGATCGACCGTCTCGACGCCACCCTCGCCAGCGAGCTCCTCGCCATCTCCGAACGCGGCGCCAGCAAGCGCCGCGAGACCATTACCGTCGGCGTGCTGCCGCCGAGCGGCGACCGCGGCCCGCGGTTTCTGCTCGCCGGCGAGGGCGACCGCCCCTTCGTCAAGATGAACGCCAACAGCTACCTCGGCGTCTCGCGACGGCCCGAGGTGCTGGCGGCCGAGGAGCACGCCGCGCGAGCGTTCGGCGCCGGCCCGGGCGCCGTGCGCTTCATCAGCGGCACGCACGAGCCGCACATCCGTTTGGAGCAGCGGCTGGCCGAGTTTCATGGCCGCGAGGCAGCGATGCTGTTTTCGGCCGCCTACGCAACGGTGGTGTCGACGCTGACGCCGCTGATCACCGCCGAGACCGCGGTGATCAGCGACGCGCTCAACCACAACTGCATCATCAACGCCCTGCGCCTCGCGCGCCCGAAGGAAAAATACGTCTACGCCCACCTCGACCTCGTCGGCCTCGACCAGCACCTGACCGCCGCCGCGGCGGCCGGCTGCCGGCGCGCCCTGGTGATCACCGACGGCATCTTCAGCATGCGCGGCGATCATGCGCCGCTCGCCGAGATCAAGGCGATCGTCGCCCGACACGACGCGGCCTTCCCGGAGAACGCCATCCTGGTGGTCGACGACTCGCACGGCGTCGGCGCGTTTGGGCACACCGGTCGTGGCACCGAGGAGTATTGCGGCGCCGCCCCGGTCGACATCCTGATCGCCACCCTCGGCAAGGCGCTGGGCGTCAACGGCGGCTACGTCGTCGGCTCGAGCACACTGCTCACCTACCTGCGCGAGACGGCGCCGATGTACATCTACTCGAACCCGATCACGCCGAGCGAGGCGGCGGCCGCCACGGCCGCCCTCGACATCCTCGACAGCGCCGAAGGTATCGGGCTCCTTGCCCACCTGCGGGCGATGACGGCCAAATTCGAGCAAGGCGTCGTCGCCCTGGGCTGGGAGACGATCCCCGGTGAGCACCCGGTGGTGCCGCTGATGGTGCGCGACACCGCGCGTACCAATGCCCTGGTCGCCCACCTGCGCCAGCACGGCGTGCTCGCCACCGGGCTCGCGTTCCCGGTGGTCCCCAAGGGCGACGAGGAGATCCGCTTCCAGGTCTCCGCTGAGCACACCGCCGCCGACATCGACGAAGTCCTCGCCGCCATCGCCAGCTTCCCGCGCGACTGAGCCGGTGGCCCCGTTCTACCGGATCCCCTGAGGCCGACCCGTCATGCGCTTCACCCAGGCCATCGTCCGACCGCCCGCCGACAACCTCGTCGACGGCCTGACCCTGGCGCACCTCGGCCGCGTCGACCCCGACCTCGCGCGCGAACAACACGCCGCCTATCGACTGGCGCTCACCCGACTCGGCCTCGCCGTGACCTGCCTGCCCGCCGACTCGCTGCACCCCGACTCCACCTTCGTCGAGGACACGGCGATCCTGACGCCGCGAGGCGCCATCGTCACCCGCCCGGGCGCTCCGAGCCGCCAGGGCGAGGTCGCGGCGATGCGCCACGTCCTGCGCGGCGTCTTCCCCGATCTCGCCGAGATCACCGCCCCCGGCACCGTCGACGGCGGCGACATCTGCGAATGTCCGCTTGCCGACGGCACCATCCACTACCTGATCGGTGTCGGCGACCGTACCAACGCCGCTGGCGCTGCTCAGCTCGGTGCATGGCTCGCCGGCATCGGCTATACCGCGGCCACCGTCGACATCACCGTCGTTCCTGGCTTGCTCCACCTCAAGACCGGCCTCTCCTACCTCGGTGACGGCCGCTTGGCGTTGATCGCCGAGCTCGCCGAGCATCCGGAGCTGGCCGGCTTCGAGAAGCTCCTCGTCGACGCCGCCGAGGCCTATGCCGCGAACTGCGTGCGCGTGCACGACACCGTGCTCCTCCCCACCGGCTGTCCACGACTGACGGCGCGCATCCAGAATCTGGGCTTGGCTACCGTGAGCCTCGACATGTCGGAGTTTCGCAAGGTGGACGGCGGTTTGTCGTGCCTGTCGTTGCGCTGGTAGCCACCGACGTCGGCTGTGCGGGCTGACACCAAATCCAGCCCAGTCACGTACGGTGCGACATGCACCCTCACGCCCTTCTCCTCCTGCTCGCCGTCCCGCTGGCCGCGGCGACGGCTCCTGCCCCCTCCGTCCAGCTCACGACGCTTCCCGAACACCCGTGGGTCGAATACGCCCGCCAGGGCCAGCGGCTGAATTTCGACCTCGTCCTCGACAACCCGGGGAGCCAACCGCTCGAGCTGGCCGGGATCGAGCTTTCGGTCCACGGTGCGGGCGGTGAGCTGCTGACGCAGCGACGCCTCGGCACCAACGGCGACAGCATCGCGACCGTGCCGAACCGCATGCTCCCGGCCGGCGGGCGGCTCGTCGTCTTCAATCCTTTCGTCGACTTCGATCCAGAGCTCGACCTCTCGAAGCTGCGCTACGACCTGACCTTCGTTGCCGGCGAAGGGGAGGTCGAGAGCCACGTCCAGCTGACGGTCGAGCCGCGACGCGAGCGGTCGGCGACGCGCCTGGTTCTGCCGATCCGCACGTCACCAGACGGCGCGCTCCACCCGTTCGTCCACGACGGCCATGACTTCTACAGTCACCACCGTCGCCTCGACATCACCGGTGGCATGACCACGGCGCTCGGCATCCGGACCAACATGGGCCGTTACGCCTACGACTTCTGCCTCGCCGACGAGTCCGGCCGGCTCTATCGCGGCGACGGCTCGCGTAACGAGGACTGGTTCGGCTGGGGCGCGCCAATTCTCGCTCCGGGCGACGGCGTCGTGCGCGAGTCGCGGTCCGACATCGCCGACAACCGTAAGGACCACCCGGTGCCGATGGAGATGGCCGAGGTGATGAAGAACCTGAAGCGCCTCTTCGGCAACTACGTCCTGATCGACCACGGCAACGGCGAGCACAGTCTGCTCGCCCATCTGCAGCAGGGCAGCGTGAGCGTGAAGCCGGGCGACGTCGTGCGTGCCGGGCAGCCGGTCGGCCGCATGGGCATGTCGGGCGACGCCTTCCTCGTCCATCTGCACTACCAACTGCAGTCCGACGCCAGCTTCGGCGAGGGCGTGCCGTCGTACTTCGAGAACGTCCGTCTGCGCACCGGCGCGGCCAGCTGGATCCCGATCCCGGGCGGCCAAGTCGACAGCGGCGACGTTCTCGACGCCACGCCGTAGCGCAGGGGAAAATCGGGAGGGCTTAGGATGGGGGGCCATGAGTCGGCCGGTTCCTCCTCGCCTGTTGCCGCGACTGCGCGTCCTCCAGGGTGACGCGATCGCCCTCGGTCCCGGCAAGGCGGACCTGCTGGCCGCCATCGCTACCGAGGGCTCGCTCGCCGCGGCCGCTCGCCGCCTCGAGATGTCGTACATGCGCGCCTGGACACTCGTGCGAGCGATGAACGACGCCTTCGCCCAGCCCCTGGTCGAGCTCGAGCGGGGCGGCAAGGGGCACGGCGGGGCGCGTCTGACGGTCCTGGGGCTGCGGGTCCTCGAGCTCTACCGCGCCATGGAACGCGCCGCGGTCGCCGGCGCCGAACCCGCCTGGCAGGAGCTCCAGGGTCTGCTGAGCGGCGCAGAATAGCGACATATTTGACTGAATAGATCGCTGTCGCTAGTCTCCGCCCTCCGGTGGAGACCTTGCGATGAGCCGTTCACGACGTCTGCTCTTCGCCTTCGGCTTGGCCGCCTGCCCCGCTGCCCTGCAGGCCAGTGAGGTGATGGTCTTCGCAGCCGCGAGCCTGACCAACGTCCTGCAGGAGCTCGCACCTGCCTTCGAGGGGGCGACCGGCAACCATGCGGTCTTCAACTTCGCCGCGTCGAGCACGCTGGCCCGCCAGATCGAGGAGGGCGCGCCAGCTGACGTCTTCTTCTCCGCCGACGAGGCCAGAATGGATGCGCTGGAGCGCGACGGCCTGATCCTCGTCGACACCCGCCAGACCATGCTCTCCAACGCGCTGGTGATCGTGACCGCTGCCGCCAGCAAGCTCGACCTCCACGATCCGAAGGCTCTCGCGACGCCGACGGTCCGCGTCCTCGCTCTCGCCGAGCCGCAGTCGGTGCCGGCGGGCATCTACGCCAAGGAGTACCTGCGACGCCTGGGGCTCTGGAGCAAGGTGGTCGACAAGGTGGTGCCAACGGAGAACGTCCGGGCCGCCCTCGCGGTCGTCGAATCGGGCAACGCCGATGCCGGCATCGTCTACCGGAGCGACGCGGCGGCGTCGGCCAGGGTCCGAGTCGCCTACGAGGTGCCGGCCGCCGACGCCCCGACGATCTCCTACCCGGTGGCCGTGCTCGCCGGCGCACGCGATGCCGCGGCCGGACGCTCGTTCGTCGCCTTCCTGTCGACACCAGCCGCCAAGGGAGTCTTCCGCCGGGCCTTGTTCGTGGTGCCCGAGTAGTCCGATCGGATGTCCGACGCGGGCCTCATTACCGATCTCTGGGCCGATCACTGGGCCAATCTCTGGCCGGTCCTCTGGCTGACCCTGCGCTGCGCGAGCCTGGCGGTGTTGCTCCTGCTGCCGCCGGGACTGGCCCTCGCGTGGCTGCTCGCGCGCCGCGAGTGGCCCGGCAAGAGCATGGTCGAAACACTGATCTCGCTGCCCCTGGTCATGCCGCCGGTGGCGACCGGACTGCTCTTGCTGCGCCTGCTCGGCCGCCACGGCCCACTCGGGCAGCTGCTCGCCGCGGTCGACCTCGACGTCATCTTCACCTGGCGCGCGGTGGTGGTCGCGATGGCCGTGATGTCCCTGCCGCTCTTCGTGCGCTCCGCCCGACTGGCCTTCGCCGGTGTCGACCAGCGGCTCGAGCAGGTCGCGCGGACGCTCGGCGCCTCGCCGTGGCGCGTCGCGCGCACGATCACCCTGCCGCTCGCCCTGCCGGGGCTCGTCGGCGGGCTGCTGCTCGCCTTCGCGCGGGCGATCGGTGAGTTCGGAGCGACGATCCTCGTCGCCGGCAGCATCCCGGGGCGAACCACGACGCTGGCGACGGCGATCTACCAGCACGTACAGCTGGGAGAGGACCCCGCCGCGTACCGCCTCGTTGGCGTGGCGGCGGTGATCGCCTTCGCCGCAGTCTGGACGAGCGAGGCGTTCTTGCGGCGGCGGCGCGCCGCGCCCGACTCGGCCACACCCGCTCAATGAACCTGGAACTGGACCAACTGCGCCTGGCGGTGCCCGGCTTCGCGCTGGCGGTACACACCACGATCACCGCCCGCGTGGCCGCCGTCTGCGGCCCGTCCGGCGCCGGCAAGACCACCTTGCTCGAGGTCATCGCCGGCCTGCGCCGGCCGGCAGCAGGGCGTCTCAGTTTGGACGGTGACACCCTCGACGACGGCCCGCACCACGTCCCGGCTGCCCGGCGCCGGATCGGCTACGTGCCGCAGGACGGCGCCCTCTTCCCGCACCTCGACGTCCGCGCCAACCTGTTCTACGGCGCCGCCCGGGCCGGCCGGGGCAGCGGGGGTGGCCCCGCGCCGGAGCGCGTCATCGACGTGCTCGACCTCGCCCCGCTCCTGGCCCGTCGCGTTCCCGGCCTCTCGGGTGGCGAGCGTCAACGTCTCGCCCTCGGCCGGGCCCTGCTATCAGGTCCGCGCCTCTTGCTCCTCGACGAGCCGCTCGCCAACCTCGATCCCGCGCGCCGCGAGCGCATTCGCGGCTACCTTCAGCGGGTCAACAACGAGCTCGGCGTGCCGATGCTCTACGTCACCCACGACGCTCGCGACGTCGCTGAGCTGGCTGAGGTCGTGCTGGTCCTCGACGGTGGCCGTATGGTGGCCACAGGGCCGCCGGCAGAGCTGCTAGAGCCGGATCCGGAGGCCGTGCGCTTCCGTCGCTGAGGGCCGCTCAGGCGATCCACACCGTCTTTACGTTCACGAACTCACGGATTCCCTGCACCGCCAGCTCGCGGCCGAAACCCGAGCGTTTGATACCGCCGAACGGCAGGCGAGGGTCGCTCTTGACCATGCCGTTGATGAATACCGAGCCGGCCTCGATCTCGGAGGTCAGCCGGTCGATCTCGGCGGGGTCGCTGCTCCACGCGCTGGCGCCGAGGCCGAAGCTCTCGTGGTTGGCGAGGGCGATCGCCTCGTCGAGGCTGGCGACGCGGAACAGGGTGGCCACCGGGCCGAAGAGCTCGTCCTGGTAGGCCGGGCTGCCGGGGGCCGGATCGGCGAGGACCGTCGGGGGGTAGAAGTTGCCGACACCCTCGGGCATCACGCCGCCAAGCAGCAGACGGGCGCCAGCGGCGACGCTGGCGCCGACCTGGTCGTGCAGCTCACGACGGATCGAGGCGGTGGCCAGCGGGCCGATTTCGGTGGCCGGATGGAGAGGGTCGCCGACGCGCAGGGCCGACATCGTCGCCACGAAGCCACGCTCGAACGCGGCGGCGACGTCCTGGTGGACGATGAAGCGCTTGGCGGCGATGCACGACTGGCCGTTGTTGATGCAGCGCGCCTTGACCGCGGTGGCGATCGCCTTGGGCAGGTCGGCCGACGGCATCACCACGAAGGGATCGCTGCCGCCGAGCTCGAGCACCGCCTTCTTGATCTGCTCGCCGGCCTGGCGCCCGACCGCCACGCCCGCACCCTCGCTGCCGGTGAGGGTCACCGCGGCAATGCGGCGATCGGCGATCAGGGTCGCCACCTTGTCGACGCCGACCAGAATCGTCGTGAAGCAGCCGGCCGGGAAGCCGGCGCGATGGAAGATCTCCTCGATCGCCAGCGCCGAGCGCGGCACGTTCGAGGCGTGCTTGAGGATCCCGACGTTGCCCGCCATCAGCGCCGGCGCGGCAAAGCGCAGCACCTGCCAGAACGGGAAGTTCCAAGGCATCACCGCCAGCACCACGCCGAGCGGCTGGTAACGCACGAAGCTCCGGCTAGCGTCGGTCGCGGCGGGCTCGTCCGCCAGGAAGGCCTCACCGTGGTCGGCGTAGTAGCGGCAGACCGAGGCGCATTTCTCTGCCTCGGCGATAGCGCCGCCGATCGGCTTGCCCATTTCGAGGCTCATGATCCGGCCCCAGTGCGCCTTGTCGGCGTCGAGGACGTCGGCGGCGCGGCGCAAAAGCGCCGCGCGCTCGCCAAACGAGGTGCGTCGCCAGGCTCGCTGGGTGGCAACGGCGCGGGCCAGAACGTCTTCGACGACCGCGTCGGGGGTCGCTTCGAAGGTCTCGATGACGTCGCCGGTGGCGGGATTGACGGATGCGATGGTCATGGCGGTGGCTCCTCGAATGTCCGCATTCTAGGACGTCGCTGGCGAACAGGAGCACGGGAGACCGTCAACCCCGTCATCTCGACCGGAGGGAGGTCGCAGACCGCCCGCAGTGGAGAGATCGCGGCTTCACAGACGTCCCAGACCGCTCTACGCGACGTCCTCCACCGTGAGCTCGGCCCGCATACCCCGTCGGGCCAGCTCGGCGAAGAAGAGGTCGGCGGGCACGTGGAGCTCGGGGGACAGCACGCCCGGCGTGCGGATGGTGCCCGCGGCCAGCATCTGGCCGACGATCGACAGCGGCACGCCCGTGTCGACGGCACCGGCGGCGAGCCCCCACTCGGCGTGCGGCAGGGCGATCACCACGCCGCGGCCGACGACCGGCCGGCCGTCGCGGGTGCCGCGCACCTCGACGGTGAGGGCGTCACAGTCAGCGGGGGTGGCGTCGTCGGGCTGGGGCTGGCGGGCAACGACGGCAAGCAGCATTTCGCGCGGCGAGACGTCGCGCACCAGGTTCTCGCGCGAGGCCAACCCGAGCTCGACCAGAAACCGCATCTTGGTCACCAGATCGGCCGCGAAAGCGACCTTGAAGCTCGCGTCACGCAGGCCCGGAAAGGCGCGCGGGAACATCGCGACCTCCGAGTGGAGCGTGTAGAACGCCTCCATGCGACCCACCGGCAGCGGGAAGTCGACCGCCTCGGCGCCACTCATCGGTCGCACCGCGCGTACCGCGCCGTCGGCGAGCACCATCGGCTCGAGGGCGAACTCGTCGAGCACGGTGTCGAGCGCGTAGGGTACCGGCAGCGGGCCGCTCACCGTGGCGTCGGCGCAGCCGACCCGCACGTGCGCGGCCTGCACGGAGTCCATTTGGCGGGCGAGGGCGCCCGCCATGACGTTGGTGATGCCGGGCGTCGAGCCCATGCCGAGCACCGCCGGAACACCAGCGGCAGCGAACTCGCCGTCCATGGCGAACTGGCGGAGCGACCCGTGGTAGAGCCCGCCGAGGTCGGTGTAGGGAACGCCGGCGGCGAGCGCCGCGCGCATGACGTCGAGGTTGAAGTAGTAGGTGACGCAGTTGAGCACCGCACCATGGCCGCGCAACAGGGCGGCCGTGGCGTCGACGTTGCGCACGTCACAACTCGCGGAGCGCACCCGTGGATCGGCCAGCGGGCCGCGGCGTTCGAGCGGCCGGGCGTCGGCGGCGGTGATCTCGACGTCGGGCACGAAGGTCAGCAGGTCGCGGATCACCACCTGCGCCATGGCGCCGGCGGCACCGAGGACGACCACGCGCATCAGGGATCTCCCTTGCTCTCATCGCGCACCAGCCGAAACCCGAGGCTCGGGCCGCGATCCGCCGGGCGATGGGTGTAACGCAAGGCACAACGCGCGCTGTCGGCGCCGTAGAGCCAGCTGCCACCGCGGATGACGCGTAGCTCGCCGGCCGACGATCCCGACGGGTCGGTGACCGGTCCACTCGGAAAGGGACCGTAGGTGTCGGCCGTCCACTCCCAGACGTTGCCGGCGAGGTCGAACAACCCCCACGGGCTGGCCGGGAAGGACGCCACCGGCATCGGGTGGCCGCGGTAGGCACCGGCCGGACGGCCCGTCTTCGCGTCGCGGTCGTCGTAGTTGGCGGCGGCGGGCGTCAGGGCCTCGCCATTCGGGTAAGCCCTGCCGTCCCCTGCCCGACAGGCGTACTCCCACTCGGCCTCGGTCGGCAGGCGGAAGCGCGAGCCTGGAGACCGCGCCGTCAGTCGGTCGAGGAACGTCGCGACCTCGACCGCGCTCACGTTCTCGACCGGGCAGCGTGCGCAGTCGCCATAGCGCGACGGGTTCTCTCCCATGACCGCCCGCCAGGCTCGTTGCGTCACCTCGGTGCGGCCCAGCCAGAAGCCGCGGGAGAGCGTCACCCGGTGCGCCGTCTCGTCGGCCTGGCGACCGGCGGCTCCGGGCGCGCTGCCCATGGTGAAGCTGCCGGGGGCGATCCACACCAGCTCGAGATTCGTCACCGGCTCGCGCCAGCGTTCGGGCGCAGGCGCGACTGGCGCGGCCGAGAACAACGTGGCGGTCAAGAGCAGTAGCGACATGCCGACCTCCTCCTTCCGTCCGCGCTCACTCCTCGTCCTCGTGGATCACCGGCGTCGTGGCGTCGACTTCCTTCAGAGTGTCCTCGAGGATGTCGATGATCTCGTCGATCAGCGGATCGGGAATGTTGAGCGCCGGTTCGACGCGCACTACCTTCGAATTGGTCAACGTGCCGGCAACCAGCACCCCGCGACGGAAGAGACCCGACACCACCTTGTAGCCGATCTCGGTATTGGCGAACTCGAGGCCGAGCAGCAGGCCCTTGCCGCGGGCGTCCTTGACGATGCGGTCGAAGCGCATCTGCAGGGCGATCAGCTGGCCGAGGAAATACTTGCCCTTGCGATCGGCCTGACCGGGCAGATCCTCCTCGAAGGTGACGTTGATGGCGGCGATGCCGGCGGCGCAGGCGAGCGGGTTGCCGCCGAAGGTCGAAGTGTGGATGAACGGGTTGGTCTGCAGCACTTCCCAGATTTTGGGCGTCGAAATGAACGCCGACAGCGGCATGACGCCGCCGCCGAGGGCTTTGCCGAGGCACATGATGTCGGGCACGGTATTCCAATGGTCGACGCCGAACAGCTTGCCGGTGCGGCCCATGCCCGTCTGCACCTCGTCGGCGATCAGCAGCGCGCCGTATTCGGTGCACGACTTGCGGATGCGCGGCCAGAAGTCGTCCGGCGGCACGATGGCGCCCGCCTCGCCCTGGACCGGCTCCATGATCACGCCGGCGATCGCCTCACCGCTCTCGTCGGCCTTGTAGAGCTCGTCCTCGACGGCGTCGGCGTCGCCGAACTCGACGAAACGGATCCCCGGCAGGAGCGGCAGGAAGGGCTCGCGGTACTCCCACTTGCCCATCAGCGACAGCGAGCCACAGCTCTTGCCGTGGAAGCCACGCAACGAGCTGATGAAGTTGGTGCGGCCGGTGTAGAGCCGGGCGAGCTTCAACGCACCCTCGACGGCATCGGTGCCGTTGTTGATGAAGAAGCTGTCCTGCAGGTCGCCCGGCGCGATCTCGCCGAGGAGCTCGGCCAAGGCCCCCCGCAGCGGGTCGAGCAGCTCTTGCGACGACAGCGGCATGCGCGCCAGCTGGTCGGCTACCGCCTTGACGACCTTCGGATGGCGGATGCCGGCGCTGTAGATGCCGTAGCCGCCGAGGCAGTCGATGAAGCGGCGGCCGAAGACGTCCTGGAAGTAGGAGCCGCCGCCCTCCCACTCGAGGGCCGGGTTCTCCTTGAGCTCGATGACCGACTTGCGAAACTCGAGGTAGCCGCGGTTGTAGTAACTGGTGAAGTTCTCGACCGTGTCGACGACGAGGCGATGCTTCGCCTCCTCGGAAAGCTGGGGGGTCGAGATGATGTCCAGCCAGCGCTGGGATTCGGCGATGATCTCTCTGCCGTTCATGGTCGGTACCTGCGGCGTTTCTCTGGCGCGTTTGCGCTCGGGTTGTCTTGCCGGGCCCGTTTCCTTGGATGCTGTCCGCGACGACCGCGGACCTCTGGTGCCGGCCACCCACGAGGGCGAAGGGCGGGCGGCCGGAGGCGCGCGAGATGCGAGCGCGCGCGCTCGTAGGGTGTCGCCGCCGGCGCCCGCTAAGACGGCGCCGCGGCTGCGACCAGGCTGCCGCTCGCCTCGCGCAGCACGGCCTCGAGCACGTCGAGGCCCTCGGCGAGCTGCTCGTCCGTGATGACCAGCGGCATCAGGGTGCGGATGATGTTGCCGTAGGTGCCGGCGGCAATGAGCACCAAGCCGCTCTCGTAGGCGCGCTTCACCACTCTTGCGGTCGCGTCCTTGGCCGCTTCCTTCGTGGCGCGGTTGGTGACCAGCTCGAGGGCGCGCATGGCACCCAGGCCGCGGGCCTCTCCGACCAGCGGGATCTCGGCCGCAAAGCGCGCGAAGCGGGCCTCGACCGTCTGACCGATCGCCGCCGCCCGCTCCCAGAGACGGTTGCTCTCCATGTACCGGATGGCCGCCAGCGCGGCGGCACACGACACCGGATTGCCGACGAAGGTGCCGCCCAGACCGCCGCTCGGCGCCGCGTCCATGACGTCGGCACGACCCGTCACCGCGCTCACCGGAAAGCCGCCACCCATCGACTTGGCGGTGATGACGAGGTCAGGCTCGAGCCCGTAGTGCTCGCTCGCGAACAGCCTGCCGGTGCGGCAGAACCCCGTCTGCACCTCGTCGGCGACGAACAGGATGCCGTGGGCACGGCAGAAGTCGGCGAGCAGCCGCACGTACTCCGGCGGCGCCACCATGAAGCCACCTTCGCCGGTGACGAGCTCCATCACCACGCAGGCGACGTGCTCGGGATCGACGTGAGCCGTGAAGAAATTGTGGAGCTCCTCCGCCCAAGACGCCTCGGTTGCCGGCGCCTGACGGCGGTAGGCGTACGGGAAGGGCAGTCGGTAGATCTCGGGCGCCCAGGGTCCGAAGCCCTGCTTGTACGGCTTCACCTTGCTGGTCATCGTCATCGCGAGCAGCGTGCGGCCGTGGAACCCATGCTCGAACACCACGACACCCTGCCGACCCGTCGCGCGGCGAGCGATCTTCACCGCGTTCTCGACCGCCTCGGCGCCGCTGTTGGCAAGCATCGTCTTCTTCGGACCACGACCCGGGGCGAGGCGGTTGAGCGCCTCACAGAGCTCGAGATAGGGCTCGTACATGGCGACCGCGAAGCAGGTGTGCGTGAGCTTGGCCGCCTGCTGCTGCGCCGCCGTGACGACCTCGCCGTGGGTATGGCCGACGTTCAGCGTGCCGATGCCGCCGGCGAAGTCGAGCAGCGTGTTGCCGTCGACGTCAGTCAACAGCGCGCCATGGGCGTGGTCGACGAAGACCGGGGTGGTGTTGCCGACGCCGCGCGGAATGGCGGCGGCACGGCGGGCGCCGAGCTCGAGCGAGCGCGGGCCAGGAATGGACGTATGGAGGCGGATCGAGCCTGGCGAATTGGGGCCTGACATGGGAAAACCTGGCCTTGCGATGTTGCGCCTAGGGCGGTGGAATGGTGCGTAGGCTGTTCGGCTCACAGCCTAGCATGAGGCCATGGACGGCCTGGGGAGCATCGGCCGCAACTCCACCGGTGGGCGAGCTCCACGACTGAAGTTGCCCCGGTTTGGTGCGGCGGCTGCGCCTTCGAACCTGATTCGCCCCCACGGGCTGTGCCGGACCACGGAGCAGCGCGAAGACCTCAGGGCAGCGGTGCGAGGGGCGCCACAGTCGGGGTGGACGTCTTGCACGAGACGGTGGGGCTCTGGGCGCTCAGCACGATGCTCTCGTTGTTCTCGTGGGGCGTCGTGGCCGACCGTACACGAATGAAGTAGGTGGTGTTCGGCAGCAGCCCGAGCAAGGTGGCGGTGCTTCGTAGCTTCCCGCCAGCCTTCAGCGCCAGCTGGAAGGGCCCCCTGGCCGTGCGTGAGGTGAGGATTTCGTAGTAGCCGGGGTCGCTCGCGTAGAGGATCGGCTCCCAGGTCACCGCGATCGAGGTTGGCCCACTCGCCACTGCCGTTACTCCGGTGGGCGCGACGGTCTGCGTGTCGCGGAAGTCGGCACTGTCGTCATGGCGGAACGACAGCGTGTCGGCGAGGTCCTCCGACGTCGTCCACAGCCCGTTCCACCTCAGGTCCATGCCGCTCAGCCCGACGCCGCAGTCGAAGGTGCAGCCGATCCGGGAGAAGCTGGTCTGGATGGCGCCGGTGATGCGGTTGCCCTGCAGGTACAGATAGTCGAGGTTCGACAGCTTGCTGAGCGTTGCCGGAAAGGTGCCGGTAAGGCGATTGCTGCCGAGGTCCAACACCTCCAGCGTGCTGATGTCGCCGATCTTGGCGGACAGCGGCCCGGTCCGCCGCGTGCCGGAAAGGTCGAGCAAGGTGAGGCTCCGGAGCGCATAGATCCACGCTGGAATCGGACTTGGTACGAGGGGATTGCCGTCGAGATCCAGCTCGCGAAGCCCTGGCGCGTGCGAAAGGTCGGGGAAACCGCCCGTTCTCTGCGTTCCAAACAGGTCAAGAACCTCGAGCTCCGGGAGGTTGGCGATCCAGGTCGGGATTGGGCCGGGGTCGAAGGGGTTCGCCTGCAGGTCGAGCACCGCGAGCTCGGTCAGGCCGGGGAGATCCGGAAACGGCCCGTTTCGATTGGTCCCGGCCATCCGCAGCTCGCGCAGGCTGGTGAGGCTGCCGAGCCACGCCGGGACCGGCCCGGCCAGGAGGTCTCCGTTACCCGAAACGT
>CXWL01002626.1_pt1 | contig 64094 bp, 64 predicted proteins | sample 590931 | NCBI WGS metagenome assembly CXWL01 (sample SAMEA3498368, study PRJEB10139) | groundwater metagenome | biome: water well; material: biofilm material | place: Germany | collected 2015-04-27 | reverse complement strand
TAGCGGATCGCAATGTTGCCACCCATCGAATGGGCAACGATGGTCACGGGTGCAAGGTTCAGCTGATGCACAAGCTGGGCGAGGTCGTAAACAAAGGCCGACATTTCGTAGTTGCCGTCGGGCGACCATTGGCTGTCCCCATGGCCGCGCAGGTCGGGTGCTATGACGTGCCAATCCTTGCGCAGTTCCTCCGCCGCCCAGTCCCAGCTGCGGCAATGATCACGCCCGCCATGGATCAGGAGCAGGGGCGACGCCTCAGGGTTGCCCCAATCCACATGATGCAGGCGCAGGCGCTGCGAAATGAAGCTGTTCGAAGTTGGCCCGTAAAGCGTCATGCGTGCGAAGGTCCGGATTTGCTGTCAGCGTTCATTGCCGGAGGTCTTCGCGCCCTGCAAGCGCCGAGTCGATCGGCGGGCGCTACCCAAGTGCACAAAAAAATGACCCCTCCTCCGGGGGGATGGGGAGGAGAGGCCAGGGTCGGGGAGGGGGGTGTGGAGATTGGCCTATTTGGCCTTTTCGTTGCACTTGGCGAGGGCAGCTTCGTCGAAAGCCTGTCCGTCAGCGGTAAAGCTGGCAACCTTGCCAATCTTCTTGGCAGCTTGCGCGCAAACGATGGCGGCACGGCTATTTGCCCTTGGCGCGACATAACCTTCGCCAGAACGCTTCCAGATGACATCGCTTGCCACCCAGGCTTCGCCCGTTGCGGGAGCGGTTGCCGGGACAAGCTGGTAGCCAGCACTACCCTGCGCAAAGGCAGGCGCGGTGGTAGCGAGGAAGAGCAGAGCCGAAGCGCCGAAGGCGGCGGTGAATGCAACAAAACGGTTCATGGGGGAGGTCCTTTCTAATCAGTTGCGAATCACTACCTAATGATTTAAGTTGTAAGTTGCAACTAAAAACTTATAATTTTTTTCCTATGGTTGGCTTCAAACGGATTATGCGTTAGGTTGCGATCAAAGACCGGGTTACCTGGCTGGAGAGCGAGATGGGAAAACTGAAGGAAAACCTTGCCGAACTGGCCGTGTGTGGTCTTCCGGCTGCGCTGGAAGCGATAGGCGAGCGCTGGGCGTTCCTGATTCTGCGGGGCGCCTTTAACGGTCTTCACCACTTTGAAGAATTTCAGTCGACCTTGGGAATTGCCCGGAACATTCTGGCCAATCGCCTTGGGCGCCTTGTCCAGAATGGCATTCTCGCACGCACACCGCTGCCCGATGACCGTCGCAAGATCGAATATCGGCTGACCGAAAAGGGTACCGAACTGCTTCCTGCCATGCTTGCGCTGCGACAATGGGGAGAGAAATGGGAAACCGGCTGTGTTTCAGACCCCGTGCTGGTGGACGAACGCGATGGTCAGCCGATCGCGGGGATTGCCATCCACGCCCATGACGGGCGCGTACTCGGGCATCGCGACCTGCGCTGGATGCATGCCGAAGACATCAAGGATATTGGTGCGTCGCGCCTTCGCGCGGTAGCCTGAATTCTGGCGCCTGAACTCAGGCGTCCGAATCGCCACCCAGATTCTGGTTGCGCGGTGGGGCAGCAGCGGTGAGGCGAAGTGCCTCCGCCGACTGACTCAGCGAACCCATTTCATCGACTACGTCGTCGTCATCGATACGGACCCGCTGCAGGTTGGTAACGATCGCATCCTGAAGTTCGTCAGGCACAACCGTTTCATCGGCAATTTCGCGCAGGGCAACGACGGGGTTCTTGTCACGATCGCGATCGATGGTCAGCTCCGCGCCGCCCGAAATCTGGCGTGCCCGCTGGGCCGCAAACAGGACAAGGTCAAAACGGTTCGAAACCTTGTCAACGCAATCTTCAACAGTCACGCGTGCCATGGGGCAGCCACCTTCTCAACTTGAATGTATGGAATCTGCAGGCCCCCTAACCGGCGAGCCTTGCAAAGTCAAAGAAAACACGCCCTTGCCATCGAGCACCCTACACGGGCAAGGAACGGTGATGGGGCAGATTCCGTATTTCGAGCCGATGGAGGCGGAAGTTGACGGCCACAAACTCAAGGTCGTCATATCCGGGCGTGAGCGGCTAGCACTCCTGCTGGACTTGATCGAGGGCGCGCGATCGACGCTGCGGATCTGCTTCTATATTTTTGGCAATGATGACGTCGCGGCCCAGGTCCGTTCTGCCATGGTGGCAGCGCGCCTGCGCGGCGTCAGGGTTTGGCTTCTGGTCGATGGATTTGGCAGCGCCAACTGGCCTGATCCGGTCTTCCAGCCACTCGTCGATGCGGGTGTGGTGTTTTCCCGCTTCAACCCGCGCTGGGGGCGGGGCTACTTGCTGCGCAATCATCAGAAGATGGTAATCGCGGACAATGCACGCGCCATCATCGGTGGCAGCAATGTCCTGGGGCATTATTATTCGGATGCGCCCGATGGCAGCAGCTGGCATGATCTTTTTCTGAGCATCGAGGGGCCTGCCGTTACAAGGCTGGCACGTTTTTTTGATGGTTTGCGGCGCTGGACCGCTTCCGAACGGCCTACGCTAAGGATGCTTCTGCACATATTTTCGCGGCGCAGCGACAAGTCCGGATCGCTGCGCTGGCTGTTCAACGGGCCATTCAGCCGCCTCAGTCCGCTTACGCGGACACTCCGCCAGGACATTGCGGCGGCAAGCCGGCTCGACATGATCCAGGCCTATTTCTCGCCCAATTGGGGCACGCTGCGCCGCCTCGCCAATGTCGAGAAGCGCGGTGGCGAAATGCGGCTCATCTCAGCCGCCAAATCAGACAATATGACGACCATTTTCGCGGCGAGGCATTGCTATCGCCGGCTCTTGCGCAACCGGATCCGGATCTTCGAATATGTGCCCCAAATGCTTCACATGAAGCTTATCGTTGTGGACGATGCAGTCTATATCGGATCGGCGAATTTCGACATGCGGAGCCTCTATATCAACGGAGAAAACATGATCCGCGTCGATGATGCGGGCTTTGCGGACAAGATGCGCGGATTGGTGAGCGCGCACATCCCCTATTGCGATGAAATCACGCGCACGGAGCACAAGGCGCGATCGACATGGTTTGCACGGCTGCGCTGGCTATTATCCTATTTCATCGTTTCGACGGTGGATTTCACTGCGACACGCTCCATCAGCCTGAAGCGCCGCTAGTCCTTCCAGGCCCAGAACAGGCAGCAGGGGGGCACATTCCAATATTCCATCCCCTGGTCGATCCGCTTGAAATGTGGCGCGATGAAATCGCGTACCTTGGCGCGGAACTGGTAGACCAGAAATGCGCCACCGGGCCTCAAGATGCGCGCGGTGGCGGCGGCAATGGCAGGCCCTGCGCCCGCAGGCAGGGTTGAGAAGGGAAGGCCGGAAAGGACATAATCGGCACGATCGAACCCGCTGTCACGCACGATCTGTTCGACATCGGCAGCAGAGCCCAGGATCGGACGAAAGCGGCTGTCGGCGATCGAGGCCGCAAGATATTCGATAAAATCGGGGTTGGTGTCGATCGCCACATAGGCTGCATCGGGTGCGAGCCGCTTGAGGACGTGTGGCGCAAAGGTGCCCACGCCCGGTCCATATTCGACAAACAACCTCGTATTTCCCCAATCGACCCTGCTCAACATATGCGCAATCAGTGTGTCGGAGGATGGAATGATCGAACCGACCATCACGGGATGTTTGATGAAGCCCTTGAAGAACATGGCCCATGGGCCGAGCCACCGGCGCACACGCATTTTAGAAGCCAGTCCGGCGGTTGGGGCTGTCATGTAAATCCTGGGGCGGTTGATGGTCCCTCGCGTTCGCAAATGCGGATGCGCTTGGCAAGATGCAAATGTCTTCCGCTTGTTGCTTATCGTCCCTAACGGGTTTTGGATGAAAACGAATCAGACCGGTATCCGACTCGATTTCGCAATCCTGTTCATGGTGATGCTGATCACCGGTGCGGGAAATACGGCCCTGCAATCCGTCCTGCCTGCAATTGGGCGCTCGATCAATGTTCCCGATAGCGTGATCGCCACGGTCTTTTCAGTGTCGGCCCTGGTGTGGGTCTTTGCCGCGCCCTATTGGGCCCGCCGCTCGGACCGACAGGGCCGGCGCGCCATGGTGATTCTGGGCATTTCGGGATTTACCTTTTCGATCACACTTGTGGGATTCATCCTGCTTTCCGGGTTGCTGGGGTGGATTAGCCCAATTCTGACGATGGCGTTGGTCGTCACGGCGCGCGTGATTTATGGTTTGTTCGGTTCTGCGGCGCCACCGGCAGCGCAGGCCATTGTGGCCCTTGGGACCAGCCGTGAGGATCGTGTGAAAGCGCTGACAATGCTGGGATCGGCCTTCGGGCTGGGGACGATCCTTGGGCCAGCAATCGCGCCTTATCTGGTGCTACCGGTCGTCGGCCTGGCTGGGCCCGCAATGATATTTGCGGTTTTCGGCTTGATTACGGCCATCGTCGCGATGCGCTGGCTGCCGTCTGACCCCGTCGAGGCCGAGCCGGGCTTTGCGCACGGGGCTAATGTGTCTTATCCCTCACTCGGCGGCGCACCGACCGGTGCGAGCATAACCGGGGCAACCGCTGCACGGGTCGATGCCGAACTCAAACTGCGTGACCCGCGCATCTGGCCATGGATGTTCGCCGGATTGATCATGGGGCACGCGCAGGCGATGACCGGTGCAGCGATGGGGTTCCTGGTTATCGACCGCCTCCATCTGCCGGTCACGGAACTGGCCACCCAGCAGGCCATCGGCCTCGTCCTGATGTCGGGCGCGGGCGCAGCACTGCTTGTGCAATGGGGCCTGATTCCGCTCCTCAACCTGCCGCCACGAACAATGATGATAGCCGGGCTTGGTCTGGCTGCCCTTGGCCTGTTTGCGACCTCAGGCGCGACAAGCCTTTACGGGATCGCGACCGGCTATTCGCTTTCGTCCATGGGCTTCGGCTTTACGCGCCCCGCCTTCACGGCGGGCTCTTCGCTTGCTGTCGGGCGCAGATTGCAGGGCCTTGTTGCCGGACACGTCACATCGATCAACGGGGCCTCCTTCGTATTGGGGCCAACGATCGGGGTGGGGCTCTACCAGCTCTCGCGCCCGCTGCCGTTCCTCATTGCGGCTGGCGTCATGCTGCTGATGATCCCCTATGTGTTGACGCGCCTCAATCTTTCGGACCACGAGGCGTCACCATCCCGGGAGCGATAAATCCCATCGACGGCGTCGGCTTGAAGGCGTCGATCTTCAATTGCGTGTGAATCTTTTCATACTCGCGCTCCATGTCTATCGTCACCGAGGCACGCGTGTCCCGCAAGGCCGTCTCGAAATGGGCATTGGTCACTTTCTTCGACTTGATCGATTCGCGTAGCGCCGCCAGCCCGGCCCGACGGACAAGGTCTTCCAGGTCGGCGCCAGTGAACTTTTCGGTCTTCCTTGCAAGCGCCCCGAGATCGACATCCTTGGCAAGCGGCATCTTCCTCGTGTGGATACCAAGGATGTGTTTGCGGCCCGCTTGATCAGGGACGGTGACATAGATCAATTCATCGAGCCGTCCCGGCCGCATAAGTGCGGGATCAATCAGGGTTGGACGGTTGGTCGCGCCGATCACAACGACCGACTGCATCTCCTCAATCCCGTCCATCTCAGCGAGCAGCATATTGACCACCCGCTCGGTAACCTGGGGTTCTCCGGCCCCGCCCGAGCCGCGCGCCGGCACAAGGCTGTCCATTTCATCGATGAAGATGATACAGGGCGCGACCTGCCGCGCCCGCGCAAACAGGCGGGCAATCTGCTGCTCGCTCTCGCCATACCATTTGGAGAGAAGGTCGCTCGACTTGATCGCAATGAAATTGGCTTCCGACTCACGCGCAACGGCCTTGGCGAGCAAGGTCTTGCCCGTTCCTGGCGGCCCATAGAGCAGGAACCCCTTTGCGGGCCGAATGCCGAGGCGGCGAAACGCTTCGGGATCCTTCAGCGGCAGCTCGATGCCTTCCTTGAGCTTGCGCTGGGCGTCGTCGAGCCCGCCCAGGTCCTCCCAGCGGACGTCAGGCGTCTGGACCATCACTTCGCGCATGGCGGACGGCTGGACGCGCTTGAGCGCAGACTGGAAGTCCTCACGCGTCACCGAAAGCTTGTCGAGCACTTCGGGCGGGATCGTCGGGTTTTCGAGATCAAGCATCGGCATGATCCGCCGCACCGCCTCGATCGCGGCCTCTCGGGTCAGGGCCGCGAGGTCCGCGCCGACAAAGCCGTACGTCGTGCGCGCCAACTCGGCCAGGTCAACGCCGTCGCCCAAGGGCATGCCGCGGGTATGAATGGCGAGGATCTCGCGCCGACCACGCATGTCGGGCACCCCGATGATGATTTCCCGATCGAACCTGCCGGGGCGCCGCAGGGCTTCATCGATGACTTCAGGACGATTTGTCGCCGCGATCACGACAAGATTGGCGCGTGGCTCAAGGCCGTCCATGAGCGTCAGCAATTGTGCGACAAGGCGCTTTTCGGCCTCGCCAGACACGTTGCTGCGCTTGGGCGCGATCGAATCGATTTCGTCGATGAAGATGATGGCGGGTGCGGCCTTCGCTGCCTTGTCGAAAACTTCGCGCAGTTTCTTTTCGCTTTCGCCATAGCCCGAGCCCATGATTTCGGGGCCGTTGACCAGGAAGAACCCGGCCGCGCTTTCATTGGCGACAGCGCGCGCCAAGCGCGTCTTTCCCGTTCCAGGGGGGCCGTGGAGCAGCACGCCCTTGGGCGGATCGACGCCCAGCCTTTCAAACAGTTCGGGGTAGCGCAATGGCAATTCGACCATTTCACGCAGGGCGTCAATCGTTTCGGCCATGCCGCCAACATCGTCATAGGTGACATCGACGCGGCGGGCGTCCGACGGCTCCTCATATTCGGCGCGCAGTTCAACTTCGGTTTCGGCGGCGATATGAACAATGCCCTTGGGGCTCGTCGAAACCACCGTCAGCCGTATCTCCTGCAACGCATAAGCCGGCGCAGCGAGCATCTGGCGCAATTGTGGGGGCATGTTGCTCCGGTCAACCTGCTGCTGGCCCGCTGTGGCGACAACATCGCCAGCTGAAAGTGGGCGGCCGGCAAAATTGCGTTTCAACGCCGCTCCCGTGCCATGGAGTCGCAAATTCTCTTGTGCCGGTGCAAACACGACGCGCTGCGCAGGCTTGGACTCAGCCTTGCGGATTTCCACATATTCGCCCGTCGCGACATCGGCATTGATGCGCGACAGGCCATCGAGCCTGATAACCGACAAGGCCTCATCCTCGGGATAGGGCAGGATGGCGCGTGCGGCGGTGGAGCGCTTGCCGACAATCTCGATAACATCTCCTTCGAGAAGCCGAAGCGCGGCCATCACATCGCGAGGAACCCGGGCGAGTCCATGACCGCTTTCCTCCGGTCTGGAATTGGCGACTTGCAACTTGCTCTTGTTGGTTTCGCGATCCGCCATTGCTCAATCCCGTCTTCATCCAGGCCATCAAGATAGGGCGCATCAAGGCACAAAAAAAGGGGTCGGTTCCGAGGAACCGACCCTTGAAAGTTTGATAGGAGAGGATGCCTGAAAGGCCCAGTCTGTTTGCACTGCACAATTATATTGTGCAAATGCGAAATGAAAAACCGTAATTGCAAATATTGCATCTGGTGACTAGAAAGACCGTCCAACGAGGGAGGTCAATCTCATGCGCCGCTTGCCATCCCTGGCCGGGGTTGAGGCCTTTGTCCACGTTGCACGTCTGGGTTCGGTGAAGGCTGCGGCAGAGGAACTGGCCTTGTCATCTCCCGCCCTGAGTCGTAGGATTCAGTCACTTGAGCGGTTTTTGGGGCGCGCGCTGTTCGACCGCCGTCATCAGGCCATAGTCCCCAACGAAGATGGGGATAAGCTCATGCAGCTTGTCGCACCGATCCTCGATTCGCTTACCGACGCCATTGAGACGCTCACAAGCCCCAGCCCGGTCATGCGTTTGCGGTTGGGCGTGTTGCCGCTTTTTGCGGCGCAGCGATTATTTCCGCGATTGGCCGAGCTCAGGGAGCAACATCCCGCGCTGCACATCGATGTCGATACGGCGGCCCACGGCGTCTCGCGGCTGGGCGACGGGCTGGATGCCGCGATCGTCCTTTCGCGCGAAATCGATCCTGCACTTTATGCGCGCAGGCTCGACCGCAACACCGTCCTGGCGATCGGTGCCCGCCGCCTGATTCAGGGGCCCCACGCCATCACCGACCCCGCCCAGCTTTCCGAGATGACGGTCCTGATCCACAGGGAAATGCCCGACACGTTCGAGGCGTGGCGGAAAGCCTTGAAAATCAGGGATCTTGAGCCCGCCGCCATCGATCATTTCGACTCCGGCCAGCTCATGCTCGAAGCGGCTGCCCAAGGGCTCGGAATTGCCTTTATGCACCAGAGCCATCTGGATGACGCGCATGACGAGAGGCTCGTCAGGATTTTCGACGTCGATGTCGAAAGCCCATACAGCTACTGGTTCGTCTGCCGCCCACGGGCCTTGCAGCTCGAGCCGGTCAGGATCTTCCATGACTGGCTGGTTGCGTTATCGGCCTAGCTGGCAGTCGCCTTGACGATCTTGCCAGGAGTACGGGGGGGCTCGCCCTTCGGTAGCGCATCGACATGTTCCATGCCTGATATGACCTGACCCCAGACCGTGTATTGGCCGTCAAGGAAGCGCGCATCGTCGAAGCAGATGAAGAACTGGCTGTTGGCGCTGTTGGGGTTCGACGAACGTGCCATCGAACAGACGCCCCTGACATGCGGCTCGCGGCTGAATTCCGCCTCAAGATCGGGTTTTGACGATCCTCCCATGCCGCTTCCCGTCGGATCGCCGCCCTGCGCCATGAATCCGTCTATCACGCGGTGAAACACGACACCGTCATAAAATCCTTCGTCAGCCAGTTCGGCAATGCGATCGACATGCCCAGGCGCAAGGTCGGAACGAAGCTGGATGACTACATCGCCGGTTTCGAGCGTGAAAGTGAGGGTGTCGGCCATTTTGATCATGCTCCTGCGCTGAAATTTCCCGTTACGCAGACGGCCAGTAAAAGCCTTCAGCCCTGCGCGCCAGCCATTTTTGCCGACTAACCGACGATCTTGGCAAGGCCGCGCGAGAGCTGGAGAATGCCGTTGAGGCGGGCACGTGGATCTCCCCATGCCCTAGACAGGGAAAGCCGGCTGTCGGGGCGCAGTTTTGCTATTCCCCCCAATCGCTCGACATAGGCGAGCAACCCTGGAAGATCGGGGAAGCTGTCATTCCAGAAACTGACGAGCGCACCGCGCGGGCCGACATCGATCTTGGCGATATGCGCCTTGCGGGCGTTGAGCTTGATATTCATGACGGTCAGCAGGTTTTCCGTTGCTTCCGGCAATTTGCCAAACCTATCAATAAGTTCGGCGGCGAAGCTCTCAATTTCTTGCGCACTCTCCATCTCGTTGATCCGGCGATAGAGGCTCATCCGCAGATCGAGATCGGGAACATAATCGTCAGGGATCAGGATCGGCGCATCGACCGTAATCTGCGGCGAAAGATCGCGCGCGCGCGATTCGACGATGCCGCCCGCCTTGGCCTCGAGAATCGCCTCTTCGAGCATTGACTGGTAAAGCTCGAACCCGACCTCCCTGATATGCCCCGATTGCTCATCGCCAAGCAAATTGCCGGCGCCACGAATGTCGAGATCATGGCTCGCCAGCTGGAAACCGGCGCCGAGGCTGTCAAGGTCTGACAGGATTTTCAGGCGTTTCTCAGCCGTTTCGGTCATGATCCGTTCGGGCGGCGTGGTCAGATAGGCATAGGCACGGATCTTGGCGCGCCCGACGCGTCCGCGGAGCTGGTAAAGCTGGGCAAGNNCGTGGTGGAGATCAGCACGTCATATTTGCGATCGTAAAAGGCGGACATCCGCTCTTCGACCTGGCTTGCCGCCATCTGGCCATGGGCAATGACATAGGTCAGTTCGGGCATGTTGGCACGGAAAAACTCCTCGATTTCCGGGAGGTCGGCGACGCGTGGCGTGACAAAGAAACTCTGCCCGCCGCGATAATGTTCGCGCAGCAGGGCTTCGCGCAGAACGACCGGATCCCAAGGCATCACATAGGTGCGTACCGCCAGACGATCCACAGGCGGGGTCTGGATGACCGACAGTTCCCGCAGGCCCGACATTGCCATTTGCAGGGTGCGCGGGATCGGCGTTGCGGTCAGCGTCAGCATGTGAACGTCGGTCTTCAGCGCCTTCAGTCGTTCCTTGTGGACGACGCCGAAACGCTGTTCCTCATCGACGATCACCAGCCCGAGGCGTTTGAGCTCGACGCCCTTCGCCAGCACCGCATGGGTGCCGATAACGATGTCGACCGTGCCGTCGGTCAGCCCTTCGCGCGTGGCCTTGGCCTCGGCTGCGGGCACGAGACGCGACAGCCGTCCGATCCTGATTGGAAATCCATGAAAGCGTTCGACAAAATTGCTGTAGTGCTGGCGCGCGAGCAGCGTGGTGGGACAGACCAGCGCGACCTGCATCCCGGCCATTGCCGCGATGCAGGCGGCGCGGAGAGCGACTTCGGTCTTCCCGAAACCGACATCGCCGCAGACCAGCCGATCCATCGGCTTGCCTGAAGACAGATCGTCCATCACGTCACTGATCGCGCGATCCTGATCGTCGGTTTCAGTGTAAGGGAAACGATCGACAAAGGCAGGATAGGCGCCCGGATCGGGTTCTGCCACGTCGGCGGCGCGGAGCGCACGGGCAGCGGCGGTTATCATCAACTCGCCCGCAATCTCGCGGATGCGCTCCTTCATTTTTGCCTTGCGGGTTTGCCAGCCCACACCGCCCAATTTGTCGAGCCCTACGCCTTCGCTTTCTGCACCGTAGCGCGAAAGCACGTCGATATTTTCGACTGGCACATAGAGCTTGTCGCCGCCGGCATAGGTCAGCGCGACGCAATCGTGCGGGGCGTTGCCCACCGGGATCGACGTCAGGCCGTCATAGCGGCCAATGCCATGTTCAGCGTGAACGACCAGATCACCGGGGGTCAGCGTCGCCAGTTCGTTGAGAAACGCGTCGGCGCTCTTCTTGCGCTTGGCCCGGCGGACGAGGCGGTCTCCCAGCAGATCCTGTTCGGTGAGGACGGCCACGCTCGGCGTGGTGAAGCCGTGATCGAGCGGCAGGATGGCCAGCGCCGTGCGCTTCGCCGCGGCAATTGCCTGCGCTTCCTGCCAGTTTTCAGCAGGTGCGAGGCCAAGCATGCCATGATCGGCCAGCAGACCAGTCAGGCGCTCGCGCGAACCGGTGGAATAGGACGCGATAATGAGCCCGCGACCCTCGCGTGCCTGCTGCGCTGCGTGCGTGGCAGCGGCTTCGTAGATGTTGTCGCCCCGCGCGCGTTCGCCTGCAAAGTCGCGGGCGGCTGAGACGCCGAGATCGATGACGCTGGCCGAATCGGGCTCGGCAAAGGGGGAGGTGAGGTGGATCGGGCGATCGGCAACCGCAGTGTCCCATTCCGGGACACTCAAATAGAGCGCATCGGGCGCAAGGGGGCGGTAGCTGCCGGGATCGCTGCTCTGCGCGCGCACCCGGTTGGCATGATAGTCGCCGATCGCCTCGAACCGCGCTTGCGCGGCGCCTGTGACGCCCGAATCGCGGACGATAACGCAATCGGGGCCGATATGATCGAACAGCGTGGTCAGCCGTTCTTCGATCAGTGGCAGCCAGTGATCCATGCCCGCAAGCCGCCTGCCTTCCGAGACCGCCTGATAAAGCGGATCGCCGGTTGCGGTGGCTCCGAATGCCTCACGATAGCGGCTGCGGAAGCGTTTGATGCCGTCTTCGTCGAGCAATGCCTCGGAGGCGGGGAGGAGGGTGAATTGCTCGACCCGCGCAATGGTGCGCTGGTCTGCGGGGTCGAACGAGCGGATGCTTTCGATCTCGTCCCCGAAAAAATCGAGCCGCAGCGCGTGAGTTTCGCCGGAGGGGAAAAGATCGACAAGACTGCCCCGGATCGCGAATTCGCCCGCGTCCGCCACAGTATCGCTGCGCACATAGCCGTTGGCCTGAAGCAGCACGGCAAGCTGGTCACGGTCGATCCGCGCACCGGGTTTCAGATGGGCCGAAAGCTGGCGCACACGAAATGGCGTCAGGGTGCGCTGGGTGATCGCGTTGATCGTTGTAATCAGCAGCTGCGGCCCCGATTTGGGCTGCTGGAGGGAGGCGAGACAGGCCAGGCGCTCGGATGTTGTGCGCAACGACGGAGAGGCCCGGTCATACGGCAGGCAATCCCATGCCGGGAAGGACAGCAACTCGAGTTCGGGCGCGAAATAATGGGCCGTATCCGCAGCACTGCGCATCGCCGCCTCATCAGCCGCGACATAGACCGCCCGACCCTTCGATGCGCGGGCAAGGTCCGTCAGGAGCCACGGCAGGAAGCCTGCGGGCACACCGGCAATCGTCAGCGGCTTGTCGGCGGCCAGAATGTGGGGGAGGTGGTTCATGTCATGCGATCGGCGTGATGAAGTCCAGCCGCTGGAACGCGTCCATCATGCGACCCTGCCAATTCCCGGGCACGGGCTGCGCGCGCAGAGCCCAGGCCATGATGTCAACATCCTGTTCCTCGAGAAAGGATTCGAACCACGCCAGTTCTTCGTCGTTCCAGCTGGCGGCATATGTGTCGAGGAAACCGCCGATCATCATGTCGGCTTCCCTCGTCCCGCGGTGCCAGGCACGGAATTTCAATCGTTTGAGGCGCGTATCGCGATCCATTGTGTCCAACAGCAATTGGCCGGTCGCGCATTTTGAACTGCGTGGCCGGCTGGGTTAAGGTGGCACCAGATAGACATGCGCCCCGATTTGCTCAACCCGCTCTTTGCCGAGATTGAAGTGCTCAAAGGCATTGGCCCTGCGCTCGCCAAACCGCTGGCGAAGCTCGGGCTGGCGCGGGTTGTGGACCTGCTCTTCCATTTGCCGACGGGCATTGTGCACCGCCAGCGGATCGCGCGACTCGATGATGCGGCAGAGGGAAGCATTGTCAGCATCGAAGTGACCCCCACCGAATATCGCCAGGGCGGCCCGCGCAGCCCGTTCCGGGTGTTTGCGACCGATAGTCAGGGCGATGTGCTGACACTCACCTATTTCGGAAGTGGCAGCGGCTATGCGCGCAAGCTGCTTCCACTCGGCGCAAAGCGTCTCGTTTCGGGCAGGCTCGAGCGTTATGGCGAGGAACGCCAGATTGTTCATCCCGATTTCGTGCTCTCTCCCGAGGAAGGATCCAAACTTCCCGAGAGTGAGGCGATCTACCCGCTGTCGGAAGGGATTACGTCCCGAAAGATAGGGCAGTTGGTGGCACAAGCCCTGCCGCGCGCACCAGCTTTGTCCGAATGGGTCGAACCCGGTCTGCTGGCTTTGCGCGGTTGGCCGGGCTGGCGCGCTGCGCTCGAAGCCGTTCATCACAACCCTGGCGATGACGGCGCGCGAGAGCGGCTGGCTTATGATGAACTTTTTGCAAACCAGCTTGCCCTTATGCTGGTGCGCGCCTCGTCCCGGAAGCGGAAGGGCATACCGCTTTCGGGCAACAGCCATCTGCGCGACCTGTTGGAATTGCCCTATGTCCTGACTGGAGCACAGCGACGAACCATTAGTGAAATCGAGGGGGATCTGGCGCAGCGGACACCGATGGTGCGCCTGCTTCAGGGCGATGTCGGATCTGGAAAGACGCTGGTTGCACTGCATGCCCTTTTGGTTGCGGTGGAAAGCGGAGCGCAGGGGGCAATGCTCGCGCCAACCGAGATTCTTGCCCGCCAGCATTATGAAACATTGCGCGCGCACCTCGCCGGATTGCCGGTCAATGTGGCGATCCTCACCGGCCGGGATAAGGGCCGGGCCCGCGAAGCTACGCTGATGGGGCTTGCAGACGGCTCGATCCACATTCTTGTCGGCACGCATGCAATTTTCCAGGAGGCAGTCACCTACAAAAATCTCGCGCTTGCGGTGATTGACGAGCAGCACCGCTTCGGTGTTGCGCAGCGGCTGCTGCTCACGCAAAAGGCACAGACCCCGCCACATCTCCTGGTGATGACGGCCACGCCCATCCCGCGCACACTGACGCTGACCCATTATGGCGAAATGGACATAAGTCGTCTCGACGAGATGCCGCCCGGACGACAACCGATCGACACGCGGGTCGTGTCGCTCGAGCGTGTCGCCGAGGTCGTTGACGGGTTGGCCCGCCATATCGAATCAGGTGGGCAGGGCTATTGGGTGTGCCCGCTGGTCGAAGAGAGCGAAACCAGCGATCGGGCCGCGGCTGAAGCGCGAGCCGAAGCCTTGCGTCTTCGCTTCGGGGACAGGATCGGACTGGTTCATGGGCGGATGAAGGGGCCTGAAAAAGACGCCGTCATGCAGCGTTTCCAGAATGGGGAATTGGCCATTCTTGTCGCGACAACAGTGATTGAGGTGGGGGTCGATGTTCCCAATGCAACATTGATGATTGTTGAGGAAGCCGAACGCTTCGGCCTTGCGCAGCTGCATCAGCTGCGGGGGCGGGTGGGGCGCGGTCCCCAACATTCGGTCTGCCTGCTCCTGCGAGGGCCAACACTCAGCGATGCCGCCCATTCACGCCTTGCGCTGATGCGCGAGACCAATGACGGGTTCCGCATTGCAGAGGAGGATTTACGGCTGCGGGGTGCGGGTGAAATGCTGGGAGTCCGCCAATCGGGCGAAGCGCAATTCCGGCTGGCGACGCCCGAGCTGGTTTCGTCCCTGATCCAGTCAGCGACGGACGATGCGCGCTTGCTGGTCGATCGTGACGGGGGGCTGGACGGTGCACGGGGGCAGGCCGCCCGCCTGGCGCTGTATCTGTTTGAGCGCGACGGCGCGGTGGGGCTGCTTCGCTCAGGCTAGGCTCTGGAGCAGCCGCGAGAAAGCAGCTTCGTTGACCGGCTTCGAGAAACGCCCACCGAGCAGGCCATTGCCGCACCAGACTATGTCCGCATCAAGCTGCCCCAACACAGGCATATCGAGGCGGATCCGGCGTCCTTTCTCGCGTTGCATCGAGGTTCGGGCCAGGAAGCCCAAGCGCGCGATGTTGACGATTTCGACGGCTTCGCCCTCAATCTCGGAATCGATCAGGACCGTGCGGAAAAGCACACTGTGGCGCGGCTGATCCCTGCGTTCCTCGGACCGCCCCTGCGTTGGCAATATCGGCGATGTGCGCACCCATTATTCTCCAGTAAGCGTTCCCCCGCTACCTGGTCATTTCCTGGTCAATTTTCCTTCATGTTCCGGTACGCATACACCCCTTGCCCACCAACCCATAGCTTCAAATGAAGAATGGGCGCAGCTTGGCGAAATCGTCGGCCGCAATCACGGGCTCGAATTCGCATCCAATGCGATCTCCAAGCGACCAGAGCGTTGTCGCGCGAACCCATCCGATCCGCGGCAACTCCACAAGGATGGGCGCATAGTCGTATACCGGGCACGGTGTCATCGCCATGAACCCGGTGCGCGAGACATTGGCAATGCGCGCAGGATGCTCCGGCTGGCCCTGAACGCGGATCCGGACCCAAAGCGCGACATCAACGCGTTCTGAAGATCTGCGGTCCACCGCAAAAACCCGCGATGCCAGCGTAACAGGTGTGGTCGTCATTCTGCAGCCCTCTGTCTCGACGGGCACAGGATATGGCGCATCCCTCTAAGCGGCTGATAAGTTTGACGCTTAATGCAGCATCAACCCTAAGCCGAAATCAGCACCCCGTGCAGCTTTTTTCCGGCCGAGATGCGGATCGGATCGCTGCCGATCGAAATGCGGGCGGCTTCGTCCGTCGCCTGCACACCGTCGATCCTCGCGCCGCCGCCCTTGATCAGGCGTTTCGCCTCTCCCTTCGATGCAACGAGCCCGAGACTGGCGAGCGCGTCGACAAGCGAGATGCTGGCCTCCCCAACCGACAGGGTTGGAAGATCGTCGCCGGCAGCCCCTTCATCGAATGTCTTGCGCGCTGTTTCGGCAGCGGCTTCGGCCGCATCGCGGCCGCGGCATAATTCGGTTGCGGCATTGGCCAATGCAATCTTGGCAGCATTGATTTCCGCGCCCTCGAGCGATTCGAGCTTCTCGATCTCGACAAGGGGAAGGTCGGTGAACAGCCTCAGGAAGCGGCCGACATCGGCATCCTGCGTGTTCCGCCAGAATTGCCAGTAATCATAGCTTGGGAGCGCGTCTTCGTTGAGCCATATGGCGCCAGACATGGTCTTGCCCATTTTGCCGCCGTCGGCCGTGGTGATGAGCGGCGTGGTCAGCCCGAAAACCTCGGTCGAATCGATCCGGCGCGCGAGTTCGATCCCGTTGACGATATTGCCCCATTGATCGGACCCGCCCATCTGCAGCCGGCACCCGGCGCGCCGCGACAGTTCGAGAAAATCATAGGCCTGGAGGATCATGTAGTTGAATTCGAGGAAGGTCAGCGGCTGTTCGCGTTCGAGCCGGAGTTTGACCGAATCGAACGCCAGCATCCGGTTGATCGTGAAATGTTTGCCGACGTCCCTCAGGAAAGGGATGTATTCGAGGGCATCGAGCCAATCAGCATTGTTGACCATCACGGCGTCGGCGGGGCCGTCTCCGAAGGTCAGGAACCGCTCGAATACGCGCCGGATCGAGGCGATATTCGTGTTGATGTCCTCATTCGAAAGCAATTTGCGGCTTTCATCTTTGCCCGAAGGATCACCCACCTTGGTCGTTCCACCGCCCATCAGGACGATCGGCTTGTGCCCCGCCTGTTGCAGGCGGCGGAGCATCATGATCTGCACCATCGAGCCGACATGCAGCGAAGGCGCGGTTGCGTCGAAGCCGATATAGGCGGGTACGACCTGCTCTATGGCAAGCGCATCGAGCGCCGACGCGTCGGTCATCTGATGGATATAGCCGCGCGCGCTGAGCGTGTTTAAGAGGTCTGATCTGTAACTGGTCATGACGCGCGGGCGCTTAGCATGGGGAATGCGATTTTGGAAATGCACCGGCTGCTTCCGCATCCCCTGATGATGCCCAAAAATGTGACCGGGGTGAACGTCGAAGTCATTTACGCAGATGACAACTTGATGCTGACCTACATCGTTTCGGGCGCCGAGCATCAAAAATTGCCGGAATGGACGTCGCCAGAGCGTCGGGATCGCCTGTGGGAGAAAACCTGCTTCGAGCTGTTTGTTCAACCGGCGAGAGCCGAGACATATGTTGAACTCAATTTCTCGCCCTCGACACAATGGGCGGCCTATCAGTTTGAGCGGTATCGAGAGGGAATGCGCGATTTTCCCCTGGTCATCGAACCGCACATTCAACGCGGTGACGTCGAAGCTGGCTATGTGATCGAAGTCGATCTCGATCTTTCTCAATTTCCCAACTTGGCACTCCAGATAGGCCTCTCTGCCGTAATCGAGGAAATCGACGGCACGAAATCCTATTGGGCATTGGCCCACCCGCCAGGAAAGCCTGATTTTCATCATCGGGATTGCTTTGCGCTCGAACTCGCGCCACCGGGGACTTCATGAAATTCGGTATCGACCGCCTCCTCGACGACCTCGCCCTGCGCAAGCCCCTCGAGGGCAGACGCGTGGCGTTGCTGGCGCATCCCGCTTCAGTTACGAAAGACCTCACACACACATTGGATGCGCTCGTTGCCTGTGGCCTGAACGTCACCGCCGCGTTTGGCCCTCAGCATGGCCTGCGTGGTGACAAGCAGGACAATATGGTCGAGTCGCCGGACTTTACCGACCCGTTGCACGGGATTCCCGTCTTCAGCCTCTATGGCGAGGTGCGCCGCCCGACCGGCCAATCGATGGGGACGTTCGATACGATCCTCATTGACCTGCAGGATCTGGGCTGCCGGATTTATACCTTCATCACCACGCTGCGCTACATGCTGGAAGCAGCGGCGGTGCACGGCAAATCCGTCTGGGTGCTCGACCGGCCGAACCCCGCCGGCCGTCCGGTAGAAGGCCTGACGCTGCGCCCGGGCTGGGAAAGTTTCGTCGGCGCCGGTGCAATGCCGATGCGGCATGGACTGACCTTGGGCGAGCTCGGCCTCTGGTTCGTCGATACGCTCAAGCTCGACGTGGATTACCGGATAATCGGGATGGAGGCATATGACCCCGATGCCGGGCCGGGCCATGGCTGGCCGCTGGGCGAGCGGGTCTGGATCAACCCCAGCCCGAACGCTCCCAACCTGAACATGGCGCGCGCCTATGCGGGCACGGTGATGCTCGAAGGCACGACGCTTTCCGAAGGGCGCGGCACCACCCGCCCGCTCGAGCTTTTCGGCGCGCCAGATATTGAAGCCCCGCGCATCGTTGCAGCGATGCGTGAACTTGCGCCTCAATGGCTGGAAGGCTGTATCTTGCGCGAATGTTGGTTCGAGCCGACTTTTCACAAACATGTCAAGGCACTGTGCAGCGGTGTGCAAATTCACGCCGAGGGCCCTGCCTATGACCATCACGCGTTCAAGCCGTGGCGGGTGCAGGCGCTGGCCTTCAAGGCGATCCGCCAACTTTATCCCGACTATCCGCTCTGGCGCGACTTTCCCTATGAATATGAGTGCGGAAAACTCGCGATCGATGTGATCAATGGTGGTCCGCTCCTGCGTGAATGGGTGGATGATGTCGTTGCCACTCCCGCCGATCTCGATACGCTGACAACCCCGGACGAGCAGGCCTGGCGAGACGAAAGTGCGCCTTATCTGCACTATTGAGCGCGTAGTGTGGAAATCCGCTTGCGTTGCTCCTGAAGGAGCTTAGCCTTTCCGGCGTGTATCAAGTGCGTTCAATCCGTTGAAAAGGGGCGCTGCTGCCTCTTTCGTGGAAGCAAGGAACAGCGTCATGAGAATGCTCATTCCAGCAATTGCGTGCCTGACGGTACTGGTGGGTTGCAAGCCGGCCTGGCTGCCGGTGCCAACGGTCGAGCAAGCGGGAAAGATTGTCGATCAGGCCGAGTCCAGCTTCACCTCGGGCGATCCCGTGCGCATCATGGAGCATTATGCGCCCGATGCGGTGATCTTTGATCCCGGCCAAAACGAACCGACAAGGGATCACGCGGTTGCAACGAAATGGACCGAGAGTTTCGTTGCCATGAAACCGTCCTCCTTCTCGCCTGGCAAACGCCACCTGCAAATTCTTGGCGACCACACGATCATCAGCGCGGGCGTGGCGACGATGACCGTCGAGGGGAAGAATGGCCCCGAAAAAATGCAGGTGCGCTATACCGATGTTTACAAGCAGCAGCCGGACCGGACCTGGCTGATCGTGCATGAGCATCTTTCACAGCTGCCTGCGCCGAACGAGGCAGCCGGCGATCAATAGCGTGCAGCATTCATGATGGATTTTGACAGGCGCGGCTTTCTGGGGAGCTCGGCCCTGTGCGGTCTGGCCGTGGCGATTCCAGGGGAAGTGCAGGCGCTTGCAGCAAGCGCGGGCGTCCTTCCCGATCTTGGCGCGCGTGCCGTGCCGATCGGTGCCGAAGAGCGCGGTGCCCGAATTGTCAATGCGCAGAGGCTCATGCGCGCCGCAGGCATAGGCGCGCTTCTCGTGGAGCCCGGTTCGAGCCTCGTCTATTTCACCGGCATCGAATGGTGGCGCAGCGAGAGACTGACGGCGGCGCTCATTCCCGTCGAGGGCGAAATCGCCATCGTCACGCCCTTTTTCGAGGCGCCCTCGATCCGCGAATCGCTGGCGGTTCCGGCGGAGGTGCGGACATGGGACGAAGATGAAAATCCGCTGCGGCTGGTGGCGGAGTGGCTGAAGCAGGCCAAGCTCGAACGTCGTCCGGTGGCGATTGAGGAAACTGTGCGCAACTTCATCGTGGATGGATTGCAGCCCGCCTTGCCGGGGGTGAAGACGGTTTCGGGCGCGCCGATCGTGCGGGGCTGCCGGATGCACAAATCGCCGGCCGAGATCGAGCTGATGCAGATCGCCTCTGACATCACAGTCGCGGCGTTCCGCCATGCTGCACCCCGGATTGAGCGCGGGATGTCGCCGCAGGATATTGGCCGGATCATCCAGTCCGCGACAACTGCGTTGGGCGGAGAGTCCGAACCGCCGCTTGTCCTGCTGGGGGAGGCAAGTGCCTATCCGCATGGATCGGGCAAGCCCCAGCAGGTGCGCGATGGGGAGGTCGTGCTGATCGATGGCGGCTGCTTGGTGCACGGCTATGCCTCGGATATTTCGCGAACCTTCGTCTTCGGCGAACCGAACAAAGCGCAGCGCGAAGTCTGGATGCAGGTGCATCGCGGGCAGGAGATTGCGCTTGAGGCCGCGCGGATCGGTGCGCCGGCGGGGAGCGTGGATGACAAGGTCCGCGCCTGGTACACCAGGCTGGGTTACGGCCCCGGATACCGGCTCCCGGGCCTTTCGCACCGCACCGGGCACGGGATCGGCATGGATGGGCACGAACCTGTCAATCTCGTGCACGGTGAGACTACGCCGCTCGCGGCTGGCATGTGTTTCTCGAACGAACCCGGCATCTATATACCCGGCAGCTTCGGGATCAGGCTGGAAGACTGTTTTTACATGACGCCCGATGGCCCGCGCTGGTTCTCGGTGCCGCCGCCGTCGATCGACAATCCGTTTGGCTGATGGCTGGAGCCCGGTTCAGGGCCGGAGCATGTGTGAAAGCGTATCACTCAATACATCGATCGCTTGTTCGCGTGTTGCGGATCCTCGCGAGCAGGTTTCCACAAGCAGTTCCGCAGCGCCCAGAAATGCGGTGAGCCGGATTTTCAGCAATTGGGGCGTAACGTTGACGAACGGTGCCAGCGCCTTCAGGTAGAGACCAATATACTCCTCGCGAACCGATTGCCGGAAGTCGCCCATTTCGGCGGACGCGACGAGGGCGGCTGAAATCGCGCTGTAGTGGGTTCCGTTCTCCAGGATACAATCGACAAAAGCCGTGCTCAGAATGCGCGCCAGATCGGCGGCTTCCATGCTTTCATGATTGCCATGTTCCAGCGCTTCGCCGACAGCCGCTGCGTGATAGGCCCCCAGCTGGTGATAAAGCGCCACCAAAAGTCCGGCCCGCGTACCAAAATGCTGATACGCAATCGGCTTGGTAACGCCGCACCGCTGGGCCAGATAAGCAAGGGTCAGCGCCTCGGTGCCTTCGTTACGGACAATATCCACGGCGGTCTCAAGCAGTTGGGAACGCCGCACTTCCCTGGGCATTCGCCCGGATGAATTCGATGTCATCACGCCCGCCTTTGCATCAAATCTGGCCGAACCGGCACTATGGCTACGCCGTTGACCCGTCAACATATTACCATTAGTAAGTTACGAATCGTAACTCATGGGAGCGTTGCCGTGTTGCACAACCAAATTCACATCATTCCAGCGGCATCGGCAGAGCGCGCGGATCATCCACCGCTGATAGCGGATCTGGTCCACGCAACGGGGCCGATCAGTTATGATTACCAGTTTGGTGTCGATCGCAGGGTGCTGGATGCCGTCGTTTCCGCAAGCTGGAAAACGCCTGAAACATTGTTCGCTGCGGCATCAAGCACCCTTGCGGTGATTGGCGAGGAGCTTGCCGGTGTCGAAATCGGCTTTGAGGGTTCCAACTTATATTCCTACAAGAACAATCTGGGCAATCTGGTTGGCCCATTGATTGAGAGCAGTGCCGTAACGATCGAGGATCTGACAGGGCTGGCTGAACGGGCAGGGCGAGCAAGCTACCTCAACGCCCATATGCCGGAAGGCGTATATTATATCCACGCGCTCTCTGTTTTTCCACGCTTTCGCGGAAGGCGGGCAGGGGCGCGGCTGCTGGAGGACGCCCTGAACCGCGCACGGCTGGCAGGATTCAACGAATTGCAGCTTGACGTTCTGGCAGACAATCCAGCGGTTCAATTCTACCGGGCCTTCGGGCTACGCGTGGTCGTTGAGACAGTATCGCCGGAGCTTTCCCGCGACTTTGGATTCCCCGCCGAACTCCGGATGGCAATCTCGCTATGAAAGCCCCGCGCATCCTGATTGTCGGTGGCTATGGCGTGGTCGGCGAACAAATCGCCGAAATCATGGTGTCACGCAACCCCGCGGCCGAGCTGTGGATTGGCGGAAGATCCCTCCAATCCGCTGTCGATTGTGCCGCAAGACATGTCGGCACGCGCGGTGTCAGGATTGACATCACCGATAACGACCCGCTGGCGAACTTGCCAGAACTCCCCGATGTGGTGGTGGCCGTGGCCAACGACAGGGATGACAATCTCCTGTTAGCCTCGGCTCGCCGTGGCATTGCCTATGTTGACATAACGCGGTGGACGCCGCGCATGTTGAAGGCGCTGGAGCGCCTCTCAGGCATCCCGACGATTGCGCCGGTCATCTTGGCCTCGGGCTGGATGGCGGGCGTCGCAGCAACCGTCGCAGCTCACCACGCTGCTGAGTTCGACAAGATCCGTTCGATCGACATCGACATACTCTATGCGATCAAGGACAAGGCGGGGCCCAACTCCGTCGAGTATGCCGACCAGCTGAACGTCCCTTTCACAATCTGGTCGGACGGCAAGCCGCAAACGGTCAAACCGCTGACGGATCCGCACAAGGCACGTTTTTCCGACGGGAGGATGCTCGACTGCTATCGCTTCGACACGCCCGACCAGTACACGCTGGTGAAAACGCTTGGTGCCGCGGGTGTTTCGAGCCGGCTGGCCTATGACGACGCCGCGGCGGCCAAATTCATGCGCCTGCTCTCATCCTCCGGCATCTGGGCGCTGCTGTCGCTGCGCCCGTTCAAGCGGTTGCGCCGTGCCATCATCTACAATCCGGGTGAGGGCGCCCAGCATGAGTTCGTCGTTCGGATTGCCGGGATAGATGCTGCCGGTGCGCCGCTTGAAAAGCATATCTCAGTCATCGATCCGCAGGGCCAAACGCACATCACGGCCGCAGGCGCGGTCGCGCAAGTTGAACGCATCCTGGGCCTGCGGGGCAGGGCGATGCTATCACCGGGCATCAGTTTCCCCGATCAGGCCGCGGATTGCGCGGCCGGTCTTGCAGCACTGCGCGAGATGGGCGTGAGTGTCGCGATAGAGCCCTGACCCTCAGTGCTTAAGTGTCAGTAAGCCCTCGATGATCCTTTTGGTTAGAGCAGCCGCATCATTGCGCAGCGGAGATGCGCGTTGGGCTTGGCGGAAAGTTCGGCAGCCAGCGCCGGCGTCAACTCGGCAGGTGCCAGCACGTGAAAGCCAAGGCGTTCATAGTAGGGCGCATTCCAGGGCAAGGTCCGATCGGTCGTCAATGTCAGGGCGGTATCGCCCCGGCGACTCGCTTCCTCCGCTGCCACATCAATGAGCAACCGCCCCACGCCACGGCGCTGAAAGGGTGATGCAACCGAGACCTCTTCGATGTGGAAGTTGCCATCAAGCGGTTCGGCGCACAAATAACCGGCGACTTGCCCGCCATCTTCGGCAACCCATACATTCCCGTCCTCGATCGGCGCGAACAGTTCATCCGGACGGGATGTTTCACCAACCGCCCAGGCCATGTGGGTCCCCGCAAACATGTCGCCAGCCGAAAGCTCCACGGCAACGATTGCCGGTATGTCGGCCGCAGTCGCCAGTCGCACCCGCATCAATGCTTGCGCGTCAGCGCCCGCATCGCATCGTCCAGCCCGGCAAGGGTGAGCGGATACATCCGGTCGTTCATCAATTCCTTGATGAGCTTGGTCGACTGCGAATAGCCCCAATGCTGTTCCGGCGTGGGGTTGAGCCACACTGTGGCCGGATAGGTGGTCGTCACCCGCTGCATCCAGGCTATGCCGGATTCCTCGTTGAAATGCTCCACCGAGCCGCCGGGATGGCTGATTTCATAGGGGCTCATCGCTGCATCGCCGACGAACACCGCCTTGTAATCGTGCGGGAATTTGTGGAGCACATCCCATGTGGGCGTGCGTTCGGCAAAGCGGCGGCGATTGTCCTTCCACACGCCTTCGTAAAGGCAATTGTGGAAATAGAAGAATTCGAGATTCTTGAATTCGCTGGTCGCGGCGCTGAACAGCTCTTCGCAAAGCTTGATATGGGGATCCATCGAGCCGCCGACGTCGAGGAACAGCAACAATTTGACGGCGTTGCGGCGTTCGGCGCGCATCTGGATGTCGAGCCAGCCCTTGCGCGCCGTGCCGTCTATCGTGCCGTCAATGTCCAACTCGTCGAGCGCGCCTTCGCGGGCGAACTTGCGCAGGCGACGCAGCGCGATCTTGATGTTGCGGGTGCCCAGTTCCTTGGTGTTGTCGAGATTCTGGAATTCGCGCTTGTCCCAGACCTTGATGGCCCGCTTGTGCTTGGATTCGCCGCCAATGCGGACGCCTTCGGGATTGTAGCCGCCATTGCCATAGGGAGACGTGCCGCCGGTGCCGATCCACTTGCTGCCGCCCTGATGGCGCTTTTCCTGCTCTTCGAGCCGCTTCTTGAGCGTCTCCATGATTTCTTCCCACGATCCGAGCGCCTTGATCGCTTCCATTTCTTCAGGCGTCAGGAATTTCTCGGCGATGGCCTTGAGCCAATCTGCGGGGATGTCGGCCTTGTTCTCATCGTAAGAGGTGATGATCCCCTTGAAGACTTTGGCAAAAACCTGATCAAAGCGGTCGAGCAGCCCTTCGTCCTTCACGAATATCGCACGGCTCAAATAATAGAATTCCTCGGGGTCCCGCTCGATCACATCCTTGTCGAGCGCCTCGAGCAGGACAAGATGCTCCTTCATGCTGGCCGGAATGCCCGCGGCGCGGAGTTCGTCGAGAAAGTTGAAGAACATCAGTGCTTGTCCTTGGCTAGCAGCTGCGGCGGGTGAATCGCTGCAACCAGAATGAACGAGATATACATCAGCAGATACCAAGCGCCCAGCTTTGACGGCGAAACCAGTGACCAGCCCGCCGTCTGGCTTGGGTAAATCCAGGCGCGTGAAAAGGTTGAGATATTTTCGGCGAACCAGATAAACAGCGCGACCAGGAACCATCCGACAAGCAACGGCATCCACAGATCCCGCTTCCAGATCCGGAAATATACCCGTGTTCGCCAGAAGGTCAGGCCAAGTGCCGCAAAAAGGAAGATGCGGATATCGGGCAGCCAATGATGGGAAAAAAAGTTTGTGTAGATCGCAACAGCAAGCACCACCGCAACACACCCCTTTGGATAGTTGGTGAAGCGGAAATCGAATATCCTCCAGATGCGCGCGATATAGCTGCCGACGGCGGCGTACATGAAACCCGAAAAGAGCGGAACGCCGCCAATGCGAAGGAAATTGGCTTCAGGATACGCCCACGAGCCCAGCGCGGTTTTGAACACTTCCATCACGGTTCCGACAATATGAAAGGCCAGGATGACCTTGGCCTCGTCAAGCGTTTCAAGGCGGGCGCCAAGCATGGCAAACTGGATTCCAAGCGCCGCAAGCGTCAGGAAATCATAGCGCGCGAGCAGCGCGCCGGCCGGATAGAAAAAATGTGTGCCAAGCAGGAGCCCGAGCATTAGCGCTCCAAAAAGGCAGGCCCAGCCCTGCTTGAAACCAAACAACAGAAATTCATAAGCATGAGCGCGCCAGCCAGCGCGCGGTTCAAGAGCTTCAAGTCGCGCACGGATCGTCGCAAAGCGGGTCTCGGTGTTCCTATAGCCGGTCGGCACGGGCGCGCTTGCCGAGATGAATGGCGCTCGGCTTGGGTGTGCGCTTGAAGGTCTTGCGATCCACCTCAACCAGACCGAAGCGTTGCGAATAACCGAAGACCCATTCGAAATTGTCGAGCAGCGACCAGTGCAGATAGCCACGCACGTCAATGCCTTCGTCGATGCAGTCGCGAACCCCCGCCAGCGCCGCATCGATATAAGCGATACGGCGCGTATCATCGCTCGTCGCAATGCCGTTTTCGGTCACGTAAACCGGCTTTCCAGTCTTCGCGGCTGCATGGCGGATCGTCGCCGCAAGCGCCTGGGGATAGAATTCATAACCAGCGGCCGTCAGTTCCGCGCTCTTTGGCGGCGGCAGCGGCCCCTCAAGGCCCACAAGAATGCGCGTGTAAGTCTGTACTCCGACAAAATCGCTCCTTGCCGCCTGATCGAGCCATGGGCCGTAAAGTGCGTTCTCGACCTCTGCTGCCCGGTGGCCCGCGCCGACGCCTTCGACAGCCTGCATGCTAATCGTCACGCCCACAGGAAAGTCGCCGGGGCCGCTCTTGATGGCCTGGAATGCGCGTTCATGCGCGGCAACCATATTGGCCTCAATCTTGTCCGGTTCGCCAAAAAGCACATTTCCAAAGGTTTCGGATCCCGACGCTGTGGCGCACGCATTCAACATCGCGCGGACGAGGGGAGCGATCTGCTTGATCTCCGGCCGCAAAGCCAGAACCCGGCCAATATTTGCTTCGTTGAACGTCGATGCGGCAGCGATCAGCGGACCGAGCTTCGCGGTGGCCCTTTCGGCAAAGCGGGCAAACAATTCCGGGCTGTCGGGATGCTCGAACCCTCCACGCGCGGCAAACCAGCGTGGAACCGACCAGTGGCTGTAGGTGACCATTGGGGCGAGGCCATGTTTATGACAGGATTCGAGGACGCGGACATAATGGTCGAGTTCGGCCTCGCTGAACTGTCCCGGCTCCGGCTCGATCCGTGCCCATTCGATTCCGAACCGGTGGCAATTGAAGCCGAGCCTCGCGGCAAGCGCTACATCCTCATCGTAGCGATGATAGGCGTCGCAGGCGTCCAGCGAAGGTTCCCGGAACAAGGTCGGTTTGACGTTCTCGGCCAACCAGAAGTCAGAGTTGACGTTATTTCCTTCGATCTGATGAGCCGCAGTCGCCGTGCCCCACAAAAACCCCTTCGGTACAGCCTTGGCCACGCGACGGGTCGCTGCTTGAGCACGCGGCGTTACCGACATGGCGGCCATGCCCGCCGTGGCGGCGATCACGGTACGGCGGGAGATCTGCGGGCCAGCTGCATTCTCGAGCGACAAATTCACCTTATCCTCCCTCGCTGGTCATCCTAGCCGGACTGCCGCCGCGCCATGAAGGCCAGCCGTTCGAACAGCATCACGTCCTGCTCGTTCTTCAGCAGCGCCCCATGCAGGGGCGGAATGGCCTTGGTCGGATCGCGGTTCTGGAGGACGTCGAGCGGCATGTCCTCGGCGAGGAGCAGCTTGAGCCAGTCGAGCAATTCGCTGGTCGAGGGCTTTTTCTTGAGGCCCGGCACTTCGCGGACTTCGTAGAAGACGTCCATCGCCTTGGAAACGAGGATTTTCTGGATACCCGGAAAATGAACATCAACAATGGCTTGCATCGTATTCCTGTCAGGAAATTTGATGTAGTGGAAGAAGCAGCGGCGCAGGAAGGCGTCGGGCAGTTCCTTTTCATTGTTCGAGGTGATGACGACGATCGGGCGCTCAACCGCAGTGATCGTCTCGTGGGTTTCGTAGACGTCGAAACTCATCCGGTCGAGTTCCTGCAACAGGTCATTGGGGAATTCGATATCGGCCTTGTCGATCTCGTCGATCAGGAGAACGGGCAGTTCGGGGGCAGTGAAAGCCTCCCAGAGCTTGCCCTTCTTGATATAATTCTTGATGTCATGGACGCGCTCATCGCCCAGCTGGCCGTCGCGCAGGCGGGCGACCGCATCATATTCGTAAAGCCCTTGGTGCGCCTTAGTCGAGCTCTTGATGTTCCAGGAAATCAGCGGCGCATTGACCGCCTTGGCAATCTCTTCGGCAAGGACGGTCTTGCCGGTACCGGGTTCTCCTTTGACGAGGAGAGGGCGGCGCAATTTGATCGCCGCGTTGACCGCAACCTTGAGATCATCGGTGGCTACATAATCCTCGGTGCCTGAAAAGCGCATTGTCGGCCCTTGCTCTTGACGTGAACGTAAAGTCCCGTCCGGCGATAAGGACGGTTTCGGGGAGGTGCAAGTCTTAAAGTCGCTGCCGGATCGGTCCGGCTTGCGGCTCAGCTGTCTGCACGCGCCAGCTGACGGGCTTCAAGCAGATCCCAAAGGCCACGATGCTGGCCGATCAACTGCGCGCCGCCAAAGATCATGGCCCGCTCGACCGCAGGGGTTTCGGAAAGCGCAACAACCAGTTCGTGGCAGGCGATGGGAGAGGGCAGGGTGCAAGCCGGTATTGGGACGCCGAGTCTTTCTGCGGCAACATTCAAAAGGCTGCGCACGGCTTTCCAGTCGAGCACAAGTCCGATTGCCGCGCCGATTGCGCATCCGTCACGATCCGATTGCGCAAGCATTTCGAGCGCATGNNAGATAACCCCGTTCCACAACGAAGCCGTCAATCGTCTGGAGCATCCATTGGCGCGCGGCCGCATGGGCGGTTCGGACGGCGGCATGATCCACGACACCGGGATGGCGTCCGTGTAGCGTGCAAAGGTAATGGACGGTATCGGCAAGGTTGCGGGTTGCAAACCGGCCGCTCAGCAGTTCGACGCTGGCGGCATAGAGGTGCGAGCCGGTTCCTTCTGCGGCAACAAGCTGCGACAAAACGTCCGTCGCCGCCCCTTGGCCCAGCAGATTTGGTGCGATACTCGCCATAGTTCGTCCCTTACCAACACAGCACGGAAGTGGTTGTCCCCATGCCTAGGCTGAACCCTCTATACGAAGCACGTAAAGACAGGGTTTACGACGCGTTAGGGAGTTGGTGACGGAGTAAGGCGCCCCATCGTGCCAGCGGCACGGCCAAGCGCAAAAATGGCTGAAAATCAGCTTTGTCAGGCGCTTGGTTCAAGATGGTTGCGATCGATTAACCGAAATGCAGGCGCACACGCGCCGGGCCTATGTGGCCATGATGCGCCGCACCTACTGGTCGAGGAAGCTCCGCATCTTCCGGCTGCGGCTGGGATGCTTGAGCTTCCTGAGCGCCTTGGCCTCAATCTGGCGGATGCGTTCACGCGTCACGCTGAACTGCTGGCCGACTTCCTCAAGCGTGTGATCGGTGTTCATGCCGATGCCGAAGCGCATGCGCAGCACGCGTTCCTCGCGCGGGGTCAGGCTCGCCAGAACCCGGGTCACGGTTTCCTTGAGGTTGGCCTGGATCGCGGCATCGACGGGGATCACGGCGTTCTTGTCCTCGATGAAATCGCCGAGGTGAGAATCCTCCTCGTCACCGATCGGGGTTTCGAGGCTGATCGGCTCCTTGGCGATTTTCATCACCTTGCGGACCTTTTCAAGCGGCATCGAAAGCCGTTCGGCCATTTCCTCGGGCGTCGGCTCGCGGCCGCTTTCGTGGAGGAACTGGCGGCTGGTGCGCACGAGCTTGTTGATCGTCTCGATCATATGGACCGGAATACGGATCGTGCGCGCCTGATCGGCGATCGAACGGGTGATGGCCTGGCGTATCCACCAGGTCGCGTAGGTGCTGAACTTGTAGCCTCGGCGATACTCGAATTTGTCGACCGCCTTCATCAGGCCGATATTGCCTTCCTGAATAAGATCAAGGAATTGCAGGCCACGGTTCGTATATTTCTTGGCAATGGAGATGACGAGGCGCAGGTTCGCCTCGACCATTTCCTTCTTGGCGATCCGGGCCTCGCGCTCACCCTTTTGCACCATGTTGACGATGCGGCGGAACTCGGTGAGCGACATGCCCGTTGCTTGGGCGATTTCGGCGATTTCCGAACGGATACGCTCGACCGCGTCGATCTCGGCCTGGGCGAAAGCGGCCCATTTCTTGTCAACCGCTTTGGCGTTTTCGAGCCAGTTCTCGTCCAGCTCATGGCCCATATAGCTATCGAGGAACGCTTTGCGCGGTACCTTGTGGCGCTCGGCAAGCCGAAGCATTTGCCCGCCAAGCGCTGTCAGGCGCCGGTTGAAGGCATAGAGCTGATCGACGAGATATTCGATCTTGGCGCCGTGAAACTGGACGCTTTCGACCAACCCCGTCAGGTCTTCGCGAAGCTTCTGATACCTGTTCTCGTCCGATTTGGGGAAATCATTGCCAACCGACAGCGCCTCGATCCGTGCCGCCTGGATCTTGGAGAATTTCTTGAACAGGGACGTGATCGCCGCGAACTTCTCGAGCGCTGCTGGCTTGAGCGTCTCTTCCATCTGCGCCAGCGAAAGAGTGTTGTCCTCCTCCTCATCATCGGCGGGCCGCTTGGCTCGACGTTCGGTCAGCGACCCTTCGACATCGTCTTCATCCTCAGTTGTAGCGACTTCCTCAACATCTTCCTCTTCCTTGTAGGAAGGGCCTGCGGTCTTTTCGGAAATCTCGCCATCCTCGGCGCCTTCTCCGTCTTCGGTCAGCGATTCAGGCGCAGGGTCCTTTGACAGCATCGCATCGAGATCAAGAATTTCGCGCAGCTGCATCGTGCCTTCGTTGAGCGCTGTTGACCATTCGATAATCGCATTGAAGGTAATCGGGCTTTCGCAAAGCCCGAGGATCATCGTGTCGCGTCCGGCCTCGATGCGCTTTGCAATCGCGATTTCACCCTCGCGGCTCAAAAGCTCCACCGCGCCCATTTCGCGCAGGTACATGCGGACGGGGTCGTCGGTGCGATCGACGGTTTCCTTCTTCTTGTCGCCAACCGAATCGGCGCCAATACCGCCATCGGCCTGATCGACGGCCTCAATCTCTTCCTCGGGCTCGGCTTCCTCGCCATCGTCGAGCGCTTCATCATTCTCGACAATGTTGACGCCCATCTCGTTGATCGCGGACATGACATCCTCGATCTGCTCGGAAGACATCTGGTCCTGCGGCAGCGCCGCATTCAATTCGTCATAAGTGATGTATCCGCGCTTTTTTGCACGGGCGAGCAGCTTCTTGACCGACGCCTCGTTGAGATCGATCAGCGGCGCATCGCCGCTTTCGGACTTGTCCGCGAGTTCCGCTGCTTCTGCTGTTTTGGCCATTTATCCGTTACGTCCCTTGTTTACTCTTCGTCCCCATGAGCCAGCGCGGCGAGCTTGCGATCTGCGTCGCCGAGCGCCTCCACCAGTCTCATCTGCTCGGCAAAGCCGCTTTCGTCCCACTTTTCTGCCAGTCTGGCAGTCGCTGCGGCTAACGCCGCATCAAGAGCCGGGCGGGCGGCCAGAGCCTCAATCGCCATGCCGAGATCGCGTCGCGCAATTTCCGCATCCGCCTGCCTTCGCGTGAACGAAAAGGCAAGCCCGTTTGACTCCAATAGGCTGGCAGCAAGTTCTCCCAAACCTGCCGAGTCGCATATGGGGATGAGGGCGTCAGAATCAAGCATTACCCCATCATATGCTGCATCGAGCAGAATCAGACGCAAAGCATCGAGATCCGGATCATTTATCGCCAGCGTTGAAAGCGCGTCCCCGCAGGCCAGGATCATCGAGGGATGGCGCAACAGGCCCGCAAGGATAGCCCGGGCAAAGACCGGCGCCACGCCGCCGCCGCCGATCGAGCGTGTCTTGTTGCTCAAGGGGCGCTCGGGCTGGAATCTCTGACCAGCGATGAAACGGGCGCGCGGCGCCGCCTGCTGGTTGAACTGCCGTTCGAAGCGCGCGCGGAATTCCGCAAGATATTGCCCGCGAACATCGCCATGACCAATCGCCTGGGCATGATTGTGGAGGCGTTGCCTAAAGCCCGCGCGTTCCTCGGGCGTGCGCAACGGGGCGGCTTCGATTTCGGACCGCCAAAGCCGGTCAACCAGCGGTTCGGGTTCGGCGAGCAGCACCTCCATTGCCCGGGCGCCGCCTTTTTGCACGACATCGTCGGGATCCTGGCCCTTGGGCAGCGTCGCAAAGGCCAGCGATTTTGATGGGGCGAGATGGGGCAGCGCGCGCAGTGCCGCCCGGATCGAGGCCTTCTGCCCCGCCGCATCGCCATCGAAACACAGCATCGGAACATCGGCCAGCCGCCACAGCCTCTCGATCTGGCATTCGGTCAGGGCGGTGCCCAAAGGTGCGACAACATCGCCAATCCCGACCTGCGCAAGCGCAACTACGTCCATATAGCCTTCGACGACGATGATCCGTCCGGTCTTGCGTGAGGCCGTGGCAGCAAGATCGAGATTGTAGAGCGTCCGCCCCTTGTCGAAGAGTGGTGTGTCGGGCGAGTTGAGATATTTGGGCTCGCCCGCGCCAAGGATACGCCCGCCAAAGGCAATCACGCGACCGCGCGGATCGCGGATCGGGATCATGATCCGGCCCCGAAAGCGGTCATAGGGCTCTTTGTCGTCCACCGAGATCAGCAGCCCGGCCTCGACCAGCCTGTCCTCGCCGAAATGCTTGAGAGCGGCCTTCAGTTTCAATTTGGAATCGGGCGCATAGCCGATGCCGAACGCCTTCACTGTTTCGGCCTTGATCCCGCGTCTTTCGAGATAGGCACGTGCCTCCGCACCCTCAATTCCTTGCAATTGCAGGGAAAACCAGTCGGCTGCCGCTGTCATGACGTCATAGAGCGAATTGGCGCGTTCGGCCCGTTCTGCAGCGCGCGGATCGGCTGCGGGGACTTCCATGCCCGCCGCCTGGGCGAGTTCCTTGACCGCATCCATGAACGGCAAGCCGCGCTGATCGGTCATCCAGCGAATGGCATCGCCATGTGCCGAACAGCCGAAGCAATGGTAGAAGCCCTTTTCATCGTTGATCGTGAAGCTGGGCGTCTTTTCATTGTGGAACGGGCAGCAGGCCTTGAATTCGCGACCCGCCTTGGTGACCTTTACCGTGCGCCCGATCAGCGTGGACAATGTCGTCCGCGCGCGCAGTTCGTCGAGCCATTGCGGGGTGAGGGTCACGCGATCAAGAAAGCGCGCCCTTCACGAGCGCGCTTGCCTTGCTCATGTCCAGCGCATTGGCGTGGCGTTCCTTGAGCAGAGCCATGACCTTGCCCATGTCCTTCACGCTTTCGGCACCCACTTCGCCCTTGATGCCTTCGATTAGCGCGATCGTTTCGGCCTCGGTCAACTGCTGCGGCAGGAAGGATTCGATCACGACCACTTCGGCAGATTCCGCATCGGCAAGTTCCTGGCGGCCGCCCTTGGCAAACATCTCGATCGATTCGCGGCGCTGCTTGACCATTTTCTGGAGCACTTCGACGACCAGCGTGTCGTCGTCCGCAGGCGACTTGCCCGTCCGCGCCTCGATGTCGCGATTCTTGATAGCTGCCATCATCAAACGGATAGTGCCGGTTCTCTGCGTGTCACGGGCCTTCATGGCCTCGATCTGCGCGGCTTGGATACGCTCGCGAATCATCTGCTCTCTCAAAATCGGGAAAGAGTATCCTTAGCGTGAGAATTTCGGTTTTAACAGATTGACGCTGCGCGCCGCCGCCTCTAGCGGACGGCCCTTAACGACATTGCTGCAAACCCCGTTTCGGAGCGACCCCATCATGGCCGACCCCACCTCTACGCGCGCGCCTTCAGGAGCGACGGGCGTATTGGTCCTGGCGTCCGGCGAAGTGATCTGGGGCCGTGGCTTTGGCGCCGAAGGGCACAAGGCCGGCGAAGTCTGCTTCAACACCGCGATGACCGGATACCAGGAGATCATGACCGATCCCTCCTATGCCGGGCAGATCATCAACTTCACCTTCCCGCATATCGGCAATGTCGGCGCGAACCCCGAGGATGTGGAGGCGACCAACCCGCATGCGCTCGGCGCGATCGTCCGGCAGGACGTGACCGGTCCGTCCAGTTTCCGCAGCACCCAGCCTTTCGATGCGTGGATGAAGGCGAACGGGCGCGTAGGGCTGTCGGGCATCGACACACGGGCGCTGACCCGCAAGATCAGGCTGGCAGGCGCGCCCAACGGGGTGATCGCGCATTCGGCCGTAGGCAAGTTCGACATTCCGGCGCTGCTCGCCGAGGCGCGAGGCTGGCCCGGGCTTGAAGGGATGGATCTCGCCAGGGACGTGACGACTTTGCAATCCTATGCGTGGGATGACGGGCTGTGGACGCTGGGGCAGGGCTATGCCGCGCATAGCGCCAATCCGGACGGGCCGAAGGTGGTTGCCGTCGATTATGGCATCAAGCGCAACATCCTGCGCAACCTTGTTGATGCTGGATGTGAAGTGACGGTCGTCCCCGCAACCGCCAGCTTCGAAGACATCATGGCCCACCAGCCCGACGGCCTGTTCCTCTCGAACGGCCCCGGCGATCCGGCTGCGACCGGTGAATATGCCGTGCCGGTGATCCGGAAATGGCTCGAAACGAAGAAGCCGCTGTTCGGCATCTGCCTCGGCCACCAGATGCTCGGCCTCGCGGTCGGGGCGAAGACGGTCAAGATGTTCCAAGGCCATCGGGGCGCAAACCACCCGGTCAAGCGCCTCGCCGACGGTGCGGTTGAGATCACCAGCATGAACCACGGTTTCGCCGTCGATGCCCAAACGCTCCCCGCCAATGCGAGGGCAACGCACGTCAGCCTGTTCGACGGGAGCAATTGCGGGTTTGAACTGACCGATACGCCTGCGTTCAGCGTCCAGTACCATCCCGAGGCGTCGCCGGGGCCGCAGGACAGCCACTACCTGTTCGAGCGGTTTGTGGGGATGATGGAGAGCTAGGTGCGGTCAAAAATTGCCATACTCGGCTTTGTCATCGCCAACTGCATCCCGGTGCTCTCCGATTGTGCGAAAGCAGATGAAAGTAAGGAAATGCCCAAAGAGCAGTCGTCAGAATCTCAATTGTTGGGCGTGAAGGTTTTTGCCTCAAACGAAAACTTGGCAAAACTCGAAGCCGCCGCTGCAAAAGCTGGTTGGATACAATCGAAACGCGGCGAGCAAGGAAGCAGCCTAATTCTTGCTCCTCAACCATATAGATTCGAATACTTTGTTACGCTGATTGATGGTTTTGAAGCTCTGGAAATCAAGGATATGGGTCTCCAGCTTATTGGCCCGGATGGACGTCCCGTCGATGCCGACGGTAATCCGATCAAGGATCAGTAATGCCCAAACGCGCTGACATATCCTCCATCCTCATCATCGGCGCGGGGTCCATCGTGATCGGGCAGGGGCTCAGGCGTCCCAAGGGTTCATCAGCTTCACGCCGGTCCATTCAAAATCCTTCACATTGCGCGTCGCAAGGGTGCAATCATGTGCCAGCGCCTGTGCGGCGAGTTGGATGTCGAGGAGCTTTGTCTCCTGCTTTTGCAGTTTCCGGCGGGCAACCAGTTGCCCAAATATATGCGCGGAGGGCGCATCGAACGCGAGCGTCCTTTCAGCATATATCTGTTCAAGGTCGGCCAGCCATTGCGTTAGCACCTCGCGCTTTGCAGCGGCAGCAGGATTTTCGATCCCCAGGCGGATTTCTGCAATCGCGATTACCGATAGCCAAATTGCTTCGGTCCGTGCGCCAATCCAGTCCACAACCGTGCCGTTGCCGTGCGGCTTTGTCAGGACACTCCAGACGTTGGTATCGAGCAGGATCACAGGTCAGGAAATTCGATTTCTTCGGCTTCGCGCTCCGGAATATCCAAGCCGACGCCGCCTGCCACTTTGATCAGATGCTGGACTGCCTCCCGCCCGGACATGGCCCGCAGGCGAGCCGCTCGGTCGAGTTTCGCCGATGCATAGGTGCGCTCAAGCAGCGCCCGAAGTTCAGCTTCCATCGAGCGGCCGTTCTTGGCGGCTTCCAAGCGCGCGGCGCTTTTAATCTCATCTGCGATGTTTCGGATTGTGATGCTGCCCATCACTCATCTCCAATGATTGCAATGCAATCAATGTATGCAATGATTGCGAATTAAACAATGCCCAAACGCACTGACATTTCCTCCATTCTCATCATCGGCGCGGGTCCTATCGTGATCGGGCAAGCGTGCGAGTTCGATTATTCGGGGACGCAGGCGGTGAAGGCGCTCAAGGAAGAGGGCTATCGCATCATTCTGGTCAATTCGAACCCGGCGACGATCATGACCGATCCGGAACTGGCCGATGCGACCTATATCGAGCCGATCACGCCCGAAATCGTCGCCAAGATCATCGAGAAGGAGCGGCCCGATGCCGTGCTTCCGACAATGGGCGGGCAGACAGCGCTCAATACTGCGCTCGCGCTGTTCAACGACGGAACGCTTGCCAAATATGGCGTCGAGATGATCGGCGCCGATGCCGAGGCGATCGACAAGGCCGAGGACCGGATCAAGTTCCGCGATGCAATGGACCGGATCGGGCTCGAATCCGCGCGTTCGGGCATCGCCCATTCGGTCGACGAAGCGCTCGCCGTGCTCGAACGCACCGGGCTTCCGGCGATTATCCGGCCCAGCTTCACGATGGGCGGTACCGGCGGCGGGGTGGCCTACAACAAGGACGAGTTCCTGGCCGTCGTGGCCGGTGGGCTCGATGCCTCTCCCACCACCGAAGTACTGATCGAGGAATCGCTGATCGGGTGGAAAGAATATGAGATGGAGGTTGTGCGCGACAGGAACGACAATGCCATCATCATTTGCTCGATCGAGAATGTCGATCCGATGGGCGTCCATACCGGGGATTCGATCACCGTCGCCCCGGCGCTGACGCTGACCGACAAGGAATACCAGATCATGCGCAATGCGAGCATCGCTTGCTTGCGTGAAATCGGCGTTGAAACAGGCGGTTCCAACGTCCAGTTCGCAGTGAATCCGAAAGATGGCCGCCTGATCGTGATCGAGATGAACCCGCGCGTTTCGCGGTCTTCGGCGCTGGCCTCCAAGGCCACCGGCTTCCCGATCGCCAAGGTCGCGGCAAAGCTGGCGGTCGGCTATACGCTCGACGAGATCGACAATGACATTACCGGCGCGACGCCCGCCTCGTTCGAACCGACGATCGACTATGTCGTGACCAAGATCCCGCGCTTTGCCTTCGAAAAGTTCAAGGGCGCGGAGCCGTTGCTTTCGACCGCGATGAAATCGGTCGGCGAAGTGATGGCGATCGGGCGGAATATCCAGGAATCGCTGCAAAAGGCGCTGCGGGGCCTCGAAACCGGGCTGGCCGGGTTCAATTATGTCGATGCGCTGAAGGGCGCCTCACGCGACGACCTGATTGCCGAGCTTTCGCGTCCGACACCCGACCGCTTGCTGGTCGCAGCACAATGCCTGCGCGAGGGGATGAGCGTCGCCGAAATCCATGCCATTGCGAAGTACGACCCCTGGTTCCTCGAGCGGATTGCCGAGATCGTTGCGGCAGAGCAGGACGTGGCGAAAAATGGTCTCCCTCAGGATGCCGAAGGGCTCCGCAAGCTCAAGGCAATGGGTTTTTCGGACAAAAGGCTGGCCTTTCTGGCGCTTGAGTCTGCCAATCTGCGCGAAGGGATGGGCCGCGCGGTCGCGCATGGCTCGGGCCTGATTGCCGAAGCGGTCCGAGCAATGACCGGCGGCGTCACCGAGGCGCAGGTGCGCGCGCTGCGCCACAAGCTCGGTGTCCGCCCCGTCTTCAAGCGGATCGACACGTGTGCAGCGGAGTTCGAGGCGAAGACGCCCTATATGTATTCCACCTATGAGGCCCCGAGCTTCGGCCAGCCCGAATGCGAATCCCAGCCAACGGATCGCGAGAAGATCGTCATCCTTGGCGGCGGGCCGAACCGGATCGGGCAGGGGATCGAGTTCGACTATTGTTGCTGCCACGCCTGCTTCGCGTTGTCGGACGCGGGCTATGAGACGATCATGGTCAACTGCAACCCGGAAACTGTCTCGACCGACTATGACACGTCCGACCGGCTCTATTTCGAGCCGCTGACGGCTGAGGATGTGCTGGAGATCCTCCACGTGGAGCAGCAGAACGGCACGCTGAAGGGCGTGATCGTCCAGCTCGGGGGGCAGACGCCACTGAACCTCGCCAAGGCGCTCGAAGAGGCTGGAATCCCCATTCTTGGCACATCCCCCGATGCCATCGACCTTGCCGAGGATCGCGAACGGTTTGCCGCACTCGTCAACAAGCTCGGCCTCAAGCAGCCCGAGAACGGTATCGCCCGCAGCCGCGAAGAGGCCATCGCCGTTGCCGAGAGCATCGGATACCCCGTGCTGATGCGCCCCTCCTATGTGCTGGGCGGGCGGGCGATGGAAATTGTCGACACCCAGGCGCAGCTTGAGAATTATATCCAGACGGCCGTGCTCGTCTCGGGCGATTCCCCGGTGCTGATCGACCGCTACCTGAGGGATGCGATCGAGGTCGATGTCGATGCGATTGCCGACGGCGACGATGTCGTGGTGGCCGGTATCCTCCAGCATATCGAGGAAGCCGGCGTCCATTCGGGCGACAGCGCCTGCACGATCCCGCCCTACAGTCTGCCTGCCGACATCATCGCTGAAATCCGCAAGCAGACAGAGGCGCTGGCGCGCGCGCTTCAGGTGTGCGGTCTGATGAACATCCAGTTCGCGGTGAAGCAAGGCGAGGTTTATCTGATCGAGGTCAATCCGCGGGCCTCGCGGACGGTGCCCTTTGTTGCCAAGGCGATTGGCGCCCCGATTGCCAAGATCGCCTCGCGCGTGATGGCCGGGGAAAAGCTCAGGGATCTGCCGCCGATCAACCTCGATATCGATTATATCGCGGTGAAAGAGGCGGTTTTCCCCTTCGCACGCTTCCCCGGCGTCGATCCGGTGCTTTCGCCCGAGATGAAATCGACCGGCGAAGTGATGGGGATCGACCAGGACTTTGCGATGGCCTTTGCCAAGGCACAGCTCGGTGGGGGAATGGTGCTGCCCGATAGCGGGAAGCTCTTCGTTTCGGTGAAGGACAGTGACAAGCCCGTGATCCTGCCCGCTGTGCGTCAGGCTCAGGATCTTGGCTTCGCGATCTGTGCGACCGGCGGGACGGCGGACTATCTCGCAGAACATGGCATCGAGGTCGAGCGCGTCAACAAGGTTGCTCAAGGCCGCCCGCACATCGTCGACAAGATCAAGGACGGCGAAATCGGCCTGATCTTCAACACGACCGAAGGTTGGCAGTCCCTCAAGGACAGCGAATCGCTGCGCCGTTCGGCGCTGATGGGCAAGATTCCCTACTTCACGACAGCGTCAGCTTCCGTCGCCGCAGCACAGGGAATTGCCGCCTTGCGGACGAGAAAACTTGAAGTTCGCACGCTTCAGTCCTATCATTCACGTAGCGCACGCTGATCCCGACAATTCTGGTGAACGGGCGGGCGGTCTCCGGATGGAGCCGCTTGGTGAAGTTTTTTTGACGATGAAGGTTTGAGAGATGGCGACAGTCGACAAGATGCCGATGCTCCTCGAAGGGCACAAGATGCTGACCGAGCATCTTGCACGCCTGAAGGCGGAGCGTCCGCAGATCATCGATGCCATCGAAGAAGCGCGCGCGCACGGCGATCTTTCAGAGAATGCCGAATATCATGCCGCCAAGGAACAGCAGGGTCATAACGAGGCCACGATTTCGGACATCGAGGACAAGCTCAGCCGGGCAATGATCATCGACCCGACGACGCTGTCGGGTGACAAGATCGTCTTCGGAGCAACCGTGACGTTGCTCGACGAGAACGAAAAACCGGTCCGGTACCAGATTGTCGGCCAACCCGAAGCGGACGCCAAATCCGGTAAAATCTCTTACAATTCGCCGCTGGGCCGCGCCCTTATCGGGCGTAAGGTTGATGATGAAATCGAAGTGACGGTGCCATCGGGCGACCGCTATTACCTGGTGTCGAAGATCGAGTTTATCTAGCCCTTTTTGGCAGGCTTCAGCATATCCGGCTGAAGCATCCGGTGCAGGTGGACGACGACGTATTTCATCTCTGCATCGTCCACCGTGCGCTGGGCGGCGGCGCGCCAAGCCTTTTCGGCTGACTTGTAGTCGGGGAACATGCCGACGATATCGATGGATTTGAGATCGGCGAAATCGAGCGTGCGGGGATCCTTCACGCGCCCGCCAAATACAAGATGAAGATTGCTCATGTGCGTCCCGGGATTTCTGGCTGATTGTGCAAAGTGCGTGGTGGGCGCGGCAAGGATTGAACTTGCGACCCCACCCGTGTGAAGGGTGTGCTCTACCACTGAGCTACGCGCCCGCGCTTTACCGGCTGGCTGTTAGACAGGACCGGTCCCGAATACAAGACGGGCAGCACCGCGAAGATGCTGCCCGCTTGTTTGTCTGCGACTCCCGAAGGAGAATGCAATCAGTTCACGGCGTCTTTCAGTCCCTTGCCAGCCTTGAACTTGGGCTGGGTCGAAGCGCTGATCTTCATCGGCTCGCCGGTGCGGGGGTTACGACCGGTGGAAGCCTTGCGCTTGGAAACCGAAAAGGTGCCAAAACCAACCAGGCGAACTTCGTCACCCTTTTTCAGGGCTCCGGTGATGGCGTCGAATACACCTTCAACAGCCTTGCTCGCATCAGCCTTGGTGAGGCCCGAAGCGTCTGCAACTGACGAAATAAGTTCTTGTTTGTTCATTGTGACGAACCCCCTATCAGATGGTTTCAGAATGACTCGGCGTCAATCTGGCGGCTACTAACTCCAACCGTTGGCCCGCTGTCAAAGGGATTTACGCGAAAAGTCGCCAAAATCGGACATTTTGTTACTATTTTTCGACAGAATCTCAGTGCGGCAATGATTCACCCGCGCCGCCATGCCCAATGGGAGGCTGCGCTGCCAGCTCATCGGCTTCGGTCCACTCGATCGGATGGAGCGATTCCGTCAGGGCAATGGCCAGAACTTCATCGACGTGACTCACCGGAATGATCGTCAGAACCTCCCGGATGTTCGCGGGAATCTCGACGAGATCCTTCTCATTCTCCTGCGGAATGATCACCGTCTTGATGCCACCCCGCATTGCGGCCAGCAGCTTTTCCTTGAGCCCGCCAATGGGCAGGACGCGGCCGCGCAGGGTCACTTCGCCGGTCATGGCCACGTCGCGGTGAACGGCAACGCCCGTAAGCGTTGAAATCATCGCCGTGACCATCCCGATGCCCGCTGAAGGCCCATCCTTCGGCACCGCTCCTTCGGGAAGGTGGATATGGAGATCCTTGCGTGCTATCAGGCTCGGCTTGATGCCATAGGCAGGGCTCCGCGCCTTGACGAAGGACAGCGCCGCCTGGATCGATTCCGTCATGACTTCGCCGAGCTTTCCGGTCGTGCGCACGGCGCCCTTGCCAGCGACGGTCACGGCCTCGATCGTCAGAAGCTCCCCGCCGACTTCGGTCCATGCCAGGCCTGTCACGGCGCCGATCTGGTTTTCTTCTTCGCCAAGGCCGTGGCGATATTTGACCACGCCGGCGAACTCGGACAGGTTTTCAGGCGTAATTTCAACCTTCTCCGCCTTGCCTTCGAGAATCCTGCGCAAGGATTTGCGCGCGAGCTTGGCAATTTCGCGCTCAAGCGTCCGGACGCCAGCTTCGCGTGTATAGCCCTGGATCAGGGCGCGCAGCCCTTCATCGGTCAGGACGAATTCGCCTGGTTTCAAGCCATGCGCCTCGATCTGCTTGTCGAGCAAATGCCGCTTGGCGATTTCGACCTTCTCATCCTCGGTATAACCCTCGAGCCGGATGATCTCCATCCGGTCGAGCAGGGCCTGTGGCAGGTTGAGCGAATTGGCCGTGGTCACGAACATCACATCAGAAAGATCGATATCGAGTTCGAGATAATGGTCCTGAAACCGGCTATTCTGTTCCGGATCGAGGACTTCGAGCAGCGCCGATGCGGGATCGCCACGGAAATCCTGGCCCAGCTTGTCGATCTCATCGAGCAGGAAGAGCGGGTTCATTGTGCCAGCCTTTTTCAGGTTGGTCACGACCTTGCCCGGAAGCGAGCCGATATACGTTCGCCTGTGGCCCCGAATTTCAGCCTCGTCGCGCACGCCGCCCAGCGACTGACGGATGAATTCGCGGCCGCAGGCCTTGGCGATTGATCGACCGAGCGACGTCTTGCCGACGCCGGGAGGGCCGACAAGGCAAAGGATCGGCCCCTTGAGCTTCGATGTGCGCGCCTGAACCGCGAGATATTCGACGATACGGTCCTTGACCTTTTCCAGCGCATAATGGTCATCGTCGAGCACGGCTTGCGCGGCCGCAATATCCTTTTTGAGTTTCGATTTCTTGCCCCAGGGCAAACCAAGCAGCACATCGAGATAATTGCGCGTGACGGTTGCCTCGGCAGACATTGGCGCCATCGCCTTGAGCTTCTTGAGTTCGGCCGCTGCCTTGGTCTTTGCTTCCTTGGACAGTTTGAGCGTCTCGATCTTCTTGGCCAGTTCGGCCAGCTCATCGCCTTCGCCTTCTTCTCCCTCATTGCCGAGTTCGCGCTGGATCGCCTTCAACTGTTCGTTGAGGTAATATTCGCGCTGGGTCTTCTCCATCTGGCGCTTCACGCGGCCACGGATCTTCTTTTCGACCTGCAGGACGCCGAGTTCGCCTTCCATAAAGGCATAGGCCATTTCGAGGCGCTTTCCCGGATCGCGTTCAATCAGGAGCGACTGCTTGTCACTGACTTTCAATGAAAGGTTGGCGGCAATGGCATCGGCAAGCCGCGAAGGCTCGTCGATCTCCGATAGCTGCACAGCCGTTTCGGCCGGAAGTTTCTTGTTGAGCTTGGCATAGTTTTCAAACTGGTCGACGACCGAACGCATCAGCGCGGTCACTTCGGTTCCGGACGCAGACTCCTCTGCGACCGGCTCAATGGTCGCGATCAGGAATTCGCCAGAGCCCGTCAGCGTTGAAAGCGTCGCCCGTTGCTTGCCTTCGACAAGCACGCGCACGGTTCCGTCCGGCAGCTTCAGAAGCTGTAGGACCGATGCAATCACGCCGAGATCGTAAAGATCGTCCTGACCCGGATCATCCTGTGCTGGGTCAAGCTGGGCGACAAGGAATATCTCCTTGTCCGCATTCATTGCCTGTTCGAGCGCAGCCACGGATTTATCACGGCCAACGAACAGCGGCACGACCATGTTGGGAAACACGACAATGTCGCGCAACGGCAGGACAGGGTAGGACTGGTTCATTGTGGCTCCAAGAGGCGATTGGCTCGCTATATGGGAGCATTGTGGGGCCCGATCAATGGCTTGAGGCGAGAACCCCGTCGTGAAGCCTCAGCGTACGGTCCATGCGCGTCGCGATCCGCTCATTATGTGTCGCGATCAATGCGGCAGAGCCTTCGCCGCGAACAAGCTTGAGCAATTCATCGAGCACGACATCGGCGGTGGCTTCGTCAAGATTGCCGGTCGGTTCGTCGGCAAGGATGAGGGCAGGGCGATTGGCAAGCGCGCGTGCAACGGCCACGCGCTGCTGCTCGCCGCCGGAAAGCTGGCTCGGCCGATGGTCGAGGCGGGCGGCAAGGCCAAGCTCACCCAAGAGCGATGCTGCGCGCAACTCCGCCGCGGGGCGCTCGGCACCGCAGATCAGTTGGGGCAGAATCACGTTCTCGACCGCCGAGAAATCGGGCAACAGATGGTGAAACTGATAGACAAACCCCAGCATGTCGCGCCGAATCCGTGTGCGTCCGTCATTGTCGAGGCTGGCCGCTTCCTCATCGCCGATCCGGATCGATCCCGAAAACCCGCCCTCAAGCAGCCCCACGGCCTGGAGGAGCGTCGACTTGCCCGAACCGGACGGCCCGAGCAGCGCCACGATCTCACCGGCGCCGACCGCGAGATCGACACCGCGCAACACTTCGATCGTCGCGCTGCCTTGCGTAAAGCTGCGCTGGAGGCCGGATACGACAAGAACCTCACTCATAGCGCAACACCTGCACCGGATCGGTGCCTGCAGCCTTGAACGCAGGGTATAGCGTAGCAAGGATGGTCAGCATGAGTGCCATCAGCACCACGCCAAGCACCTCGAACGGGTCGGTACGCGCCGGCAGTTCGGTCAGGAAGCGGATCGATGGGTCCCACAAATTCTGCCCGGTCGCGAACTGGATGGCGTTGACCATGCCCTGCCGGAAATAGAGGATGATGAACCCCAGCAAGACTCCCGCAGCGATCCCCAGCGTACCGATCACAATTCCCACGGTCATGAATATCCGCACCAGGCTGGCGCGCGATGCACCCATCGTCCTGACGATCGCAATGTCGCGTGTCTTGGCCCTGACGAGCATGATCAGCGAGGAGAGGATGTTGAATGCCGCAACAAGGATGATCAGCGACAGGATCACGAAGGAGACGACCCGGTCCACCGCGAGCGCCTCGAAGAGCGAGGCATTCATGCTCCGCCAGTCGGAAATGATTGCCCGGTCTCCCACCTTCGCGGCCAGGGGCGCCAGGATCGGCCCGATCTTGTCGGGATCGGTTGTATCGAGTTCGACCATCCCAACGGCATCGCCAAGAAGCAGCAGCGACTGGGCATCCTCGATCGGCATGACCACGAACGCCTTGTCATAATCATAAATGCCGACTTCGAATATCGCCGCGACCCGATAACTGACGATCCGCGGGACAGAACCAAATGGCGTCGATTGGCCGTCTGGCGAGATCAGGCTGATCGCGCCGCCAACCTGTGCGCCCAACGCATCCGCGAGCCGCACCCCGATTGCAACATTCCCGCCGTTGGGGACAAGCTCTGCCAGGTTTCCTGACAGGACCTTGTCCCGTATCGACGAATTCGTCCGAATGTCCGAAACCGTCATGCCGCGCACGAGNNGCGCTCGTTACGCCAGGCATCGCCTTCGCATCGGCCATGATCTGCTGCCAGTCCGGAAGCTTGCCTCCATAACCCTGGACGACGGCGTGACCGTTAAGGCCGACAATCTTGTCGAAAAGCTCGGCGCGAAAGCCATTCATGACACTCATCACGACGATGAGGGCGGCAACGCCCAGCATCACCGCGAAAAGACTGATGCCGGCGACAAGAAAAATGAAACCCTCGCCGCGCCCCGGGAGCAGATAGCGTTTGGCGATCATGCGCTCATGGGCCGAAAGGATCATGCCCCGGCACTAGAGCGCGCATGCGCGACTGGCAAGCGCGCGAAACTGTGGCGGATTGAGCACAGTGAGTGTCAAATCGACTCGGCAGGGCCATTGAGGCGATGACAAATTCGATGAGTTTCCCTAGCGGAAGGCTTCTGAAACGTGATGCCACGGTTCGGGGAGGTGGACGGCTCCACGCCAAAGCAGGAATAACCGGCTTGGTCGTGTCGAGACGAAAGCTCAATAAGGGGGTTGACGAGATCGTCACGCAGGTGCCCGGACTGGAAACAGTCCGGGCATTTGTTCGTTGGCCTATGTTGCGGGCATCACGAGCATCCGGCTTTCGGCGCCGCGCAACAAATGCTGCCAGATTTCCCGGTCTAGCAACCTTGCCCAGTCTTCGTCGGTCGTTTCGATGTCCGCCTGAAGCGCGATCAGCGTTTCACAATATCTGTGATGCGCAGCCGAGAGCGTGCTGAGCTTCAGGTCTGCTTCTTCCATCGCGGCATCGCGCGCAAGACGAACGCGGAGGGCTGGGACCAAGTCCAGACGCGATGCTGCCAGAAATAGCGTTCGCATCTCCCGGTTTTCGCGGGCAAGCGTGTCGGCCGCGCGGTCGGCCTCTTGCGCAATCAGGACCGCGAGGAGGGCTGACATTCGGGCATCGCCGACCGCGTAGGACTCAGGGTCCAGTTCAGGCGCAATGCGCGTCGCAAGCGTTGTTGCGAGCGCCATCAGGAGCTGGTCGATCCCGGGTTTCATGAGAGAAATTCTATAAATCGTCGTGCAATTGCATGATTTCCCAAAGTTTTTGGATACCATGACGAAAATGCAAGGACGGGATCAGTATTGATTCCGCCAATGCTTGCATGGCCCGAGGAAATCCAGATCGCCAGACCCTTGACGGTTGCGAACATCTCCCACCAGCGGAACGCAGTTGCATCAAAGCTGGTGCCGCTTGCCTCCTTCCATATCCGGATTGCATCCTCCTTATCGATCAGCCCGGCCGCACGGACAGGATCCAGCAAATTCCACAAGGGATCCAGTGCCCAGGCAAGGTCCTCGAGCGGATCGCCGATATGCGCCATTTCCCAATCGAGGACCGCAATGATGTTCGCGTTGCCATCATGCAGCACATTACCGTTCCGGTAGTCGCCGTGCACGATCGAAAGCCGTTGGGCGGGTGGCGGCGGATTGCGTCGCAACCAGCGGATCGCGGCCATAAGGATCGGCTCAGGCTGGAGAGCATTTTTTTCGACCTGCGCCGTCCAATAGTCGAGTTCGCGCATCCAGCACTTGTCAGGCGCAGGAATGTCGATCAGCCGGGCAAGCGGGCTCGATAGAGCGTCGGCGCCGTTGATCCTTCCCAAAAGCGCAAAAAATTGCCGCCCGATGGCGTCGCGATGGTCTCCATAGGCGTCGATCGAAAATGGGCTCACCGCCTGCCCGCCCTCGATGCGCTCCATCACGAAAAAGGGGGAGCCGATCAGGCTGGGATCTTCACACAGGCTGATCGCGCGCGGCACGGGGACGCTGCTGCCTTCGAAGGACTGATAGGCGGCAAATTCCAGCGCGCGCGGCGTATCGATCAGGCTGTCGCCGGGATCGCAGCGCAGGATCAGCGCCTCGGTTTTGCCGCCTGCCTCAACGTCGATTGCATAGGTCTCGCGCGAGGCTCCCCCGTGAAAGCGGCGGATGTTGGTAATCCTGACGTCGGGAACGCCCAGTGCCTGCCCAATATGCTTGCCGATAGCGGTCAATTGCACATCGCTGAGCACGCGAAATCCTGTTTAGTGTTTTCGGGCCGCCTTCATGAGGAAATCTGCGCTGTCCTGCAAGACCGTCGCCTTGCTCCTGAACGGTTTTGACAAGGCCATCACCACGTCTTCATGGCTGAGATCATTATAGGCGCGGAATTCAACCGGCGCGCCCAGTTCATGCAATCGCCTTGAAAGGAGAATGGCGTTGCGGGGCTTGACCGTGTCATCTGCAGTTCCCGTGAGCACCATGACCGGGGGAGCATCTTTACGGGCAAAGGTGATGGGCTGTGTTTCCATCGGCCTTGGCCAGGCATTCATCGCATTGATCGCGCGCCGCGAGTCATAGGGATAAAAATCATAGGGCCCCGACAGACCGGCCGCAGCGCGAATGATGCCGGGGTTTACGCCCGCCGCCCTCAGATAGCTCTGATCCAGCGTCAGCATCATTGCGATATAGGCCCCGGCCGAATGACCGGCCAGCACCACGCGTTCGGGATCGCCACCATATCTGGCAATATTGTCATGCACCCAGCGGACCGCCGCTGCACCGTCCTGGTTGAAGGCTGGAAAGCGGATGTGCGGAACCTTGCGATAATCGGGCAAGACGACGATGAAACCGCGGTTCGCATAGGCCCGCGCGGCGAAGCCATAGTGCGCGCGGTTTCCATTTGCCCAGCCACCGCCGTAGAAGAAGACCAGCACCGGCCGCTTTTCTCCCGCGACTTTTGTCCCCCAGACGTTGAGCTTCTGCCCGCTTGCCCGGTCGAAGCCTATATCGGCCGCCAGTCGCTCAGCCTTGTTATCGCCCGGCCAGACGCGATCCAGGAAGTCGAGCTGGTTCGGCGCATCGACCAAGCGGATGAAAAGAAACAGCGCAGCGGCAATGGCAAGGGCAGCAATAACAATGGTTTTCATAGGGTTCCGTTCAGAAGGCCTCCGCCGGGAGGGCCATGATTGCTTCGGCACCCGCCTCAATCTTGCGCCGCAATGCGCCGCTGTCTGGCAGTATCCGCTCGGCATAGAAGCGCGCCGTCACCAGCTTGGCTTCCATGAAGGTCTTGTCATCCGTCCCTGAATTGAGCGCGGCCTGCGCTGCGCTGGCCATGCGCAGCCACATCAGGCCGACCGAAACTATACCCATCAAGTGCATATAGGGCGTTGAGCCAGCCCCCGCATTGTCCGGGTTGGCCATGCCATTTTGCATCAGCCACATGGTCGATGCCTGAAGGTCGCCAAGCGCCCTTTCGAGGCGCGCAGCAAAATCGGACAGCGCGGGGTTGGCCTTGGCGGCCTCGATCTCGCCGGAGACCAGCGCAAAGAAGGCCCCGACGCCGCGTCCGCCATTCTGCGCGAGCTTGCGCCCGACCAGGTCGAGCGCCTGGACGCCATTGGCGCCCTCATAAATCTGGGTGATGCGGGCATCGCGGACGTACTGGCTCATGCCCCATTCCTCGATATAGCCATGGCCTCCGTAAATCTGCTGCATCGCGGTTGCGACATCATAGCCCTTATCGGTGCCATAGCCCTTGATGACAGGAGTCAGCAGCGAGATCAGGTCATCCGCTGCCTGCCGCCCTTCCTCGGTCTGGGCGCTGTGGGCAAGATCGACTTGCACCGCACCCCAAAGGCAGAGCGCGCGCAGCCCTTCGGTCAGCGCCTTGGCTTCCATCAACATTCGGCGGATATCGGGGTGCACGAGTAGCGGGTCGGCTTTTTCCTGGGGCTCCTTTGCGCCCGTGAGCGATCGGCCCTGCCGCCGGTCCTTCGCATATTGAAGGCCGTTCTGATAGGCAATATCACCCTGAGCGAGCCCCTGCACACCCACGCCGAGCCGGGCAGCGTTCATCATGATGAACATGGCCGCCAGGCCCTTGTTCTCTTCGCCAACCATATAACCTGTTGCACCATCATAGTTCATTACACAGGTGGCTTGCGCGCGGATGCCCATCTTGTGCTCGATAGAGCCACAACTCACCGCATTTTCTGCGCCGAGCGAGCCATCGGCATTCACCATCACCTTGGGAACGATGAACAGCGAAATGCCCTTGCTCGATTCGGGCGCGTCGGGCGTCTTGGCGAGAACGAGGTGGATGATGTTCTCCGTCAGATCCTGATCGCCGCCGGAAATGAAGATCTTGGTGCCGGTAATGCTGTAGCTGCCATCAACCTGCGGCTCGGCGCGGGTGCGGATCAGGCCCAGATCGGTGCCGGCATGCGACTCGGTCAGGTTCATCGTCCCGGCCCATTCGCCCGCGATCATCTTGGGGGCATATTTTGCCTTTTGTTCGGGCGACCCCTTGACCAGGATCGAAGCGACCGCTCCCATCGTCAACCCGGGATACATGCCGAAAGACTGGTTGGCGGCCATCCGGAACTCTTCCATCGCTGTGCCGATTACATGCGGCAGGCCCTGTCCTCCGAATTCCTCTGGCGCGGAAAGGCCGACCCAGCCGCCCTCGCGATAGGCGCGATAGGCGTCCTTGAAGCCGTCAGGTGTCGTCACCGTGCCGTCGGGGTGGCGGGTGCATCCCTGTTCATCACCAGACTTGTTGAGCGGGAACAGTACCTCTTCGCATACCCGCCCGCCTTCGGTCAGGACGGCTTCGACAATGTCAGGGGTCGCATTTTCGAAGCCGGGAAGGTTGGCGTAGCGATCGAGCCCGATGACATGATCGAGAATGAACCGCGTATCGCGGACCGGGGCATTATATTGGGGCACTGGACATCTCCGCTTGACGGGCTGGGTCAGGCGTCGCCGGGTGCGTCCGCCTTTTTCACAATATCGATGAAACGCATCAATTCATCAATATGCGCGTCAATGTCCATACGCTGCCGCTTGAGCAGGTCGATCCGCGCCTGGCATTTGTCGATCGTAACGAGCCGCTGCGCATGCCGCCCGTCGCCAATATCATAGAGATCGATCATCTCGCGAATGTCGGCAAGGCTGAACCCCACGCGCTTCGCCCGCAATATCCAGGCCAGTCGGGCGCGATCGCGCTTGGTGTAGATCCGCGTCAGTCCGCGCCGGATCGGGGAAATCAGCCCTTCATCCTCGTAAAAACGCAGCGCACGCGCCGTGATATGAAACTCGTCCGAAAGGTCCGAAATGGAATATTGGTGCCGATCGCGCGGATCGGCCACCTCGACGGTTGCGCTAGCCATGCGCGCCTGTTACTTTACGTATACGTAAGGGTCAATCCCGAACCAGTGCCCCGCCGTCGATACGCCGGTAAAAGCAGCTCGCCTCGCCGGTATGGCAGGCCGGACCATCGGGCAGGCATTTGAGCCAGACCGCGTCCTGGTCACAATCGATCCGCGCTTCGGTCACATTCAGGACATGGCCGGATGTTTCCCCCTTGACCCAGAGCGCGGCGCGCGAGCGCGACCAGAAGCTGGCCTTGCCGGTCTCCAGCGTCAGTTTAAGCGCCTCGGTGTTCATGTGCGCCAGCATCAACACTTCGCCCGTCTTGGCATGGGTGCAAATGGCAGTGATGAGGCCATTGGCATCATAGCGCGGATCGAGGATGAGGCCGGTTTCGTGTGTGTCTGTCATGCAGGTCTTTTAGGGGGATGGCGGGGGAGGGCAAGCGGCCCGATTTTCGATGCTTGGGACTTTTCCGCCCGACAGGCATTACAATTCCGGGACAAGCCCCTATATGCGCGGCACAGCGCAACCACCGGGCGATTCTCAATGATCACCACTCATCCGTTCGATGATGACAAGTTACGGGAAGAGTGCGGGATTTTTGGGGTTTGGGGTGCGGATACGGCTTCCGCAGTTACGGCGCTTGGACTTCATGCACTCCAGCATCGCGGGCAGGAAGCGGCAGGGATCACGAGTTGGGATGGCACCAATTTCCATTCGCACCGGGCGATGGGCCATGTCGCCGGCAATTTCGACCGCGACGAAATCATCAACGGCTTGCCCGGCACCGTAGCCTGCGGCCATGTCCGCTATGCGACGACGGGCGAAACCTCGCTGCGCAACGTCCAGCCCCTCTTTGCCGACCTGGCTTCGGGTGGCTTTGCCGTTTCGCACAATGGCAATATTTCCAACGCGATGACGGTAAAGCGAGATCTCGTCCGTCGCGGGGCGATCTTCCAGTCGACCAGCGATACCGAAGTCATCATCCACCTGGTCGCGACCAGCACCTACCGGACGCTGCTCGACAAGTTCATCGATGCGCTCAAACAGGTTGAAGGCGCCTATTCGCTGATCTGCCTGACGCCCGAAGGCATGATCGCCTGCCGCGACCCGCTGGGGATTCGCCCCCTCGTATTGGGAAAGCTGGGCGACGCCTATATCTTTGCATCGGAGACGGTGGCGCTCGATGTTGTTGGCGCGACCTATGAACGCGAGGTCGAACCCGGCGAGATCATCATCGTCTCGGGCGGCGAAATGCGTTCGATCAAGCCCTTTGCTGCGATCAGCCCGCGCCCCTGCATTTTCGAGCATGTCTATTTTTCGCGACCCGATTCGATCGTCGACGGATCGAGCGTCTACACGGTGCGCAAGGCGATCGGCGCGCAACTTGCGATCGAGAGCCCGGTCCGTGCCGATCTCGTCATTCCCGTTCCCGACAGCGGGACGCCCGCTGCCATCGGCTATGCCCAACAATCGGGGATACCGTTCGAACTCGGGATCATCCGCTCGCACTATGTCGGGCGGACGTTCATCCAGCCAGGCGACCAGGTCCGCCACCTGGGCGTGAAGCTGAAGCATAATGCCAATCGCGCGCTGATCGCGGGAAGGAGTGTCGTCCTTATCGACGACAGCATCGTGCGAGGAACGACCAGCCTCAAGATCGTCCAGATGATGCGCGATGCGGGCGCGACCGAAGTCCACCTCCGGATTGCCAGTCCGCCGACTCGGCATAGCTGTTTCTATGGCGTCGATACGCCGGAGCGATCCAAACTGCTCGCCGCCAAGCATAATGTGGAAGAAATGCGCACCTTCATCCATGCCGATAGCTTGGCCTTTGTCTCGATCGACGGGCTCTACAAGGCGCTGGGAGAGGATCACCGCGCAGATATTCGCCCCCAATATTGCGATGCCTGCTTCACCGGCGACTATCCAACCCGGCTTACTGACCAGGATGATATTGCGCCGGAAAGCCAATTGAGCCTCCTGGCCGAACGAGTGGTCTAGTGGCGAGGTTGCTCGAGGGACAGGTTGCGCTTGTCACGGGCGCCTCGCGCGGCATCGGCGCGGCAACGGCCGCAGCACTGGGCAAGGAAGGCGCGCATGTCATCCTGACCGCTCGCACTGCGGCTGGCCTTGAGGAGGTTGAAGAGCGGATTCATGCGGCGGGTGGTACCGCGACGATTGCCCCGCTCGACCTGACCGACCCTGAAAGCATCGGGCGACTGGCACAGGCGGTTTCCGAGCGCTGGGAAAAGCTCGACATCATGGTGTTGAATGCAGCGATGCTCGGAACGCTCGGTCCGGTGCCACATGCCGATGCCAAGGAATTCGCAAAGGTCTTCACGCTCAATGTCAGTGCACAACAGGCCATGATTGCGGCGTTCGATGCGTTGCTGCGCCAAAGCGGGGGCGCCCGCATTGTCGGGCTGACCTCAAGNNGCGGGGCAGCAGCCCTTCGCCTATTGGGGCGTTTACGGGGCGTCCAAGGCTGCATTCGAGATGCTGCTTGGCTGCTATGCCGAGGAAACGCGAAACGCTGGCCGGATCAAGGTCGCAATCGTCGATCCCGGCCGGACGCGAACGAAGATGCGCGCGCAGGCCTATCCCGGTGAGGATCCTGCCACACTCAAAGGGCCGGACGTCGTGGCGTCGCGGATTGCCGAACTCCTGGCCACCGGATTTGAAACGGGCCACCGCGAACGCGTCGATTAACCATATCCGGTATCTTTGCGTTAGCCACCCAGGGATAATAGCTGGTCGTGAACAGCATTGTCAGGATTGAACGATGCCCAATTATTCGCCTTATCATTCCGCTGCACAGGAAGATCGCTGTGGTGCGCGTGTGCCGATGCGGCTTCCGGCGAAACTGCGCGCATCGGGTTCCCCCGGCTTCGAAGTCACGGTTTATGACCTTTCGATCAGCGGCTTTTGCTGCGACGCCGTGACCGGAATGCGCCCCGCCGCCCTGTGCTGGGTTACGCTGCCCGGCCTGTCCAGCCTTCAGGCCAAGGTGATCTGGAATGATGGCTCGCGCGTGGGGTGCGCGTTTGACATGCTGCTGAATATTGCCGTGTATGACCGCATCGTCGCCATGCACGGCGTGGTTGTTTAATCCTCAGGGCCCAACGCGCGCTGAACTGCCTTGTAGAAAGCCAGCCGTTCCGCCCCGACGCCTTCGGGGTCAGTTGCGGTAGGCCAGTTGCCATTTGAGGCGATGACGAGCTTGCGTTTCGGGTCGATGAATATGCCCTGCCCGAATATGCCCTGCGCGGCGAAACTCCCGTCGTCGTTCGTCCACCATTGGAAACCATAACCGCGGCCCGGAACATCAATGTCCGCCTGCTTGACCGTCGCTTGTGGAAGCCAGTCATCAGGCAGCACCTTTTTCCCGCCGGCCACACCGCCATCAAGGATGAACATTCCGAACCGCGCATAGTCCCGCAAAGTCGCCGAGACGCAGCAACCGCTGATTTCGTGGTTGGTTGCGCCGAGCATCCAGGCCGCATCCTGTTCCATGCCGTAGGGCTTCCAGACCTTTTCCGAGAGATAGGCCGAAAGCGTCTTGCCCGTGGCGCTTGAAACCAGAACGCCGATCAGGTTGGTCTCGCCTGTCTTGTACACCCATTGGCTGCCTGCGGGTGCTTCCCTTGGGAGCTTGCGCATATAGCTGACCGTTAGATCCACGCCCGCCTCGGGCTTTTGGAGGTTGAACAGCGCAACATCGGATTGCGGATCGGTATAGTCCTCGTTCCACTTGACCCCTGAGGTCATCGTCAACAACTGCCGCACCGTCACATCGTCATAGGCCGACCCACGCAGGTCGGGCATGTAAACCGTCACCTTGTCCTCAAGGCTCTTGATATAGCCATCCCGAACCGCCGCGCCGACCATGGTCGAGGTTAGCGACTTGGCGACCGAAAAGCTCGTCCAGCGGCCTTGCGCACCAAACCCGAGCGCATATTTCTCGAACCGGACCTTGCCATCCTGGATGATGATAAGCCCGGCGTTGCGCTGGTGCTGCATCAGGGCATCAAGGTCGAGATCGAGTTTGATCGGCGTCCCTTGGGTCAGTTGCCGAACCGGCCCGCCAGCGGTAACCGTGTTGGTCTTGACGATCTTATCCATCGCCCGGAAACCATTGTCGCGTTGGTCTTGCGTCCAGAAAAGCACATTCTGATCCTTTGACTGGCTTGGGTCGGGCAGGGCGGTTTGGGCGTTAGTCGCCGTATGCAGCAAGGTTGCGGCCAGAATCCACCTCTTCAAGACATTTCCCCTTTTTCACCAGCGTGACCTGCGCAACGGTCAACCCGCCGCCCCGAAACCCGCCTTCGCAATACATAAGGTAATAGCGCCACATGTCCAGAAACCGCCGGTCGAGTCCCCCAGGCAGGCACCGTACGGTGATGGCATCGTCAAACCGCACCCGCCAACGCCGCAGGGTTTCGGCATAGTGGAGCGGGAAATGCTGCGGTTCCTCCCAGCTCAGCCCCCGCGCGTCTGCCAGGGCCCGGAACCGGCTTTCCGAGAGCAGCAGGCCGCCCGGGAATATGTAGGTCTGGATGAAATCAACGCTCGCCGCATAGGCCTCGAAAATATCATCGTCGATGGCGATATACTGGATGGCAGCCCGACCGCCCGGCCTGAGGCTTCGTACGATCACGTCAAGATATGCCGGCCAATAGGCCTGACCAACCGCCTCCACCATTTCGATCGAGGCAATCGCGTCAAATTGTCCGTCCACATCACGATAGTCGCACAACCGGTAATCGACCTTGCCGACTTCTGACGTCGCCAGGCCTTCAGCCCAATGCAGCTGCGAAGGCGAAAGGGTAATTGCAGTGACATTGTGCCCCAATTTGGCACAGTATCGCGAAAAATAGCCCCAGCCACAGCCAATTTCCAGGATATCGGATCCCGGCGAAAGCTCCAGGCGCGCCGCCAATTTGGCGACCTTCCGGTTTTGAGCCGACTCGAGCGGTTCCTCTCCGCTCAGGGGTTCGGCGAAAAGCGCGCTGGAATAGCTCATCGTCTCGTCCAGCCACGTGCTGTAGAAGTCGTTCCCAAGGTCATAATGGGCGACGATGTTTCGCCGCGCGCCTCCACGGCTGTTGCGATTGAGCGCGTGTAATATCCGGCGGGCGATCCGCGCCATGCCCGATGACCGTCCCGTTTCGCCAAGACTTTGGCGGTTGCGCATGAACAGGTCGAACAGGATGACTGGATCAGGGCTTGTCCATTCGCTGCGCGCCCAGGCCTTGTACCATCCAACCGACCCGGACCGCCCCAGCCGCAACAAGGCACGCCAGCGTTTGAGATCAACATAGGCGACGGGGCCGGGTGCCCTCCCGCCAACGATGCGGAAGCTGCCATCGGGCAGCATGGCTTCGATGGAACCCGACAAAAGCCCGGCGTCAATCCGGTCAATCGCACGATGAAATCGTCGGGCGACAAGACGCGCCCATAGGCCCGACCGCGCGGTCGCCATGGGCTGATTCCGCTTGGAGGACTGGGTGTTCATAGCTTTTCCGGATAATGGCCGAGTGACGTCATGAGAGCAAGCTTCGTCATATCAAAGGGTATGCGCATCGCTAATACCCTTCCAGCCCCCGTTTCGGCTGCAAGGCGCGCAAGCCTTGCGAAAATTTTTCCAAATTCCCGGCAAATCGTGCCTGGCGGACAGGGTGGGATTCGAACCCACGGTGAGCGTGAACCCACGCCGGTTTTCAAGACCGGTGCCTTAAACCACTCGGCCACCTGTCCGCTTGACGCCGCGCGCATAGCGGACACACGGCCATGGGTGCAAGCGACGCGACGAAAAGGGATGACGGCGCACGCCCTGTCGTGCAACACAAGCAGCATGTGGAGTTATCGAATTCGCGCCGCCATTGTCCTGGCCTGCCTTCCACTTGCTGCCGGCGCCGCGGTTGCCACTATCGCGGCAGTGCAGGATGATGAGGGTTTCGAGGCCTTTGTTGCGCAGCTTCGGACGGAGGCCCTTGCGCAAGGTGTTTCAACGGCCACGATCGAGGCCGTGATACCAACGCTCTATTACAGCCAACGCGTCGTCCGCCTTGATCGTGCCCAGCCGGGCGGGCCGCCCAACGCGCCGATACCCAAATTCGCTCCCTATGCGGCCCAGCACGTCGACAATGCCAGAATCAGCCGGGGCCGGGAGAAGTACCAGACGCTACGCCCGGTACTGGAGAAGATCGCAAGCGAAACCGGCGTACCGGAAACGATTTTGGTCGCGATCTGGGGGCATGAAACCAATTACGGCGCCTATACTGGCGATTTCGACCTGGCGAACTCACTGGCAACGCTGGCCTATGAAGGGCGGCGGCGCAGCCTGTTCACAACGGAATTCATTGCGACGCTCAAGATGATCGACAAGGGCTTTCCGCGCGAAAAGCTGAAAGGGAGTTGGGCAGGCGCGACCGGATATCCGCAATTCCTGCCCTCGACCTATCTCCGCTACGGCCGCGATGGCGATGGCGACGGGCGATCCGACATCTGGGCGAACGAAGCCGACGCACTGGCGTCAATCGCGAATTATTTCGCTGGTGCGGGCTGGCGAAGCGGCCAGCCATGGGGCGTAAGGGCTTTCGTCCCGAATACGCTTGACCGGTCGATGGTCGAGAGTCGGCTGGTGCCCGGACGATGCCCGCGCGTATTTGGCCGACATAGCCAATGGAAGACGCTGGCCGAATGGCGGGCGCTCGGGGTCACGCCCTTCGAGGGCAAGGGCATGCGAGAAACGGACTTGGCGACATTGCTGGAACCCGACGGCCCCGGGGCGGCTGCCTATTTGCTGACCGGCAATTATCGCGTGATCCTCGAATATAATTGTTCGAATTTCTATGCATTGTCGGTGGGGCTGTTGGCGGATGCAGTGGAAAAATAATCGGGTGCGGCACACATTTTTTTTCTTCGCACTGGCGCTTCGCGGTTCGATCGCCTGGGCGGGCGATCCGTTGCCTGAAAAGGCAAATTATGACGAAGTGGGCTATGCCAGCTGGTATGGAAAAGAACTGGCTGGAAACAAGACGGGCAATGGAGAAATCTTCGACCCGCAGGCGATCAGCGGCGCACACCGCACACTTGCCCTGCCAAGCTTTGTGGAGGTTACAAACCTCGAAACCGGGCGAACGATCCTTGTCCGGGTCAATGATCGTGGGCCCTTCTCGAAAGACCGGATCATTGATCTTTCGCAAGGCGCTGCACGACAACTTGGCGTAGAGGGGCAGGGCGTTTTTTCTGTCCGCGTACGGCGCGTCAATCCGCCAGAGTTCGAGAGACGGGCCCTCCAAAATGGGAGAGCGGCGGCCGAACGGCTGCCGACGCCGCCTGCACTCCTCAATGCCCTGCGCAAGCGGCTTGGGCCATCGCAAGCGAAGGTGGCCAATCCCGTTGAAAAATCGCAAGCTCCGGTCATGCGCAATGTCGTAAAGGCGCCAATCGTTTCAGCGACCCGGCTCGGGCAATATTACATCCAGGTGGGGTCTTTCAGCACCGAGGCGAGGGCCGGGGTTGCGGCTCGGCAGGTGGGCGGCAGTGTGCAAGTGGTGGGCAGATACTGGCGTGTCAGGAGCGGCCCCTACGCCAGCGAAACAGCGGCCAAGGCAGCGCTTGGCCCCGTTGCCGCAAAGGGCTATCGCGACGCGAGGATTACCCGTTGAGTCGAAAGCCCTCCATGAAACTCCATTTTGCGTTGCCTGCTGCCATTTTGGCGCTTTCACTTCCCGTCAGTGCTGCTGCACCGCCCTTCGAGACGAGCGCCCCGGTCGCCTATATGATCGACCTGTCATCGGGTGCCGTGCTCTATGCAAAAGATGCCGACCGGCGCATCCCGCCTGCATCGATGGCGAAGATGATGACAGCGCATCTTGCCTTCCGCCTGATCAGGCAGGGCAAGTTCCGGCTTGACCAGAAATTCACTGTCCGCCCTGAAACCTGGGCGAAATGGCACGGTCCCGAAGCCGGTTCGACTATGTTCCTGTCTGTCGGAGAGGAAGTGAGCATCGAGAACCTGCTGCATGGCATCGTCACGCTTTCAGGCAACGATGCCTGCGTGGTGCTGGCCGAGGGCATGTTCGGCACCGAGCAGGCCTTTGTGGCGCAAATGAATGCGGAGGCCAAGCGGCTCGGCCTCACCACCACGCAATATGGCACATCGAATGGCTGGCCCGATGGCGGTGTTACCTACACGACGGCGCGGGATCTTGCGACGCTTGGCCGTGCAACCATCGACGAAACGCCCGATCTTTACCGGAAATTCTATAGCCAGGCCGATTTCACCTGGGGCAAGACGCTGGGTGGGGGCGAGCCGATCAAACAGGCCAATCGCAACCCGATCCTCGGCAAGATTTCGGGCGCGGACGGCATCAAGACCGGCCATACCGATGAAGCGGGCTATGGGTTTACGGGCTCGGCTGAACAGAATGGGCGGCGGCTTGTGATGGTCGTGGCGGGCATAGACAGTTTCAACAATCGCATCGGTGAATCGGTCAAATTCATGGATTGGGGCTTCAGGGCGTGGGAATCCAGGCCGCTGGTTGCTGCCGGCAAGGTGGTGGAGCATGCCGAGGTCCAGATGGGCAGCGCTTCGAAGGTCGGCCTCGTCGCCCCGCGCAATATCGCCGTGACCTTGCCAGCCGGCGCTTCAGCCAGGATGAGTGTGAAGATTGTCTATGACGGCCCTGTCAAGGCGCCCATTGCCAAGGGCCAACATATCGCAGACCTTGTCGTTACGACGCCCGACATGGTGCCGCAAGTAATGCCCCTTGTTGCCGAAGAAGCAGTTTCAGAGGCTGGTTTTTTCGGTCGCGTCTGGGCCGGTTTGATGTCGTTCTTCGGCGGGTGAGCGCGAAATTCATCACCCTTGAAGGCGGAGAGGGGGTCGGCAAGTCCACCCAGCTTCAGGCGCTGGCCGATGCCATCCGCGCGCGGGGCCAAAATGTGATCACGACGCGTGAACCTGGCGGGAGCCCGGGCGCGGAAGCCATTCGTGCGCTCTTGATGGACGGCGAAGCAGATCGCTGGAGCCCGCGCACTGAAGCCCTGCTTTTTGCGGCGGCCCGCGCCGACCATGTGGAAAAGACGATCCGTCCCGCTCTTGCCCGCGGAGACTGGGTGTTGTGCGACCGTTTCGTCGATTCAACTCGTGCCTATCAGGGAGGCGCAGGCGGGATCAGCGATGCCGATATCATGGCCTTGCACAATGTCGGCAGTGCGGGGCTGTTGCCCGATCGCACGCTTGTCCTCACGCTTGACCTCGACGAAGCCGAATCCCGCGCCGACCGGCGGGACGGCGGCAAGGCGGACCGGTTTGCCCTGAAAAACATGCAATATCATCGCAATGTTGCCGCCGCTTTCCAGGCAATGGCATCCACTGCGCCGGAGCGGTTCCGGCTTGTATCTGCTTCGGGCGATCCGGCCGATGTATCAGCCCGGTTGCTGGCTGCGGTTAGCGACCTGTTATGACCATTATCGGGCATGATGCGGCAATCGCCGATTTCCTGTCGGCCATGCACAGTCCGCGCATGCACCACGCCTGGCTGTTTGTCGGCCCCGAAGGTGTGGGCAAAGCCAGCGCAGCAACGGCTCTCGCCAAACGGCTTTTGTGCGAGGCGGCCGGGCCTGCGCTGCCCGGCGATGGCCTCGACGTCCCGCAAAGCCATCCGATCGGCAAGCTGGTTGACGCCCATACCCATCCCGATTTCATCCTGCTCGACCGCCTGCCAAGGGACATGAAAGCCCTTCGTGAGGTCGAACGGCGGGATTGGCCCGCCGATGTCGAGCGCTCGCGGAACATTACTGTGGATCAGGTTCGCGCGCTGGGCGCGACTTTTGCGCTGACGCCATCCTACTCCCGGTCGCGTGTGGTTTTGGTCGATTCGATTGACGATATGGAGCGCAGCGCCGCCAACGCGCTGCTCAAGAACCTGGAAGAGCCGCCGCAGGGCACAATCTTCCTTCTGGTCAGCCACGCGCCGGGGCGCTTGCTGCCAACCATCCGCTCGCGGTGCCGGACGCTGCGGTTTGGCGGGCTCGATGACGATGCCATGCGCACGGTCCTGCGCCGCAGCCTGCCCGATATTGGAGATGCCGAGCTGGCGGCGCTGATCGCGGCGGGGGAGGGCGCGCCGGGCCGCGCCCTCGGCCTTGCGGGCCTCGATCTTGCCAGCATGGACGCTTGCTTGCAGGTGCTTGCGCACCATGGCGACGCGGACAATGCCGTGCGCGCCGAACTGGCCCAGTCGCTGTCAGCCAAGACCGTCCAGCGCCGTTACGAGGCGTTTCTTGGCCGTGCGCCTGCTTTCATCGCGCAGGAAGCCCGTAACCGGCAGGGCGCGGCGCTCGCAGCAGCAGTAGAGGCATGGTCGGCAGCGCGGGCACTCGCGGAAGGCGCCATTCGCCAGTCGCTCGATCCGCAAATGACGGTTTTCACGCTCGCCGGATATGTTGCCGGCCTTGCTCCGGGGGCCAAGCACGTTAAAGCCTGACGGCATGTCAGCGCCCTTCTACATCACAACAGCGATCAGCTACCCCAACGGCCGCCCGCATATCGGCCATGCCTATGAGGCAATTGCTGCCGATGCGATTGCGCGTTTCCACCGGCTTTCGGGGCGCGAGGTCCGGCTTGTCACCGGCACCGACGAACATGGGCTCAAAATGGTTCAGACTGCGGCGCGCGCTGGCGTTTCGACGCGCGCTCTGGCCGATGAAATGTCAGGCTATTTCAAGGAAATGTGCGCGAAACTGAACATCAGTCATAATCAGTTTGTGCGGACGACCGAACCACGTCACCACGAGGCGAGCATTGCGTTGTGGAAGGCGATGGAAGCGTCGGGCGATCTCTATCTCGATCGCTATGAAGGCTGGTATTCGGTTCGCGACGAAGCTTTTTACGACGAAAAGGAACTGGTTGACGGGGAAGGGGGCGAACGCCTTTCGCCGCAAGGTACGCCGGTTGAATGGACAGCCGAGGAAACCTGGTTCTTTCGCCTTTCGAAATATCAGGAGCCGCTGCTCCAACACTTTGCGGAGAATCCGGACTTTATCCGCCCCGAAAGCCGCCGCAACGAAGTGCTGCGCTTTGTCGAAGGCGGGCTGAAGGATTTGAGCGTTTCGCGGACCAGCTTCGATTGGGGCGTGCCGGTGCCGGGATCCCCCGGCCATGTCATGTATGTGTGGGTCGATGCGCTGACCACCTATATGACCGCGTTGGGTTATCCCGACACCAGCGGCGATTTCGCACGCTTCTGGCCCGCTGATATTCACCTGATCGGCAAGGATATTGTCCGCTTCCACACGGTTTACTGGCCGGCCTTCCTGATGTCCGCAGGCCTGCCGCTGCCCAAGCAGGTGTTCGGGCACGGTTTCCTGCTGGCGCGCGGTGGCGAGAAGATGTCCAAATCGGCCGGGAATGTGGTCGATCCGATGGAACTGGTCGAGAAATTCGGCGTGGACCAATTGCGCTATTTCCTGCTGCGCGAAGTGAGCTTCGGGCAGGATGGGAGCTATAGCGAGGAAGCAATCGTCACGCGGTGCAATGCGGAGTTGGCCAATAGCTTTGGGAATTTGGCGCAGCGGATACTGAGTTTCATTGCAAAAAATTGTGATGGAGAGTTACCATGGGGAGGAGACGAGCGGGACGTCGATGTCGAATTGCAAGCTGCGGTAGCTGTTGCATGCCGTATCGAGCTACCCAGAGCGTTTAGCGAGCTTTCGTTCTCGGTTGGTATTGAGGCATGGATGCGCGCAGTTTACGCGTGCAATCAATATATAGATTCACAAGCACCTTGGGCGCTGCGTAAAACGAATCCGGAGAGAATGATTGCCGTTCTTGCAACGATTTTTGTCTGTTTGAGGGATTTGGCGATTGCTATCCAGCCGGTAATTCCGGCTTCAGCAGGCGCACTTTTGGATCAGCTGGGTGTACCAAATGAGGAGCGTGACTTTGCTGCGCTGAGTGACCCAACGTGGTATCAACGGCTTAAGCTATCAGGGCCCCATCCAATTTTCCCTCGTCTTGAGGCGGTCAATGCCGACGCCTAAGCCACACCGTCACCCCGGCGAAGGCCGGGGCCCAGTCCCAACCGGTGAATCTTCTTTCAAGTGCTGGGCCCCGGCCTTCGCCGGGGTGACGGGAAGTGTGGGCGTTTCTCACTGATGTTCGTCGATTCGCACTGTCACCTCAACTATAAGGGGCTGGTAGAGGATCAGGCTGCGGTTATCGCCCGTGCGCGGGACGCGGGCGTCTCGGCGATGCTCAATATCTCGACGCGCGAGCGGGAATGGGACGATGTCATCGCCGTGGCCGAGCGCGACACCGCGATCTGGGCCTCGGTCGGCATCCACCCGCACGAGGCCGATGGACATCCCGATGTCGATGCGGCAAAACTCGTTGCCAAGGCCGCGCATCCGCGCGTGATCGCGATCGGGGAAACCGGCCTCGACTATTATTACGATCATTCCGATCGCGCGCGTCAGCGTTCCAGCTTTCGCACGCATATTGCCGCGGCGCGCGAAACCGGGCTCCCGGTGATTGTCCACACGCGCGATGCGGAAGCCGACACGGCCGCAATGCTCGCCGAGGAAATGGGGAAGGGCGCGTATTCCGGTGTCATCCACTGCTTTACGGCCAGCCAGGACTTTGCCGAAACCGCGCTTGGGCTGGGGCTTTATATCTCGATTTCAGGGATCGCGACCTTCAAGAACGCCAAGGCGTTGCAGGACAGCGCGGCACGGGTACCCGGAGACCGGCTGCTGATCGAAACCGATTCACCCTTCCTCGCGCCGGTGCCGCATCGCGGTCGGCGTTGCGAACCCGCTTATGTGGCAGATACAGCCCGATTTCTGGCGGAGTTGCGTGGCGTATCGGTCGAGACTCTGGCAGCGCAGACCAGCGCCAATTTCTTCCGCCTGTTTGGGAAGGCGAAGCCCGCATGACCGGGGATCAAACCGCCAATCTCCTTTATTCGCTCCTGTTTCTGCTGCTCGTGCTGTCCAGTCTGGTTGCGCGAAGGCTACCCATTGGGCAGGCCTTGAAATATGCGCTGGCATGGCTTGCGATATTCGCCGGCGCTGTCGTTCTTTATTCGTTCCGGGGTGTGGCAGGGCAGGCGTGGGACGTCGTGAAGCGTGAACTCAATCCCGGAACGCCAGTCGAATCTGGTCGCGGAATACGCATCCTCATGGGCGAAGATGGGCATTTCCGGGTTGATGCGAAGGTCAACGGCCACAATGTCAGTTTTATGATCGATAGCGGTGCCACCACAACCATGATGTCGCAGGCCGATGCTTCAGCGTCCAACGTGCCGGTCGATGAAAGCGGCTTTCCGGTCGCGATCGAAACGGCAAATGGCGTGACGACGATGCGGCGCGCGCGCGCGGCCACACTGAAGGTTGGCAGCATCGTGCGGGAAGATTTCGCGATGTTGGTATCATCAGACGCAAACGACGATGTAAACCTGCTCGGAATGAACTTCCTTTCGTCGCTGGGCAACTGGCAGGTCGAGGGCCGGGAAATGGTGCTTGAGCCCTGAAGGCCCATTCCGGGCATATCAATATTTTACATAATGTATATTATCGGACTTAGATATGAATAGGCCTGAAGACCCCCCTCACGCAGAAATCCGACCTTTGGCGGAGATCATGGCGCGATTGCGCGATCCCGAACACGGATGCCCCTGGGACGTCACGCAGGATTTCAATTCGGTTGCACCGTACACAATCGAGGAAGCCTACGAGGTCGCGGACGCCTGCGCACGCGACGACATGGCAGCGCTCAAGGATGAACTGGGCGACCTCCTGCTCCAGGTCGTGTTCCACGCGCGGATAGCTGAGGAACGAGGCGCCTTCGATCTCGCCGGTGTCATTTCATCGATCTGCGACAAGATGGTCCGGCGGCATCCGCACGTATTCGGACCCGAAAGTGCGGTTGCCGACTGGGAGGGCATCAAGGCGGCGGAACGCGCGGAAATGGATGGCGACACGAGCGCCGTTGCGGGGATCGCTTTGGCCTTGCCGGCATTGTTGCGCGCGGAAAAACTCCAGAAGCGCGCCGCGCGCACGGGCTTTGACTGGCCCGATGCGGCCGGCGCACGCGCCAAGATCGACGAAGAACTCGCCGAGCTTGAAGATGCCCGGAACGACGACGCGCGCGAAGACGAATTCGGAGACCTTCTCTTCAGCATGGTCAACTGGGGCCGAAAGCTTGGCCTTGACCCAGAAGCGGCCTTGCGCCGGGCAAATGCCAAGTTCGAACGCCGGTTTCGCGCGGCAGAAATGAATGGCGGCGCGGAATTCGGAGCTTTGTCCCTCGAAGATAAGGAAGCCCTTTGGCAGGATGCCAAGCAGGCTCAGAAAAAGGAACGTGCCTGAAAGCGCGCGAAATCGACGTCGGACAGGCGAACCTTCAATGTGATTTGTTCGCCGTTGATTTTCTCCTCCTCGACCGCACCATTGGCGTGGAGCCAAGCGAGAGCCGCCCCGTCAGCCATGCCCAGTGCGATCTGGCGAATCCGGTGCGAACTGGTCAAA
>CXWL01006845.1_pt1 | contig 64110 bp, 61 predicted proteins | sample 590931 | NCBI WGS metagenome assembly CXWL01 (sample SAMEA3498368, study PRJEB10139) | groundwater metagenome | biome: water well; material: biofilm material | place: Germany | collected 2015-04-27 | reverse complement strand
CCGTGATGGTGATGGGGCCACCGGCTGCACCCTCCGTGCCCGCCTCGGTGGTGACCTTGGTGTCGGCAAGCGTGATCGTATCCGCTGGACTGGCGATCCCCTCGATCATAATGGCCCCCGCCCGCCCCGGAGCGTTAATGTTAATGTTGTTCGCCTCGAATCCGCTACGGCTCGTGATCGTGGCCGAATCCGTCTTCAGGGTGCCGACATGCAGCGTGATCGTCCCGGCTGGGGCCTTCCCTAACGTATCCGCCCGAAAGGCACCCTCCCGCAAGTCCAGCACGTTCGCCTCGATCGTGATATTGCCGGGCTGGGTGCCACCACTGCCCGCTGTGCGGAGCTCCATGTTGGCGAATGTGACCGCCGTGGCTGCCGATCCAGCTGTTATTCCTCGGATCGTAATCGTTCCCGCATCGCCCAAATTTATAAAACTCTTGGGTAACTGCGTACCGTTAAATACATCGAATTCCCCGACACTGCTGCTGGTGATGAAAACGTTATTATGAGCCCGTAAGGTATCCACGTTCAGGAAAATGTTGCCTGCCGGGGTTACGCTCTCGAAGCTCTCCACTCCTCCCGAGCCACTTCCAGTGTTCGAGAAAATAGACGTCTGGTCTTGCAGAACCACGGTATCCGCGGTGATGCTGATTGTACCCGGCTTGTCCGCTCGGCTACCTGTCACCTCCGTGCTAAGAGTCGTGCGGGATAGGGTCACCAGCGTGGCAGCATCCGTCGGCTCCGCCCCTGGCCCCGAGACAGTCACGGTACCGGCTGGCCCCGCACTGCTACTGAGGTGGTTGCTCGCGCTGCGGATCATTACCCCAAAAGCAGACGGGATCGGTGTTCCATCCGGGTTCATATTCGCGCGAAGCGTCCCGACATTAAACGCGATGTTGCCCGCCCGCGCCGCGCCGCTGGTATCCGCCTTAATCTGAGCGCCATTTGTGAGGTTGACCGTCTGAGCGGTGATGTCAATTGTCGCAGGTGTGGTCAACGAGGTTCCACCATCAATCGTGGTGTTGATCGTACTGTTGTCGAGGCTCACGCTCGTTGCAGAACCGGCGGTGCCATTGACACCTTGTATCGTAATCGTGCCTGCCCTGCCAGCAGTTGAGCCTCCAAAGGTACTGTTGCTAGAAACTTGGGCACTTTCAGTGGCAATGAGCTGCCCTACGTTTAGGGTAATGGCACCCGCATTACCAGTTGCCGTCGTTCCCGTGGCGATTTGTCCTTGGCTCATGGTCAAAGCCGGTGCCATGATTGCAATCGTTCCGGCCTCTCCAGCACCACTCGTTGTTGCGAGAATCCCAGCGCCACTATTTATGGTTAAGTTTTGAGCTAGGACAGATATACTTCCTCCCCTTCCGGGACCCTGACTCTCGGTGGTAACTATACCGCCATTTAGTAATCGGACTTCGCTGGCTGTTGTGCTAGCGCCATCATATCCATAAACACTTATGGATCCAGCACTTCCTCGACCCGGCATTTGGAAATTATCCGGTGCGGTGACGCTCGAAATATTTGCCCTTGACCCGTTTACAGTTAATTTGTCGGCAGATATGATAATATCTCCCGCATTGCCAGGACCAAGAGTATCGGCTCGGATTCTGACAGCACTTGGAAAGAGACCACCAGTCAGCGTGACGTTCTTCGCTTTGACGGTCAGATTGCCAGCGTCACCGGTGCCCTGAGTATGACTAGACACAACTGCCTGTCTAGTCATTGTTAATTCGTTCGCCTCAATTACAATTTGGCCAGGTTTCCCTGAAGTAAAGGGCGAGGAACTAGATAGGATCGAGGCATCTTCGAGAGCGATGAGATCGCTTGCCTTCAAGGATATACTTCCAGCATTTCCACTGTCTCCGACTCCTGAATTCAAGCTAGAATTTTCCATAACAGCAACGTTCTTGGCTTGTACCAATATTCCTCCACTGGCGGCACTCCCACCAGCAAAGGTCCCGATTTGGCTGTGACCTACTAGCGTGATATCTTCAGAGGCTTGAATGTCTACACCGACCGGTGCGCCAGGCAAGTTTACGTTACTCGAGGCTAAAATTGATTCGTTCTCAAACGTGATCTTCCCACCTCGAATAACAATCGAGCCTGAACCGGGACCGATTCCAGAAGACGCACTCACGTGAGCTTGCCCGTATAATCTTATGGAACCCAAGGAGAGAAAATTGCTGCTTAGTAGTGGTAATGTCTGATCTGCTATCCCTACCGGAACTTCCCCTCCAGCTGTAGCAGTCGGGTGCGCTGGGGAACCAAGACTCACTAGATCTATAACACCCCCTTCGGCCTGAAGGTTATTTTGGGCCGAAGAACTATTAGGCCCCAGATTTGCCCCCTGCATTGTCAGTTCACCGCCAATGAATGAGAGAGTCTTTCCATTTTCTACTCCTAAGATACTCTGCTGGATGGAAATTGGAGCTGGCGTACCACCGAGAAACCCAAAGGCCGTCACCGGCCAGATTGACAGCAACGTGGGTTGAGCCGGATTGGCGTAGAAAATGGAGTTGTCTGTCATGCGGAGGTAATCGGCGGTGCTGACGTACATGGATCCGCCGATCTGGAGACTCGCGGTGGCGCCGAAGAGGAAACCGGCTGGATTTAGAAGGAATAAATTGGCATTTGGGAAAAACGTCTGGCTGTTAATCGCTCCGAAGATGTTCGAGGGACTGCCCCCAGTCACGCGGCTAAGAATATTGCTAATGTTCGTATTAGCCAAGCCGCTGTTGGTTTCGAACCGTGCAATCTCGCCAGCGCCAATGCTAAAGTTTCCAAAACTGTGGAACAGATTCGATTCGGCAGATTCGGCAGTGGTTCCTCCCACGATGGAGGTTGTTCCAGCGACTGGAGGCCGGACTTCGGTGCCGAGTCCAGACGGCGTGATGTTGGTTGTTTGGGCCTGGCTCATGTCGGGCCCAGGCAGCGACGCGAAGCTCAGTATCGCCACGAACAAGATCACTCTCTTTGGCCCCAATAACGCAGCTATGCGTGTCATATATCCTCCTAGAAGGCCTGAATCACTAATTGGAGATGGATCCCATGGTCCTGTAAGTTACCATTGCCAAAATCAAGGCGTTTCAGTTGCTTGCCATAATAAATTTCAAACCGGCTGTCTTTCCAGGGGATATTCCAGATGAGACCCCCTCCGATGCTGGCTAATGTTCTGGGATCTGGTGTGGCGACCTGGGAATTCCACGCTTGCCCATAGTCGACAAAGGAAGCAAGGAGCAGCACATCCTTGCCCGCGGCATTCGTATAGAACGGGACTCGGGCTTCGAGCGAGGCCAGCACGGCGTTATCACGCACCAGCGAAAATTCTCGATAGCCGCGTACGCTGTAGCGCCCGCCGACGGCCATCTGTTCGAGTGGAAAGAGGTGGTCTGGCGTCAATTGCCCGGTGACGCGTGAGACGAGTTGGGTTCGTAGAAATTCCAGCTGCCGCACATATTGGGCTTCGCCAAGCCAGGCGAAGAAACGACCATCAGCCGAACCGGGGAGGCTGCTACTGCTGCTGGAGTTCAGGACATCCCCGATCCCGATCGAGAACCGCGAGAGGATTGCCAGAACCTGTTGTTCCGTCCGATACAGATATTCCTGCCCAAGCCGCGCCGCCGAGACGCGGAACACACCGTTGGTGGCGCCCGCCACGAATTCGAAGGGTTCGCCCAAGAGGAACGATTTGTTGGTCTCGTGTTCACCGGTGAGCGAGGTGGCGAATTCGTGCCGCAGGGAGCGATAGAGTGGTTGGCGGAGCCCCACACTATACACTTCGGTTTTATTCTCGATATTCAAGGCTTTGAATGGTTCTGACTGCACGACAAACGCGGATCGTCGGTATTGCAGGGACAGGGTCGTGTCGCTGGGGTGAATCGGAATGGCATAGCGCACGTTTAGGAGGGGGTCCACCCCACTAGAGCGACCGTACTGCACGCTCAGTGAGTCCCCAAAGCCGGTCAGATTCTGGTCTTCTACGGTGACGAGTCCTTGTTCGGCGCCGACGGTCGGGGAGAGGTAGTTGTTGAACGTGAATCGCACTTTGAACGGGTTCGACTCGGTGACCCGGAGATTGAGAATATTTTCTCCCGGGGCCAGGCCCGGTTGGAGCGTCGCATTGAGGCGCTCAAACCTCGGGTCGAGCTGGAGCAACTGCAAGTGTTCTTGCAATGTCTGGACATTGACGGGCGGCCCGGCGCCGCGCTCGATGCGCGAGCGGATATAGGAGGCACGAAACCAGTAGTTCCCCTCCACGTCAATCTTGGCCAAGCGACCTTCGACAATCTGGATTATAAGGACGTTGCCGGCGAGGTCCTGGTCTGGCACGACCGCGCCCGAGGTCACATAGCCGCGGTTGATATAGTAGAAGGTAAGTGCCACCCGCAGAGCCTCGATATCCTCGGTCGTCAACTCTCGATTTGTATAGGGGGCTGTGACTTCTCCCAACTGCTCGACGGTGAAGACGGTGTTGCCGCGAAGTTCAATCGTCTTCACCTGGATTGTTAGGGCGGAGAAATCTCTCAACTGCGGTGCAGCAGGTGGAGCGGGCACGGGGGCGAGTGGCGGCGGTGCTTTTGGTGACGGAAGAGAAGGCGACGGTGGGCGTTGAGGCGGAAGAGGCAGGCCGGGAGGTACTTGAGCAAATAGGGGGGCGAAGCAGTGTGTACTGAGAACGAGTGCCGCTCCTACGACAAGAGCGATACTTTTCTTGTACATCGAATCTTCCTTGCCTAGTCATTGCATGACAGTGCAGGCAGGCAGGCAGGCTGTAGCGGGTATTTCAACCTTCCGCCCTCAAAACTCGGGCGAACCATAAAAGTTCATCGTAACGATGTCAACCCCCTAAAAGAGGGACTCAACCTTGAATCGGTCGTGGCTTGCCACGGCGATGCATGAGTGTCGCCGCCAAAGGCAATATCTGCCGATTCCGTGGTCGGCACTTAAATAGGTAGAGCGTGGAATAGAGCTATACGGACCTATAAGGCACTTCGAACCGACGAAACTGTCTGGCCATCTACTCTGGATCAGTCATTTGAGGCAGGCCTGCGACGTAGAGAAGCATGCGCAGAACTCCCGCATGTCTTGGATACTCTGGCGTGGCCATGCCGGTATTGTCTAAACAAGATCATCCGGAGCAAAACCGTGGAAGCATTGATTCCATTCGTTAATGCTTCTGGTGTCTGTTTTCAGGTCGGAATGTGGCCCTTTTTCTCGATTCAATTCTTACTCCAGACATACGGCATCGTGTAGTTCGATGCATCAGGTTGGTCATCTCGTCTCGTCACCGCGCCATCGAGTTTTGCCCGCCAGGCCGGCATTGCCACAATACTATGTGGCCTGCTAGAATCCGTTCTCACTGCAAGGATTCCACCGTCGTTCATGGGAGTTCTCTTACGAGGGGATGGACGAAGTCGCTGTGAGTGACCTGCCTTCCCATACCACGAACGATCAACTCGGCGCTCTCCTGTCGGCGAGTCGTCTTCTGACATCCTCCATCGAAATAGATGCACTCCTCCGGGTGATTGTGACCACGGTGACGGAATTGCTCTCGGCGAATGCGAGCAGTCTCCTTCTGGTCGACCCTGTGACACACGAATTGACCGTGAATGTAGCGACAGGACCGGTCAGTACCGGACTCAAAGACGTGCGTCTTAAAATGGGACAGGGGATTGCGGGGTGGGTGGCTGAACGGAAGAAAGGCGTAATCGTGAACGATGTTGGACACGATCTACGATTTGATCCGCACGTCGATGGTTCGACCGGGTTTGCGACGAAGTCCATCATCGCGGTGCCACTTATTGAAGAGGGACAGATCTTAGGCGTGTTGGAGGTGTTGAATACCTCGAAGCCGAAGCGATTCGATCAGGCTGATCTCGATCTTCTGACTGCCTATGCCGCTCATGCGGCGGTGGCCTTAAGAAATGCTCAGTTGCTTTCTGGTATTCGAGAGGAAAAACGATTGTTGCAAGTCTCCCTGAATGAGCGGTATCGAACTCTTATTGTCGAGAGCCCGGCCATGCGGAAAGTGGTAGAGATCGCAGAGAAGGCTGCCAAGAGTCAGGCGACCATCCTGTTGCTTGGCGAAAGTGGCGTAGGGAAGGAAATTCTGGCTCGCTCCATCCATGCGTGGAGCCCCCGTGTGGCGAGATCCTTTGTCGCGGTCAATTGCGTTGCCCTGTCCGATCATCTCCTGGAGAGCGAACTATTCGGTCATGAAAAAGGGGCGTTCACAGGCGCTACGCAACAGAAGAAAGGCCTGTTGGAGGTAGCCCAGGGGGGGACCATTTTCCTGGACGAAATTGGCGATATGAAGCCGGAGCTTCAGGCCAAACTATTGCGCGTGCTGCAGGATCATGAGTTTGAACGTGTGGGAGGCACGCAATCGATTCGCGTGGACATTCGGGTGATCGCCGCCACCAATCAAGATCTCAAGGCGGCAGTGCGGGACAAAAGATTTCGTAAGGACTTGTTCTTTCGACTCAATGTCGTGGGCATTACGATTCCACCGCTCCGAGAGCGCCGGGATGATGTGCCTGCCCTCGCGCAGTTCTTCGTGGTGCGCTATTCAAAGGACATGAAACGACCGCCAATGGCGATCGATCCAGCCGCGATAAAACTTTTGCGAGAGTATGATTGGCCTGGGAACGTCCGAGAGCTTGGGAATGTGATCGAGCGCGCCGTGGTCCTGGCGTCTGAGGAGGTTCTACGGTCGGCTGACTTTGTTTTGGAAGTGCCGGACAGCGCCGAGAGTCCAGCCGGACAATTGATGTTCTTGCCGTTCCATCATTCTGTCGAAGAGTTTAAGCGGTTACGACTGCAAGAGGCGATCGCGAAGGCCGGCGGGAGTAAGACAAAGGCGGCCAAAGTGCTCGAGCTTCAGCCGACCTACCTTTCTCGCCTCTGTAAGCAGATGGGTGTTGCGTAGAGGATCGTCTCGAGGCTCTCCAGTATATGGATCCGTTCGACACCTAACCCAATGCGTGCACGCGAGTCACAATTGTAACATCATGGCTCAGAATCGAATCGATGCCTAAAGATCGCTCGACACAGTCACCTTCTCCACCACCGGTCTACGTCCGTATCCAGCAGGGTACGATGTGGTCGGACGAACGGCGCTTCATCAATACGTTTCGCATTGGCCGTGATCCGGAATGCGAGCTGTCCGTCACGGAGCGGGCGGTCAGCAAGGTCCATGCGGAAGTGCGATTCGAGGAGGGGCAATGGTGGATCGTCAACGCCCAAAGCCGGAATGGAACCTATCTCGACGGCGAGCGGATTGAGCGCGCAGCCATGCCTTCCTCCTGCAAGGTGGAACTGGGACAGGGCGGCCCCATGTTGTGGATCTCGGTGGGCCGCCAGGTCCAAATTCCTGAGCGCCCCTCGGATAAAACATTTGTGCAGGAGGCTCCCGAATCGGTCACCCAGCTGGTGAAGCGACTGGAAGAAACCCAAGACACTGGTGAAGGGGGCGCTCAGACGCGTCTCTATGGCCAAGCGCTGCAACGCATTACCAAGCGCCGTTCACGCTGGTACCTAGTTGTGATTGGGATTGTCGGTATGTTGTTAGTGGGCGCAATTGCCGTGGCGTACTATCAATACCAAAAGATCGAGGCGTTGCGAGCAACGGCGGGGGAAATCTTTTATGCGATGAAGCGGGTGGAGCTTCAGGTGGCACAGCTGGAAGAACTGGTGACGTCCTCTGCACAGGCCAAGGAAATGCAGGATATCTTGTCCAAGCGGCAGGAAATTAAAAGCCTGGAGAGTAAGTATGACCGGTTTGTGAAGGAGCTAGGTCTCTATGATTCAAACATGAGTGAGCAGGATCGCGCAGTGTTTCGCGTGGCACGCCTGTTTGGAGAGTGCGAGGCGACTATGCCGAAAGACTTTATCGCGGAGGTGAATAAATATATCAAGCGCTGGAAAAGTACAGATCGGCTGTCCAATAGTATCCGCCGCGCGCATCAGTATGGATATACGGCTACGATTGCCAGCACGATGTTTAACCGAAACCTTCCACCGCATTTCTTCTATCTCGCTCTTCAGGAAAGCGGATTTGACCCCAAGGCGATCGGACCGAACACGCGCATGGGGTATGCGAAAGGCATGTGGCAATTCATTGCCCCGACGGCTAGCGATTTCGGCCTCAAGACAGGCCCTCTCCAGCATCTGGCGCAATACGATCCTGACGATGAACGGTTCCATTTTCCCAAGGCGACCGACGCGGCAGCGCGGTATATCAAGCGGATCTATCTCACAGATGCGCAGGCGTCAGGACTCTTAGTCATCGCCTCGTATAATTGGGGAGAGGGGAACGTGACCCGAATGATCAAACAGCTGCCCCAGAATCCGCAAGACCGGAATCTTTGGCAGCTCCTGAAACGGTTTAAGATCCCACAGGAGACCTATGATTATGTGTTTATGATTGTGGCTGCTGCGGTCATCGGAGAAAATCCGCAACTCTTTGGGTTTGACTTTTCAGCTCCATTCCCACACTCCAAGCCCCAGTAATAGTCACTCTGCCTGTCCAAATCACCAGATAATCTTTTCAGCCTCGGCTCCCTGACGAAGGATTCTAAGATTGAACTTTCTCGCGAGAGGGGACAAGCTAACACTGTCGCCTCCGGCTGTCGTCACGGAATCCAGGAAGAGTGTTGCCGAAATGCCTTGCTCCGTTGGGGTCACGTCTTTGATCGAGGCCCGAATCGTTTCATAATTGGCAAACATCACTTGAACATTTCGGAGGCGGTCCTCACTCATGCGTGAGATCGACTGAATCGTCGCAAGGTCGTGGTTCTCGTAGGCTTCGCGAAACCGTTCAAGGAGAGACCGGAAGCGCTGATCGGGAGATGCGCTGGCGACTTGGATATCCCTCTGTCGCTTTTGCTCTTCTTCGCGCGCCCGCTGAGCTGCGAGTTCCCGTTCTCGGGAAGAAGTCGCACGTTGAGCTTCAAGCTGTTTTCGTTCAGCCGTTTCCTTGGCTTGTTGCGCCTCTGCCTGGCGCTGTTTTCCTTCCATGCGACGTTGATCCTGCGCAAGTTGTTCCCGTTCCTTCGCGAGCGCGGCTTCGCGCTGTGCCCGTTCATCGTCGGCCACCTGTTTATCTGCAATATGTTCTGAAACCGGCGGTTCTATTCGAGCAGTAGCTTGCGGAGACTTCTGGGTGTCGGGTGCCGGACTGGAACTGTTGGCCAGATAATAGACCAATCCGGTCAGCACCAACACCAGTACCAGGCCGCCGCCAAGTATGGGGAAAAGCAGAGACGACTGAGGTGGAGGCGGAGGGGCTGGAATGGGAGGGGCCGATACCGACGGTTTTTTGATGCTGTCGACAGACGTGCGCGATTGTGCGGGCAGCACGGTCGTTTCTTCCAGATTTACTGGTGCAGGGACTCGAGGTGTAGGGGGTGGTGAGGGGGGTGAGCCTGTGGTTCTGGCGGCCATCGGCGGTGCGATTTTAATTTCTGCGCGGCCTCCGGGGGCAATCGCTGTTGGTGGCTCTAACTCAAACTTATCAGGAGCGCTTGCCACAGGAGGTTGTGAAACGAGGACGGTGGCATCTGAATCGCTGGAGGTTGGAGTAATGGGAGATGCAGGAAGCGTGTAGAGGATTTCATTCAATTGGCTGGCGAGGGCGTCGGCATCCGGAATACGTTCCTCTGGTTGCCGACGCAGGAGATCGCGAACGACCCCCTGCAATAAAGATGGAATGTCCGATGGAAACGGGAGAGCTAGCTCCTGTTGGTCAAAGGCGAGTTTCCCGAGGATTGAGGTTTTTGATACCTCCGCATAGGGTGTTTTTCCGGTCAGCATCTCGTACAGCATGATGCCCACGGAATAGAGATCGGACCGGCCATCGAGTGCCGTTCCGCGTGCCTGTTCCGGTGACATATATTCCGGCGTCCCGATCACCTGTCCTGTAGACGTGATAGAGGCTTCGTCCAAGGCAGCGGCAATCCCAAAATCTGTGAGTTTGGTCTTCCCCCGCTTATCGACCAATACATTGGCCGGCTTAATATCTCGGTGAATGATGCCATGCGAATGGGCGAAGGCCAGCGCACTGGCAAGTTGATAGGTAATGTTGACGACATCTCGGAGTGGGAGCCGCGGTTGATTACGAGTCATCAGGCGAAGGTTGCTTCCGGGGAAATATTCCATCACCAGGAGCTGGGTACCCTGATTCTCTTCAACCGCATAGATTGTGACGATGTTATCGTGTTGGAGCCGGGCCATGGCGCGGGCTTCGCGCAGGAAACGCTCGACGAAAGAGGAATCTCCACTCAGGTGGGCATGCACCAGTTTGATCGCCACGACGCGATTGAGGGTGCGGTCCAGCGCCTTATAGATGACGCCCATGCCGCCCTTGGCGATTTCATTCTGGACGACATATTTGCCTGCCAGAATCTGTTCAGGCATCGAGACCGTTCCTGTTCGTGAGGCGATGGGAGTAAACGCCCGTAGAGTATACCGAAATGAGAGAGTCAGACAAGCCAGTTAGCTAGGTTGATGGAGATATGAAGCCAGAGCTGGGCTTTCCTTGGTGGGATAATGAGAACTCTGTGAAGTCAACGATGGTGTTGGCTGAGAATTCTACGGTGCTGACACATTTTTCACTAAAGATCTCAGTCGGTGGCATCCTTCCTAGCTCTTCAGCGTGGCAGAGGATTGGACGAACACATGATGGTTGCGATCCGCCTGCTCCTAGACGAGGGTCAAGGCGGCTCGTTTGGCGAGTGCTGGGGTTTGATCGTCACCATAGGTGTAGCAGCCTGTTCCGGACTCGATTTCAAGCGGTTGCGCAGCCGATACCATGTGGCCCTGCATGGCCCAGCCTAGTATGGTGGCTATAACGAGAAGCGAGATCGGCTCCGTCGAGCTACTGGTGTCGTAAGGAGTGGCTGTCTCATTCCGGTTCACTCACTAGGTGAGGGTGCCGTTGATGCCTTTGAATCTATGGAGCGCTCTCCATCACGGCTATCAGAAATGTTTTTGTGGAGACTATGGCTTTGCACTGCCTTTCCTATAGTCCGTAACAGCGTGACTTTCAGTCTTGAGTTCGACAGAGGCGGAGGCAGCGACAATTTTAATGCCGCGGAGGCCTGACTGGAGGCCATTCAGGTATGTCCGGCTGTCACTGACGGCTTCTCCGGTATCGAGTGAGAGTTCGAAGGGGCGCACACTTACGATCCCTTTGATTACTTCAGTCCCATAGGGACCTTTGATGACAAACTGCTCAGGGCTGGTCTCATCACCAAAGGCGTATTTTTTCCCACCCTTAATAAATGCCTGCCCACGGTAAACGTTTGGGACAAGGTGAACGACCGTCCCATCGGCTTGGAAATAATCCAGTTTCAGATAGGCGTCCCGATCTGACTGAACATAGATGATCAGCTTCTCATCCTCAAGGAAGCGGCCCGCTGTCTTATTGGTCCAAACTTTGAGGCCAAAAGCCGGCTTGTCTGGAAGAAGTGCACCTTGAGCATCCTGGGCGATCTCCTTAGCGGCGATCCGCTGCTTAATCATGTCCGCCATCGACACTGGACTGATCTTTGCGGTGAGCGTGATACAGATCTCCTGAGCCCTGCGCTCTTCACTGTCGATGTGAATCTCCTGCAACATGGCGGCACTCGCTGTCTGAATGAGATCTTCTTCGAGCTGAAAGTTTTTGACGCGGACGGAGGATTCCACAAAGACCTGGTGACTGCGGACTGCCTGCTCTTGCGCAATGGCTATGGCGGCCCGCCGTGCTTTTGCCGGTGTTTCTTCGTCGCCGAACTTGTAGCAGCCACTCCCACGCACTATTTCTAGGGATTTGGGAGAATCCTGCGCCGCACTGCTGTATATGGGTAAGCCGAGGGTCATGCTACTGATGACGAGTGTGCACAGGAAGCCGGTGGTCCGCCATGTACGTCTAGTAGATTGAGGTTGCATGGTTCTGTTCTCCTCGCAAAATGTGCGCGGTTCCATGGATGTTACTTTGCATCAAGGATGACCAGAACCTTAGCCTGCTTCAGGAACTTAAAGTGATCGGGCACGCCATGGATCGTCTGCACATCGGCATCGCTCACGACTAGATCCGTGCGATTATTTCCGCTAGCTCGAAGTGCTTTCACCAGCAGAGGAGTGCTTGTCACGCGCGGGTTCGCTTGGGCACTTGGTAAGTCCGGCACATAGATGGCGATCCCTTGTTCAGCCATACCGCGCTGCTCGACATAGGCGACCGAGTACGCCTCATCGCCCTGTTCATTCAAAATGCGAGGCGCAAGCGCTGCATGTGCGCCGGTTCCCCGCGCGTCGACAACCAGGCCTGAGTAGGACTTCGAAATGGTGTGCCCGTCCACGACGGGCTTCTTATATTGCGGCAACGACTCAGTCCGTGGTGACGGCCTCGGGAGCACCACGCCGGAGAAATCGCCGGTCAGTTTCATCTCGACGGTCGTTTCGAACGACCCATCCGGCATCTCTAGTTCTTTGACGAGCTTTGCCCCTTTGACCATCCCTTCAACGCGTGTGCGAACTTCGTCGTTCGTCGTGACAAAATTGTTGACCGTCGTGGTGGAATCGACATAGACCCCCTTCACAGCCTCCAAGAGGTTCCGGAGTGCGACCGCCCATGCGGCCGTCCGTGCCATCTCTTTGGCCTGGAGTGCGCTTGCAGGGTTCTTTGGAGGAATGCCGATCCCTTTGGCGGTGACAATGCCGGTCGTCCAGTCCGCTCGTCCATTGGGTGTCACCGCATCGGTATAGTGGCCGGTTCCTTCACCTGCCGCCTGGACGATCATAGGTGCACCACTGAAAAGAAGCGCTAGGCTGATGATCGTTGGAGCAAGTCGTTGTGTCCGTGCCTGCGATTGTTCTGTTCGCATAGCTAGAGTCCTCCCTTAAGTTTGTAGCATCGCCAAGTGTCATAGTTATATTCAGATTCGTTTTATGAAGAAGCTTGCTCAACTCTATGGATACCGTGCCCACCCGCTGGTGTTCCACCTTCGGGTCGGGGCTACCAAAGATTCACAATCGGTTCGAGCCTAACGCTATTGCAGTACTGCATTCTTTATTCCAAATGACTAGGGAATGCAATCCCATGGATTATCGCTGGGAGGGAGAGAGATGTGTCTTCATGCAGGGGAGCCGTCCTGATACAAATCGATATAGGGCCCTATCCATTCGGATAGCAATGAATCACAGGACTGCCCCGTCATAGGCCGCCCTTCCATTTTTCTTTTTGTTTTAACATTACCCCTAGAGGAGCCGTTCCAATTAAAATTAACGAAGACTCCAGCTGGATGCCTCTCTCAAAGAAGCAGGGAAGGAATGGCAGCCCGTGGTGTAGCGGAGGAACAGAATCCTTCTGGATCAAAAAGCCAGGCCTACTTCATCAGGTTGGTGGAAGCGGGTTGGGTGGAAGATGGAAAAGAAGTAGCTCCTGCCAAAAGTTGGAGAAGAATCGGCTCCCTGCTTAGCTCCCATTCCCTTCTCGATTCATCCCCACCGTCGCTTCCATGCGTAATACGCTGCCTCCCACAACTGACGTTAGCCTTGTTATGAGACGGTTCTTACCTAGAATAGACGACTTCTTCAGTGGCCCGACTTACCTGACGTTGCGCAACAAACTCGTTCGGGTCAGGTGCCCGAGTGAGCTGTGAGGGCGGCGTTGATTATAGTCGCGCCGCCAGGCTTCGATGATGTCTTGGGCCTCGGCCATTGAGGTGGACTGGTGCACGTTCAAACATTCATCACGCAGTCGACCGTTAAAGGATTCAATAAACGCATTTTCCACAGGCTTCCCCGGGCGAATGACGTCGAGCTGCACGCCCAGACGATAGGCCCAATCTTCGAGCGCCCGCGATTGGAACTCGGTGCCATGATCCACCGTGATGGACCGTGGGCCTGGTGTCCCATTCAGGGCTCGATCAAGTACCTGGCCGACGGTCTCCCCCGACATCCGAAAACCGGCCTCTAGCACCGGACTGTGGCGACTCCAGTTATCGACAACCGTCAAGATCCGAAACGGCCGTCCATCCGCCAAGGTATCATGGACAATGTCCCTGCTCCAGCGCTCAGTGGGACCGCTTGGGAGTGGGGCCGGGCCACGATGGAGTGCGATGTGCTTGCGTCGCCGCACCCGCAAGCATAGCGGCAATCCCTCTAGTCGATAGAGCCGTCGCACTCGTTTCCGGTTCACCAGCCAGCCTTCGTGCCGCAGGAGCACCCAAATGCGCAGAGACCCAAACCGGGGCCGGGCATGAGCCAGATCACGAATGCGCATCAGTAGCGCGGACTGATCCTTCGCGCGGCTTCGTCGATACCAGGCGGCGCGACTGATCTGGGCCAACCGGCAGGCCCGCAGGCAACTGACCTGAAACGTCCCGTGAAACCAGGCGGCCAGTTCTCGACGGCGTGCGGGCCTTAGACTTTTTTTCGCAGGGCCTCCGATAGCATATGCTTGTCGAGCGAGAGGTCGGCAACGAGCCGTCTCAAGCGACTGTTTTCTTCTTCCAACTGCCGAAGCCGGCGCAGCTCACTCACGCCCAGATGCGCGTATTTCTTCTTCCAGGCGTAGAACGTGGCGTCACTCACCCCGAGCTGCCGGCAGAGATCGCCGACCGGGGTGCCGGCGTCGGCCTGTCGGATGGCGTACACGATCTGTTCCTCCGAGAACTTCGACCGCTTCATAGGTCCACTCCTTTCGTCTTGGACCACCGAAGCCGTCAGTGTACTCAGTTATAAGCTGCCGTCGTTTTCCGGGGAGACGTCACAACTCAGGATTATTCCAGGGTCGACGTGGGCTTGGGTGGCTCGCCGATTGGGTGTGATGAAAGCCCCGGCGTCGGTACTAGGCCGGGCGGTTGGTTCGACCGGAAGCGTCTGCGTATGGATGGAACTAGCGGGGACATTGGTCCCTGCGCCGAGGTGGTAGCCATGTGTTAAAAATTATTACATTCGCGCGCCGTCATATAATTATAATAAACACAATGTGTTGTGAAATTTCTTGAAAAGTTAACCACCAATGACTGCAAAATAATTTAACAATCTTCATGCCCCAACGCGAAAAAGAAGCCTGAGTGTAAATGCTCTGCGGTCAATCCATACGAGGATGAAGGGATAAAAAAGTATATAGTTCAATCACATAGATGATGTCACTGAAACTTTGTCTTATTTTGGCGCAAGATTTGCTCAGTTATTTTTCGTACTACTTTAGAGGGGGGAAACACTGAGCATTTGTGAACGCGAAATGAAAATCTGCTTTTTCCTGAATCAAAGGGTTACGGCCACATAAATAGTGGTTTCCGATTCTGCCGGACACTGCTAATTGGCTAATTAATCTTCTTCCGCTCATTAGGTAAGGAGGGGAGCTATGAAGGTGATATTACGAGGACTCAATGTGTGGGTGCTTATAGCCATGTTTATGGCCGGGGACGGTACCGTGGCCCTTGCGGGCCCGTTTATTTTTGCCGGCACCGACGCGGATGATCACGGGTCTACATCGGCTGGGGCCAACCAGGACGGGTGGTTTTTCATGCAGCGCTCGCTGGAGAATATGGCGCCTGCCGTGACGAACGGGAATCACAGCATTGTGGTCCTCGGCAGCACTAGCACTGCGGGGGCTGCCGCATCGTCTGCATTTACCCTGTCGACGTTAGCGGGCGCAGGGGGCTGGACGCTGCAGACAGTGTCTGTCGCCGGTTTCACCGACTTTTTCAACGGCACGGCGGTATTCAACGTCAACAATGCCGGGATCCTGATGATGGACTCTGGAACCAACGTCTCTGGCGGCGTGGACGGGACGAGCTATACCTCACAGGCGTCGATCATCAATACGTTCCTCGGGGCGGGCGGTGGCTTGTTCAGTCAAGCCAATGGCTATCAGTGGCTGACGGCCAGCGGCTTGTTGCCGGGCGTGACAGTGCCTGACCAGTTTGATCAAGGAATTTCGCTGACCGCTGCTGGTCAGACAGCATTTCCCGGTTTGACCAACGCCGATCTCAGCGCGGGACCCTATCACCAGCGCTTTGAGAATTTCGGTGCCCTGTCGGTGCTCGGCACCGCCAATTCGAACGGAGCCGCGATCATCATCGGTTCTTCCGGTGGATCGATTACAAACCCTGGCAACTCGGTTCCAGAACCAGGTATGGCTTTGTTGTTAGGAGCAGGACTGGTGCTATTTGGCGTATGGAGAAAAGCATTGGCCTAGCTATCAGATCAGTATACATCTGCTTTTCAAATAGGCCCTCTTCCAATGAGGAGGGCCTATGCTTTTCCATAAAACCAACCCGTTGTGCTAATTCCCCGGGATCATCCTTTGTCGATGCGATCCGTCGGATGGTTTGGGAGTGGTCGGCACCGGGCAATATCGCTCCCACGCTCAAAAGGGAAGGAAATCTCCCGATCAATCGGCGGTGGCCAAAGGCATGAGGCCTGGCGCGCTATCCTTGCGGAACATGGGGGAAATCCTCGAGAAACAGAGAATGACTCTCCCTTGTCAAGATTGGTTGGCGGAGGGGGCGAGATTTGAACTCGCGGACCCCTTGCGAGGTCTCCAGTTTTCAAGACTGGCACGTTCGGCCGCTCCGTCACCCCTCCGCTCAATCTTATCAATTATTTATGCTGTACTCTCGATACGCTGTCTCTTCGGTGTTGTGAATAGCGTTGTGGAATTCCTCACGAGCCCCTCGACGGCATCCGCTTTCCGGCTTGGCGATGCATGGGCATAACGTTGGACCAGCGAAAGAGTCGCCCACCCGCCCAATTCCTGAACCGTCCGGAGATCCATTCCGTTCTCTACTAGACGTGTGGCGAAGGAATGCCTGGTCGTATGCGGCGTCACGCCGGTGAGACCCGCCCGCTGGCACGCCTCATGAAACCCTCGGATCGCATGATACGGTTTTCCGTTGAGCTTGGCAAAGACAAATTCGCTGCGCTTGGGAAGTCGGTTCAGGGCCGACAGCACCACTGAATTCAACGAGACGGTGCGACGGCTAGGTACTGTACAACGAGAAGTTCAGCCAAAATGGTAATCAACGTCTTATGGGCCGGTGACAGCGGCGCGGCAGGATCACGATGCTTGAGGGGGTGTTCGTGTGTATCGGGTTGCTCGTTCATGGGTGTCCCTCCTTCTCCTGCGTCGTCATGCTGAGTTGTTTTGAGATAGTATCGAGACGCTCAACCACGCGGTCTAGAGCGGCACCCAAGACGTAAACAGCCAACAGACCGATCCAGGCCACAGCAGCGAAGAGCAACCATAAGATCGTTTGCGGGCCGATCGGGGTGTAACTCAGTCCGTATCCCAGACCCACGATGATGAAAATCTGACCCAACAAGAATAGGCCAGCACTCCTAGTCGGTCTGTGAGCCATGATGGCCCTCCTTTCTTAGAAGGTATCGAGCCATCATTGCACCTTCAGGCTCAGTCGATTTTCTTGCGTAGATCGCGGCGATCATGGGTCGGTCTCTCCGTTAGATATTCAGATCACTCTTCGTTGCTTTCACCAGTAAGTCATAAGCCTTTTTGGCTATAGCCAGACGCGAATCTAAATGCGGTGCTCTACTTCGCATAGACTAAGACGATCATGCGGTACTCCTCTTCAATGCTCCGCCTCTACAGATTAACTGCGTGGATCACCCGAAATGGGAAGTTTACTGCGTGGATCAATCCTATCAGGAAGGCAGTAGAATGCTTGCTCCCAACTGCCATCGGGTACCTCGGCAGATAGCTTGTCAGGAAATAGCTTTTTCAAATTTTTGAAGTTGGGAGTAGTCTCCGCGTCCTTAGCGGCTTCTTTCCAGAGGCGCTCTCGCAGATCGACACACTGAGCGCGTTTCTCAAAGGCGGAATGGACCTCCCACGTTATTTCGTCATGGGTCTTGCCCTCACTCGTACTAATGAGGCGGTTTTTAGTCCAAGCCACCCAGCTGCAGTCGGCTAGGGCCTCGCCGACAGATATGGTCATCAGAGAAAAAATGATACACGCACCTGCTAACTTCTTCATAGCTCGATCCTCCTCCAGACTCACCCCACCAATGCTCCCACCGTTGTTTTCAATGCCCTGGCCAGTCGTCGCAATGTATCGAGCGTCGGGTTGTTCTCCGTGCCAAATTCCAACTGCGCAATATAGGCCTGCTTCTTCTTCATCTTCTTGGCCAGCTCCACCTGCGTCATTCCGCGTGCTGTGCGGAGCACCTTCAAATTCATCGCGAATGTCCTTGGGCCCATTATAACGGTGAGCTTGTCGCAGTTCCAACGCGCCGATGGATTTTGATCGTCATGGCAAGGGGCGAGGAATCGCAGTTCCTTGCCCTTGGGGGAGGCTTGTCGCAACTGGAGCGCCTGTTCGATGGCTTGGCGTATACCATCAGGAATCTGTGTCGCCGTAGTCATGACCGCACCATCAGAGGTGGTGCTGGGGGTATCGGAAATATGCGCCGAGAAGGAGGGAAAGAAGGACGCGCGGAAGAGAAGAAGCTCGTGGGCCGCGTTCCATAACCGGCGCATCTCTCGCAGCACCGTGCGCTCAAACGACTTGCGGTCCTCGGAGTGCACCAACATGGTGCGGAGCCACGCGGGGAGATCTGTGGACTCCTTCTTCGGCATAGCTCCTTTTGGGGAGTAGATCTACGGCAACGTAATACCAAGCGGGAGGAGGGCAACCTTCAATGACTGGTAGGCCGAGTTCATGGACCCCACCACGCGAATCGTGTCACCGATTGCAGTTAACATGGAGGTCAGCTTAAACCGATTGGGTGTTGGCTTCACGACTTCTGAACTCGCCTCATCAACCATTTCAATGATCTCGGCCTTCGGGAAGTTCACCTGTTCCGATAGCGCAGACAGGGCCTCTCTCACCGTCAATAAGGCTTCCTGAAGGGCCTTCTTGTCATTGTTTCCGATCTGCTGAACGACGTTCGCCGTAGCGCCTGGACCAGTCTGGAGGGCTCCGATTGGCGCGTAGATGTTGACGACCGAATTTCCCGGTGTCGGCTCCGCGAGTTGCTGAATTCGCCTATTAAGAGTTTCGACAAACAAGTCGATCTCCGTGCCCATCTTAGCTAAAACATGCTCGTGCGCCTCGTGAACTCTGATGTCGGGATGAGACTGTACCCCGAGCAGTTCCGCCAGGTCCCTTGGCGGCTGCGCATAATCATCTCCAAGCGGGAGATAGTGCGCCATGCGACTCTTAAGATCCCGTGACAGTTCGGGGTAGGGGGCAACGGCAAGCTCGGACAGGACTCTGCGATGGGCATTCCAGACAATCCACCCGCGAGTTTCGATTTCGTGACGGCAAGCCTCGGTGACTTGTTGAATGTGCGCCCCTGAACGCAATAGTCCATTAGCAGAGAGTCGTCGCGAAATGGCTATCAGTTCTTGTTGCAGTTGTTTTCGCCGTTCGGCGAGTTGGCTCTGGATCAGGCGGTCTGTTAACTCAGCTACTGTTGAGTCGAGCATTGTATGCCTTGCACCGGCAGTTCATCGTCTACTCAGGAAGCAGATCGACAGGGGTCGTGGGCGCAGTATACGAAGTTTTTGTCGAGAAGTTAAACAGGGTGCTGGATCTTGCGCCCTCCTCGCAATCCTCCTACAATGGCGGCGTTTTGGGCCATAGGAAAAGGAGGGTAGCTAAATGCCGAAGCTTTCTAAGCGAGCCGTCGAACGAATAAGCGCCGGTCTGAAGCGCTTTCAACCTATTCTGGAGGCCTCCAAATCCCGGGACGTGAATGAGTCCGATACAGTGGTCATCGTCACGGATCTCTTGCAGGAGATATTTGGCTACGACAAATATGCTGAGATTACTTCCGAGCACATGATCCGTAGTACCTTTTGCGATCTGGCCGTCAAGCTTGAAGGCACGTTAGCGTTTCTGATCGAAGTGAAGGCGATTGGGATCGAGCTCAAGGAACAACACGTCAAGCAAGCGGTTGACTATGCCGCGAATCTCGGATGCGAGTGGGTCACGCTCACGAACGGAGTGATCTGGAAGGTGTACAAGGTTATCTTTGCCAAGCCTATTCAAAATGAGCTCGTCGTTGATCTTGACCTCTTGGCCCTCAATCACCGCAGTGCGGATCACCTTGAACTCGTCGGACTGTTTGCCAAGGAAGGTTGGCAGAAGGCCCAGCTTGGCGAATATCACTCCCAGAAACAGGCCCTCAGTCGGTTCACCTTGGCGGCTCTGATTCTGGGTGATCCCATCCTTGAGGTCTTGCGCCGAGAAATCCGCCGCCTCTCACCTGATGTTCGAGTGGAAACGGAAGAGATCAGAAATGTCCTGGAAGCAGAGGTCCTCAAACGAGAAGTGCTCGAAGGGGAGAAAGCAGAATCCGCGCGGAAGCAGATCGCCAAGGCGGCGGGGAAAGCCCTGCGAGCTGCCAAGTCGGAATCTGTATCTCTCCCAGAAGAGCCACCCTCTATCGCTCAGTCAGCGCTGTCAGAATAGTCTCGCTGAATGTGAACATCTTCGGCGCAGCGATTAAGGCGTGCTAACCATGCGGATCTATTTCCTCGCAGTTCTCTATTTATTAGTGGCCAGCTGGTCATATGGGCAAACCCCAACTCCTGGGGTATCTGCTAATAAACCAAACAAGCAAAACGCCGATCCACAAGAGAAGCCCGATGCCGATCAGCGAGGAACCGATAAAGCACCGCTTGTTATCAAGATGCTCCCATATCAATCCAGTGAGCCACTACCCGCACCACACGCAAACCAAGTGACGCAGAAAACGACGGATTGGGACTGGTGGTGGGATAAAAGCCCAGAAATCCTTATTGCTTTGTTCACCCTACTTCTTTGGCTTGCCACTAGGAGTCTCGTAAGAGGTGCCGATGAAACCGCCAGGAAGGAACTGCGGGCGTACATGGGCGTTGCTACTAACCGTATACTTAAAGGGCAAGGAGCGACAGAGCCTAATTGCGTGGAACTCGTGATTCAAAACTTCGGTAAAACGATGGCGAAAGACACTAAAATATGGATTAACGCGACTATCACCGCGGAGGCCATCACTAATTTTCCTTTGGGAGACATAAAAAGCAAAACTGTGGTCATGCCCAATGAATCGCTGGGGTTTCAACATGATATTGAGTTGGCCAAAAATACCCCTGGCCGTATTTATCTCTGGGGAAGAATCGAATATGAAGATGTGTTCAAAAAACCTCACTGGACCGCGTTTCGTTTCATGGATGACAAGACAGCCTGGCTCACCAGCATGACTGGAGAAACCCCAGGATGGACCACAAAAACCTGTGACGAAGGCAATGATGCAGATGACAACTAACCACGAGCGGTTTTTTGCACACCTGTGAAGTTCGGGATAATCGCCCTAATTAGGCCAGGAGAAGACTTTCATCACCGCAGTGAAATCCGCAATGTTTTTGGGGTTAAAATGCGCCGCAACTTAGCCCCCCGCAACCAACTTTGGTAGCTCTTAGCGAACCACAAATCGTCGGCCTAAAAACTGTAGTGAATCCTGTAGTAGAATTGCGAGGCCATGCGAGGTCATTTATGGTAATGGCAGGTCACGACCACAGTGTCAGTATCCCCAGTATCCATGCAGTGTGGCGTGTGTTTTCAGGGGGTTGGGTGGGGAGACACTTTGAAGTTTTCGAGACTGGCACGTTCGGCCGCTCCGTCACCCCTCCGCGTAGAAGAATCATCGGGCGTCAATGGCCCGAGAAGAACAATTGCACAATCGTACTCGGATATGGCGTTGATATTCTTGTCTTAAGACGTTGCGATTTGCTTTAGACCTCCCATATAGGGACGCAGGACCTCAGGGATCGACACCGACCCATCGGGCTGTTGGTAGTTTTCGAGGATGGCCACGACCGTGCGTCCGACTGCCAGTCCCGACCCATTGAGGGTGTGAACGAACTCTGTTTTCGTTCCCTTCTTCTCGACGGCGCCCTTATAGCGAATGTTGGCCCGCCGGGCCTGAAAACCTTCAAAATTGCTGCAAGAGGAGATCTCCCGATAGTGGCTCTGCGAAGGAAGCCAGACTTCGATGTCGTAGGTCTTTGCCGCAGAGAACCCCATATCGCCGGTGCAGAGGGTGACAACCCGGTAATGTAGGCCTAAGCCCTGCAAGATCGCCTCGGCATGGCCGGTCAACCGCTCCAGTTCTTCATACGACTGTTCAGGCTTTGTAAATGTGACTAATTCAACCTTATTGAATTGGTGGAGACGAATGAGGCCTCTGGTGTCTTTCCCATAGGAGCCTGCCTCGCGGCGAAAACAGGGAGTATAAGCGGTATACCTCATCGGCAGCGCGTTTTCAGTGAATGTCTCGTCACGGTGGAGATTGGTCACTGGTACCTCCGCCGTCGGAATTAAGAAATAGTCTTCGTCCCGCAGGCGAAAGAGATCTTCTTCGAACTTTGGTAACTGGCCGGTAGCGGTCATGCTCGACCGATTGACCAGGAAGGGCGGCAAGACCTCTCGATAACCATGCGCTGTGGTGTGAAGGTCGAGCATGTAGTTGATGAGAGCCCGTTCCAGTCTTGCGCCGGCGCCCGTCATGACCGCAAACCGTGCGCCGGCTATTTTTGCCGCACGATCGAAGTCTAGAATACCGAGAGATTCACCGAGTTCCCAATGGCTCTTCGCCGGTGGGATCAACGAAGGCGGCATTCCCCATCTGCGAATCTCCTTGTTGTCGCCTGCGTCTTTTCCTGCCGGCGCCGAGGCATGGGGAAGATTGGGAATGCGGAGATTTAGGTCGGTCAGGGTCTCTTCGACAGTCCGCAGTTCGTCCTCAATCGTCTTAATCCGTTCGCCCACTGCCTTCATGGCAGCCATGGCGGTATCTGCCGGCTGTTTCCCACGCTTCAGGGTGGCAACCTCGTCCGATCCATTTTTCAGTTCATGGCGAAGCTGCTCGGCCTGACTCATCAAGGTCCGGCGTTGTTCAATCAGTGCGCGCAGTCTGTCCCAAGGGACATCGGCGCCACGAAGGCCAAGCTGCTCCCGGATGGCGTCTAAATTGTCACGGAGCGTACGGAGATCGTACATAGTCAATGTTCCAGAAAGCGGCTGGAATCTAGCATCGGGGTATGGGTTAGTCAATCAATGGGACCAGAGTACTTGGTCGTGAAAGGCTTGCTTCTCCCCGTTGACAGAAGCAGTTGGATTGAGGACCATAGCCCCATGCGCACAGTGATGAATCCGCCGAATCCGTTTGAGTCTCAGCACCGGGATCTCTTGGAGCCTGCTCCCCATGTGCAGGTGCAGATGTTTGAAGATGCAACGCGTGACATTCTCAGTCGAAACGAGAGCCCCGATTTGCCGTTTCGATGGAGCCTCAACCCCTATCGCGGCTGTTTCCACGCGTGCGCCTATTGCTATGCCAGGCCTACGCATGAGTATTGGGGGTTCGGCGCCGGGACAGACTTTGAGTCGAAGATCGTTGTAAAGCGGGAAGCCGCAGCCTTGCTTCGCAGGACGTTTGAGAAGCCTTCATGGAAGGGTGAACTGATCCTGTTCTCCGGGAACACCGACTGCTACCAGCCACTGGAGGCTTCGCTGGAGTTGACACGGGCCTGCCTGGAGGTCTGTGCAGAGTATCGGAATCCGGTCGGGATCATCACAAAAGGGGCGTTGGTGCTGCGAGATGTGGATCTTCTGCGACGGCTCCAGCAGGAAGCGTCGGTTCACGTGTATTTCAGCATTCCATTTTCAGACGATGAGGTGGCTCGGAAGGTTGAGCCTCAAGCGCCGTCCAGTCGGAAACGCTTCGAGGCAATGGCCACGTTGGCGAGCGCCGGGATTTCCACAGGCATCTCGTTGTCTCCGATCATTCCCGGTCTTAACGATGAGGATGTGCCGGGTCTGCTGGCTCGAGCGAAACAAGCCGGAGCGGTGGAGGCTATGGCGACACTATTGCGGTTATCCGGTTCTGTAGAACCGGTGTTCATGGAGCGAATGGCGGCGGCATTTCCCGATCGAATCGCCAAGATTGCGAATCGAATTCGGGAGGTGCGGGGTGGAGCGATCAGTGAAGGGGCCTTCTTTGAACGCCATTGCGGCACAGGCCCCTATTGGGCCATGATCGAACAGTTGTTCGAGGTCTCCAGAAGAAAGGTAGGACTGTCGGTGTTGCGCGCTGATGCGATTCCCGCCACCTTTCGGAGGCCGGGGATTGAACAAATCGCGTTATTTTAAAGTGGGTGAAGAATAGGAGGAAAGATGAAACATAATCCTGGCTTTCTCAAACTGGTCGATGCGGCGCGGACAAGGGTCAAGGAATGTACCGTGGCTCAGGCGAAAAGCAGGCTCGATCGGGGTGAGGTGGCGCATTTTCTCGATGTGCGCGAGGGTAGTGAATTTGAAAAGGACCATGCGAAAGGCGCTCGTCATGTGGGAAAAGGCATTATTGAACGGGACGTGGAAACGCTCATTCCTAATAAGGAGGAGTCCATTCTCTTGTATTGCGGAGGCGGCTACCGATCGGTCTTAGCTGCGGATGCGCTTCAGCAAATGGGCTATACGAATGTGATGTCGATGGATGGGGGAATCACAGGCTGGCGGGATGCGGGTTATCCGATGGAGCGTTGATGGAACCTCGGAGAGGCCGAGGTTCCATTCGCATCGGAGCACGATTCCAGGCGTGAGGCGCGGGAGGACTACTTGCTGTTGGCTCGGTCGAATTCCTTGATCACTTGGTCGGTCAAGTCGATCGTGTCCTTATTGTAAATGACAATCTTAACGGTTTGTTCGCTGCCTTTATCGACGACGAGAGAAAATCCAGATTTTTCAGCCACGACTTTTGTGGCCGTGGAGATTTTCTTCATATACTCATCGACCAATTCTTTCTGTTTGCCCTGTAGTTCCTGATTGAACTCCTGCGCCCGCTTCTGGAAATCCTGGACCTTGGTTCTGAACTGGGTCTCTTTTTCTTTTTTTTCCGTGTCGCTTAGCTTCGCAGCTTGATCCTTGAGTGTCTTTTCCGTGTTCCGCAATTCCTCTTCATCAGCGGACAACAACTTCTGTCTTGTGGCGACATATTCTTTGAGCCCGTCCAGCGCTTTTTTGCCTGCTTTTGACTTCTCTAAGACAGCCTGAGGATCGACGACACCCATCTTGAAGACCTCGGTAGCCTGCGCTGCAGGAATGGATGCGAGCCACAATAGGCCTGCTGCGAGTAAGGGGAGGGTAGTCCGCCCCACGAGGGTTCTCGTTATATGCATAACACGCACTCCTTAGTTGAAAATTGGTGCAGCCGCTATTCCGATGCGAGAATAACTGGGGAGGCAGATCCTGTCAAGGGATTGAGCTGCCCGGAGGCCAGCCGATGGCCGAAAACCTATGATGGCGCGCCAAGACGGGCTCATCCACCGAAGCAGCCGCTTCGGCTGCGAAGGCTGGAAGCTACGGGGTATTCGGCGAAGGAGAATAAACCAGACAAACCAAATAGATCAAATAAACAAGACGGCTGGCGAGCTTTTTCAGAATCCTGTTAGACGAAGTATCGGCTGGTGTCGAACTGGTATTCGGTGTTGTCGATCAAGCGGACAATGTTGTGACGGAAATCCCCGTTCTCATCTTTTTCAGCGAGGTCTATTTCGCGCCCATGGTCGATCGGGTCTCCCTGCGCATCGGTGATGACTCGGACCAGTGGCCGCTCGGCATCCGTCTTATCTAAGGCAGGCTTGAGCACGACGGCCAATTCACTCGTCTCCAGCATCACCAGGCTTCCTATTGGGATGATGCCGACACAGTTGACGAACAGTTTAAGCAGCACGGGATCGAAGGCTTTTCCAGCCTTCGAGAACATCATATTCAACACCTTGGATGGAGACATCGGTTCCCGGCGGTACACACGGGAGGAGGTCATGGCGTCGTAACAGTCTGCGATCGTGAGGATGCGGCCGGTCAGTGAAATGGTCCAGGGCACGGTCAGTTTCGGATAGCCGGAGAAATCCAAGTTCATATGGTGTTCAAAGGAAGCCGCTGCCATTCGGCCAGGCAGATTCGCAATACCTCTCAGTTTTGAGAGAGTGAGCACACCCTCCGTGGGGTGATTGCGCATCGCTACCCAATCGTCATCGGTAAACTCGCCCGGCTTGTTTAGGACTTCCATGGGTATCGTAGATTTGCCCATGTCATGGAACAGGGCTGCGAGGCCTAGGTCGGCCAGTTCCACTTTGGGATAGCCGGCGCGATTCGCCAACGCCATGGACAACAACGAGACATTAACCGAATGGTTGTGGGTGTACTCATCGTGGCAACGAAGGGTTGTGAGACCGAGGACTGTGGCTTCGTCGTCCATCATGAGGTCGACGATATTTTGGATTGCCCGCTTCGCCTGCTTGAACGTGACGGTCCCTCCCTCACGGACCGATTGTGTCATCGATCCGATCGATCCCGCCACATTGGCATAGCCGTTCTTGGCTTTCATTTTCCGTTTCTGTTGTAGATTGGCGCTGTCGGATCCCGTGCTCCCATCCGTTTCGGATAGTTCTTTGATGGCGAGTTGCCGTTGGTCTTCCAGTTCGATGCCGGCGATTCCGCGTCCTTTTATCTCGTCCCTCAGGTCGTCGAGGGTTTTGGTATTATGATCGAGGCTGACAAAGAGAGCGGCGAACTCCCGGAGGTCTTTCGACTCAGCGGCCAACGAGAATGTCACCCCGCCGATCTTCCAGGCGTTCAAGGTATCGATGATACTGGTTGCCACAGCCATTTGCTGTGCGCTCACCTTCAAGTGGCTGTCCCCGAGAAATAAGAAATCGTTCTGCAGCCGGAGTGTGACGGGATGGTCATGGGCCAGGGTCTTGATCAGGGTCAGCATTGTGGCGACGGGTTTATCCAGGGCCGCGTTGGTGCGATCGTAAATATAGGAGGTCTTAATTAAGACGTTTAACTGCGTGATCAGCTGAATGCCCAGCATGGCCAGCTGCTGATCAAGAATGTCTTCGGCTTCCGATCCGCTGGCGATCTTTCGAGAGAGGGATCTTTCGTGGGTCAGAAGAGGCTGGGTTTGTCGATCCGAGACCGGAGCCTCTTTGATTTTGGAGTCACTCACAACAAAAGCTCCTTGATTATGATGCCGCCTGTTTGAACTGCTGTTGCCGCTGGGTTTGAGCGAGCGCAAGGGCGCAGGCTTGCCGCACGGAGGCGCTACCTTTTTTCTGACCCAATCCGAGGGCTGCAAGCGCGGCCGGAGTGGCCAATTTTCCTAATGCCTCGGCGGCGAGGGCGGCAAGTTCCTCTTTTTTCTTCCGGTTGGTCCAAGACCATTCGGTGAACAAACTTTCAAAGAAGGGAATGACTTCATCGCCACTGGTGGCGCGCATGGCTTGAAATACTGCGCGCTTTTCACTGAGGGCTCGGTCCATGAATATGTCGGCCGATACGAGGGGCGTCCAGGAGGAGTAGGGCACCTTATATTGGCCGCTCATGAGCAGCTTGAGCGCCGCCAATCGCACCGACTCTTCTGCATCGTTCAGGCAGGAGAGAAGTTTTGTCCCATTCCCGTTGGGCCGGAGTATTCCGATCGCTCGCACAACTTCCTTCCGTACCTGGGCGTCCGGGTAGCGCACCAGCTTTTCAATAGCGTCCGCAAAACGAGGATTGTTCCATTTGAGAAGAATGGAGAGAAGATTCTTCACATAGTGGGGGCGGCGGTCGGATAAACCACGAAGTACCGCATCCGGCTGATCCTTTGCGAGTATCTCGATCGTCTCGATTACGATCCGCTGATGAGTCAATGAGTTAAGATTCGCCAGGAGAGCGCATAAGGCAGGAACAGCGGCAGGAGTCATCGATAACAGGATTGGCTGCAAGCCCTCTGCAGTTCCATCGGGGAGCTTGTTCAGATAGGTTTCGATCATTTTCATGCGTTCCGGTCGAGCGAAGTTTTCCACCAGGGTTGCCAGTTGTTTTTTGTGGTCGTCGCCGAGATCCTGTCTAATCTCAGCTGCATCTTGCAGCAGTTGAAGCATGCTGTCCACCGCGCTCCATTTGCCATGGGCGATCAATGAGTCGATGATCGTTCCCCATAGGCTGAACAGCTTGGTCAGGACTGCAGGGGCCTTCTCCGATGCCAGGATCGCTGTGAGCATGTCCAACAAGTAGGTTGTGTTATTTCTGCTGCTCTCGGCTTGGATCTCCTTGGCCAGGGAGGCCAATTCCTCTTCCAAGACCTCATACCCCACAAGACCGGACTTAAATCGGCTCGCCGCCTTGCCTGCCGACGGATTGCTGCCATCTGTTCCACTGGACTGTTCCTTTTTTGTTTTAGCCTGCTCCTGGTCCAGGAGGTCTCGCAGGCTCGATTCCGGCGCCGCCATCGTCTTTACCGTTGGTAGCGCAAAGGCGTCATCACCGGTCGAAGATTTGGCGATTTCCTCGGCTGTGACTATGGTGATCGTGGGAAGGTTCTTGGACCATAGGCGAGTGACAATGTCGTCGTCGTTCTCTTCTGGGTCTAGGCTGTCCCACAGAGAATCGAGCAGGTAGGAGAGGGTTTCAGCAGTAATACCTTCGAGGAAGGTAAGTTCTCGAACACCATCTGAGTAGAGCTTAAACGCGACGCTTTCATTGCTTCCGTCCTGCTCGGTTTTGTAAACGATTTCTCCGTTGAAGTACAGCTCGGACCGTTGAACAAGGAAGGCCAGCTTAGAGTAAGTAGCGAGATGAGCTGAAAGCTCCTCGAACAACTGATTGAAAAACTTTTGCGCCACGGGGTTTGTTGCCCCGTAGGTCCGGCATGACTTTGAAGTTTTGTCCAGGAGTGTGAGGAGTCGTTTGACGGAGGTCACCTCCGGATTGGGCGCCTCTTTTGTAAGGCCAATCGGCACTGTGCCTGCGTTTGTAGTCGGCTCATCCATCCTGAATACTCGTACCGTGGAGGTGCTGTTTCGTCAAGAAAATTGCCGCTCTTCGCTCGTCTATCACCATTGAAATATCGGGAAGATCCGCTTCTTGCTGTCCGTAGACGATACGAGGGTATTGTGTCATCCATGACCAGGCCGGTAAAATCTGCCTACGATGATGACTGAGCCGAGTCACATTCTGTGTTTCGGAGACAGCCTGACGGCAGGGTTTCAATCCTCCACGGCCGATAATCCTCAAAGCACCGAGACACCTTATGGGCGCTTCCTGCAAGAGTTGGCAGGGCCTTCCGTGCTGGTATCTGTGAGCGGCGTCTGCGGTGAATTGACCGGTGAAATGGCGATGCGGTTTCGGTCCGCTGTGCTGGCACACCGACCGGCGTATGTGGTGATCCTCGGCGGGACAAACGATCTTGGGTGGAATGCCGCGCCCCCAGATATTATGCGAAATCTCCTCAAGATGTATGAGCTGTCGGCAGGGGCGGGGATCAAGCCGGTACCGGTGACCGTTCCATCGATCAGAATAGGTGACGATCTTTGTAGTGAAGAGGGTCGTCGGTGGTTTGCAGACCATCTAGACCGGCGACTGCGGCTTAACGAGTTGATTCTCCATTATGCCGAATCGAAAGGGCTGGCAGCCTTCGATCTTTTTGCCGCCACGGCAGAGCCCGGGACCCAACAACTTGCGGCCCAATACTCCAACGATGGCCTGCATCTGACCACCATAGGATATCGATTGCTGGCGGAGCGGTTGTATCAGGAAATATTTTCCGGCGCGCTGGCGAATAGATCGTGACAAAGAAAGACCGTGATGCGTGAGGTGACGGATCGGGACTTTGACAATGTCGTGGGACAGGCTGGAATCCCGGTCCTGGTGGAGTTCTGGAAACCAGGGTGCGGAAGCTGTCGCGCATTGATGCATGAACTTGAGAGGCTGGAGTCGGACGTGACCGGAAAGGTGATGATGCTCACTATGAATGTGGATGAGAATTTTCAGATTCCAGCGGAGCTTGAAGTTCACTCGTTGCCGACCTTGGCCCTCTATCATCAGGGGGAATTCGAGCGATTTATCGGAGGGTTGGGAACCAGAGAGGAGATTCTTAAGCAGTTACGGCTGACATAATGTGAGTGGCTAAAGGGTCCGCCAGGTTCTCCCATCCTTCTCTATGAGTCGATCGGCCTCGACCGGCCCGCAGGATCCTGCCTGGTAAGCAGGCAACCACCGCAACCCTTGCTGGTGCCATCCGTCTAGAATCTTGGTAACCCAGGCCCAGGAGGCTTCAACTGCGTCACGCCGCATAAATCGGGATGCATCGCCGGCCATGACGTCCAAGAGCAGCCGTTCATAGGCTTCGGGTGACGGGCGGCCGAAGACGTCGCTGTATTGAAAATCCATTTCCACCGGATGTGTCTGCGCGCGGGTTCCCGGCACACGCGAGACGATGCGGAGCGAGAGCCCTTCTTCGGGCTGGATGCGCAGCGCCAACACGTTCGGGGGTTGCGGTTGTTGCGTGTTGGCGTTGAATAAAATGTGGGGTATGTCCTTGAATTGGACCGCAACCTCACTGGCGCGATTGGCGAGCGCTTTTCCTGTACGGAGGTAGAAAGGCACGCCGGCCCAGCGCCAGTTTTCCACGAAGCATTTGAGCGCGACATAGGTTTCCGTCGTGGAATCAGGGTGAATGCCTTTCTCTCGACGATAGCCTGGGATCGGCATGCCATGGGCTGTGCCTTCACTGTACTGGGCACGGACGGTGACCTGTTCGACATCTTGATCGGTTATGGGTCTGAGGCACCGGAGAACTTCCATCTTCGCATTGCGCACAACGTCCGGATCGAGCGAGTAGGGGGGCTCCATCGCCACCAGGCAGAGCAGCTGCAGCATGTGGTTTTGCACCATGTCGCGCAAGGCTCCAGCTTCTTCGTAGTAGCCGGCCCTGGTCCCGACGCCTTCGGCTTCGCTCACCGTGATCTGCACGTGATCGATGTACTTGTGGTTCCAAATCGGCTCGAAGATACTGTTGGCAAACCGGACAACCATCAGATTCTGTACGGTTTCTTTTCCCAGATAGTGGTCGATACGGAAAATCTGCGACTCGTCGAAGACACGTCCCGTCACAGCGTTGATGGCCTGGGCAGAGGCCAAATCACGGCCGACCGGCTTCTCGACGATGATGCGGGCATAGGGCGCATGGGCTTCCGGCTTTGCTGCCAATCCTGCCTGCTCAAGCCCCTCGCATACGGAACCAAATGAACTGGGAGGAATGCTCAAATAGAAAATGCGGTTGCCGGGCAACTGGAGGTTTCGTTCAACCTCTTCTGTTCGAGACTTCAGTCTGACATAGGTGTTGGGGTCGTCATTTCCCCCCGACACGTAAAAGAGGTGTTCCGCGAAGTCTTGCCACTTGTCGTCCGCCAAGGCTTGCCGGGAATGAGCGACGACACCGTCACGCAGCGTTGCGCGGAATTCCTCGTCTGTCATGACCGTGCGGCCTAACCCGATCACGGCAAAGTTTGGTGGAAGAAGCCCATCGAGGAGCAGATTGTAGAGGGCAGGGATCAGGCGACGACGAGCCAGATCGCCGGATCCTCCGAAGATGACGAGGGTACAGCGCTGGACCGGGGGAATCGTTTCTTCCGAAGGGCTGATATCGATACGTGGTCTATTCGATGGCATAGGACTCCCATGTTACCAGGCTAAGGAAAAACTTGAATGATACACAAACCACCGTTGGAAATTTCCATTTGCCGCTAATACCTAAAAATTTTCAGGATGCTCAAACTGGTTTGTTTTGTTTATCCGGTTCATCTGGTCTGTCAGGTTTAACCAAACAAACAAGACAAACCAAATAAACCCAATAACGGTCTTTTTCTGTTGGCGGACTTTTTCAGCATCCTGCTACCGACGAACCGCATGGCCGCCAAATGCATTTCTCAAGGCGGCCAACATTTTTTCAGCAAAGGACTCGCTCTGTCGCGATCGGAATCGAGTAAATAACGCCGTTGTGAGCGTCGGGACCGGTACATCCTTCTCAATGGCATCGGCAATCATCCAACGTCCTTCGCCGGAATCCTGCACATAGCCTTTCAACTGTTCCAGTCGGGGGTCTTCTTTTAATGCGCCTGCCGCCAATTCCAGAAGCCAGGACCGAACAACGCTGCCGTGCATCCAGAGGTCCGCGATCTTTGCGAGGTTGAGCTGGTAGTCGCTTTTCGCCATTAGCTCAAACCCTTCCGCGTATCCCTGCATCATGCTGTACTCGATTCCGTTATGCACCATTTTCACATAATGCCCGGCTCCGACTCCGCCGACGTGCGCCCATCCCTGCTCAGGCGCCAACGTGGTGAAGATCGGCGCGAGTTGTTTGACCGGGGCCTCGTCGCCGCCGACCATCAGGCAGTAGCCGATGGTCAAGCCCCAAATGCCGCCGCTGGTGCCGGCATCGACATAGTGGAGCTGTTTCTTCTTGAGGTCCGCTGCCCGTCGAACGTCGTCGTGAAACCTGGTGTTACCGCCGTCGATTATCGTGTCGCCAGGTTGAAGCAGGGCTGAGACGGCTTGAACGGTTTCTTCTGTCGGCGCGCCGGAGGGAACCATGACCCAGACCGCGCGGGGCGCCTTAAGCCGGCCGACAAGATCGGCTAATGACGAGGCCCCGACACAGCCCACACCTTCGGCTTGTTTGATCAGATCTGAGGATCGGTCGAAGACCACGACCCGATGCCGATCGCGTTGCAACCGGGTCACCATGTTCATTCCCATTTTTCCGAGACCGATGAACCCGATTTCCATGGCGATTCCTCCTCGCAAGGCGTGAGTGAGATGATGGAGTAAACGGCTTGCAAGTCAGGTTCCTCAAGAGGAGCCGCTCCTCTGGTTGTACCTGGCTGCACCGACTGGCCGACAAGTGTTGCGCGATCGGAGCCGATGGCCGATCCCGAATCCAGTCAGTCGATTCTGGCAGGATTCGGTACGTCCTTAAATAGAGTATCGGCAAGGTCGCGGCCAAAGTTAAGCCGTTCCGGCAACGATGCTGCAGTCAGGAATCGGGCAGCCAGATCGGCTAGCCCCGCATCGCGGGAGGCGATGAACTTCAGTATGTCGGCCGGCGCGGTTATCCAGAATCCCCTCAGCCTGAAAAAGGCGCTGACGGCATCATCGAAAAAGATTGCGAGTAGATACTGGGCAGTCGCTGGCTTATCGGCCAGATCCCGGGCCTTTCCCAACCAATGGAAGCACTCTGCCTTCATGCGAATCTGCTCATTGATACTGATGGGAGGCGGCCCTTGCCGGAACCGTTGGTGCGCGCGTTCGACGAGCTTGGCCCCGATGTTTTCATGATCGAAGAGGATACGGGCTTTCCGTAAGAGGGAGGGGAGGCGCGGGGAGTGTGGGATGTCTTCCTCAAGTTCTTGATGCCCTCGATAGCGGATATCGGCCAGACGATCGGCAACACGGACGATCTCGTGGCCGTCCGCTTGCCCCTTTACGAGAGCGATCAAATCGATATCGCTGTGAGTGGTGATGGCGCGCCGCACACTGGAGCCCACCAGGATTACGCTGACGAGATCGCCTCCGCGGCGGCCACGAACGTGGCGCAAGGCCACGGTAACGAGTTCTTCGAATCCCGGTTCCTCGATCGGGTCCGGTTGTTCCGGCGGCTCCGGCATTGCTAAGAGTTCCGCCTTCAATTCTTCGGATGTAGGGATAGGGTGTGTAGTAGGGCTATCCATCTTTAGGTATCCTGTAGGAGCTGAATATGTTTGGGGAGCGATTTCAGCCAGTCATCGAAGGGTTGCTCCGCGTCGACGATTATTTCCAACTTGCCATTGGGCAACCGCCGGACAATACCCGGGGTTTCCGGAGACAAGGGGATCTCGACCCACTCGCGGCTGAGACCGAGCAAGTCGGTGACCTCAAGGATCCGGCTGATCTGTTTAAATGACACAACGTCTAACGGCATCGGTGTTCCATCTCGCGGCATTCTAGATTTGAGTGGGAGAGGAGTCAATGAGCAGATGCCTGTTTTATGCGAGACGAGCAAGACTGGCGTGAAAAGCGTGACTGGTAGGGGCAGGGTTCACACGTTACGCTTGTCTCGCTCTTCGCGCTTATCGCGCGCCGCTCCGCCATGAATCATGCGGGCTAGTCTGCCAATACGCGGGTAAACGTCTCACAGGCGTCATCGATCATGGCGCTGGAGACATCCAAATGAGTGACGGCACGAAAGGCGGCGCCGCCGAGAGCATTGATTAAGACTCCTTTTTGTTTCAACGCGGCGACGATGGCCGGGGGAGCCAGGCGGTGGCCGATTACCTCGAAGATGACGATGTTCGTTTCGACATCTTGGGCATTGATCCTGACCGTCGGGATCAGTTGCAGCCGTTGTGCGAGGCGCTTTGCGTGGTCATGGTCATCTTTCAATCGTCCGAGATTATGCTCGAGTGCATAGATGCCGGCGGCGGCAAGGACGCCGGACTGTCGCATGGCGCCGCCGTACATACGACGCAGCCGTTTGGCTTTGTCGAGGAGCGCCAGATCGTTCATCATGAGGAGAGAACCGGCAGGCGCTCCCAGTCCTTTCGAAAGACAAACCGACAGGGTATCGAAGTGCTGGGCATAGGAGGCCGGCGGCAAAGTGGTGGCAACGGCGGCATTGAATAATCGCGCTCCGTCCAAATGCATCGGTACACCATGGGTAGCCGCCACCGCACGGATTCGCTCTATCGTTGCCAAGGGATAAATGGAGCCGCCGCCGCTGTTATGGGTGTTTTCCAGGCAGATCAGCCCTGTTTGAACCGTGTGAAGTTCTTTCGGGCGGATTGCCGCCTCCACCTGCTCCGGTGAAATGAGGCCCCGAGTCCCAGCCACCCAATGAAGTTGCACTCCAGCCAGAGCGCCGGCAGCGCCCTGCTCATATCGGACGATATGGGCGGTGCTTTCGACGACGACTTCCTGGCCCGGCTGTGCGTGAAGGCGAATGGCGAGTTGATTACCCATTGTGCCGGACGGCACGAAGAGGGCGACCCTTTTCCCGAACATCGCGGCCACCATGTCTTGAAGCCGATTCACGGTGGGGTCTTCGCCGTATACATCGTCTCCCACTTCGGCCTGTGCCATTGCCGCGCGCATGGCTTCCGAGGGTTTTGTCACGGTATCGCTGCGTAAATCGATCATGAAATGTTCTCGAGCCTCCGGTAGGTCTGCCGATCCGGCGCATTCTAGCAAATTTTCTCCTTGCGCGGGAGCGCCAGCCACAGCAGGATGCTGGGTGTATGGTCTGGCTTCGAAACGTGCTTCCGTCGGTGACCGATGCAGAACCGGACGAAGCCGTCCCGGTGGGCTGGGCCTTTCTCTACTTTTTCTGCCTGCTTTGCGGGTACTACATTCTGCGTCCCGTTCGCGATGAGATGGTGATTGAAGGCGGGGTACAACACCTGCCCTGGATGATGACGGCCACATTCGTCACGCTCCTGGTCGTGACGCCGCTATTCGGATGGCTCTCCGCCCGCGTTCCGCGTTATCGGTTGCTGCTGACAGTGTATACATTCTTCGGTGTCAACTTGGTCTTGTTCTTTGTGGCGATGATGGGCCATCTGTCTCCGGAATGGACTGCCCGGGCGTTCTTCGTATGGCTATCGGTGTTCAATCTGTTCGTCGTCTCGGTCTTCTGGAGCGTCATGGCCGATATCTTTACCCCTGCGCAGGGGGGCAGGCTGTTCGGTGTGATTGCCGCCGGCGGCAGCATCGGAGCCATGGTCGGCCCTCTCCTTACCACCGGATTGACGTATCTTATCCCGGTTCCCGTGCTCCTGCTCATCTCCGCAGGCTTTCTCATCGCCTGCGGGTTCTGCCTGCATCGACTGGATCGATGGGCGGTGGCGCTACCTTCGCGGCAACACACCGGGCAGGGTGAACCGCTCGGCGGCAGTATCTGGTCAGGCATTAGGTCGACGCTCTCATCACCCTATCTCCTCGGCATCTGCCTCTATCTGTTCTTTCTCACGACGACCGCAACATTCTTGTATCTGGAACAAATGAGGCTGGTGAGTGAACAGATTCCCTCTCCGGAAGGGCGTACCCGTCTGTTTGCCCTCGTCGACTTGGTCGTCAATGTGCTGACATTTTTGATGCAAGTGGCAGTGACAAGCCAGCTGATCGGTCGATTCGGGTTGGTAGCGGCGCTCGTCGCGCTGCCTATCGCAAGCGCCGTGGGGTTTGGCGTGATCGGCATGATGCCGCTCCTGGTCGTATTTGTGTTGTTTACCATTGTGCGGCGAGTCGGCGAATATGCGCTCGCGAAACCGGCTCGAGAGATTTTGTTTACCGTGGTCAGCCGGGAGGAGAAGTATAAGGCCAAGAACTTTATCGACACAGCGATTTCACGGGGGGGCGATGCGGCGACTGGGTGGATTGTCAGCGGGGTGAAAGCGCTGGGAGCTACGTCCGGCCAGATGATATGGGTTCTGGTTCCCCTGTCGCTGTGCTGGGGCTGTATAGGGTGGTTCCTAGCTCGGCAGAAGGAGAAGTTGAGGGGAGGAGGGTGAACAAGGAGCGGCGTGGCTCCCCCTCCGTGCTTTACGCGCGAAAAAATCGCATGCTATAGTCGCCGGAAAGTTGTGGAGAGAGAGTATCGCAGTCGAGCCCATTTCACGTCTCACGATTCATGTTTCACGGGGGTAAAATGCCTGAAGCTCCGGTTAAGATGTATATAGATAAGATATTGAAAGAATGTCGTATTTCAGTTCGATCTCTCGCACTCATGTCTGGCCCTGTGAAAGACAAAGCGTTGCGGGCAATGGCAGACCGATTGGCTGCTGACGAAGACAAGATTCTAGCGGCGAATGAGAAGGATGTGGACGCGGTGGGCAAGTCCTTTGAGGCCGACATCATGAAGGATCGGATGAAAGCCGCCGTGGCGCGTCTACGCCTGACCTCGGACGATATCAAGGAGATGGCCGATCGTCTTCGCCTGATCGCGGACTTGCCGGATCCGGTCGGCGCCGTCACTTCACGATGGGAACGGCCGAACGGATTGCAAGTCAGCCGGGTCCGTGTCCCGATCGGCATAATCGGTGTCGTCTCGGAACTAGGCCCGCTTATTACCGTGGAGTCGATCGCGCTCTGCTTCAAGTCCGGGAACCTCTGTGTTTTTCGCGGCGCGCCGGAATGGCGCCTGACGCAGCAGGCGATCGGGGCCGGACTACGCGAAGCTGCGGAACAGCATGGAATCCCGGCCGGCGCATGGATCATTATTGACCGTCCGGATAAAGAGGTGGCGGTGGAGTTGATCCGATCCGGTAAAAGTCTCGATGCGATAATTCCTCGTGGCGGAGCCGGCCTTCGCAAGGCAGTCGTCGAACAGGCGAAGATGCCGGTGCTGTGTCACGAAGAGGGGCTCACACATATGTACGTGGATGCAGACACAGATCTGCCGGTCGCGCAAAATGTGGCAATCAATTCCAAAGTGCAGAAGGTCATCGCATCAAACTCGCTCGACACGCTGCTTGTCGAACAGGTGATCGGGCGGCAGTTTTTGCCGCCGCTGGTCAATCGCATGCTCGAAGAGTTTAAGATCGAGGTGCGGGCCTGTCCGAAGACCATGGCCCTCATGGGGCAAATGGCGATGACCGGCCATGCATCGATTATCTTGGCAAAGGAAGAGGATTGGCATACCCAGTTTCAGTCGCCTGTATTGGCCGTAAAAATGGTTGTAAATATGGACGAAGCCTTGGCGCACATCGTGGCGCACGGGCCCTGTCTTACGGCGGTCATCGCGACCACACGGTATGAGTCCGCTCTGCGGTTCACACGTGAAGTGGACGCCAGCGCGGTGTTCGTCAATGCATCGTCCCGCCTCAATGCCGGCGATAGCTACGGGATGGGCGCCGATATCGGACTCAGCGGCTCGCATCTCCATGCCAAGGGGCCGATCGGCCTTGAGCAATTGACTTGCGAAAAGTATGTCGCGTTCGGTTCGGGCCAGCTGCGCTACCCGCATCCGGTGCCGGAGGCGTATTTCGATGCGATCATGCTGAAACGACCGTAGTCGCCTGCTGAAAACGCTCTCCAGCTTTGTTCTCAGTCGTTCGAACCACTCGACGTACCCTCACCGCGTACGCCTCGTGTTTCGAACTCCTTGCGGCCTTGCTGGAAAGCGTTTTGAGCAGGCGCGTCGAGACCTTAGCAATGACCAATGACTCACTCGTGCAATCGCTCCGTTCACATCTGGCTTGGTGGGGTCTCAAGCGGTTCACCTCTGACGAAGCGTACTTCCAGTGGCAGCGGGAAACCCTCTCGCAGGCCGAGATCACTGCATTACTTCGGGCAGCGGAGCAGAAGCGCCGCGGATCCTCTGCCGATGATGTCTCGTTCTACGATACCACCGCCGGTTCCAACATCCTCCCGATTCTCTATAGCCAGCAGTACGACTATTATCTTTCCATCGGGACGCGCGTGGCCGATCGTATGGGTGAAGCTCTGCGAGCACAATCCATCCTAGATATAGGATGCGGGGTCGGGATCCTTACGACATTTTATGCGAGGCAGTATCCCGATAGGACTTTCGTGGGGATCGATCGCTCGCCTGCCTCGATTGCGCGAGCGCGCGAGCTAGCGAAGGCGCTTGGCTTAACGAACGTGCAGTTTGAATGCCTCGAGGTCGAGCAGATACCCCTGACTCACACCTCGGATCTGATCGTTGCCACGCATGTGCTGGTGCAAGCCGAACAGGATCCTGGTATTCCCAGTCGCAGTTGGAATACCTTCGAGCGCGGGGGGGTGGGCCAGTCCCAAGCGGACTTTGAGCGGCGAACTGGAGTCGGCGCGAGGCTCGATCGCCTGAGCGCGCTGCTTTCGGCGGAGGGCCGGCTGTTTGTATTTGAGAAGACCCGACAGTTGGCAAGACGTGTTCCGTTCCAGCGAGCCTTGGCGGCGCGGGGTTTTGGCCTCATGGAGCAGCCGGAATTGATTCGATACCGTCTCGTTGAAGAAGTGGCTGACGACGGACCTTTCTATGTACTGGGGCGAACCGCATCGGAGCGGTTTCATTGGGATGATTCCCCGGAGCCGGATGAAGGCCCTCCGTTTGACCGAACGATCCTCACAACGAGCTCGCCTGACCCTGACGCACCGCTCTATGAGAATCATTGGCCTTCCGCGCAGCAGGTTTGGGCGCAGTTGCATGATAAATGCGTGCTCGAAGAGACTACGAGCCAGGAGATAGATGGCCGGCAGTTGCATGTCGAACTGGGGCAGGCGATCGAGGGGGTCTATCTCTATTTTGCCAACACCTTGGATCAGCGTCAGTTGGTCCTTGTGGAGCCGGCCCGCGCAACTATGCTGGAGTCCTATTATCAGGAGATCGTGAGGAGCCTAGGCGATACCAGGGAATCGTGAAACGTATCTCGTTTGGAAAAAGAACGTATAAGCGGAGAGAGTGGCTCTGAAGAGCCTATGGCGTATGGCTATGGCAAGAAATCAGAAAGACCGAACCTCTTGCCATGCGCGAGCATCTTCCGTCATAGACGTTATTCTTTGGACGAGCGACGGACTTCTGTGCGAGCTCCATTCTTGATGGCTAGCACGAGAAGATCCTTTTCTCGAACTGTGTAGATGATCCGATAGTCACCTTCGCGAATCCGATAGAGATGGTCTAGGCCCTCCAGCTTCGTGACGCCGGGTGGGCGAGGATTGGTGCGGAGTGCAAGCAGTCGTCTTAGCAGAAGCTTCCGAAGCGGTTTGGCGAATGTCAGGAGTTGCTGCTTAGCAGAAAAGGCCATGAAAATGGTCAAACTTGCCTGCTGCAATCAGAGTCCCAAGTCTTTCAAAATGGCATCAAGCGATTGCGTGCCCTGCTTGTGAGCCTGGGCCAAGGCTGCGCGGGCATCGACGAGATCGATACGATCTTCCAGGGCCTCCAGGAGCCTGAGGTCATCGAGTGGCACCACCGCAGCGACTGCACGGCCACGCCTGCGCAGTAGCACACGTTCATTCCCGAATGCCGCACGGTTGATGGCATCCGCGAATCCCGCTCGTTCTTTATTACCCTCCGGATTCCCCATAGCGCGCCGTTACTAAGAGAGTTCGATCGGATGGACGGACAGATTGATTGTCTCCGCATGCTGTACAGGGGGCAGGGAATAAAGTCAATCGACGAAAGAAGGTTGCATGGCCCATTTCATTTTGTCTGAAATTGGGGTATGAAGAGGGGCGGCGATTGTGCCGAGGTGCGATTTTATTCATCAACCTATCAGAGGAGATGTTCAATGGCTAAAGGTATGACACAGAAGAAAACAACCAAAAAGAAGCCAGCCAAGACGATGAAGGAAAAGCGCGCCGACAAGGTTGCGAAGAGGCAGGGCTAATCCAGCCCGCACTTCGACCGCTCTACTCATTAAAGCGACACCCACTGAGCCTATCCACGTGCGTCAGTAGCAAGCTCGCACGTGGATGGTTGGGGTTTCCCTTACCTGCCATGTCCATTTCTCTGGTTATGCATGATGAAAATCACTCTTCGCTAGCAGTTGCGCGTGTGACTGTGCCTCCGTGATCGGTATTAACGGGAGTGGCCCGCCTCATCAGGGATTAGGCGGTTGTGATAGTGCCTTCTGCGCGCAAATCCAGCGTTGAAAGCATCACAGGCGAGGATCCGGCTTCTTTCATTTTAGTTCCCAGACTGGAGGAGGTGAGGATCTGCTGGATGTCTTCTGTGCTCCGATCGAGGAGAAAGTCGAAGCCAACGACCATGTAATGGAGGGGATGACCGTGCGGCGCATCGACACGAAAGACCTGCGCGCGGCTGGTGCCTTCCGGGAAGTCGGCAATATGGTGTTTGGGAAACTGCTGGCGCAGGTAAAGGCGGATCGCATCGAACTTGGCTATGTTGTTCATGTCCCTCTTGTGGGCCCTTCCCGATAATTATTGTTCCATGCGCGACAGGGCTGGTTTCCACCGTGGCGCCCTGTTGACGATTCGCCACTTCAGTATATGCTGTTAGTCTATGTAAAATCAGGAAGCGAAAAATAGTTTTCGGCGTCTGTCTCAGTCGGAGATACAGATTGCGAGCGTTTGCGTGGCTCCTCTGCTTATGGGGACGACAGAGCAAGTCATTTTTTCCGGTACACGTTCAGTCCAACCTTCTCCTCGCGGTTTGGAATTGTGACATTCCCCTCCGTTGAAGCAATGATGATGGTCTTTCCCGATGCAGAAGGCCCAAAATCTTTGGTCAAATCGACCTTGATCGTCAATATTGTTCCCTCGACGGTCATCTCTACGTTTTTCATTGTGGTGGCCTTTCAGTGATGGACGAAGCGTGAGGACGCTCTGTCCGAATAATGGTGCACCTGTACCGTGAGCAGAGGAGGAAGTCAACCTACGGAAGCGCAACGGGCGCGACGGGCGGAAAAAGTGCGACAGGCAGAAACGTGGTTCACATGTCGCGCGAGTCCCGCTCCTCGCGCTTGTCGCGCGCGAGACTCGTTACCCTCCGGCGAACACCGGACGGAAACCGGCCTTAGTCAGGATGCGCGCAACCGCCTCGCGCTGGTCGCCCTGGATCTCGATCCGTCCCTCCTTCAATGTGCCTCCGGCGCCACAGGCTTTCTGGATCTCTTTGGCAAGCGTCTCTTTTTCATCCAGACCGATGCCGGTGAAACCAGTGACGACCGTCACGGTCTTGCCACCCCGATGCGCGGTTTGACGAATGATATCCACTCGTCCACGGTTTTTCTTCCCCGCGATGGATGGGCCATCGCTTGGGCCGGCATCGGACCGCATCTTCTCGGGAAGCGGTAGGCCTACCTTCTTTAGGGCTGCGAAGGGGCTGGTCCAGGCGATGGGGTCGCCAGTTGTGGGAATGCGTTTCTTTTCATTCATCGCCGCACCCTCATCTGACATGGGTAATGTATCCCGTCCCTGCAATAGCAGGATGCTGAAAAAGTCCGCCAGCGGCGTTCTCGCGTCGCTCAGAGGCTCAACGTACCGAAGCGTACGCCTCGCCACTTCGCTCGCTGCGGCCTTGCTGGACAGCCTTTTTGAGCATCCTGAGATTATTCTGGCTTCAGCACTGTACGGGAAATTCTCACCATATTTTCGGCATCAACCGAGTTTTTCCGCAGCCTGTTAGGGTCTAAATGGGGCTGCAGCGTCTTTCAAAACCGCTAATTCCATATGCGCGCGATTCTCTCCTGCAGCCATCCAAACCTGTCCTTCTTGCACGGTGCATTCCAGCTGCATGCTGGGTTGCGCGAGCGCGGCTAAGGCGCGGCTCCCAGCTATGGGCAGATTCAGCACGGACAGATTGTTCAGCCGATCGAGTGCAGCCTGGTTTTTCTCCCACCACTGCTCAGCGCCACGGCCACCGTAGGTATAGATATACACCTGTTTCGCGCGACCGCAGGCCCGTCGAACGGTTTTCTCCTCTGGTTGGCCCACCTCGACCCAGAGGTCGATGGCGCCGGTCAAATCCTTGAGCCAGAGTGCTGGCTCTTCTTCGGCGCTTACCCCGCGTCCAAACGACAAGGCCTCATGGGCGTGCAGCGCAAAGGCAAGTAGGCGCACCATCATGCGTTCATCGGTTTCAGAGGGATGCCGGGCCAAGGTGAGGGCATGGTTCTGATAGTATTGGCGGTCCATGTCTGAGATTTGAAAAGTCGCTTTGTATATGGTGGCGTTTGAGGCCATGGAGTGATGGTTCCCTGATTCCGGACAAATTCAGGTGGATAACGATTAAATCGACGTTCACACGTCTTTATATGCGATGTACCACCCTTCGACCCGTTCCCTCGCCCAGGGTGTCTTTCGGAGAAACGTGAGGCTGGATTTTACGCTCGGATCATGGAGAAAACAGCGGATGGGAACCCGGCGTCCCATCTCGGCCCAGCCATATCGCTCCACCAGTTCCTTGATGATGGTTTCTAGTGTGATCCCGTGCAGTGGATCGCGGGGATGGGCGGAACTCATGAGCGTATGGCGAATGACATAGGGGAATAGCCCCAGATTGAGTAAATGGCTTATGCCGGGTCATATTGCACGAACAAGGAGCCACCGGTCTATAGCGACGGCCAGGACGAGAATCGCGAGACGTGCAGAAAGAGTGAAAAGCGATGAGGGTGCTTCCACCTTGTTTCACCAAAATCACCCGTGACAGACAATACATAAGTAGGATGCTCAAAAAGGCCGTCCAGCAAGGCCGCAGCCGATGAAAGCGCCGGAGGCGTAGCCTCTGGGCTACGTTGAGGATGCTTTCGAGGGGAGAACGCCGCTGGCGGGCTTTTTCAGCATCCTGTTAGATCTTGCGCTTGAGCAAGTCCTGGAGCTGGGCAAAGGGGGTGAAGGTCGAGGGTTGAGCCTGCTCTCGGCCAGGCGTAGGCTCGTCAGATGGGTGGGGCACCTGATGTCGCTGGTGCTCATTGTCGTGGCAGTAGAGACAGAGCAATTCCCAATTGCTACCGTCCGGCGGATTATTGTCATGGTCGTGGTCCTTGTGATGGACCGTGAGCTGACTCAGCTTCTTACCGTCAAACTCACGTCCGCAGTGTCCACAAATCCAGGGAAACATTTTGAGTGCGCGTTCCCGGTAGGTCTGTTGCAGCTTTGCCTGGGTGTCCCGTGCCATGTGCACCTCGGAAAGAATTAGGGCGTGCTACGGAGCGATTCTACAGCGAAGTTCTTTCAGGACTCCGTTATATGAGCTGAGTGCAAGGCCAACAAAATACCCGGATCGTCGGCTTAATCCATCCTGCCTGTTCCGCCTCTGTACACCAGGCTTTGACCGCGTCGGCGACCTTGTCGCGTCTTTCTGGTTCGAGGGAGGTCAGGATCACACTGTTTCCTCCTGCATAGAAAGATACCCCTTCCGTCGATCCCGATCGTCCGGTCCCAATTGTCTGAGGAATTTCGGTGTAGGCTGTCACGCCGGACGTCCGTAACAGTTCATGCACGCGTTCTTTCAGGGTGGCGCGAAAGACGATCATCAACATGTCCATATGTGGCTCCAAACAGGGTGAGTCTGGAATATAGCAGGTTCATGATCGACCTTGGAAGTCGGGACGAGATTTTCGAGACGGGAGGCTGATAGAGGCAAATATCGATTGTGTCTGAGCCCAAGTTAACACAGCACTTACTAAAGAAGGCGACCCAGGGACATCCGAACCCAAGGGACTGGCTCCGCCGTCTCCGGCGGTGCCTTGTATCTTGGACCGAGTGCGGCAATGATACGTTACATCATCAACCCGGGCGTGATAGATCGAAGGTGCCGAGGTCCACAGAGACCGGGGGACAGCCCAGGTCGTCACGCCCTCACAGTGCAGAGCCCGAACAGTTGCGTGGGCCGTTGAGCCCGTATCATGCAAGGCCGGGCCACACAGGAGGCTATGATGACGCGTACACCAGTCGTTGTCGGAATTGATGTCTCCAACGCGCAGTTGGATATGGCCCTCCGACCGGAAGGGCAGTTCTCCGCCCCCAACGATGAGGCCGGGTGTGCGCAGATCCTCACACGCCTGAGGGCGGTGTCCCCGACGCTGGTGGTCTTGGAAGCGACCGGCGGGCTGGAGATCCTGCTCACCGGGATCTTGGCCGCCGCTGGGGTGCCGGTTGTCGTGGTCAATCCGCGACAGGTGCGTGACTTTGCCAAAGCCACCGGGCGCCTCGCCAAAACCGATGCCCTGGATGCGCAGACGCTGGCGCACTTCGCCGAGGTCATCCGCCCAGAGCTGCGGCCTCTGCCGGATGAGCAGACCCAGGCCCTGGCCGCCATCCTGGCGCGCCGTCGGCAACTCGTCGAGATGCTGACGGCGGAGAAGAACCGCCTCGGCAGTGCGCGCAAGCCCGTGCGCACGAGTCTGCGCACGCACATCGCCTGGCTCGAACGGGAATTGACCCACAGGGACCGCGATTTGGCCCACGCGATTCGGGAGAGTCCGGTATGGCGCGAGAAGGAGGCGTTGTTGCAGAGCACGCCCGGTGTGGGGCCCGTGGTGACGACGACGCTGCTGGCGAATCTGCCGGAACTCGGGACCTTGACCGGCAAGCAGATTACCGCGCTGGTGGGGGTAGCACCGCTGAACCGGGACAGCGGGAGCTGGCGCGGGAAGCGTACGGTGTGGGGCGGCCGTGCGCAAATTCGGGCGGTGCTCTATATGGCCGCGATTGTCGCGGCCCGCTTCAATCCAGTGATCCGGGCGTTCTACGAACGCTTGTGTGCCGCAGGCAAAGCCAAGACGGTGGCCTTGACCTCCTGCATGCGGAAACTGCTGATCATGCTTCATGCGATGCTCAAACATCGGACTCCCTGGCGCACGGAGGGGGCTCAACATGCTTGACAGCCAAGACAGTTGCTGTCCCCCTGCTCATCTCAGCACTCAGCACTCGATCTGCCTGTCCTGAACCTGTAGAAGGGCAGGATCTCCCACGCCATAGGCCTCTTGCCTCACTCTCAGACTCAGCCATCAGCACTTCTCCATCTACGTAGTATTGCCCCATAGGAATTACCATAACCATCTGTGCTAGCACACAAGAGGGGATTGCAAACAATTGAAGTAATCGGCACCCTGCCCGGCCATGTCGTCTTCGTCGTTCATAAATGTGACACGGGGGCTGTCTGGTCCATCTTGTCTATTTGGTCTATCTGGTCTGTTTGGTTGGTCGGATCGCATATCTCAGCAACTAAATCAAACTCACGAGATAGACCAGACAGACGAAACAGACCGAACAGACAAGACAGACCACATGAACCATCAAACATTGAACATTCGCCATTCAACATTTCTAGACCGCCCCTTACCGTTCTGAGGAAAGGAGTCGCCATGCGTCGTCTGTTCATTCTTGTCCTGACTCTCGCCATCGGCTATATGCCATTCGCCATGGGCTCATCATTCGCCAAAGAGACCGATTCGGATATCCCATTGGGAGGGATCAGCGCGTCACTCCAGCCGGATCTCTTCACTGGCACACTGACAGGGAGTATTCCCATCGAGGTGCCGCCGGGACGCAACGGCATGCAACCGAATCTAGCGCTGACCTATGCGAGCAGCGGTGGCAATGGCTGGCTGGGGATGGGCTGGAAATTGGAGATGGGGACGATTGAACGGCAGACGAAATGGGGGGTACTGTACAGTCCAACAACTGCCGAAGAGCAAGCAGGGAAGGTTTACACATTTCATATCAACGGCATGTCCGGCGATCTCGTGCAGGACAGCGTCGATCCCAATCTCTACCGGGCCAAGATCGAAGGCAGTTTTGCGCGAATCAAGAAACCGATCTCTGGGGGATGGGAGATCACAGATAAGAATGGCACGAAGTATATCTTCGGTCGCACGACAGCATTCCAGATCCAAGATCCTGCGGTGGGCATCTTCAAGTGGTGTCTGGAGCGCGTCGAGGATCGCGATGGTAACTACATGACCCTCACCTATCAAGGTGATGGCACGACCAATCAGGGCTATCTTAGTCAGATCGACTACGCCGGCAATGGAGCGACAGTGCCGACCAATCAGGTGAAGTTTTACCTGGAAGATCGACCGGATGCCCCAGACATGTACACGAGTAATTTCAAGATCAAGACGGCCAAGCGGTTGAAGACGATTGAGGTGAAGGCGAACGGGGCGCTGGTGCGGGCCTATGCTCTGAGCTACGTGCCGAATCAGGTAGCTTCCCTCTTGTCCCAGGTGCAACAATTTGGCAAGGATGCCCAGTTTGACGGATCGATGACTGTCACCGCTGGGACTAGACTCCCAGCCTTAACCGTTGGTTGGCAGCTAGGTACAGGCGCATTTACCTATTGGACGACCTCCTTCGCGGCGGGATCTGCCAACGGTTATGCCCACTACTTTGTGGACGTGAACGGGGATGGCAAAGCCGACTGGATTCAGGTGTCCGCCACCAACAACAACGGATGGATAGGGCTCTCNNCAACGGATGGATAGGGCTCTCTAACGGAGACGGGACATTTACCTATTGGACGACCTCCTTCGTGGCGGGATCTGCCAACGGTTATGCCCACTACTTTGTGGACGTGAACGGGGATGGCAAGGCCGACTGGATTCAGGTGTCCGCCACCAACAACAACGGATGGATAGGGCTCTCCAACGGAGACGGCACGTTTCAGAATTGGACGAGTTCGTCCACGTCGATTGGTGCCCTCGCTGATTATGAGCATCAGTTTGCCGACGTGAATGGCGATGGCAAAGCCGACTGGATTCAGGTGCATAGGGCGTCCAACAACGGGTGGGTGGGCCTCTCACAAGGATTTGCTCCAAATCTCCTGACGTCAATCACCAGCGGTGTCGGTGGCACGACCACAATCGCATACACGCCCTCCCCGCAGCACAGCACCACCTCGACCCCGGCACATCCGCTGCTGCCGTATCCGGTGCTAACCGTTACGAGTCTGACCACGACCGATGGCAACGGGAACGCTTCAACGATGACCTATTCCTACACCGGCGGCTACCACCATATCGGCGAGCGCGAGTTCCGCGGGTTCAAGACCGCGACGGTCACAAGCCCCGGCGTGAGCGATGCGGACAAGACCGTCACGACCACCTGGTTTCATCAGGGTAATGAACTCACTCCCATCGATACGGAGAATCCGGGGCTGGTGAATGGCTACATGAAGGGCACGCCCTATCGAGTGGAGGTGCGCCGCAAGAGCGATAGCCTGCTCTACAGCAAACTGGAAACGACATATTTGCCTGACTTGATTGGAGCAGACACCAGCGCCCCCTGGTTCACGCCCCAGGCCCAAATCGACAGCTCAGTCTGCGACGGTGGTCCCTGCAAAACCACTCGCCTGACGTTTACGGCGGCGGACTACGATCCCTTTGGCAACGTGAAGAAGGAGAGCCACCACGGCGATCTTGCCGTGACCGGTGATGAGAAGACGGTTGAACGGGTGTTTCTCATCAACACGACCGACTACGTGGTGAGTGCTCCCGCACGTGAGACCCTGTACAAAGGCCTGAGTGTGGCGCCGGCTGATAAACTCGCCGAAACCCTCTTCTCCTACGACGGCACCGGGACCGGCGCCTGCACCGCCGCGCCGACCGGCAGCAACACCACCGTCACCAAAGGCAAGCTCACGAAGACCGAGCGCTGGCTCAACAGCGGGACCAATCCGATCAGCGGGATGGAATACGATCCCACCACGGGAGTCCTGCTCTGTACGCGGGATCCCCTCGGCAACAAGACCACAATGATGCACGATCCCACTAAGACCTTTGTGCTGACCACCACCAATCAGCTCGGCCATGTCAACACGGTGGTCATCTCAGGGGTGAACGGGGAGACCATTGATCCTGCGATTGGGTTCTACGGCCAGGTCAAGAACGTGACCGACCCCAACGGCAAGATCGTGGCATATAAGTACGACAAACTGGGTCGCAAGACGGAGACGACCGCGCCCGATGGGCTCGTGACCGCCGTGACCTATCCCACACTCGCGGAGTATGGCGTCATTGGGACTCAGAAGATTACCACCAGCACGAGCGGGGCTAGCCTCCCGGCGGCCGTGACCAGCAGCACCTTCTTCGATGGGCTGGGGCGAACCATCACCAAAGAGAGCAGCGGGCCGAATGGGACGACGGTGGTGACGAAGACCGAATACACCGTCAAAGGGCAGGTGTTCCGCACGAGCCTCCCCTATTTCAAGACCACCGAGAATGTCACCGGCCGCTGGCGCACGATGACCTACGATGCACTCGGGCGCGTAACCCAGATTACCCATCCCGACACTATCGGGGGGAGCCCGCTCACCACCAAGAGCTGCTACGCCCCGTTCGTCACCGTGACGCTCGATGCGGGTGGCGCGCGCAAACGAGAAGTGCGCGATGCCTATGGGCGGGTGATCACGATCCAAGAGCACAATGCGCTCTATACCACCTGCAATCCCGCCAATGATCCTGGCGGGGTCTATGCCACGACGACCTATACCTACGATCTGCTTGGGAATCTCACCAAGGTGGTGGATGCGCTGGGCAACCGCACCACGATGCGGTATGACAGCCTGGGCCGCAAGCTCGGCATGTCGGACCCCGACATGAGCACCAACGGCACGACCAACTGCGGCGACTTGACGGCGCTCAATCCCAATGTCACCTATCCTTGGTACAACGCCCCCTGTTGGATCTATCAATATGATGTGGCGGGCAACCTGACCCAGCAGCGGGATGCGAAGAGTCAAACCCTCTGGTTCCGCTACGACGGCCTCAATCGGCGCAGTCAGAAAGATTACACCACGCAAAAGGCTCAAGGCAGCGGCGATGTCGTCTATGTCTATGACGATACGGTCACCACCTTCAATCGCAAGGGCCGCCTTAAACAGGTGACGGATGCCGCCAGCAATGTGACCTTTGAATACGACAGCCGGGGCCGGATTACGAAGAGCACCAAGGTGCTCGATGCCGTGACCTATGTTACGACCAGCACTTATGACGGGTTGGGCCGCCTCAAAGAAGTGACCTATCCGAGTTCACCCGCCAAGACGGTAGAGTATCTCTATACCGGTCCCGTTCTCGATAAGGTGCAGGATAAGGCGGGCAGTGGCACGACGATCTATATCACCTACAGTAATTACACCTCCCAAGGCCAGCCGCAAACGACCACTTTCGGCAACGGCGTGGTGACGACGAGCACCTATGCCGATCCGGCCCATGCCACCTGTGTCCCGTCGAACAGTTTCCAGCTCTGTACATTGAAGACACAGAAGGGGACGAACCCCCTCCTGCAAGATCTCACGTACACCTTTACCGCCGATGGCAATGTGGATCTGATCACGGACCCCCTGAACGGCAATCAAGATTTTGGCTACGACACCCTTGATCGGCTCACCAGTGCCACCGGGCCCTATGGCTCAGGGGGCGCAACAGCGACGCTCACCTATAGTTACAACCAGATCGGCAACCTCACGAATAACTCGCAGCTGGGCGCCTATACCTATCCCACGAGCGGGGCCACCGGTGTTCGGCCGCATGCGGTCAGCACCGCGGGCGCCAACAGCTATACCTACGACAATAATGGCAACATGTTGGCGGGGGCCGGGCGAACACTCACGTGGAATCTGGAGAACAAACCGCTCACGGTGGTGCAGGGCGGGACCACCACCACCTTCGTTTATGACGGGGAGGGGGGCCGAGTGAAGAAGATTGTCGGCACGACCACCACGCGCTATATTAGCACGCTCTACGAGTGCGACAACACGAACTGCTCGCGCTTCATCTGGGCGGGGCGCACCAGAATCGCCACGATCGCCGCCAGCGGTACCATCCACTACTGGCACGGGGATCATCTGGGGAGTTCCAGCGTGATCACCGACAGCACCGGGGCCAAGGTGCAGACGCTCACCTATTTTCCCTACGGCGGGACGAGAACGAACCAGAGCTTCACGACGCCCGCGGTCAATGTGCCCTACAAATATACGGGCAAGGAACTCGATACTACCGGCCTCTATTACTACGAGGCGCGGTACTACGATGCCACGTTGGGACGGTTTATCAGCGCGGATACGATCGTCCCCAATCCCCGTGACCCGCAAGACCTGAATCGCTATACCTATGCGGGGAACAATCCGCTCAAATACACAGACCCGACGGGACACTTCAAAATCAACATTGGAAAAGCCTTGAGACGCGCGTTGGGCGATGTCGGTACGACAGTACTCGGGACAGCGATTCAGTTTGCCGGCCCATTCGGCTGGACTACCAACATTCTTCTTGGAAGCGCCGTGCTGACGCAATCGAAGTCGGGTCGCTACGTGCTGGCAGGGGAAATTGTGGTAGGAACAGCCGTCAGTGCAGCCGCATGTGTGGCTGCCACAGGTGGCGCATGCAGCGCTGCGGCACCACTCGTTGGAGCCGCCATCGGGGCTGCGAGTGGAGCGGCGATGGGTGGGTACAGCGCGGCTCAGAATGGAGGCGATCTGAGCAGCGGGATCTTATTTGGGTCCGCAGTGGGGGCCACGACGGGCGCGATCACGGGCTATGTGGGCGGCCTTGTTCCAGGGCCCCAGTTTGCCACGTTTGGATCGGCGCCCGGTCTGTTTTTCAAGGACTTTGCAATCGCTGCCGTTGTGGATTTTGCGGCAGGGGCTTTACAGAGTGCGGCCACCGGGGCCATCACTGCTTATGCAGGTGGTAGAGGGCAAATTGGTCATATCTTGTCGAGTTCGGGGTCGGAAGGATGGTCCGCTCTTCGTAGCCCACAAGCTGCCGCATTGAGCGTCGCGGGCGTGGGGTGGAGTGCTCGACCCAAGACACAAATATTTGATTCCATCGTCTTTGAGGTAGGCGATTGGGATTCGGGTCCTATTTCGGTCCCGAAAGGAGTCCAAGATTTCGTGAATAATGAAAAAAATATCTGGAGGCAAGTGGGCGCAGGGTTCTATGAAGCACATAGTGGAAGTCTTGCGCCAGACCTTTATAACTATGCGCACTTTACCAAGGAGTTTGCGCCTCAATAACGAGATTGTTGTTACGACATGTAATCCAAACAGCGCCGGGCGAGGGACTATGCGTGACGTGACACCGCGACGCAGATGATTAAACCTCCGGGGGTGGGGATTGACGACTCGATCCCCACCCCATCGCCTGGTATTCATCATGCCGCTACTTGAGCACCTCGTTGACTTTGTGTTTCTGTAGAGAGTAGAGCATAGCGCCATGGCGACTTTTTCCTATAAAGCGGCGAGGCCCAGCGGGGCGACGCTCGATGGGTTGATCGACGGAGACGACGAGCGTTCGGTCCAGAGCAAGCTGGAGAACGATGGGTACATCGTCATCGATCTTCGGAGTCGAGATAAGAAAGCCACGGCGCGCTCCGGCGCTGTTCGATTCGGTGGTAAGCTGCCGCTGCACGAGGTGTTGGTTTTCAATCAGGAACTCGTGGCGTTGCTCAAGGCTGGGCTGGCGGTCTTGCGCATCTGGGATCTGTTGATCGAGCGCACGAGCCAGGCCAATTTCAAACAGTCCCTCCGCACGGTGCGGGAAGATATCCGCGGTGGGAGCGCCATGTCCGACGCCATGAGTAAGCATCCCCAGTACTTCAATGAACTCTATGTCGCGACAATCAGAGCCGGCGAGCAATCGGGCAATCTCCCGGAAGTGTTGCAGCGTTATATCAGCTATTTGAAGCTCATGATGGAGTTGAAGGCCAAGGTCACCAAGGCCCTGGCCTATCCGGCGTTTCTGGTCCTCGTCGGTGTCGGGGTGATTGGCTTTCTGGTCGGTTATGTGATGCCGACATTCGTGAGCGTGTATGGCGAATCCTCGCAAGCCTTGCCGTTCGCAACACAGGCCTTGCTCGATCTCATCAGCGGGACCAATCAGTATTTCATCCCTGGTCTAGTGGCGCTCGTCGGCACGATCATGGGGTTGAAAGCCTATCGCGCGACAGAGGCAGGGCGACTCGCGACGGATCGGTTGTTGCTCTCGGCGCCAGGGCTCGGTGTGATCTTGAGCTATCACCATACGATTCAACTCATGCGCACGTTGGGCACGGTCTTGGCGGGGGGCATTCCGGCGGTCGAAGCGGTCCAGATTGCCGGTGGCGCCGTGTCGAATCGCTACATGGCCAAGGGATTGGCTGAAGCGGTGGAGCGCATCCGCGAAGGCACGACGTTGGCCTCCGCCATCGAGACGCAGCACGTACTACCGAAACTCGCGACGGAAATGATCGCGGTCGGCGAAGAAACCGGCTCGCTCGAAACCATGTTACGCGACATTGCCGAATTCTACGAAGGCAGCCTCGATCTCAAACTCACCCGCATGACCACCTGGATTGAACCGGTGCTCCTCCTCGCCATGGGGTTCATCGTCGGCGCGATTGTCATTATTATGTATCTACCAGTCTTCCAAATGGCCGGCACAGTCCAATAACGTTCCCGCCCGTTATCCCCACTCAGCACTCAGCACTTCCGAGCGGTCCGTAGCTTCTCCCCCAACTCAAAACTCAGAACTTAAAACTCAGAACTGCCTCATGGCCTACGTATTTTTGCTCCCCTCAAGTGTGCTAGCACACATGGCGGGATTGCGTTCGGCTCTCATGATCGTGCATCGTGCCGTCCAGGCTCCTAGGCATGTAGCAATGGTGTAGCATCGCATGAGGCGAAAGATACTGCGTGGCGTCAAAGACGTCGCGAGGAACGAGTCTGGCGTGACGCTTTTGGAGCTCTTGGTCACGATGACCATTGTGATGATCCTTGCCTCTATCGCGATGCCGCTCAGCCGGGTGTCGGCAAAACGGACTCATGAACTAGAGTTTCGGCAGCATCTGCGGACGATGCGGGCTGCCATCGACACCTTTAAGCTGGAATGGAATCGCGATGGCGAGGTCTTATTGGGGCCGGCGTGCGTGAAGAATAAGCTTACCTGCAAAGAAGTGACCAGTGTCTATGGGTACCCGAAATCCCTAGATATGCTGATGGGGATCAAGCTCACAGGTGAAGAGGCATCGGTGAGGGGGACGACGACGAGGCGCTATTTGCGGCATCTTCCCCTCGATCCCCTGACCGGCAAGGCAGATTGGGTATTCCGATGTTATAAGGATGCGCCTGATGCATCGAGCTGGTGTGGAGATGACATCTATGACGTGATCACCCAAAGCCAGGATCAAGCATTAGATGGCACGAAATATCGAGATTGGTAAGCCAGGTGTCAGAAACGAGCGAGGAGTCACCTACCTCATGCTTATGTTCGTCATCGTCCTGATCGGGATGGCGACGACGATTGCCGCGAAGCAATGGAAGGTTGTCGTGCAGCGGGAGCGGGAGGCGGATCTCTTGGCCAAGGGGATTGAGATTCAGAGTGCCCTTGCCTTCTATTCCGCTGCGTATAAGGCCGGGCGGGTGATGCCGGGAGAGGTGTACCCCCAGACCTTGGCCGATCTCACAAAATTGCCCAAGCCCTTCTTGCGCAAGGCCTATCGTGATCCCATGGGTCATGAAGATTGGGACTATCTCCGGTCGCCGACCGGCGGCATCATGGGGGTCCGAAGCAAGAGCCGCGAGAAGCCGCTCCGACAGCGCGATTTTCCCCCAGCGGTTCGGCATTTCGAGGGACGCGCGACCTATTATGATTGGGTCTTTCAACACCCAAGCCCCTCCTCTGCCGTGAGCATGCCACCAGGAAATGCGCCCCTTGCCCAGCCAATCCTGCCCAGTCCGCCTGTCCGGTAGGGGAGCGGTCTACGTAGTTTTGCTCCCCTCAAGTGTGCTAGCACACTTGGCGGGATTGCACTTCACCCCCAAGATCGGGCATCGTGCTGGCCGGGCTGGGAGTCCGTCTTGGTCAAATGAAGAAAACTATGATGACAGAGTAACCGGAGGGCATAGCCATGAACGAACGACGGTGTCATCGATGTAATCAGCGCGGGTTCACGTTGGTCGAGTTGATGATCGTGGTCGCGATCATCGGCATTCTTGCGGCGATTGCGATTCCCAGTTTTCTCTCTTACCAGTTGAAGTCGAAAACGTCGGAAGCGAAGACGAGTCTCGCGGCGATCAAAACGGCGAGTCTGTCGTTTCAAGCAGAACGCTCCTGTTTCCTCTCCGTGCAAAGCAGCGGCTGGCCCGGCACAGTGCCGGCCAGTGGCGCGCAATTGCCTTGGCCGGCTGCGGCAGCGGTGCCGACGCCCGGCGCGCTCTGTATCAATCCCGTGACGGGGGCTCCGGCATCGGCGATCGGTACATTTGGTGATGTGGGGTTCACCCCGTCTGGACACGTGCGCTACAACTACTACCTCGCAGGTAGCCAAGTGCAGACTCCTGCGCCTGGTCCGATGACGAACTCCTGCCCGAACTGGCCGGCTCCGTTGGGGGCTGGCGCGGCGACTGGACCGACCATCGGGTTTATGGCGCAAGCGCAGAGCGACTTGGATGGCGATGGGAAAAAAGGCGGCTTCATGGTATCGAACGTGAGCCACGTTGTGGATTGTGCCGCGAATACGTTCTAGCAGGAGGAGGGGGATGACCCGGTGAGTCCCCTGTGCTCGCGCAACGCGCGGTCTCAGAAGGATGAGGAAGGAGCGGCCAGGTGCCCTTCTTGCTCGCAGAACGCGCACGATAGGAATGTGCTCGTTCGATGCGCGCAGTGAAGGGCAGCCTCGGCCACTCCTTCAACGAGGGGTACTATGAATTTGGAAGGCCCTCGCTCGGGCTACTGGCACGTCTCGGCGTGCCAGTGGGTTGTGGAGGGTGAGAATGTTGCGCGCAGTGGGGTACTCATCCGGGCCATCCTGAGACGATGTATACGAGCAAGCTTGGAACAACTATTTTGTAACAGCTCCCTGCGGCCATACTGAAGGGCCTTTTTGAGTATCCTGCGTGTGGTGCGTGAGGAGCAGGGGAGGCAATGCACCTGAGTCCATCTCATCGATCAACTCCCATAAGCGCCGGGGCTTCGATAGCGACCTGGACATCTACCCATGTCCCTGCCTCTGTCACAGGGCCTCGCCTGTCATGGCGAACGCTGGTACTGGCTCTGGCGGCAGCGCTGTTACTCCTGGTTGCCGTTGGATTGCGATGGGAGTTCACACAGCGGCACGATGCGATGGCCGATGCTCGGACGCAACTTCGATTGCTTCCGAACGGAACGTTGGTAAAGCCGATGGTGCTGGGCTATCACCATGTGGCGGCTGATCTGCTGTGGTTGAACATCGTCCAAGTGCTGGGCGAGCGCGAGGTGAGGCAGGCGGATTATGAGTGGCTGTTTCACGCGCTCGAAGTCGCGACGACGCTCGACCCGCACTATGTCTATGCGTACGACATCGGCGGTGTGGTCTTAGCTGAGCTGGCTGGACGGGTGGACTGGAGTAACACGCTCCTTGAAAAGGGCCTGGCGGCGAACCCCAAAGCCTGGCGCCTCCCGTTCCAGTTGGGGTTCAATGCCTTCTTTCACCAGCAGGACTATATCCGTGCGGCAGACTACATGGCGATCGCCGCACGATTGCCGGGACATCCGGCCTATGTGCCTGAATTGGCGGCACGGTTGTATGTGGAAGGCAAACAGCCGTCACTGGCTTTGGACTTTCTGGATGTGATGGAGCGGCAGACTGACGATGCTCAAGTGCTGGCGGTGCTGGAACGCCGAAAATCCGAGGTGGTTCTGGAGCGGGATCTCACGATGCTGGAAGAGGCAGTCCAAGGCTATACCGCTCGCGTGGGTCGAGTGCCGGAATCTCTCGATGAATTAATTCACGCCGGCGACCTCGCGGCTCTTCCCGTTGAGCCCTTTGGTGGAGCCTATCGGCTGGATGCCGAGCATGGAACCGTGGTCAGTACGACGCACCGGAATCGGATGCGTCTGCATCATGCGCCGGATGGATCGATCACCAGCTTGAGGTAAAGGCACGATGGCGATGACTGAGTTGGCCGTGAAAACCGAGGCATTGACAAAAGTGTTTCGTCTGGGCCTGCGAGGTCGCCCGATGACGGCGGTCGCTCGCGTGGATCTGGCCATTGAGCAGGGAGAGATCTTCGGGTTTTTGGGCGCGAACGGGGCGGGTAAGACGACGATCTTCAAGATCCTCACAGGCTTAGTGGCGCCCACGAGCGGGCAGGTCTGGATCATGGGCCGATCGCTCGCGGCTCGGCAATCGGCTTCACCCATCGGGTTTCTCCCAGAAACCGGGTGCTATCACGATTTCCTCACCGCCGAAGAGTTTCTTCGTTTCACCGGACAGCTTTGTGGGATGTCTCGTTCACGCTGTGCGGAGAGAATCGAAGAGTTGCTCGAACTCGTCGGCCTCACATCGGTGCGGCAGGTATCGTTACGCACCTTCTCTAAGGGCATGTTGCAGCGCATCGGCATCGCCCAAGCGCTGATCAACGATCCGCCCTTGGTCATTTTGGACGAGCCGATGTCGGGGTTGGATCCGATGGGCCGCAAACAGATGCGCGAACTCATTCTGGGGTTGAAGGCTGTCGGCAAGACCGTGCTCTTTAGCTCGCACATCGTGCCGGATATTGAACTGCTGTGCGATCGGGTCACGATGTTGGTGAAGGGCTCGGTGGTAGCGACGGGCCGTGTGCGCGACCTATTGCGGCCATGTACAGACGAGCCGGTTGAACTCGTGATTGAAGGGCTGGAGCAGGAAGGCCTCTTCCACTTACAGCCCCTCGCGAGCCGGCTGGTCCATCGCGATGAGCATGTGGTGGCGACGGTGCAGGGTGCTTCGCAGGTTGCGATGGCGCTCGACGTGATTCGTTCGGCCAAGGCGCGGCTGGTCTCACTGACGCCGCAGCAACGGTCGCTGGAAGATCTCTTCGTTCCCTCGCGCCAAGAGTCCCCCGAGGTGCCTTCATGATCCGGATCTGGGCAGTGGCGCTTTGCACGATGCGTGAAGCGGTGCGCGACAAGCTGCTCTATAACCTCGTGGCCTTTGGGCTGTTCCTGATCGGGAGCACGATTGTCTTGTCGCGCCTGACGTTGGGTGATTTTCATCGGCTCGTGTTGGACGTGGGGCTTGCCAGTATCAATCTGTTCGGCGTGGTGATCGCGATCTTCGTCGGCGTGGGGCTGGTAAGCCGAGAGATCGACCGCAAAACCATTTATGTCGTGCTGTCGAAAACGACTCCGCGCTGGCAGTTTCTGTTGGGCAAATATCTGGGGTTGGCCTGCACGGTGGCCGGCAATGTCGTGATCATGGCCCTAGGGCATGTGCTCGTTCTGTGGACAATGGACATTCCCATACAGGGAGCGTTGGCCGGCGCGCTGATGGCAATTTGTTGGGAACTCTGGGTGCTGACAGCCGTGGCGCTGTTGTGTTCGACCTTTACCACGACCACGTTGAGTGCCATCTGTACCTTGGCAGTCTATGTGATCGGCCACAGTCTTGGGCAGCTGACATCGTTGGGCGCCAAGCTCGATGGGATCGGACGCACCATCGTCACCACGATTACCTATGTTGTGCCGGATCTCGAACGATTCAATCTCAAGGGCCTGGTGATCGAGCCTCATTCGTTGGGGGCAATGGATTTCTTCATGATGGTCGCCTACGGACTCACCTACATCGGTTTTCTTCTGGCGCTCGCCACCCTCGTCTTCCAGCGGCGAGATTTTCAGTAACCCACACTGGTTCATTTGGTCTGTCTAGTCTGTCTGGTCAATCAGGTCTATTTGGTGTGTCTTGTCTGTTGGTTGAACGAAACGTATCAGATGAATCAGACCGAGCGGATGGACCAGATAGACAAGAGAGACTGAATAGACCAGACAGACCGTTTCACGTTTTATTAAGGCGTTGCGCCAGGCCCTGCCGGCATCGTGATCGTTGCGGAAGGGGTTGCGTCCGCGGTGGGGCAGGGGGGTGCGCTGAAAGGGTTCAGGGGATTCATGCCAACCGGACAGGGTGGAGAGTTGGGTGCAGCGCTTGGCGGAGGCATGTCGATCGTCTGGGGTGAGGATCCCGGTGGTGACATCACGACCGTGGGATCAGGCAGCGCTTGCGCCATCGGGAGTGGGTCAGGGGATGTGCCGGTCGGTGGACCTCCGGACGGCATAGTGGCGAGGCTCGTCACCGCGCCGCTCGCAGTAATCGGCGTGCATTGTTCCAGTTGCGCAGGATTGTCGGTGTAGATCGTGCCTTCGGTGCTCGTCACGCAGCGATAGAGTGAGCCGGCTGTGGCCTCGTTGTCGGCGAACAGCAGCCCAAGTGCAAGGCTGATGGAGAATCCAATGTTCAACAGGGGCGTCATGGTTGTGGTAGTCCCAGGTGCAAGCGGTTTCGAGCCGTGTCGAGGGTCACTTCGAATTGGCGTAGAACGCTGAGTCCCAATAGACCTTCAATGTCCGCGGTCGCATCGGGCAGATCGTGAATGGCCGCCATGCTGTTGCGTACTTCGGCGCCGGCGATGCGGATGGAGTCCACCTGTACCATGTCCGCCTGCACCGAGCCGCCGACGGTGTACATGGTGACTGGTGTGGCCGAACGGCGTGAATAGAGTCCGAGATCGCGTGCAATCGCGTGGGATAGGATCGTGTGCGAGGCGCCGGTATCGAGAATTACACGGGCGGAACGAGTCTCGTTGACCTGGATAGTCACAACGAAGAGCGAACCGAGCCGTTCAAGCGGTACTGAAATACTGGTTGGACGCTGGACCTGTTCTTTCGATGGCGAGGCGATTTTTGGTGGCTCGACGGAATTCAGTGGGAGTGGGACTGGTTCAGGCGCCGGCGCTGAACGGTGGGGTCGCTCATCGCGCGTGGCCGAGGAATTCTCGCTCAGCGGACGGCATTGGCTCAATTGAGTGGGGCTATCGGTAATGATGGTAAGGCCTGGCCCCTCCGTGCAGGCGAAGAGTGCGGCGAAGAGTGGCCAGGCAGAAGCCAGTGCCTGTATAAGCGCAGCGCCGGCTCCGATGATCGCTGAGGAGCGGAGGAAGGTTCGTTGCGGCGTGGCCACAGCCTTCACGCTTGCTGAACAGTGGTCTGTGAGGCTTGTGCCGATCGGCGGCTGGCCGGTTTCGGTGAAGTGAGAGTCAGCCGAGCGGCCTGTGCGGCAATGCCGGTACGAGATCTCGTGTGCAGAATCGTCATGAGTTGGCGGACGTATTCTTTGACCGTGTGGACGCTGATCAGCATATTCTTGGCGATTTCTTTATTGGTGTGTCCAAGAACTAATTCGTCCAGGATGGCTCGCTGGCGTTTCGTGAAGTGACAGTCTGTTGTGTCGTTGCTGTCGGAGGGAGATGATTCCGTGTGAACAGATTCGAGAAGAATCAAGAATCGCCCGGTTTGGGCGCTATGACGGTCCATAATGCCATAGCCCCTTACTAGAATGGCGCCATGGGCGGTAGGGATGAGGTGGGACGCCTGCATTTTGTCCCAGTCTGTTCCTGCTGGATCTCGTCGCGCATCATGTTGAAGTTCACTGCAGACCTGTTGGATGGGGAGTGGAAGGGCGGTGTTGCCCGATGGTATATCGGTCAAACCAGCCAGTTCAACCAACAGATTATGGGCTAAAGGCGTCACGTAAAGCGGCTCGCGAGTGATGCCGAGGATAAGCACGCCCGGGATTAAGACCGGGGCAGACTGCTTGACGATAATCGGAAGCTGGTGCGATGACCTGACGGTGCCTGGCAGACTGGCCATAATGAAGCCCCCTTCTGGAGAGTTCTCACAATGCCTAGTGCAGGTATGTAGTTAGGAATGCATCCATAATTCGAGCATGCATGGATGTATATAAGAGTGTCTCATGGAAATGCAAGTAAATATTTTAGAGGTAGCCGAATGGCTATAGTCAAAAGAGGGGATTGCACCCGTCTTAAAAACTGCGTACAAGCACAGGACTCACGCGCTATGAATATACCGACAGACCTCACCTCATCCGAATGGGAAAAGTGGAACCACGCTCTCCCGAACTGGAATCAGCGGGACCGGCATCCGCTTATGCAGGTGGTGAGGGTCGAGCGTTCGACCCTTCGGATAGTGGAGGCTGAGCTGCCGATTCCCAGGACCATGGGGTTGACAGTCAATGTCAGCAGCGGGGGGCTCTGTCTGCTGGTTGATTGGCTTCCAAAGCCGGGAGAAATATTACGCGTCCATGTGCCGTTGGCCACCGTGGAGGCAAAGACCCCGACGCTTGCCGACGTCCGGTGGGTGAGGCCCCTGCCGTTTGAGGGAACTGGCCTAGTCATCATGGGGGTGAAGTTTATCGTGTAGGAAGTATGCTACGCCGTTGTTCTGCAATCCTGCTGCGTCACTTCTGCTAAACGTTTCCATCTCTGCTCATTTCGGTCATGCCAGTCTGGCAACGTTCCATCGAACGTCGATCCGCCTCCTCTCGCACTGCCGGCTGCGCGTTGGCCCTCGTCTCACGCCTCCCGTTTCACGGTTACTGCTACGTAGTTTTGCTCCCCTCAAGTGGTTATAACCAAAAGAGGGGATTGACAAGGAATCCGACAATCATTAGTGTCCGCCCCGCAGGCGCGAACAAGATGCCGCGTCTTGTCAGTTGTTGTGTGAGTCGCGCATGAGATCGACACAAAATGTACGGCATGAATGCGGTGGCGGTGCGCGTGTGCCGCGGTGGCAGACGGTCCTGACGTGGCTCGGTCTCTGTGTCGCGATGCTCGTGAGCGTGCCTCCGCTCGTGTCGGCGCAAACGACCCCGGACCAACTCCTCTTCGGCCCGCAACAGTATCTCCGCACCAGCGGCGCCCCCAATGATTACACAGGGACGATTACCGTCCCGGCGAGTGTCGGCGCGCCGTTTCTCTTGCACATCGTCAACGGTACCGCGACTGGGACCAACCGGATCTCTTCCGCCACAGTCACGGTCAACGGGGTCCAAGTGGCGGGGCCCAGCGACTTCGGCCAGACGGTCTCGGTGGTGGATCGCACGATCAGCCTCAATCCGGGCAGCAACCAGCTCACGGTCCGAGTGGCCAGTACGCCCGGGGCCTATCTCACGATCACCGTCTATGGCATGAAGATTCTGCCGACGCCGACGACCCTCACGCCGAATCCCTTGAACCTGACGGTCGGTACCTCCGGTATCCTCACGGCGACCGTTGCCCCGGCGCCGACGACCGCGGGCTCGCTCACCGTGACCAGTAACAATCCCGGCGTGGCGACGGTGCCGAGCAGCGTCGCGTTCGCCGTCAATCAAACCAGCCTCGCGATTCCTGTTACAGCTGTGGCCGTGGGCAACGCCTCGATTACCGCCTTGCTCAACGGCGGGGAGGTCAGCGCCACCGTGGACGTGAGCGCCGCGCCACCGACCATTGCGAGCCTCTTGCCACCGAGCGAGACCATCACGCAAGGCGGCACCGGCACGCTGACCGTCACCATCAGCGCGACCCAAAGTAGTCCCACGACCATCACAGTGAGCAGCAGCGCCACCGGCATCGCCTCCGTCCCGGCGACAGTCACGGTCCCCGCTGGGCAGACCAGTGCGCCCGTAGCCGTGTCCGCCAACACGCCGGGCACCGCCGTCATCACCGCCAGCCTCAACGGCACCAGTGCCTCCAGCACCATCACCATCACGGCGAACCTGCCGACCATTGTCTCCCTCTTACCGACGACGACCAGTGTGAATCAGGGCGCGACCGGCAGTCTCACCGTCACCCTCAGTGCGGTGCAATCGAGTGCGACCACCATTCCTGTCACCGTGTCTCCGTCCGGGATCGTGACCGTGCCCACCTCCGTCACGGTGCCGGCCGGCCAACTCACGGCGCCGGTGCCCTTCACCGCCGTGGCCCTCGGCACCGCCATGATCCATGTAAGCCTGAATGGCTCGATGGCCGAATCCGCCGTGCAGGTGACGCCGCCGCCCCCGGCCGTCGTGTCCTTGCTCCCGTCCCCCTTGCCTCTCGTGGTGGGGGCGAGCGGCACCTTGACGGTGACCCTCAATGCGGGACAATTGGCCAATACCGAAGTCGCGATCAGTGTCACGCCGTCGGGGGTGGTGCAGGTGCCCGCCATCGTCACCGTCCCCGCCGGGCAGACCAGTGCCACTTTGACCGTCACCGGCCTGGCCATCGGCTCGGCCACGGTCACGGCGAGCCTCAATGGCACCACCAAGAGCGCCGTCGTCCAAGTGCAACCGCCGCCACCTCAAGTGGTGTCGCTGCTCCCGAACCCGCTCCCGCTCCAACAGGGCGCGACGGGGAGTCTGATCCTCACGATCAATGCCGCCCAGCTCGCAGACACGGTGATTCCGCTGACCAATTCCGCGCCGACCATTGTGCAGACTCCGGCCTCGGTGACGGTGCCGGCCAATCAACTGAGCGCCTCCATTCCGGTCACCGCCTTGCTCGCAGGTAGTGCCACCATTACGGCCACGATCAATGGCAGTACGCAGAGCGCCATCGTTCAGGTGTCCCCACCGCCCCCAGTGGTGACGCTGCTCAGCACCATTCCGCCCGATCCCCCCGGCACGGTCCTCACGAGACCGAAGGGCAAGCCGGGCACGTTGCGCGTGACGCTGGATCGCGCCCCGACCGATGTCGCGGTGGTCACGCTCATGAGTAGCGCCCCCACTGTGGCCCAGGTTCCGGTCTCCGTCCCCGTCCCGGCGGGACACCTCACCGCGGAGTTTCCGGTGAACACAGTGGGCGAAGGCACGGCCACGATCACGGCCACGCTCAATGGCGGATCCGCCACGGCCACGGTGAGCGTCACCCCGGCTGAACTTGTGCTCCTCACGCTCTCACCACAGAATCTGACCTTGTTCGTCGGCGAGCCGCAGCAGATGACCGCCACCGGCACCCTCACCGATGGAACCACACAGGACCTCACCACGGATAGCCGCCTGGTGTGGGTCTCGACGAATCAGACCGTGGCCACGATCACCAGTGGCGGCCTCATCAATGCCCTGGCCATCGGCACGAGCACCATCCGGGCCACCTTCACGCCCACAGTCGGCCCCCCCACGATCACCGAGATGACCCTCACGGTCCTCACGCCGCCCGCGCTCACGCTCACCGCCACGCCGCCCACGGTACAAGTCGGGCAGGCACTCTCCGTCACGGTGACCAGTGAGCGGGTCGCCGGCATCGGAGGCCTCCCGGTCACCATCACCTCCAGTGGGACGGGCGCCGTCTCACATGCGACGGTCGTGACGATCCTCGAAAACCAAACCTCCGCGCAGTTCGTCATCACCGGGGTGACGGCAGGCTCGGTCACTCTCACAGCCACGGCACCGATCAGAACACCCGGCACCTTGGCGCTGACCGTCACGCTGCCGCCGCCGACCATCACCGGGTTCACGCCAGCCAGCGGGACGGTCGGCACGGTCGTGACGATTACCGGCACGAACTTTGGCACGATCGCGCAAGGTGGGACGCTTGTCCGGTTTAACGGTACGGCGGCAGTCGCTACCTCGGTGACGGCAACCAGCCTCACCACCACTGTGCCGCTCGGCGCCACGACGGGAACTATTTCCGCCCAAACCAACGGCGGCACCGCAACCAGCGCGACGCCCTTCACCGTGAATTTGTCGGTGGACTTCCAGTTGTTGAGTGCCCCAGGGACCAGCACTGCGGTGCAAGGGCAATCGGCGACGACCTTGGTGAGACTCACCGGACCGGTGGGGTTTGCGAATCTCGTGAACCTGACCGTCAACGGCTTGCCGGCCGGCGTGACGGTGAGTACGACTCCGCCAGTCGTCACCCTGAATCAACCGGTCACACTCACCTTGACGACGAGCGGGACCACTCCAGTTGGGACTTCCACCATCACGGTCACCGGCACGACGACAATCGATGGGCAGAGCGTCGCGCGCAGCGCATCACTTTCGTTGACGGTGGCCTCAAGCGGGGGAACGACATTGGAAGGCCGGGTGCTGCGGGCGGATGACGATG
>CXWL01000371.1_pt1 | contig 64251 bp, 53 predicted proteins | sample 590931 | NCBI WGS metagenome assembly CXWL01 (sample SAMEA3498368, study PRJEB10139) | groundwater metagenome | biome: water well; material: biofilm material | place: Germany | collected 2015-04-27 | reverse complement strand
AGGAAAACAACTTATATCACAATTGACCGGTCCTTTACTGCGTGTGGTGAGTAATCCGGGCTAGGTGTTTGCGGAAGCGAGAGCAGCCCGAAATGCCGCGGTTCGGGCCTGGCATCCTGCAAATCCCGCCACAGCTCGCCTAGCAGGAAGAACAACTGCGGATCATTGAACCCGAAGCCGGCGAAGACAAGAGTGTCTTGGAGCACCAAGCGCTCGAAAGCCCGTCGATAGAGCCCCGGTTTGTAGGCCTGCGTGTACTCCCCCGCGTTCAAGACGATGTCTTGCGGCCGTTCCCATGAGCCATGGAGCCAGAGAATGGGGCACGCATCGACGGGTTTGAAGACGTCCCCGGTGAGCCAAGCGTGAACTTCATCGTCGTCTCTCCAGGTAGGGCGACTCGCGTTCACGCAGCCCGGACGTAGCTCGGCGCGGGCATAGTCGAGGGCGGGGTCGTAATTGGTGGTCACGTAGCCACGGAACGGCAGCCGCAGAAGCGCGGCCTGGACGGGCGTATACCGCTTGCCATCCGAGCCGAGCCGGGCGCTGAATGTCGCCTTTAGGAAGTCCCGATAGTAGTTGTCACCCAGCTTGCGAACGATGACATTGACCCGCTGCTGTGGACCGCTTGACGTGTCAGCTTTCCACCTGGCCGCATCTTTCGACTCGGCCTTGGCCTTTTCCACCGCGAAGTCGGCGAGCCGTTCAAGCAACTCCCCCCACAACGGATACAGCGGTGCCGAGGCCCCGGCGCCCACAAAGGCCACGGACCGGCGCTGGCGAAGGGAGTCGGCAAGGGCTTCGAAGACCGGTCGGTTGCCGGGGATTTCGAGAATCTCGTCGAGGGAGACGGTCATCCGGTGCTCGCGTTCACGTCGAAATCAGTAGTGAGCGCGAGGCTAACACGCCGATTGGAGTGCTACGACAAATCTGGCCCCGCGATCGAGCGCACGAAGGCCTCGACGGCCCGCCGAAAGGCCGCCGGAGAGATCGCCGGAAAGCGGTACAAGTCGGGCTCGATCCGTTCGAAAAGCCGCATCAGCTCCGCGGACTCTACGCGCCCCGAGGCGACCAGCGCCCGAGCATCGACGAGGTCCTTGTCATGGCCCCGTTCGAGCTTGGCCAACACCTGGGCATAGGGATCGAAGTGCAAGCAGGTCAGCTTGCCTTCCTGCGCGATGAACAGGCTGCGTTCGCGCCAGCCCGGCAGTTCCGGCAGGAAGTCGTTGGGAGAGGCGAGCTCGACGTTGACCTGGAGCTCGTCCTTGAGCCGAGGAATGGCGCGCAACAGCGCGTCCGAGTCGGGCTCGAAGCGCAGGTCGATGTCCAGCGTGTTGCCCCGCCATCCGAACAGCACGGCCGTCGAGCCCCCCGTGAGGTAGACCCGCCCGGGGCTCGTCGCGGCCCTGGCCAGCTCCTTCAGGAACCGGAGGACGCGGGTTCGGTCGACCAGTTCACGCATTCTGCGGCCCGTTCGAAGCTGACCAGACGACGGATGAGAGCGTTGTAGCGACCGTGGGCGCTGTCTGGACCTTCCCGGGCGAGCAGGTGATACAGGCGGTGCTCGGGCGGGTCCGAGGCGGTCGACGGCGGTACCGCGAAGCCCAACCGCCTCAGCCGCGGAGCCCCGACCGCAACCAGCAGGCCGGCGACGGACTCGCGGCCCGCCTCGAGGTCGAGCAGGCCTTGCCGAATCAGTTCGGCGCCGGGGAGGGGCGAGTCGGTCATCCGCGGATTGTACGCCCGTCCCGCCTCACCCGCCCTTGGCCGCCTTGACCGCGGCGGTCAGGGCGGGCACCAGCTCGTGGAGGTCGGCCACGATGCCGTAGTCGGCGAGGGCGAAAATGGGGGCGTTGGGGTCCTTGTTGACGGCCACGATGGTCGACGAGCCCTTCATGCCGACGACGTGCTGGATGGCGCCGGAGATGCCCAGGGCCAGGTACAGCTTGGGGGCGACGGTCTGGCCCGAGGAGCCGATCTGGCGGTCGCGCGGCAGCCAGCCGCTGTCGATCACCGGCCGGCTGGCGGCCAACTCCGCGCCGAGGGCGCGGGCAAGGTCCTCGATTGGGCCGAGCTTGTCCGCGGCGCCCACGCCGCGGCCCACGGCCACGATGATCTCGCTCTTGGTGAGGTCGATCTGGTCCGATCCCGCGGCCTGGATCTCTAGAATCTCGCGGTCGGCCACGACGGTCGCGGCGTCGACGGCGAGGGCCTCGATCGGCGCCGAGCCGGCCTTGGCGGCGTCCGCCGAGAAGGCACCGGATTGGACCGAGAGGAGCACCGGGCCGTCGCCCTTGATCCGCACCCGGGCGTGCATCTTGTTGCCCAGGATCGGCCGGCGGAAGACGAGGCCCTCTGCCGCCGTTTCGAAGCCGAGAATCTCGGGCAGAAGGCCCGATCCGCTCTCTTGGGCCAGGCGGGCGAAGTAGTCGACCGTCTGGTAGGTGTGGGGGAAGACCACGAAACGCGGCGCGCCGCTGCGAATGGCCGGTGCCAGGGCGGAAACGTAGGCACCCGGCGTGTAGGCGGCCAGGGCCGGCAGGTCGGCCACCTGAACGGCGCCGAGCTCGAACCGGGCGGCCTCGGCCGCCAGGGCTTCGACGCCCGAGCCGAGCAGGATCGCTTCGACGGTGGTACCGGTGGCGGCAGCCAGCTGCTGCCCGGCCGCGATCGCCTCGCGGGAGCCGCGGTGGAGCTTTCCTTCGCGGTGTTGCAGTACGACCCAGACGTTGCCCGACATCACAGCACCCTCGCTTCCTTCTGGAGTTTGTCGACCAACAGTTGGGCCGCCACGGCGGGCGTACCTTCGATGCGCTGGGCTCCGGCTCCGGTCTGGGGGAAATCCACCGACAGCACCTCGAGCCGCGAGCCCGCCGCGCCCACCTCCCCGGGAGAGAGGCCCAGATCCGCGGCCGAAAGGGTGTCCAGGGGCTTCTTCTTGGCCGCCATGATGCCCTTCAACGAGGCGTAGCGGGGATGATTCAGGCCCGCCTGGATCTCGAGCACGGCGGGTAGCTTGACGCGGAATACCTCGTTCAAGCCGCTCTCCATCTCGCGGATCACCTTGGCGGTGCCGCCGGCCTCGATCTCGACGCCCATGACCAGCCAGGCGTGGGGCCAGCCGAGGTGGCCCGCGATCACGGAGCCCGTGCCGCCGTAGCCGACGTCGTCGGACTGGGAGCCGGTCAGGACCAGGTCGAAGCCCTCGCGGTCGAGGGCCGCCGCCAGCGCACGGCCCGTGGCCACGGCGTCACCGCCCGCGAAGGCTGGATCGGACAGGTGGATCGCCCGCGCTGCGCCCAAGGCGAGGGCCTTGCGCAGCGCCTCCTTCACCCGCTCGGGACCGAGGCTCACGGCAACCACCTCGCCGCCCGTCGCCTCGGCGATCTTCAAGCCCTCTTCCAGCGCGTATTCGTCACTCTCGTTGATCACGAAGGGCAGGTCGTCCTCGGCGATCCACCGGCCGTCTTTGCCGACGCGCAGGCGGGCTTCCGTATCCGGTACCTGCTTGATGCAGACCGCGATGTTCATGGTTCTCTCCTCGGGAGGGAGTCGTCGTTCGTCCCCGGCTCGCGGGCGGACAGTACGAGCCGCCAAGCTCCGAAGTCAACTCACGCCGCGAGAGGCGGCGGCGGCGCGGCCAGGACGAGGCTCTTCAGCAGTGGTGGGTCCGGGTTGAAAGCCCAGATGCGCTCGTCGAGCAGGAGCGTGGGAATCACCCGCCGGCCACCGCTCCGGGCCAGAACCAGGGTTTCGGCCTCGACCGACTCGTCGACGTTGACCTCGTCGAAGGCAACCGCGGACTCTTCGAGGAACCGCCGCGCACGACGGCAGTCCGGACACCAGCCGGCGCCATAGACGCGCACTTCTCGGGGTGGCCTCGCGCCGTGACCGGCCGCCAGGCGCTCCGCCTCCCAGGCCGCCAACCTCAGGCCGAGTACCCGCAGCTTGCCGTTGGGCTCGGCTTGCAGCAAAGCGGGCAGATCGGCTCGCGGCGAGACCCCCAGCCGGAGGAGCACGTGGGCGCTCGACGGGTCCCGCGCGAGATCGATCCACTCGCCCTTCAAGGTCGCGGGCGGAAGCGGATGCTGGAGCGAGTTGAAGAAGTAGCGGCTCTCGAGGATCTGGCTCATGCCCCGCTCCCGACACCTTTGAATGGCTTTGAAAAGCGGGCGCAGACTATCACGGGGACCCGGACCGCCGCCGGGCCGTTTCCGTTGCCCGGGGCCGGGGGCCGTGCTACCGTTTGGCGCGCATGGACTTCGTTCTTTCGCCCATCGCCGTTCTCGCCCAGGCCACCCCGTCCCCGAGCCTCCTTTCCTTCTTCGGCCAGTCCGGCCCGATGGCGAAGTTCGTCCTCGGCCTGCTGCTGCTGTTCTCATTGGGCTCCTGGGCGATCATGATCCGCAAGCACCTGCAGCTGCGTCGAGCCGACCGCGAGAGTGTCCGGTTCCTCGAAATCTTCCGCAAGGGCAGCGGTTTCCGGGAGGTCGCGACCGCCGCCGGAGCGCTCCAGGGTTCGCCCCTCGTGGGGGTGTTCCAAGCCGGCTACGCGGAGATCGACAGCCAGATCCGAGCCCACCATCCCGCCCACCCTCCCGATCCGTCCGCCGGGCCGCCGCGCGAGCTCAAGCTCAGATCCCTGGTGGCCCTCGAGCGGACGCTCAAACGGGCCGTGGGCGTTGAAACCGCCAATCTCGCCGTGGGCGCGGGCTTTCTGGCCACGACCGCCGCGGCGTCGCCGTTCATCGGCCTGTTCGGCACCGTGTGGGGCATCATGGTGGCCTTCAACGAGATCGGCGTGGCCGGCTCGACCTCGCTTCAGACCGTCGCGCCGGGCATCGCCGAGGCCTTGATCAACACCGCCGCGGGCCTGTTCGCCGCCATCCCGGCGCTCGTCGGCTACAACCACTTCGCCGCCCGGCTGAAGCGGGCGCGGGCGCGCATGGAGGACTTCTGCCTGGAGCTCCTCAACCTGGCCGAGCGCAACTTCACGTGACCGGGCGAGAGCGACGAGATGGCCTTCGCACTGGGTGACGACGACGACGATCGCGTGCTCGCGGACATCAACGTGACGCCGCTGGTGGACGTGATGCTGGTCCTCCTGATCATCTTCATGGTCACGGCGCCGCTCCTCCACCAGGGGATCGAGGTNNGGCATCGGGCCCGAGGACACGGTGTACCTGCGGGCCGACCGCAGTGTCGAATACGGACGGGTGATCCAGGTGCTCGATCTCTTCCACCGCGCCGGTATCGTCAAGATCGGTATGGTCACCGAGGCGCCGGAGAACCGGCCCTGAAGGCCAGCCCTGAAGGCCCGTCCTGAAAGTAGGCCCTGTGGACACGAAAGTCGACCGCGTCCTCGCCCAGCGCTCCCGCGCGGGGGACTTGCGCTCGATCTGGCTGCGCCCACTAGGCCTCGCGGTTCTCCTCCACTCCCTCCTGGCCGGCGCCACCTTGATCGCCGCGAGCTGGCCGACCAAACCGCCCGCGCCGATCGAATACGTCGCGGTCCAGATCCTGCCCGCTCCGGCCCGCGGCGTGCGGCGGCCGCCGGCTCCCCGCCCTCCGGCTCCCGCCCCGGAGGAAAAGACCGTCGAGGACAAACCCGAGCCGAAGCCGGAGCCGAAACCCGTCGTCCCCGCGCCGCCGCCGCCGGTTCCCCCGTCCGAGCGCAAGAAACCCGAGCCGAAGCCGGAAACAAAGCCCTCGGCCAGCCCGTCAACTCCCCACGTGGCCGAGCCGAAACCGCCGGACCCGCCCCAGGGTTCCCCGGAGGGCACCGCTAGCGGCACCTCGCGCCTCGGTTACCAAGTGCTCGGCTTCGAAGGCTCCACGTTCCCGTTCGCGTACTACCTGGACCAGGTCCTGAAACAGGTCGACGACAACTGGTCCCGGCCACCGGTGGCGGGCTTGAAGGCCGTCGTTTTCTTCCGCATCCTGCGCGACGGTCGCGTCGTCGACCTCGAGCTCAAGGAAGGCTCGGGCAACCGCGCCTTCGACCTTTCCGCCCTGCGCGCGGTGACCCACTCGTCGCCCTTGCCGCCGCTTCCGGTCGGCTACCGGGAACCGACCCTTTCCGTTCACCTGATCGTCCGTTAGTCATAAGGTGTACCCCATGGACCCACGCCGGCTCGCTCTCGTCCTCGGACTCGTGCTCCCGACCGCGGCGCTCGACGCCCAGACGCCCCCGGCCGACCCGGCCAGCCCGCCCGCGGCTCCTCCCTCGGAGGTCACCCTGGTTCTCGAGCGCAACCAGCGCCCGCTCCTGCGCCTGGCGTTTCCCGGCTTTGAAGGCGTCTCCGCCTTGCCCGCCGACGCCCAGACGGCGGCTCGAGAGCTCGAGACCACCCTGCGCAACGATCTGGTCGAATCCCGCATCTTCGACATCCAGGGTCCCCAGGCCCTGGCCGCCTTCGTTCCCTCCGGGAATCGAGCCACGGACCTCGAGGCCTACCGCTCCCTCGGCAACGAGCTGTTGCTCGAGGGCGAAGTGTCCCTCGAGCCGGGCAAACTGGTCTTCGACGGCCGGGTGTTCGACCTCGCCTCCGGCCAGCTGATCCTGGGCAAGCGCTACCGCGGCGAGTATCGGGTGACCCGGCGGGTGGCCCACACCTTCGCGGACGAGGTGATCCTCTATTTCACCGGCAAGCGGGGACTGGGCTTGACCACCCTCGCCTTCCATTCGGACCGCAGCGGCGAGAAGGAGATCTACCTCGTCGACTACGACGGGGCGGACCCGCGACGCGTCACCGGCCATCGCTCGGTCTCGCTCTTCCCTTCCTTCACGCCCGACGGGAACGGTCTCGCCTACGTGTCGTTCCTGAACGGCACGCCGGCGGTCTACGTGGCGGACCTGACCACCGGGCGCAAGCGGCCGGTGTTGACCGAAGGGCGACTCAACTCCTCGCCGAGCTTCTCGCCCGATGGCCGGCGGCTCGTTTTCGTGCGGTCCGTCGAGGGCAACCCGGAGATCTTCGTTTCCGGTGCCGACGGCACCGGCGCCCGGCGACTGACCTTCACGCGCGCGGTCGACTCGAGCCCGTCGTTCTCGCCCGGTGGCACCGAGATCGCCTTCACCTCGAGCCGTTCGGGCCAGCCGGACATCTGGGTGATGGACAGTGAGGGCACCAACCTGCAAAAGATCTCCTCCGAGGGGACTTACAACGACGGCGCCGCCTGGAGCCCCGACGGCACCAAGCTGGCCTACGCCAGCCGCCGGGACGGGGTGTTCCAGATCGTGGTCACCGACCGGGTGACCCTGGCGACCGAGGTGCTCACCTCGAGCCCCGGCGACAAGGAAGCTCCGGCCTTCTCGCCCGACGGCCGGCGCATCGCCTTCAGCTGGGCGAGCCCCGGCCGCGCGAGCAAGATCACGCAAATCTGGGTCATGGACGCGGATGGCAAGAACGCCCGCCAACTGACCCGTGAGGGCAACAACTACTCCCCCGCCTGGTCCGGCTTCCCGGCGCGCTGAATCGAGCCAAGTCCAACGAGAATCGAAGGTTGCCGCCGAGGGCCTCGTTTGCTAGAGTTGCCGGGCTCGAACGGGCCGCCGGGAGGCCCGCCGCTCCATTGATAACCTCCGTCGTGCAAGGAGACCATTCCAATGACCCGCCGAACCGCCGCCTGGGCGCTCCTTCCCCTCGCCGCTGTCCTGCTCCATTCGGGCTGCAAACCGAAAAAGCCGGTGACGCCCGACCAGCCGCAGATGGAGGTCGAAACCTGGGATGCGCCGCCCCCGCCTCCCCCGGCCCAGGAAGTCACTCCTCCCCGCGACCTGTCTGCCGACGACTCCGCCGCCAACCAATTGCCCAAAGACGTCGAAGAGCTGAACCGCGTGCTGCGCGAACGCGGGCTCATCGGTGACGTCTTCTTCGAATACAACGAGTCCGACCTGACGGCCGACGCCCAGGCCCAGCTGTCCAAGAACGCCACCTGGATGCGGGCCAACCCGGGCTACGCGGCCTTGGTCGAAGGCCATTGCGACGAGCGGGGCACCAACGAGTACAACCTGGCCCTGGGCGAGCGCCGTGCCTCCTCGACGATCGGCTACCTGGTCAGCCTCGGTGTCGCCGGCGGTCGCTTCCAGACCGTCAGCTTCGGCGAGGAGCGGCCGGTCTGCACCGAGTCCCAGGAATCCTGCTGGAGCCGCAACCGGCGGGCCCACTTCATCGTCAAGCCGCAGTGAAGAGCTTGCACACCCTTCGCGCCCTGGCCGCCGTCGCCCTCCTCGGAGGAGCGACCGGCGGCTGTGTGTCGACCTCGGACATCGACGCCATCAACGGTCAGCTGGGAGCCATCCAGAAGCAGCTCCTGCAGCTCCAGACCCAGGCCTCGAGCAAGGACGAGATGGCGTCGCTCCAGAGCTCGGTCGGCAAGCAGATGGAGCAGGTCCTGCAGTCCGAGGCGACGCTCAAGGTCCAGGTCGACGCCCTCTCGGCGGAGATCGAGCGCCTGCAGTCCAAGCTCGAGGACACGAACTTCCGCCTGTCCCAGCTCTCCCAGCAGATCGCCACCACCAACCAGGAGCTCAAGACCTTTCGCTCCGAGACCCGGCTGGCGGCCCCCGAGACCCTGGCCACGGACCCGGCCGCGGCGGGGAGCTCCGGCACCACCCCCACGGACCCCCAGGCGCTCTACCAGTCGGCCTACAACGACTACCTGCGCGGCAACTACCCCCTCGCCCAGCTCGCCTTCGAGGAGTACCTGGCGAACTTCCGCGAGACCGACCTGGCCGACAACGCCACCTACTGGATCGGCGAGTGCCTGTACCGCCAGGGCAAGTTCCGGCCGGCCGTGGAGCAGTACGACAAGCTCGCCCGCGAATTCCCGAAGAGCGACAAACTGCCTTCGGCCTTGCTCAAGAAAGGCTACGCGCTGCTTGAGCTGGGCGACCGCTCGGCCGGTGTCGTGGAGCTCCAGAAGGTGCTCCGCGAGTACCCCACGAGCGACGAAGCGAACGTCGCCCGCGATCGTTTGAAGGCCCTCGGGGTTGACTCACGGCGCTGATCCTGTTAAAAAGCTTCGGTTTTCCGCGAGCCCTTCCGCCCGCGGTCGATCCACTGGGAAATGACGACGATCTATGGCCAACACGAAGTCCGCTGAAAAACGCCACCGCCAGAGCCTGCTCCAGAACGAGCGCAACCGGGCGGGTCGGTCGCGCATGAGAACCGCCATCAAGAGGCTCCGCGCGGCGATCGCCACCAAGGACGCCAGCCTCGCCAAAGAGCTGATCCCCGCCACGTTCAAGGTCATCGACGAGACGGCCCAGAAGAACGTCATCCACGACAACGCGGCCTCCCGCTACAAGTCGCGCCTCGCCCTCGCGGTCAACGCCCTGGGCTGAGCTTCCTCACCTCTCCTTAGTGTTCTCGAAGACGGCCGGCACTCGCCGGCCGTTGTCGTTGGGTTCTCCTAGAATCGACCCTAAAGGAGACCCGAACGATGATCCCTCGCGTGTTCTCGACCGCCCTCCTGCTCGCCTCGCCGCTGCTCGCCCAGACTCCCCCTCCCGATCCGGTTCAGGTCCGGCTCGAGAGTTCCCCCCGCCACCACGAGTGGGTCCAGGTCCGCCATGGGGAGCGCACCGTTCACGCCTACCTGGTCTTCCCCGAGATCGCCACCAAGGCCACGGCGGTCGTGGTCATCCACGAGAACCGCGGCCTTACCGACTGGGTGCGGGCCGTGGCCGACCGCCTGGCCGAGCACGGCTACCTGGCGGTCGCGCCGGACCTGCTCTCCGGCACGGCACCGGGTGGTGGCAAGACCTCGGACTACCCCTCGGGCGATGCGGCGCGGGAAGGCATCTCGAAGCTCGACGCAGATCAGGTGACCCGTGATCTGTCGGCGGTGGCCGACTTCGTCAAGGCCCTGCCCGCGGCCAACGGCAAGGTGGCCGTGGCGGGATTCTGCTGGGGCGGCGGCCAGAGCTTCCGCTTCGCCACGAACCGCTCGGACCTCGCCGCCGCGTTCGTCTTCTACGGCGGCGCCCCCGACGATCCGGCCGCCCTGGGCCGCATCACGGCCCCGGTCCACGGCTTCTACGGCGGCAACGACGCCCGCATCGGCGCCGCCATTCCCGCCACCATCGAACGCATGAAGGCCGCCGGCAAGGCCTACGATCCAGTCACCTACGAGGGCGCCGGCCACGGCTTCCTGCGCTCCGGCGAAGCGGCGGACGCGAGCCCCGCCGACAAGGCGGGACAGGCCGCGGCCTGGGAACGGTGGCTGGAGCTGCTGGGGAAGATCTGAGAATGGACCCAAAGGACTGCACGGACTGCAAAGACCAAGGATCGAAGCGGGCACCGCACGGGCTTGTCCTTGCAGTCCTTGCAGTCCTTTAGGTCCTTGGCCCTCTTCCCTCTCCCGCCCCTCCCGGAATCTTCTGCTACAGTTCGCCGGTTGTAACCGCGACTTCAACCGACGACGGAACCCTCATGTTCAATACCATCCTGACCAAGGTTTTCGGCAGCCAGCACGAACGCGACATCAAGAAGATCCAGCCGCTGGTCGATCGGATCAACGGCTTCGAACCCGCCATCAAACCCCTTTCCGACGCGGAGCTGCGCGCCAAGACCGACGAGTTTCGGGGCCGCCTGGATCAAGGCGAAACCCTCGACGACCTGCTGCCGGAGGCCTTCGCGGTGGTCCGCGAAGCGGCCTGGCGCACCCTCGGGATGCGCCACTACGACGTCCAGATGATCGGCGGCGTGGTGCTCCACCAGGGACGCATCGCCGAGATGAAGACCGGCGAAGGCAAGACCCTCGTCGCCACCTTGCCGATCTACCTGAACGCCCTCGCCGGCAAGGGTGCCCACCTGGTCACGGTCAACGACTATCTGGCCCGTCGCGACGCCGAGTGGATGGGGCGCGTCTACCGCTTCCTCGGCATGTCCGTGGGGGTCATCCAGCATGACCTCTCCGACGCCGAGAGAAAGGCCGCCTACTCCGCGGACGTCACCTACGGCACCAACAACGAGCTCGGCTTCGACTACCTGCGCGACAACATGAAGTTCGAGCTGGAGCACATGGTCCAGCGCGGCCACCACTTCGCGATCGTCGACGAGGTCGACTCCATTCTGATCGACGAAGCCCGGACGCCGCTGATCATCTCGGGTCCGTCCGAGGAGTCGATCGACAAGTACTATCGGATCAACGCGATCATCCCCGCCCTTCTCCAGGGGGTCGAAACCGAGCACAAGGATGGCTCGAAGACCACCACCGGCGACTTCCTGGTCGACGAGAAGGCCCGTTCCGTGGCCCTCACCGACGAAGGCGTGGCGCGGGTCGAGCAGCTACTGGGCGTCGAGAACCTCTACGACCCGGTGAACATGGACCTCCTCCACGGGGTCAGCCAGGGGCTGCGCGCGCACCACCTCTACAAGCGCGATGTCGATTACTTGATCGAGGACGGCAAGGTCGTCATCGTCGACGAATTCACCGGCCGCAAGATGTCCGGCCGGCGCTGGTCCGACGGCCTGCACCAGGCGGTCGAGGCGCGGGAGGGGGTGCAGATCGAGCGCGAGAACCAGACCCTCGCCACGATCACCTTCCAGAACTACTTCCGGATGTACAAGAAGCTGGCTGGCATGACCGGCACGGCGGAAACCGAGGCATCCGAGTTCGGCCAGATCTACAAGCTCGACGTCACGGTCATCCCGACCCACCGCGACGTGCTGCGCCTCGACCGCTCCGACCTCGTCTACCGCACCGGCGAGGAGAAGTGGAAGGCGGTGATCGACGAGATCGAGGACTGCCACAAGCGCGGTCAACCGGTGCTCGTGGGCACGGTCTCGATCGAAAAGAGCGAGCTCGTTTCGAAGCGGCTGAAGGCCCGGCGGGTGCCCCACGTGGTCTTGAACGCCAAGTTCCACGAGCGCGAGGGTGCCATCGTGGCCCAGGCCGGGCGCAAGGGTGCCGTCACCATCGCCACCAACATGGCCGGCCGCGGTACCGACATCGTGCTCGGCGGCAACCCCGAGGGCCTGGCCCGCGCCGAGGCCGACCCGGAGACCGAAACCGAGGCCTTCGAGGCGGCGCTCGCCCGCTACCAGCAGATCTGGCAGGCCGAGCGCGAGGAAGTCCTGGCGGCCGGCGGTTTGCACATCCTGGGCACCGAGCGCCACGAATCGCGGCGCATCGACAACCAGCTGCGTGGCCGTTCGGGCCGGCAGGGGGACCCGGGCTCGTCCCGCTTCTTCCTCTCACTCGAAGACGACCTCATGCGCATCTTCGCCGCCGACTGGGTGCAGAACCTCATGGGCCGGCTGGGCATGGAAGAGGGCGAGGCGATCGAGCACAACATGGTCACCAAGGCCATCGCCCGCGCCCAGAAACAGGTCGAAGGCCGCAACTTCGAGATCCGCAAGCACCTTCTCGAGTACGACGACGTGATGAACAAGCAGCGCGAGGCGATCTACAACCTGCGCCGCGACATCCTCACCGGCAAGGAAGGCAAGGACTACGTTCTTCGCACGGCCGAGGACGTCCTCGACGGCCTGGTCGGCCTCCACTGCCCCGAGGGAACGGACCCGCGGGATTGGCAGCTGCACGCGCTGGCCACGGACCTGCTCGACTTCTTCGACCTGGACGTCAACGCCCTCGGCCTGCGGCTCGAAGACCTCGGCGTCGATGAGCTCCGGGACCAGCTGTGGAGCGTGATCAGCCACAAGTACGAGGCCAAGGAACAGCGCTTCACCTCCGAGCTGATGCGCTACGTCGAGCGCGACTTGCTGCTGCGAGTGGTGGACCACGCCTGGAAGGAGCACCTGCTCTCCCTCGACCATTTGAAGGAGGGCATCGGCCTGCGCGGTTACGGCCAGAGGGACCCTCTCCAGGAGTACAAGAAGGAGAGCTTCGAGCTGTTCCAGGGCATGAAGGAGCGGGTCGAGGACACGGTGTTGCGCAACCTCTTCCGGGTCGAGCCCGTGTCCCAGGAGCAGCTCGCCGAGCGCCGCCAGCGCGAGCAGCGGATGGCGCCCCAGCGCATGGCGTTCTCCAGCCCCGGCGCGGCCTCCGCGCCGAGCGGCCCCCGGCCCCCGGGCCTGCCCGGACCGCCGCCCACGACCGCGGCCCGGAAATTCGACAAGGTGGGCCGCAACGACCCTTGTCCCTGCGGCTCGGGCAAGAAATTCAAGAAGTGTCATGGGGCCGAGGTGGGCGTCGGTTGAGGGTGATATCCTGCGCCCGGCGGCCGGCCGGTCGCCCCTTCCCCGGAGCCCCGACCCGATGCAGGAACAGGAACCGCGCCTGGCCTTGACCTTCGACGACGTCCTCGTCGTCCCCGGTCTGTCCGACGTCCACCCCGCGCAGGTTTCCCTGCGCACCGAGCTGTGCCGGGGCATCTCGGTCAACATCCCGGTCGTCTCCGCGGCCATGGACACGGTCACCGAGGCCCGCCTCGCCATTTCACTGGCCCAGGAAGGCGGGCTCGGCATCCTGCACAAGAACCTGTCGATCGAGGACCAGGCGTCCGAGGTCGACATGGTCAAGCGCAGCGAGGCCGGGATGATCGTGGACCCGGTCACCATGCGCCCCGAGCAGCGCATCCGCGAGGCGCTCGAGGTGATGGCCCGCTACCACATCTCCGGCGTGCCGGTGACCGATGGCGAGGGCCGGCTGGCGGGCATCCTGACCAACCGCGACCTGCGCTTCGAAACCAACCTCGACCGGCCGATCAACGACCTCATGACCAAGGAGAACCTGGTCACCGTCCCGGAGGGCACGACCCTCGACGAGGCCAAGCGGGTGCTCCATCACCACCGGATCGAGAAGCTGCTGGTGGTCGACCGTGAGGGCGGTCTCAAAGGCCTGATCACCGTCAAGGACATCCAGAAGCACATCGAGTTCCCGCTCGCCTGCAAAGACGGCCTGGGCCGCCTGCGAGTGGGCGCCGCGGTGGGTGCCAGCGGCGACTTCGTGGAGCGCGCCGACTCCTTGGTCAAGGCCGGCGTCGACATGCTGGTGCTCGACTCCTCCCACGCCCACAGCCAGGGGGTGTTGACCGCCCTCGACACGCTCCGCGTGCGCTTTTCCCAGACCCCGATCGTGGCCGGCAACGTGGCCACGGCGGAAGGGGCTCTGGCCCTCATCGAACGCGGCGCCGACGCGGTCAAGGTCGGGATCGGTCCGGGCTCGATCTGCACCACCCGCATCGTCACGGGCGCCGGTGTGCCCCAGATCTACGCCATTCAGGAAGTCTCCCGGGTAGCCCGGCGCCACGGCATTCCGGTGATCGCCGACGGCGGCATCAAGTTCTCCGGCGACATCACCAAGGCCATGGTGGCCGGCGCCTCGGCGGTGATGATCGGCTCGCTGTTCGCGGGGACGGAGGAAGCCCCGGGCGAAACGATCCTCTACCAAGGCCGCACCTACAAGGCCTATCGCGGCATGGGCTCGCTCTCCGCCATGGCCAAGGGCAGCGCCGATCGCTATTTTCAGGAAGGCTCGGGGGCGCTGTCGAAGATGGTGCCCGAGGGCATCGAGGGGATGGTGCCCTTCAAGGGCAGCGTCCACCAGATGCTGCTCCAACTGACCGGCGGCCTGCGCTCCGGCATGGGCCTCGCCGGTTGCGCCACGATCGAAGAGCTGTCGACCAAGGCCCGCTTCGTGCGCATCTCGTCGGCCGGGTTGAAGGAATCCCACGCCCACGACGTGGTGATCACCAAAGAAGCCCCGAACTATTGGGTCGAGCGGTAGAAGCGAGACCTCGACCCCACATCTAGTATCTTCCCCCTCCCCCGGCCCCAAGTTCTTGTGCTAACTTCCCGCCGGCCATGCTCAAGCTCGACCGCCTGGAAGTCTCCGGCTTCAAATCCTTCGTGGACCCCGTAACGATCCGCTTCGCGGGCGGAATCACCGCCATCGTGGGGCCCAACGGCTGCGGCAAGTCGAACATCTCGGACGCCATGACCTGGGTGCTCGGCGAGCAGAGCGCCAAGACCCTGCGCGGCGAGAGCATGGAGGACGTGATCTTCAACGGCTCCGAGGGGCGCAAGCCGCTCGGCCTGTGCGAGGTCACGCTGCACCTCGAGACCGACCCCTCCTTCCCCCACTCGGAGGCCGGCCACCTGACCCTCGCGCGGCGGGTGTTCCGCAGCGGCGAGAGCCAGTACCGCCTGAACGGCAAGGTCGTGCGCTTGAAGGAGATCCGCGATCTCCTGATGGACACGGGTCTGGGCATCCGGGCCTACTCGGTGATCGAGCAGGGCAAGATCGGCCTGATCCTCTCGGGCAAGCCCCAGGAGCGTCGCAAGCTGATCGAGGAGGCCGCCGGAATCACCCGCTACAAGGCCCGCAAGCGCCTGGCCGAGGTCAAGCTCGAAGAGGCGCGGGCGAACCTCCTGCGGCTCGACGACATCGTCGACGAGGTCGACCGCAACCTGCGCCAGCTGAAGCGCCAAGCGGGTGCCGCGCGGCGCTACCAGGCGAAGCAGGAGGAGTACCGCGAGCTGCTGGAGGTGGTGCTGACCGAACGCTGGCGGGAGCTCGCCGGCCGCCGGACTCAGCTCCGCGGCGAGCTCGGTGCCGCCTTCGAGGTCGACGCCGCCCTCGCCGCGGCGGTCAGTCACGACGAGGCCCAGCTGGCCGAGGGTCGGGAAGAGCTCGACCGGCTCGCCCAGCAGGTGGCGGACCGCCACCAGGCCAGCTCGGAGCTCAAGGCCACGATCGAGGGGCGCCAGGAGTTCTTGAAGGGAGCCCGCCAGCGGCTCCAGGAGATCGCCGAGCGCATCCTGGCCGGGCGCACGCTCCATGAGCGGCGGGGCGCCGAGATGGTCCAGCTCTCCCTCGCCCTCGTCGGGCTCGAAGAAACCCGCGAAGAGCTCGAGCGGGAGCGCGCCTCGGCGGCCGACGCGGTCACCCGAGACGCGGACGCCATGGCGGGCGCCGAGCGCGAGGTCAAGCAGGCCGAGGCCAAGGCGGCCGCCCTGCGGGGCGAGGCCGGTACCGTCCGCACCCAGCTCGAAGGCCTGCAGACCGACGAGCGCCAGCTCGCCCTGGCCCTCGAACGCGCCAATGCCCGCCTTCACCACCTGGGCACCAGCCGAGCCGAACAGGGCCACGAGCTCAGCCAGGCGCGTCAGAACCTCGAAGCGACCGGGACCCGGGTGCTGGAGCTCGAGGCCGGCCTCGAAGAAGGTCGCGCGGCCATCGCCCAGCTCGTCGCCGAGCTCGAGGCGATCCTCAAGCAGGAGGCCCAGGCCACCGAGCTGCGCCGGAGTCTCGAGACCCACCTCGCCGGCAGCCGCCAGCGGCAGAAGCTCCTCGCCGAGCTCGCCCGGCATCAGGCCGAGCGCCGCGGCACGCTGCAGGCCGCCCTGGCCCAGGCCGGCATCACCGAACCCAGCTACCTGGCCGACCGCGCCCACGCCCTCGAAGGCTGGGAGCGCTCCCTCGACGCCTACCTGGGCGAGCTCGCCGACGCCATCGTGCTGCCCGCGGGGAGCGAGTCCCGCGAGGTCGCGGCCTCGCTCCAGGGCCGGGCCGGAGCACGGCTCCTGCGCCCCCTGGCGCCCCTCGAGGAGCCGGCGGTGGAGATCGACGATCCGGCCGTGGTGCTGCCCCTCGGCCAGGCGCTGGGCCTGCCGCCGGAGCTCGCCGCGGCCTTGCCGCCGGCCTTTCTGGTGGCCACCGAAGCCGATGCCGAGCGGCTCGCCCACGCCCACCGGAGCGCCGCCTTCGTCTCGCCCGGGGGTCTCTGGTTCCAAGGTGGCTTGACGACCATCGAGGGCCCGCGCGCGGAGCCCGGCCAGCTCGAGCGCGAGCGCGAACTGCGGCGGCTCGACAAGGAGCTGCCGCGCCTCGAGCGGCGCCTCGCCGAAGCCGAAGAGGCCCTCGCGGCTCGCATCGCGGAGCGCACCGCGGCGGCCCAGCGCCGCAGCGGGCGCGAGGCCGACCTGGCCAAGTTGCAGCAAGAGCTGGCAGTGGCCCGGGCGCGCCGCGAGGACGCCCTGGTTCGCGAGCGCCGGCTCAGCCAGGAGAGCGAAGAACTGGCCCGCCAGGAAGCAGCGGTCGAGGCGGAGCGGGTCGGCCTGTCGGAACGCCGCGCCCAGCACGGCGCTGAGATCCAGGCCGCCGCCGAACGCCACTCGGCCCTCCAGGCGGCCCTGGAACGCGGCGCCGGCGAGGTCGCCGCGGCCCTCGAACGGCGCGAGAACTTGCGTGCAAGCACCGCCGACCGGCGCGGGCGCCTCGAGCTGCTGGCCGAGCGCCTGGCCTCCCACGACCGCGAACGCGGCCGGGTGCGCCGGGAGATCGACGAGGGCCAGAAGCAGGTTCAGACCTGGGAGAGTGAGGAGCAGGGCTTCTGCCGCCGCCGAGACGAGCTCGAAACCCAGCGAACCGCCGCCGAGACCGAACTGCACGATGCCCTCGAGCGCCGCGCCGCGGCCGACGAGGCCACCCTCGCCGCCCAGGCGGTGCTCGACGCCCGCCGCAACGACCTGCGCCAGTTGGAGCAGGAGCTGGCCGCCCGGCGCCGCCAGCGCGAGGAAGCGCGGGAGCGCGTCGAGACCCTGCGGGTGGCCGAGGCGTCGCTCCAAGGGGACGCCGAGCACCTCGGCCAGGCCTTCACCGCCGAGTTCGCCCGTGACCTTCCCGACGAGCTGCCCCCGCGCCTGGTCGTCGAGCCCCTGGCCGAGCTCGAGCGGCGCCTCGCCCACACCAAGGAGACCCTGGAACGCCTCGGGCCGGTCAACCTGCTGGCGGTCGAGGAGCACGACGAGCAGGAGCAGCGCTTGAGCTTCCTGACCGCTCAGCGGGCGGACATCGTGGCCTCGGTCGAAAGCCTGAAAACGACCATCCGCGAGATCAACGCGACCTCCGCGGAACGGTTTCAGGAGACCTTCGACCAGGTGAACAAGAGCTTCGGCGAGGTCTTCACCCAGCTGTTCCGGGGCGGCGAGGCCGAAATGCGCCTGCAGGACGGCGAGGACGTGCTCGAGTGCGGCATCGAGATCGTGGCACGCCCCCCGGGCAAGCGCCTGCAGAACCTCATGCTGATGTCCGGCGGCGAGAAGGCCCTGACCGCCGTAGCCCTGCTGTTCGCCTTGTTCAAGACCAAGCCGTCGCCGTTCTGCATCCTCGACGAGGTCGACGCGCCCCTCGACGACTCGAACACCGTCCGCTTCGCCGAAATGCTGCGCGCCATGTCCGCGGAGACCCAGTTCCTGGTCATCACCCACAACAAGATCAGCATGGAAGCCGCCGCGAGCCTCTACGGCGTGACCATGGAAGAACGCGGCGTCTCGAAGCTCGTGGCGGTGGAGCTCGACGAGGTCCAGCCCCAAGCCGCGACGGCCTAGACCAACGCCAGAAAACCGCGGTTTTCTCTCATCTTCCTCCCCCTCTCCCGGGGGCGGGTTCGAGGGCGGTTGGGAGAGGGGGCCGGGGGGTGAGGGTGCCCGAGCTGAGGCCCGGTCTGTGTATCATCTCCCCTCCCCCCGGCGCGCTCCCGCGCCGGTTCGTTTTACCCAGGAGTCCCCCCATGCGCTTCCCCACCCTTGAAATCCACGCCGGGGTCGAGCCGGACCCGGTGACCGGCGCGATCCTCACTCCGATTCATCAGTCGACGACCTTCGTGCAGCCGTCGGTCGACGCTTACATGTCGAAGGGCTTCTCCTACTCGCGGGCGGGCAACCCCACCGTGGCGGCGCTCGACAAGAAGATTGCGATTCTCGAGGGCGGAGCGACGTGCGCGTCCTTCGGGACCGGCATGGCGGCGACGCAGGCGGTATTCCAGGCCTTTCTGGGCGCCGGCGCCCACGCGATCCTCTCGGATGTCGCCTATGGCGGTACCTACCGGCTGGCCACCAAGATCTTCGCGCGCTTCGGGGTCGAGTTCACGTTCGCGGACACGGCGAACGCCGAGGCGGTGGCGGCGGCGGTGCGGCCGAACACCCGGCTCATCTTCACGGAAACACCCGCCAATCCCACCCTCAAGCTGACCGACATCGCGGCGGTTTCCGCCGTGGCACAGCGCCACGGCATTCCCCACTGCGTCGACAACACCTTCCTGACCCCGGTCTACCAGCGACCCCTCGAGCTTGGGGCGGATCTCTCGCTGCACTCGACCACCAAGTACTTCGACGGCCACAATGCCACCGTGGGCGGCGCCGTGGTGTCGAAGACGGCCGAGCACGGCGAGCAGATCGCGTTCATCCGCAAGGCCACGGGCACGATCATGTCGCCCCAGGTGGCCTGGCTGACGCTCCAGGGGACGAAGACGATGTCCCTACGGCTCGAGCGCCAGAGCGCCAACGCCCTGGCCGTGGCCAAGTTCCTGGAGGCCCAGACCAAGGTCACCCGGGTGTGCTACCCAGGGCTGCCGTCCCACCCCCAGCACGAGCTGGCGCGGCGCCAGGCCACGGGCTTCGGCGCCATGGTGTGGTTCGAGGTCGAGGGCGGCCTGCCCGCGGGCAAGCGGATCATGGACTCCGTCCAGCTCTGGACCTTGGCCGAGAACCTCGGCTCCCTCGAGTCGCTGATCACCCATCCGGTGACCATGACCCACTCCGATGTCGAGGAGGCCGAGCGCCGGCGGGTGGGCATCACCGACGGCCTGGTTCGCCTCTCCGTGGGGGGTGAGGCGGTGGAGGACCTGATCGAGGATCTGGAGCAGGCGCTGGCGCGGTGAGATCGACCGAGACGTCTCGGCCTCCTCGGCCGAACTGAAGTTCGGCCGAACGGCCTGAGCCGGGCCTACCGCCCCACCAGGCCCTGGGCGACCGCCAGCTCTCCCAACAGGAGGGCGCCACCGGCGGCGCCACGCAGGGTGTTGTGGGAGAGCAGAACGAGCTTCCAGCCGAGCACGGGGCAAGGTCGCAGGCGGCCGACGGTCAAGGCCATGCCGTGGCCGGCGTCGCGGTCCAGCCGAGGTTGGGGGCGATCGTAGCGCTCGGCCACGAGAATCGGCGGGTCCGGTGCGGAGGGCAGCTCCCGCGCCTGGGGCTCGGCCGAGAAGGCCGCCAGCACGGCGCCGATTTCGTCTTCCGAGGCCGGCTCGACCAGCCGGAAGGAAACGCACTCGAGGTGGCCGTCCACCACCGGCACGCGGTTGCATTGGGCCGAGATGGCGAAACCCGCCGGCACCACTCGATCGCCATCGAGGCGGCCGAGGAGCTTCAGCGTTTCGGTCTCGAGCTTCTCCTCTTCACCACCGATCCACGGAATCACGTTGTCGGTGATCGCCAGGCTGGGGACTCCGGGCAGGCCGGCGCCGGAGATCGCCTGCAGGGTGACCACCGAAACCGCCACGAGCCCGAAGGCGTCGGCCAGGGGCTTGAGCGCCATCACCAGGCCGATCGTCGAACAGTTCGGATTTGTGACGATCGCCCCGCCGGCCTTGGCGAACCGCTGGTGGCGAACGAGAGCCAGGTGATCCGGGTTGACTTCCGGGACCACCAGCGGCACGTCCGGGACCATTCGGTGGCTCGAGGCGTTCGACACCACGAACAGTCCGTCCGCGGCCAGCGCCGTCTCGAGCGGACCGGCCACGTCGCTGGTCAGGGCCGAGAAGGCCAGGTGCACCGGCCGGCTCGGTCGATCGCGATCGACCGTCATCTCGGCCACGGCCGCGGGCAAGGGCGTCGTTTGGAGCCAATGCACCACTTCGCCGTAGCGCCGCCCGGCAGAGCGCTCGGAACCGGTCAGGGCCACCAGCTCGAACCACGGGTGGCTGGCGAGCAGAGTGATGAAGCGTTGGCCGACGGTACCGGTGGCGCCCAGCACGGCCACCGGGATCTTGGGCTCGGGGGGACGCTCGATCATGGATTCCTCGCGGAGCGTGGAGGACGGGACGCAACGCGCAGGAGATCGGCGAACACCCCCGCGGCAGTGACCTCGGGGCCGGCCCCGGGGCCGCGGACGACGAGGGGTGAGGAGCGGTACCGGTCGGTGAAGAACGCGATCAGGTTGTCCGGGCCGGCGAGACCGTGGGCCGGGTGTTCGGACGAAACGGCCTCGACCGCCACCCGCGCCGCGCCCCGACCGGGCTCGCCCAGATCGAGGCGAGCCACGTAGCGCAGACGCCGACCCTCGGCCTGGGCCGACCGCGCCCGCTCGGCAAGGGCCTCGTCGAGCGTCGGCAGGGCGCGCCAGAAGTCTTCGAGGGCCCCGTGGGGTTGCCCGGGGGCGCCCGGCGCCAGCGACTCCACCGTCACCTGGTCGAGCTCGAGCTCGACACCCGCCCGGCGGGCGAGGATCACCAGCTTGCGGGCCACGTCGGTGCCCGCCAGGTCTTCCGCCGGATGGGGCTCGGTGAGGCCCGCCTCGTGGGCCTCACGCACCGCATCCGAGAGCGCCACCCCGGCGCCGACCCGATCGAGCACGAAACTCACGGTGCCCGAGAGCACGGCGTCGATCCGGTGCAGGCGGTCGCCGGTCGCGACCAGATCTTCGAGCGTCGAAACGACCGGCAACCCGGCTCCGACCGTGGCCTCGTGGCGCAGCTCCGCACCCCCGGACTCGGCCGCGGCGAGGATCGCCCGCCAGCGCTCGAGGGGACCGGCGAAGGCCCGCTTGTTGGCCGCCACCACGGACGACCCGGCGCCCAACCAGGAAGCGTAAAGGGCGGGCACGGCCTCGCTGGCGGTCAGGTCGACCAGGACCGGGAGCTCGCGGCCGGCCGCCAGGACCGTGCGGAGGCCCTCCGGATCGCCCTTCCCTTCCGGCAGCTCGTCGGTCCAGCGAGCGGGGTCGAGACCCGCGGGGTCGAAGGCGCGCCGCCGCGAGGTCCAGCGTGCCACCACGTCGAGCTCGAGGCCCGCGGCCGCGAGGGCCGCCCGGCGACCCTGGAGCTGGGTCAGGAGCGCTCGTGCCACGCGGCCGTCGCCCGCCAAGGCCAGACGCAGGCGCCGGGGCCCGTGGAGCGCGGCGAGCTCGCGCTGGACCGCTGGCACCAGCGAGGCCAGGCGCTGCCGGTCGACCAGAACCGTCAAGCTCCGACCGCCGCCGCCCAGGGCCAGGGTGGCAACCTCGGCGCCCTCGCGGGCCACCGCCCGGAGCACTGCCGCCAGGGTCTCCGGTCGCTCGCCGAGCCCCTCGCCCACGGCGACCAGCGCGCTCCTCTCGCCCGCGACGAGGGTGACCCGCATCTGGCCGCTCTGAAGCTCGACCTCGAGCTCGTCGCCCACCACCCGCCGGGCTCGCGCCGCGTCCCGCGCGCCCACCGCCACCGTCAAGGCCGCCTCGCGGGCGCCGCGAACGATCGCCCGGGCCTCGATTCCCGCGAAGGCCAGGCTGGCCAGCAGGCGTGCGGCCAGGCCGGTATCGAACCTCGAGCGGTCGCCCTCGATCCGCAGCAGCGCGAGGGACGGCTCCACGGCCAGCCCGCGCAGGCCACCGGGAGCAGCCGGCGCCCGCCCGTCGACCCGCACGGGCGGCTCGCTCGGAGCGGCGAAGTCGTGGATCGACACGACGAGGCCGGCGCGGTCGGCGGGCTCCAAGGCGACCACCGGGAAGCTCGAGCCGGCCAGCTCGGCCAGCTCGCCGAAGGTGAGGCTGCGCGCCTCTCCCTGCGCAGGAACGGGGGCCAGCTCGAGGCCCGAGGCGCCGTCGAGCCACAGGTCGAGGCGCGACGCCCCGACCGTCGCCGCCAGCACCGCGGCCGAGGCGACCACGCCGTCCGGCCCCAGGCTGGTGGTTTCCCCGGAGCTGGTGGCGGCCACGCCGCCGGCGATCACCAGCACCTCGACCCCGCCGGGGAGTAGCGTCGCAAGGCGCGTCCGGGTGGCGGCGGGGTCGATCCGGGCGCCGCCGAACTCGCCGTCGGAGACCACCAGGGGCCGCGGGTCCAAGAGCTCGGCGACCACCCCGGTGGCGCCGAGGGCCACCGCCACCAGCCGTGCCACGGCCAGCTCGCCCTGGGCCAGCACGCCGTCGGTCAGCCGGTCGCCGCCATCGCGCAGCAGGAACGCCGAGTGGAGCAGGTCGCGCAGATCCGCCGCCCGCTCCTCGAAGTCGACCAACACCTGCTCGAGGGCCTCCGGATCGTCCCGGCCGATCAGCTCGGCCGCCACCGACCGGAACCGTTCGAGCACCCGCGCCGAGGTGTCCTCGTAGGCCCCGTCCCCCGCCGCCGCCTGGCGCACCGCCTCGGTGAGCTCGGCCCGCACCACCGCCGGCGCCGCCACCACGGCGAGCAGACCTTCGGCCCCGCGCTCGCGCCGCAGCTGGTCGACTACCCAGCGCAGGCGCTCCGCCCGGACCGATCCACCGCCCGTAAAACAAAGGACTCGCATGGGGGCCGAACTCTATCGCCCCGCGCGCCACCGCGCGCGGCTCCTCTGACGTCAGTGCGGTCCGAGTTTCGGATGGGACGCACGAGACGGTATGATCCAGCCTCCACTTCAGAAAAAGGAGGCCCCCATGCCCCTCGGAAGCCTTTGGCTGCCGGTTGTCGTCGCGGCGGTCGCGGTCTGGTTCGTGAGCGCCATTCTCCACATGGTCCTGAAGTACCACAACGCCGACTACAAAGCCCTGCCCAACGAGGACGGGATCGGCGCGGCGATGCGCCAGGCGGCCATTCCGCCGGGGCTGTACATGACCCCCCACTGCGGGGACCATGGCAAGTTGAAGGACCCGGCCTTCCAGCAGAAGTTCAAGGACGGCCCGGTGGCGCTGATCACCGTCCTCCCAAGCGGCGTTCCGGCCATGGGCAAGAACCTGGTTCAGTGGATCCTGTACTGCCTGGTGGTGAGCTTCGCCGTGGCCTACCTGGCACGCCACACCCTGAACCCGGCCACCGCCGGCCTCGAGGTGATGCGCATCACCGGCACCAGCGCCTTCTTGGCCTACGGCATCGGCACCATCCCCAATTCGATCTGGGGCGGCCTGCCCTGGAGCAACACCTGCCGGTCGTTGATCGACGCGGCGGTGTACGCGGTGACGACGGGGCTGGTGTTCCGGTACCTGTGGCCCGCGGGCTGAGTACCTCGCGCCGCAATTTCGATGACGTAACCCGTCCGAGACCTTGGAGGGCGGCCACAGGGGGCCGCCCCTACGCGTCCCTGGGTCAGGCCTCGGTCACAGGTACCGGCCGTAGGGGCAGGCCCCTGTGCCTGCCCTCCCTTCCCGTCAACGCAGTGATGCCCACTACTCCCCCTCCGGCATCGCCGACGAATGGTGGCTCGTGATGAGCCACTCCGAGCCGTTCCAGCGATAGGTGTAGGTGTAGCGTCCGCTGACCTCTTCGCCGGTCGTGGCATAGGTGAAGGTGTAGAGACCCGCGTCGACGGCCGTGTTGCAGCCAAGCTCGATCGTGCTCAGGTCGATCTTGCCCGAGGGACGGTTCTTCAGGAAGTAGCGGAAGTAGTCTTCTTTCTCGGCGGGTGTGAAGCGAGGCTTGTTCGAAACCGTGGGCAAGAGGATCGATCGTTCTGCGTAGTTGGCGACCACCTTCTTCGGATCCTCCGTCTGGAGCGATTGATTCCAGCGGTCGAAGAGTGCCGCGATTTCCTTCTCGGTGGTCTCCTTGCAGGACTCCACGCGCTCCCCTCTCGTACTGGCACAGCCGGCCAGAGTAGCGGCGATCACGAGCACTCCCAGAACCTTGGTCTTCATTGACGCGCTCCTTTTTGGCAACGGGGCATTTCGACTGCCTTCACAACAGCGGCGAGCACATCCGCGCCAGGCGATCCCCCACCTTGTGCCAGAGAGAGCGCCGCGCCCAGGTCGCCGGGTCGATCTCGATCGACCGACCGAGATCTTCGCGAAAAGCCTCCTCCAGACGGCGGCCAGTGCCTTCGTCGAGGATCACCAGGTTGCACTCGGCGTTGAACTGGAACGAGCGGAAATCGAGGTTGGTCGAGCCGACCACCGAAGCGTAGCCATCGACCACGAGCGTCTTGGCGTGGAGGATCGCGGCCTGGTACTCGTGGATCCTGACGCCGGCCGCGAGGAGGCGTTGGAAATGCCCATGGCCGGCGTGGCGAACGAGAGCCACGTCGGTCTTGCCCGGCAGCAGCAGGCGTACCTCCACACCCCGTCTCGCGGCCGCGACGAGTGCGTCGATGGCGAGGGGTCGGGGGGCGAAGTAGGCGTTCGAAACCAGCACCGTCTCCTTGGCCGCGGCGATCAGGGCGGCGAAGGCCGCGGCCTTTTCGGGCAGGCCCCGCCGCGGCTGGCTGTCGAGCACCACGATGCGGGCGTCGGCGCGGCCCGGGCCCACGACGAGCCGCGGCAGCTTGAGAGGATCTCCTCCGGCGGCCGTCCAGCCCTCGTTGAACACCACCGCCATCGCCCAGGCTGCGGGTCCCGCCACGCAGACGTGGGTATCCCGCCAGGTATCGCCCCGGTCGCCGTGGAAGGAGCCGTACTCCTCGCCGATGTTCATGCCGCCGGTGAAGGCCACGGCCCGGTCCACGACGAGGATCTTGCGGTGATTGCGGAAGGCCGGGGACAGGGGGTGGGCCACCCACCGCCGAAACAACCGGGCGTCGACTCCCTGGCCGCGCAGCTCGTCCCAGAAGGCCTCGCGGGTCGACAGGGAGCCGACGGCGTCGGCCGCCACCTTGACCCGCGCTCCCCGTCCAGCCGCCCGCGCGAGGGCGCCTTGGAACGCGCGGCCGGTCGAGTCGTCGCGCAGGATGTAGCTCTCGAGGAGCACTTCCTCCTGGGCGGCGTCGATGGCCCGCACCATCGCGTCGAAGGCCGCGGGACCCTCGACGTAGATCGTAACCTCGTGACCGGGCAGCACGCTCGTTCCGTCGATGCGCTCGAGCAGACGTGCGAAGGCCGCGCCGCGCACCCCTCCGCGGCAGCGCGCGGCCCGCGGTCCGACGTTTTCCGGACGCAGGGAACGGGGCAGCCGGCGTCCCGGGAACGGATGCAGAACCGGCTCGAGCCAGCGCCGCGAGCGGCGCAGGGTCCGCCTGAGACGGCGGCGCCCGCGGAACTTCACCGCAGCCATCCGCCGTAGAGCTCGGGCCGGCGGTCCCGCCAGAAGAGCCGGCGGGCCGTGGAGGTGGCCGCGGCGGCAAGATCGAGGTCCGCGATGACCAGATCGTCCCGCCCCGCGGCGCCGCGGGCGATCACCCGGCCCTCGGGGTCGACCACGAAGGACTCGCCCGCGAACTCGAGGTCCCCTTCCCGGCCCACGCGATTGCACAGGGCCGTGAAGTAGCCGTTCTGGAACGCCGCCGCGCGCACCTCGGCCTCATACATGCCCTCCGGCCACTCGCCCGTCACGCCGGCCTGGGGAATCACCACCAGCTCCGCGCCGCCGCCGCCGAGGGCCCGCATGTACTCGGGGTAATGGCGGTCGTAGCAGATCGCCACGCCCACCCGTCCCACGCGGGTCGGGTAGACCGGGGCGCCGCGGTCCCCGGGGTGGTAGTAGTCCTGCTCGTGGAAGCCGGGAAAATCGGTGATGTGGATCATGCGGGTGACGCCGAGCAGCGCGCCGTCGGCGTCGAAGACCGGCGAGCTGTCGAAGGTGCGTCCGGCGGCATCCCGTTCGAACAGGTTGAAGACCACCACCACGCCGAGCTCCCGGGCGAGCTCGGCGATGCGGTCGGTGGTCGGCCCGGGCACCGGTTCGGCCAGCGCGAGGGCGGCGCGATCCCCGCGGCAGCAAGGGAAGAACCGGTCGATGGCGAGCTCGGGGAAGGCCACCAGCTCGGCCCCGGCCGCGGCGGCGTGGCGCAGGGCCTCGATGGCCCGTTCGAGATTGACGGTTCGGTCCGGCGAGGCCGAAAGCTGGGCGAGGGCGATGCGCACGATCGTTGGACGCTATCAGAAGAGAACGGCCGAACTGAAGTTCGGCCGCTACCCAAATCATTGATTCTTCTAACGTAGCGGCCGAACTTCAGTTCGGCCGGGGAGGGGGTGGACGCTCCGCGCCGGGGGCCAGCGCAGGAGCGCGAAGAGCGTCAGGAGGCCACCTCCCAGGGCCACCAGGGGCCGCGCCGCCAGAAGCTCGGGAACCGAGGCCTCCCAGAAGGCCGTGAACGGGTCCACCGCCGCCGCGAGCTCGACGGCGCAACCGCTCGCCACCAACACCGCGGCGACCCCTCGGAACCACGACCGGCCGCCGAAGCGCCGCCACGCCTCCGCCAAAGGCAAGGCCAGGGCCGGCAACCCGGGAATCAGGAGCCGCGGGCCGAAGCAGGACCCGCCTTGCCAACTGGCCCAGCAGGCGGAAAGCAGGAAGAAGGCGCCGAAGGCGATGGCGGCTGCGACCAGGGCCGTCTGGTCCCGGTCGCGCTGTCGGCCCGAGGCGAGTGGCAGCCCGAAGAGCGCCAAGAGTGCCAGCGGCGCGAAGGGCAGCAGGCCGTGGCGCAGGTCGAACAGGAGTCCGACGGCACCCGCCAGCGGGTCCCCCAGCTCGAAGGGATGGTAGGTGGCGAGGGGCTGGCCGGCGAGCCACAGGTTCTTGGTCACGAACAGCGCTGCCGCCACGGCCAGCGGAAGGGCGAGCCGCCGCGACCGCCGCCGGTCCCCGGTGAGCACCAGGGCCACCACGAGGGGCACGATCAGCACCAGCGCGCTCTCCTTGATGAGAAAGGCCGCGCCGAGGAGCGCCCCGGCGGCAACCTCGCGGCGCCGGGTCCAGGCAAAGAGCGCCAATACCGGGAGCGCCGCCAGGTAGGGCTCGGTGAAGAACGTCCGGCTGGCGAACCAGAGGGGCGTCGAGAAGTGGAGGCAGAGGGCCAGCACCGTCCCCGCGCGAACGTCCCCGACGTGCTCGATGGCGAGGCGGCGGCCGGCGAGGAGCGCTCCGAAGGTGACGAGCAGGCCGGTGAGCCCGAGGAGCAGGTCCGGCGCGGAGCCCGGCGACCCGACTTCGAGGGCGCGTACCAGTGGCGCCACGGCGGCGGGCAGGCCGAGGGGGTGCGCGGGAAGCTCCCGCTCCCCCACCCGCCGGGTGTGGGGCTCGAGGTCCTTGCCGCGGAAGCGCTCTCCCGCCGCCGGCGAGCCCTCGGCCACCGCGCGGTAGTCGTCGGACAGGTCGACATCCAGATCCAGGGCGAGCGAGTGGGCGATCAACGCGAAGTGGGGCTCGTCGCCGCCGAGCAGCACCGGCCGGGTGAGAAAGGGCAGAGCGTGGAGGAGGAACAGGCCGCAAAGCGCCAGAGGCTTTAGCCGCCCGGCCAGATCGAAGGGGCGGCGATCGGTCGGAGAGCGCTGGATCATCGCGGGGATTGTAGCTACGCTCCCGATCCATGACCGCACCCCTTCACGTGGCCGTCGTGGGCGCCGGCGCCTTCGGCGGCTGGATCGCCCTCGCCCTCCTCCGCCGTGGCCACCGGGTCACCCTTCTCGACGCCTGGGGAGCGGGGCATTCGCGCTCCAGCTCCGGAGGCGAAACGCGGGTGATCCGCGGGCTCTACGGTGCCGACCGACGGTACCTCGACTGGACCGTCCGGTCCTTCGAACAGTGGCGTGAGGCGGAGGCCTGGAGCGGGCTGGCGCTCTACCAGGAGCTCGGCTGCCTGTGGATGTTCCGGGACGACGACGGCTACGCGCGGATCTCTCGGCCGCATCTCGCCGCGGTGGGTCTCGAGCTCGACGAGCTGTCCCCGGCCGCGGCGGCCCGGCGCTGGCCGGCGGTCGACTTCAGCGGCGTTTCCGCCGTCTGGTTCGAGCCCCGCGCGGGGTACCTGCGGGCGCGCCTGGCGACCCAGGCGGTGGCGCGCGAGGTGGCGGCCCGCGGCGGCCACCTGCGCCGGGCGGCCGTGCGGCCGATTGAGATCCCCGGGGCCGGCGAGCTCGGCGAGCTGATCCTGGGCGATGGCGAAGTCCTTCGGGCCGACCGGTTCGTGCTGGCGGCGGGACCTTGGCTGCCCGAGCTGCTACCGGAGCTGCTCGGGCGCCTCGTCCGGCCGACTCGCCAGGAGGTGTTCTTCTTCGGCCTGCCCGAGGGCTCCTCGGCCCTCCACGAGAGCGAGCTGCCGGTGTGGATCGACTGGGGCGAGCGGATTTTCTACGGCATTCCGGGCAACGACGAACGGGGATTCAAGCTGGGGGACGACACCCGCGGGGCGCTGATCGATCCCACCAGCGCGGACCGGCGGATCACCGAGAGCGACCTCACCCGCGCGCGGGCGCTCCTCGCCGAGCGCTTTCCGTCGCTCGCGGACGCGCCGCTGGTCGAGAGCCGGGTGTGCCAGTACGAGAACACCCCGGACGGTCACCTGATCGTCGATCGCCACCCGGCGGCGGGCAACCTGTGGATCGCGGGGGGAGGCTCCGGCCACGGCTTCAAGCTGGCGCCGGCGCTCGGGGAAGAGGTGGCCGAGGCACTCCTCGCCGACCGGCCCCCCGGCGGCGAGCTGGCCCTGGCCGGGCGCCCTCCGTTCTCGGACCAAGGTCCCACCAGCCAGTTCAAGACCGGCAGCCGCCACACCTCCGTCACCGCCCACGAAGCCCGATTCGGGCGAGAATCTTCGCCATGAGCGGCAAGCGCCTGCGGGTTCTCATCCTGTGCACCGGCAACTCGGCGCGCAGCATCCTCGGCGAGTACCTGCTGCGCGGCCTCGACCCCGACCGCTTCGACACCGCCAGCGCCGGCGCCCAGCCCAAGGGCACGGTCCATCCCGTGGCTCTGGCGGTGCTCGCCGACCGCTACGGCTTGGACGCCTCGGACGCCTGGAGCAAGCGGATCGATCAGCTCGACGGGGACTTCGACCTGGTGCTCACGGTCTGCGACCACGCCCGCGACGCCTGCCCGATCTGGCCCGGCACCTCGGCGGTGGTGCACTGGGGGCTGCCCGACCCCGCGGCGGTGGACGGCAGCGAGGCGGACATCCGCACCGCCTTCGAATCCGTCGCCGCCGAGCTCGACCGCCGTTTCCGCCGCCTCGCCGAGCTGCCCCTCGAAACGATGTCCCGCGACGAGCGCGCCCGCGCCGTGGCGGCGTTGGCCTAGCGGCCCGCTTCCGCGCGAGTCGGCCGAACTTCAGCTCGGCCGACTTCTCGTGAGGGCTGTTCCCCGCTTCGTTCGTTTGTCTCCTGGAGTGCCCTCTTCTCCCGGCCCCCAAAATCTCGCCCGATTCCCGGGCAACTGCCGGATTCCAGGCCTCCAGAAGGAAAGACCATGAACTTTCGAACGAAGGATCTGATGATCTCCGTGGTGCCCAAAGAGGCCCTGAATCCCAACCTCGACATTCTCTGTCGCTATCCCACCAAGATCCTCTGCTGGCGTCAGTGCTCTTTCCTGCCCACGTGCTGGGGCTGCTCGTACCAGATCACCGAGATTCCAACCCTCTGCCGACTCGGCACGATTGATCTCGGACCGATCAACTGCACCGGAACCATCCGTTGCGCCGGCTCGATGACGCCGTGGGAAGGGCCGCAGACGATCGAGGACATCGGCGCCCTGCGCGAGCAGCTCAAGGCCCAACTGGTCCAGCTCGACGAGGCCGAGGCGGGCCTCAAGGAAGGTCCGACGACTCTCGCCGAGGCCGACACTCTCGAAGCTCATCTGAAGGAAGCCCTCAGTCAGGTCCAGGCCCGGAAGGCCGAGATCAAGGGCGCCAAGAAGTAGTCCCCGGGCGGATCGGGCTCGCGGGGGCCCGATCCGCTCCCTTCTGTGATTGGACTCGAGGAGACTTCGATGAGCTGGAGCCCGGACCCCGCCTTTCTCGACCGCCCCTGCCGGGCGAGCCGCGCCTGGGAATTGCTCGTGGCCGACCGGGCCACGGACGGCGAGCGAGCCCTCTTGGACCGGCTCGACGACTCCACCCTCTACGGTCTGCTGCGTCCCCTGGGCGACCCGGCGGGCCGCGGCCTGCGCGCCGTCGACCGGGAGACGGCCCTCCTGCTGTTGACCCTCGCGGCAGCTCCGGGGCCGATCCCGGCCTATGCCCGCCGACCCGACCCGACGCGCGCCGCCGCGGGCCTGGCGTCTTTGGTGCTGGACGGGGTCCTCGAAGTGCGCGGCGACGACGAGATCTGGGCATCCGGCGGCGCGGCGCTCGCCTTCCTGGGCACGCGCCCGGACCCGGCGGAGGCCACCGGCGAGGTGATCCGGCTCTCCCGCGAGGCCCTGCGCCACGTCGCCGCGACCGCCGCGAGCGATCCCCTCGAGGCCGCCGGCCGGCTCTACCGCTATGGCCGCGTGCCTCTTCCGCCCGGCTTCGCCCGCCATCTCGGCAGCGACCTCGCCGACGGCCGGGCCGTGCTCGGCTGGCTGGGGCTCGACCCCTGCCGCCCGCTTCGTCGGAGTCTCGATCGACACTGGCGAGTGCCTGCAGACACCCGCGAGGGCTGGTTGCCCTTCGAGGTTCGCTCCAGCTCGACCCGCACCGACGGGCCGACCTGGAAGCTCTACTTTTCACCGCTCCTGGCCGCCCTGCCGGGCGCCCTCGAGAACTTCGCCACGATCCTCGCCCGCCACGGCGGCCACGCCTTCAAGCTCGGCGCCGACGCCGCCGGGTTGACTCGACCGGACAAAGCGGTGGGCTACTTCGCGAGCTTCGAAGCCCTTGCCGCCGCGGGCCACGAGCTCGCCGAGATCCTCGCCGGGGTGCCCGCCCAGGGTGTGCCCTTCACCGCGCCCATCGATCGGGCCGGCCTGCTCAGCTGGGGGGTCGATCCCCCGGCCTCCGAGGGGTTGCCGTGGTGGGGCCGCCAGAGCTGGCGCCTATGGGTCGTCCAGCGGCTGGGGTCCGCTCTGGTGGCGGCCCGAGGAGCCGAGGAGGACCCGGTCGACACCGCCCTCGCCCGCCTGGCCTTGGATGGCCTCGACGTCCGGCGCTGGACGCCCTCCCTCTCCCTGTGGACGACCGCCGAACGGAGCTCCTCATGAGTCTTCTCGCCCCCCTCGTTCTCGCCAAGGACGTCATCCTGACTCCGCTCGTCGACCTCGACCCGGAAACCCGCGCGGGCATCGACGGTGCGGACGACGACGTGGCGGTTTCCCGCCCCGCCTCGCGCCAGCCCTCGGTAGTGGTGGACGCCGAGGCGGCAGCCCTGCTCGGGCTGTTCCGCGAGCCGCGTACGGTGGCGGATGCGGTGATCCACTTCAGCCGGCCGCGCCAGCTCGACCCGGACGAAGTCTTGACCGGCGCCTATCCCCTCGTCACCCGCTTCTTCTCAAACCGGGTGCTCGAGGCGGCGGACGGTGGATCGGCCGAGGAGGGGACCAAGGCAATCGCCGAAGGTAGCGAGATCGGCCCGTGGCGGGTGGTGCGCACGGTGACGCGGCTGGACGACGTGGAAGTGGTCCAGGCCCGCGATGCCACCGGCCGCGTGGCGGCCCTGAAGGTGGCCCGTTCCGCCGACGGCATGGCCGGTCGAACGCTCGCGAGCGAGGCCGCGATCCTCGAGCACCTCGCCGCGGCGGCGCCCGACCTGGCGCCTGAGCCCTGGGGTCGCGGCCTGGTGGGCGAGTGCGCCTACCTGGCGCTCGCGTGGTGCCCGGGCGTGGACCTGACCACCGCCGCCGCGGAGGCCCGCGGGGCCGGCCCGGCCGCCGTGACCGCGCTCCTCGCCAGCGTTGCCCGCGCCTATGCCCGGCTCCACGAGGCGGAGGTCTGCCACGGCGACGTCCACCCCCGCAACCTCCTGGTCGACGGCGAGGGTGGCGTGAAGCTGATCGACTTCGGGTTGGGTTCGGGCAGCTTCGAAGAATCGGCCGGCACGGAGGCCGGCCGCGACACGGCGAGCGGTCCTGGTCACCGCCCCCTGGGCGCGCCGAGCCCTCCCTCGACCGTGGGCCGCGGCGGCGTCGGCTTCTACTTCGAGCCCGAGTACGCCGCGGCGATCCTCGCCGGGAACCGGCCGCCGGCGGCGAGCCCCGCGGGCGAGCGCTACAGCCTCGGTGCGCTCCTCTACGAAGCCGCGACCGGCAAGCCGTACCTCGACTTCCGGCTCGGCCGGGACGAGCTCCTCGGCCAGATCGTCTCCGCGCCGCCCCTAGCGTTCTCCGCCCGCGGCGTAGCGCCGTGGCCCGCGCTCGAGGCGGTGCTCGCCCTCGCACTGGCCAAGGACCCGGCCGAGCGGTTCGCATCGACCGCGGAGCTGGCCGACAGCCTCGCGGCGGTAATTCCCGGCGAGCGGGAGCGTCGGCCCGAGTCGCGGCCGGCCTCCCGACGGCCGGGACAAGCCCGGCCGCTGCCAGAATCGAAAGAGTCTCTTGGGGCAGCGGCCGGGCTCGTCCCGGCCGGGGTGGGAGGCGTGTGCCGGGAGTTCCGAGACAGCCTCTCCGTGCCGCCCGAATTCCCAGACGAACCGCTGCATCGCTTCGTGGACGCCTTCACCGAGGAGCTGGCCGAGGACGGCGCGTGGATGCGCGCGGGGCTCGTCGCGCCCGCGGCCTCGATCAACTACGGCGCCGCCGGCCTCGCCCTCGGCCTGCTGCGCATCGCCGAGGCCCGCGGGGACGTGTGCCTCTTGGCCCGCGCCGAGGCCTGGCTGGAGCGGGCGGAGGCCCTCGCCGGAACCGAGGAGGGCTTCTTCAACCCGGCAATCGAGATCACCCGCGAGGTCGTCGGCGAGTCGTCGCCCTACCACTCGCCGGCCGGCGTCGCGGCGGTACGGGCCCGCTTCGCCCGGGCGGTCGGCGATCGGGCCGGCCAAGCGGCCGCGGTGCGGGCCTTCGTCGAGCTGTCCGAACGCCCGCCGGCGGGCGACGACCTCACCCTCGGCCGCTCGGCCACCGTGCTCGGCGCCGCCTTCGTGCTCGACGCCTTGCCGAAGGGCGCCGCCGAAGGCGCCGCTGTCCTCGCGCTCGGCCGGTGCCGGCTCGGCGAGGTCTGGGCACACCTCGACGGCGAGCCGGAGATCGCCGACTCCGCCCTCGACAACCTCGGCATCGCCCACGGCTGGGCCGGCTTCGCCTACGCCGCCCTGCACTGGCACCGGGCGAGCGGGGACCCGTTGCCGGGCGACTTCGGGAGCCGGTTGAACCAGCTCGCCGCCCTCGCCGAGCCCTCCGGACGGGGTCTCGAGTGGCGCTGGAAGCTGCGGGGAGAACGGCTCCAGATGCCCGGCTGGTGCAACGGCAGCGCGGGTCACGCTTTGCTCTGGTCCCTCGCCCACCGGCTGATCGGCGAAGCGCGATTCCTGGACCTCGCCGTCGGGGCCGGCTGGAACGCCTGGGAGGCCTCCCGCTCAACCCTGACCACGCTGTGCTGCGGCCTCGCCGGCCGGGGCTACGCGCTCCTCGCTCTCCATCGAGCCACCGGCGAGGCGGCCTGGCTTGAGCGCGCTCGCGAGCTGGCCCGGATCGGCGTGGCCCAAGCCGGTCGGGACCCCGAGTACCGCTACTCGCTGTGGAAGGGGGACCTGGGCCTCGCCACCCTCGTCGTCGACCTCGATCGCCCCTCCGAGGCGGCGATGCCGTGGTTCGAGGACGAGGGGTGGTGAGGCCCGTCGGTCCTTGGGCTCAGCCGAGCGCGGCCAGGGCCTTCCCCATGAAGGCGAACAGGGCGCCGTCGAGCCCGGGCATGCCGAAGTCGGCGGCCAGGTTCGGACGGTCCCGGTAGAGCTGGCCGACTCCGCGGTCGATCTCCGGATCGCCGCCCGTGAAGGCCTCGACGTTGGCCTTCCAACGCCTGGCCAGCTCCTGCACCGCCGGACTGGCCGGGTCGGCCCCGGCCTCCATTTGGGCCTTGGCCGCGGCGATCAGGTCGCGCCAGTCGGCTTCCACGGCGTGGATCTTGTCCTCGCCGAGGCTCCGGCCCCGCTCTTCGATCTCCGCCATTTTCTCGGGACTCAGGTATTGGTCGAGCATCGTCGTCTCCTCGATCGATCGGAGAAGGTCTTCGGTGGACAAGTCGGCTCCGGCCGCGAGTCTCTGGCGCAGTAGCCCGAGTCGCTGGTGCAGGGCCTGGTATCGGCCGATCTCGCGCGTCAGATGAGCGAGATGGCGATCGAGTACCGGCGCCAGGTCGCCGCCGCCGGGCCTCGCCACGAGCTCGCGGATCTCGCCCAGGGCGAAACCGAGGCGCCGTAGCGAGACGATCTGCTGCAGCCGCCCGAGCTCCCGCGCGCCGTAGCGGCGGTGCCCCGCGTAGGTCCGGGCCGGTATCAGGAGACCAAGATCCTCGTAGTGGTGCAGCGTTCGCACCGTGAGGCCGGTTCTCCGGGCCAGCTCGCCCACGCTCAAGCCGTCTTGCTCCACCGTCGTCTTCTCCAGGTTCGTCGTTCGGCGTTCATCGCCGGCGACGGAGGAGACCCTACGACCTGACGCTACGTCAGGTGCAAGCCCTTCCGGTAGGATTCCGGGACTTTTTCGGGGAGGCACCATGAGCGATGGCAACGGGACGGGCACAGGGCGGCTCGTCTGGGGGATGGACGGCTATCAGTGGACCGTGGTGCTGGCGGCCTGGCTGGGCTGGGGCTTCGACATCTTCGACGGCCTGCTGTTCAACTTCGTAGCCCCGAACTGCGTGCCGACGTTGCTCGGCCTCGAGATCGGCTCGCCCGCGGCCAAGGCGGCCACGCTGCGCTGGACCGGTGGCCTCACCTCGGTTCTCCTGATCGGCTGGGCGATCGGCGGCATTCTGTTCGGCAGGCTGGCGGACCGGATCGGCCGCACCCGCACCCTGATGCTGACCATGCTGCTCTACGCCCTCGGCACGGCCCTGTGCGCCCTGGCGCCGAATCTGTGGGTGCTGGCCGCGTTTCGATTCGTCGCGAGCCTCGGCATCGGCGGCGAGTGGGCCGCGGGGGCCGCCATGGTGGCCGAGACGGTGCCCGAGAAGCGGCGGCTCGAGGCCGGCGCGCTGCTCTACACGTCGGCGCCCTTCGGGCTGTTTCTGGCCACCGCGGTCAACTACTGGATCGCCGGGGTCTGGCTGCGCGACTCGCCTGAGATCTCGTGGCGCTGGGTCTTCGCCTGCGGCCTGCTGCCCGCCGCGGTGGCCTTCCTGGTGAGGATCTTCGTGCGCGAGCCCGAGCGTTGGAAGGCCGCCGCGGCGGGGGTCGCTGCGCCCCGCATCGCCGAGCTGTTCACCCCGACCTTCCGCAAGGCCACCCTCTCGGGCTTCTTCATGGCGCTCGTGGCCCTCGTCACCTGGTGGAGCTCGAACGCCTTCCTGCCGGTGGTCTCGACCGGCCTCGCCCAGGTTGCCGGCGCCGCCCAGGGGCTCGAACGATCGGCGGTGCTGGCGCTGTCGGAAGAATGGAAGGCCTTCGCCACCCACTCTTTCAACTGGGGCGGCCTGCTCGGTACGCTGCTCACCGTGCCCGCGGCCAAGTTCCTGGGCCGGCGCTCGATGTTCGCCCTGTACTTCACGCTTTCCGCCGCGGCGATCTTCTCCACCTTCGGCCTCGACCTCGAACCCAAGACGCGGCTCGCGATGTACTTCTTCCTCGGCCTGACCGTCTTCGGGGTCTTCGGCAGCTTCACCTACTACCTGCCCGAGCTCTTCCCCACCCGCCTGCGCGCCACCGGCGCCGGCTTCTGCTACAACATCGGCCGTTTCCTCGCCGCCCTGGGCCCCCTCGTCGTAGGCGAAATCGCCGCCCGCGGCACCGGCACCGCGATCAAGACCCTCTTCTGGGTCGGCTTCGTGCCCCTGGCCGGAGCGCTCTTGCTGCCCTGGGTGGTCGAGACGAAGGGGCGGGAGCTGGCGGACTAGGGGGCCTGTACCTTGCTAGACTGGCGGCTTCCGAAAGGTCAACCGCCAATGGCCATGCAGATGCATCTCGCTCGCCTCCTGCCGCTTTGCGCCGTTTTGCTCGCTGGGACCTCCGCGTATCTCGCCGCGGCGGATCACCCTCACCCGCTCTACTTCACGAGCCTGCTGGCGCACCTGGGGCTGGGCTTGGCGTTCTCGGGGATGCTCCTGCGCTGGTGGCGGCGGGAGCCGCGGCCGGCGGTGCTTTCCGCGGCGGTCGTGCTGACTCTGTTGTCGGCCCTGGCCGGGGTCGCCCTTGTGGCGGTCGGCAACGTGCGCACCACGCGCTGGCTCGGCTCCGTCCACGGCGCGCTCGCGATCGGCGCGGCGGTCGTCTGGTTCCTTTGGCTCCTGCGCGGCGGCCTGCCCGCGCCGTGGAGCCGCCGCGCGGCCTGGGGGCTCGTCGTGCTCGGCTTGGCACCGGCCGCGACCGCTTTCTACACCCGGCTCTACCCCGATCCCAGCCACCGCATCGTCAATCGTCCGGCACCTCTGACCATGGCCGAAGAAGCCATGGGCGGCGAGTCCGGCCCCTACTTCCCGTCCGCGGTTTCGAACGCCCACCAGGGCCTCGTTCCGTCCAAGGTCTACCTCGAGCCCGAGAGCTGCGGGCGCTCCGGGTGCCACCCGGACCTCGTGGACCAGTGGCGGAGCTCGGTCCATCACCGGTCGAGCTTCAACAACCAGTGGTACCGAAAATCGGTCGAGTACATGCAGGAGACCGTCGGGATCACGGCCTCGAAGTGGTGCGCGGGTTGCCACGATCCTGCGCTCTTGCAGTCGGGCATGTTCGACCTGCCGGTCGAACGGATCGTCGACACCCCCGAGGCGGTGGCCGGCTTGACCTGCACGGCCTGCCACATGATCAGCTCGGTGCGCTCGACCATGGGCCAGGGCGACTACCAGATCACCCTGCCCGCCCTCCACGACCTCGCCGCCAGCGACAACAAACTCCTCGTCGGCCTCCACGACCTGCTCGTGCGAGCCGACCCCGAGCCCCACCGGCAGACCTTCCTGAAGCCCTTCATGCGCGGCGCGGAATCGGCCGAGTTCTGCTCCTCGTGCCACAAAGTGCACCTCGACGTGCCGGTGAATGCCTACCGCTGGATCCGCGGCTTTAACGAGTACGACAACTGGCAGGCGAGCGGGGTTTCGGGCCACGGGGCGCGCAGCTTCTACTACCCACCCGAGAGCAAGAACTGCATCGACTGCCACATGCCCCAGGTGCCGTCCCAGGATGCCGGCAACAAGGAAGGCCTGATCCGATCCCACCGCTTCGCCGCCGCCAACACCGCGCTGCCGGTGGCTTACGGGGACGCCGAGCAGCTGAAGCACGTGATCGACTTCCTGCAGGCCCGCCAGCTCACTGTCGACATCTTCGCCATGACGCCCGGCCGTTCGACCGAGGAGGTGGCCCAGCTCGTCAGCGAGGGTCCGGCCCTCGCCACGACCTTCGCCGTGGGCGAGGAGTCCGGCATGGCAGTCGGCGGAGGCCGGCCGGGGGGAGCCGAGGCCGAGCCCGTGTTGGCGCCCCTCGACCGCTTTCCGGCCACCGTCCGCCGCGGTGAATCGAGCCGCATCGACGTGGTGGTGCGTACCCGCGGCGTGGGCCACTTCTTCCCTGGCGGCACCGTCGACGCCTATGACTGCTGGCTCGAGCTCCAGGCCGTCGACTCCGCGGGAAAGACGATCTACTGGAGCGGCATGGCGGACGAGCGCTCGCCGGTCGAGCCGGGCGCTCATTTCTACCGCTCGCGCATGATCGACGCCGGGGGCAACCCGATCGACAAGCGCAACGCCTTCCACTCTCGGGCCGTCGTCTACGTCCGCCTGATTCCACCCGGCGCGGCCGACACGGCGCGATTCCGCCTCGACATCCCGACCGACACGGCGGACGAGATCACCCTCACGGCACGGCTCAACTACCGTAAATTCAGTTGGTTCTACAACCAGTTCGCCTACGCGGGCGAGCCCCTCGCGGGTGAGAACGCCGGTTTCGGGCCCCATCGCGACGATCGTACCTTCGTCTTCACCGCGGACACCTCGAAGGTCGCAGGTCCCCTGAAGGAGGTTCCGACCCTGCCCATCGTGGTGGTGGCCGAGGACCGCCAGACCCTGCGGGTGGTCGACGCCGGCGCCGAGCTGCCGGCACCGACGATCGTCGACGACCCGGGCCTCGACCGCGAGCGCTGGAACGACTACGGCATCGGCCTCTTCCTGGCGGGCGACCTCTCCGCCGCGAAGGCGGCCTTCACCCGCGTCACCGAGCTGCAGCCCGGCTACGTGGACGGCTTCGTGAACCTCGGCCGCGTGGCCCTCGCCGAGGGCGACCTCGCAGAAGCCCGGCGGGTGCTCGAGCACGCCGTGGGGCTCGCCCCGGGGCTCGCCCGCACCCACTTCTTCCTCGGGCTGGTCGAAAAGGAAGAGGGCAACTACCCGGCCGCCCTCGACCACTTCGGCCGGGCCGCCGCCGAACATCCCAAGGACCGGGTCGTGCTCAATCAGATCGGTCGGGTGCAGTTCCTCGCCCGCGAGTACGGACCCGCGCTGGCGACCCTCGAGCGCGTGCTGGCCATCGATCCGGAAGACCTGATGGCCCACTACACGATGATGCTGGCCGCCCGCGGGGCCGGCGAGATCGAGCGCTCGGAGCGCCACCAGAAGCTCTACGAGCGGTTCAAGGCGGACGAGGGCTCCCAAGAGCTGACCCGCGAGGTACGCGAGCGCTTCCCGGAGGACAACCGCGAGCGCCAGCCCGTCCACGAGCACCACTCGCCGAGCCGCGCGGAGATCGAAGCATTCCTTTCGCGGCCCGATCGCGCCGCCCCGAAACCGACCCTCGCTGCCCCGAAAATTACCGCCCCGAACATGACCGCCGCGGGCGGCTGACGCCCGAGGAGACCGCCGCCTTGAAACGCTTTGCCGGGTTCTTGCTCGCCCTGACCGCGGGCCCCGCCCTCGGCCAGGACGCCTTCGTCGATGTGACCGCCGCCTCCGGGGTCGACTTTCGCCACGAGACCGGGGCCTTCGGCAAGAAATGGCTGCCGGAGACCCTGGGCTCGGGCGTCCTCGTGTTCGACGCAAACGGCGATGGTCGCCTCGATCTGCTGTTCCTGAACGGCCGAGACCTGCCCGGCGGCGGCAAGGGCAAGGGCGCCACCGCCCGGCTCTACCTCGGCAAAGGCGGGCTCAAGTTCGAGGACCGCACCGCCGGATCGGGCCTCGCGTTCTCGGCCTACTGCATGGGCGGCGCCGCCGGCGATCTCGACGGCGACGGCGACCGCGACCTCTACCTCTCCTGCGTGGGCCAGGACTACCTGCTGAAGAACGACGGCCGCGGCAAGTTCACCGACGTTTCCGCCGCCTCCGGCCTCGGGCGCGAGTACGAGCTCGGCGCCTCGGTGGCGTTCTTCGACCCGGACAAAGACGGCGACCTCGACATCTACGCCACCCGCTACGTGACCTGGACGCCGGAGACCGATCTCACCTGCACCTTGGATGGCAAGAACAAGTCCTACTGCACCCCGGAGTCCTACCCCGGCGCGTCACCGCGGTTCTATCGCAACAAGGGCAACGGCACCTTCGAGGAGCGCACCCGCGAGGCGGGCCTCCTGGCCCCCAAGGCGAAGTCCCTGGGCGTGGCCGTGCTCGACCTCGACGGCGATGGCTGGGAGGACCTGGCCGTGGCCAACGACACCCAGCCGAACCTGCTCTACCGCAACAAGGGGCTGCAGGGTGGAGAGGTCGTCTTCGAGGAGATCGGCGTGGCCTCGGGCATGGCCTTCTCGGAGACGGGAATCGCCCGCGGCGGCATGGGCATCGACGCCGCGGACTACGACCGCAGTGGCCGGCCGTCGCTGGTCATCGGCAACTTCGCCAACGAGATGGTGGCGCTCTACCGCAACGAGGGCAACCGGCTGTTCCTGGACGTGGCGCCGCTGTCCCAGGTGGGCCGCAAGACCCTCCTGGTGCTCACTTTCGGGTCGCTGTTCCTCGACTACGACCTGGACGGCTGGCTGGATCTGGTGTTCGCCAACGGCCACCTGGACCCGGACATCGAGCGCGTCCAGCCGCGGGTAAAGTTCCGGCAGCCGAGCCAGCTGTTCCGCAACCAAGGCAAGGGCCACTTCGTCGAGGCGACGGTGCCCGCGCTCGCGACTCCGAGAGTGGCGCGCGGGCTCGCCAGCGGCGACTTCGACGGCGACGGCGACCTCGACCTGGTACTGACCGAGAACGGCGGACCGGCCGCGATCCTCGAGAACCGGACGGCCCCGCGCGGCCACTGGCTCAAGCTGGACCTCGAGGGCACCCGGAGCCATCGCGACGGGCTGGGCGCCCGGATCGAGGTGGTCGCCGGCGGCGCCACCCAGACCTGGCACGTGCGCAGTGGCGGCAGCTACCTTTCTCAGTCCGAGGTCGCCCCGACCTTCGGTCTCGGTACCGCCACCGTGGCCGACAAGATCACCATCCGCTGGCCCTCGGGCATCGTCCAGGTGCTCGAGAAAGTCGCCGCGGACCGCGTGGTCCCGGTGGTCGAAGCGGGCAAGCCTTGAGCTGCCGGTAGGGCGGCTACCTGGCCGAACCTCAGACGAAGATCTGACAAACCTCTGGCGCGGCCAGGACTCTTCCGCCCTTTCGCGTCCGGTAGCATGGCGATCACCTGCATCGGGCATTGCCCGAGCTACCCGACCCACGCCGCCCGTCGAAAGTGAGCCGCCCATGAGCAGTCCTCTGTCCGCGCTGTACCAGGATTTCGTCGCCCGCGGCTGGAACGTCAAGTCGACCGGGCGGGTGGTGGCCGAGATGGTTCTCCACACGGCGATCCTCGCCACGGGTCTCACCCTGTTCTTCGCGACCAGCAACCTCTGGATTCAGATCTTCGCCCTCTGGGTGGCCACCATGGGCGGCCTCGGCGTGGGGACCAACGCCCACACGGGCTCGCACTTCGCGGCAAGCAAGAAGCGGTGGGTCAACTGGGCCCTGTCGTACTACGGCTACCCGTTCATCTCGGGCATGTCCGCGACCTACTGGCACCACAAGCACGTGGTCGTCCACCACCCCACGCCGAACGTGGCGGGGCTGGACGACGACATCGACCTGCTGCCGTACTTCGCCTTGAACGCCGACGAGTTCGAGCGCAGCCGCGGCCTGCTGCGCCTGTGGTACCGGGTGCAGTGGGTCACCTTGCCGATCGCCATCTTGTTCAACGTTCTGAATCTGCAATTCACCGGCTGGAAATACGTGCTGGGACACCTCGCCAACCCCAAGACGCGCACCCGGTTGGTGTGGATCGACCTCGGCTGCCTGCTGGCACACCTGACCACCAACCTGGTGCTGCCGATGCTGTTCTTCCCGCCCCTGTGGGTGCTGGCCTTCTATTTCGTGCGCTTCGCGCTCATGGGCTACGCCATCTTCATCGTCTTCGCACCGGCCCACTTCCCGGCCGAGGCCCTGTTCCTCACCCCGGGCAATCAGGACCGCCGCAGGTTCCTCGAGAAGCGCGACTGGATCCTGCTCCAGTGCGCCACCACCTTCAACATCAAGACGACCTGGTTCGGCAACCTGTTCTGCTCGGGCACCGACTACCAGATCGAGCACCATCTGTTCCCTGGCATCAGCCACAACTACCTGCCCAAGATGGCCCCGATCGTCCGTGCCTGGTGCGCCGAGAACGGCTATCCCTACCGCGAGGTCGGCTTCCTCGAAGGCTTCTGGAAGTCGTGGATGACCTTCCGCAAGCCCAAGCCCCTGTACCCGGAGCCCGACCTGGCCCGCGTCGAAGTCGACACCGCCGATGACCAGATGGTGATCACCCAGGCGGAGCTGGCCGGCTACCAGCTGCTCTGAGCCAGGTGAGCCACGGCCGTAGTACCCTTTCCCGGAACTGCTGCCCGGTTCCTCAGGAGGGTACCCATGCTCGAACGTCTTCTTCCTCGCTCGGCCCGCTGGGCGCTCGTGGCTCTGTCCTTCGCCTCGGCAGGTGCCGGGGGAGCTCTCGCCGCCGAGCGGCCCGCCCTCGGTGGCCCGACGCCTGGTTTCGCACTTCCCGCCACGGATGGCACGACGGTGGACCTGGCAGCCCTGCGCGGCCACCAGCGTGCCGTCGTCGTCTTCTTCCGCGGCTCCTGGTGACCGTTCTGCCGAGTGCAGCTGGTCGAGCTGCAAACGCGCCTTTCTGAGTTCCAGGCCCTCGACGCCCGCGTTCTCGCCGTCGCCCCCGAGGCGCTGGATCGGCTAACCAAGATGGTCGGCGATCTGGGTCTCGGTTTCCCCGTGCTGCACGACGCCCAGCTGGCGACCATCGAGGCCTGGGGTATCCGCAACGCCGAGAGCCCCACCCTCCCCCACCCGACCGTCGCGATCCTCGATAAAGCGGGGAATCTGCGCTGGTTCCACCTCGACGAAGACTACCGGCGCCGCCCCCCGGTCGCCGACCTGCTGGCAGCCCTGAAGGAGATCGGCGCCTCGGACTCGAGTCCAGCCAAGGCTCCCTAGGTTCGGAGGACCCCGATGCGCGCCCCTCTGCCTTGGATCCTCCTGGCATTTGCTCTTCCACTTGCCACCAACGCGCGCGCCGAAGACACGAAACCGGCCGATCGGGCGGCACTCCAGGCGTTGCCGAGCTCGGGGTTCGAGGTCTCGGACTCGGCGGCCCGGGCGCGCTTGGCCATCGAGCTCGTCGACCACCTCGCCGACCCCGACCCGGCGATGCGGGACGGTGTCGCCTTCACCGGGCTTTCGACTTGGCTGCGGGCCGGCGCCCTCGACGCGGCGACCCGCCAGATCCTCGCCGAGCGCTTGCTGCCGCACGTCGAAGCAGCGGAAGACACCGCGGGTTTCGGGCGCAGTTTCGCCGCGCTGGCCCTTTCGGAAGTCGCCCGGGCGGACCGCCTCGCCCCCCACCTGCCCGCCGAGCTGCGAGAGCGGCTGATCACTGCGGCCGGCCGTTTTCTGACCAACACGCGGGACTATCGCGGCTTCGACGACCAGGCTGGCTGGCGCCACGCCGTGGCCCACGGCGCAGACCTCGTGTTGCAGCTCGGCCTCCACCCCGCCACCACCGCCGAGGAAACCAAACGCCTGCTCGCGGCCGTGGCGACCCAGGTGGCGCCCGCCGGCACCGCCTTCCTCCACACCGAGCCCGACCGCCTGGCCCGCGCCGTCTTCTTCCTCCACGGCCGGGGCTTACTCGACGCCGCGTTCTGGGACGGCTGGTTCGCCGCCGTCGCCTCACCCGCGCCTCGGGGCAGCTGGGCGGCGGCCTTCGAGTCCACGGCGGGCCTCGCGCGCCGCCACAACCTCGTGGCCTTCCTCCACGCCGTCGGCTTCGCCGTCCGTGCCAACCCTGGCGCCGGTAGCGACGCGCTCGCCGAGTGGTCCCAGCGCGAGCTCCTGCGGGTGGAACGCGGCGCGCCGGAGCCGCCGCTGGTTCTTTTCGACCACCACGTCCACCTGCTCGGCCCCGACCTCCTGCGGGACTGGAAATCCCTGGGTGTGCCGTTTTCGCGCCCCGACGACATGTACCTCTCGGCCGCCGGGCTGCTCGCGCCCCGGGCCGGCGCGGCGCCCACCCTTGACGGCGTGGCGCTCGTCTCCATGGCTCACCTGTATGGCCGATCCGGATTTCGCGGCGAGCTCGCCTTGCCCCTCGACGAGGAGCAGGCCCGGGTCGCTCGCGAGAACGACCACGTGGCCCGCGAGGCGGCGAAAACTCCGGGGCGCGCCCTCGCCTTCTGTTCGGTGGCCGTGATGCGACCCTATGCCGAGGCGGAGCTCGACCGTTGCCACCACGAGCTGCACAGTGCCGGGATCAAGATCCACCTCGCGGCCTCCGAGGTCGAGATCACCGACCCGGTCCACCGCGCTGCCGTCGGCCGCATTCTGGCGCGAGCAGAGGAGCGCGGCCTGCCGGTGCTGCTCCATTTGGACCCGCAGCGCCGCGGCTTGGTGGCGGCCGACATCATCCACTTCCTGAACACCGTGCTGACGCCTCGGCGCGACCTGACGTTGATCGTGGCCCACCTGGGAGGCAGCGGCGGATACGGCCCGTGGACGCGCCAGGTGTTTCTGGCGCTCCTCGACTGGCTGGCCGAGCGCCAAGCCGCCGGGGACCCGCGCCCGCGGATCTTCTTCGACACCTCGGCCGTGATCCTCGAAACCGAATCCGAGGGCGTCCCACCCACCACCCCGGAACAAGCCGCCACCCTCGCCCAAGACCTCCGCCGCACCGACTTCGACCGCCTCGTCTTGGGCAGCGACTACCCCGTCTTCGAGCCCGTCCGAACCCTCGAGCTACTCCTCGAACGCGCCGGCCTGACCGCCGCCGAGATCACGGAGATCGGCAGGAACCGACCGCTCGGAGTGCCTTGACCGAGGACCGCGGGCCGGGTCCCCACCTTCAGAGCCACCCTGGAACACCGGCGGTGGACCGAAGGCGCTCAGGAATCCCCCACCCAGGAGAGAGTCGCCCATCGAGGGCTTCCGCGAGTTTCCCCGCATCTTCGACTTCATCGACCATTGGGATATCCTCACGCGACGCAACGTGGCTCTTGCTCAGCGACCGTTCCCAACTAGCGAGCCTCTCTCGGCGATGCCGTTCGACCGACCCCACGATCCCGCTCCGGAAGCCGTCACCGCCGCGGTCCGCTCGTTTCAGGACGACCCCGCGAACCGGGATCGTCACTTCACCTTTCTAGTGCAGTGCTTTTATCCCGTGGTGCAGCGGTTCTTCACGCGCCGTGTCGGCCCGACCGACGCCCTCGACTTAACCCAAATGACATTCTCAAGGGTCTATGAGAAGTTGGGAGATCTTCGGGAGCCGGAGAAGTTCGGAGGCTGGCTGTTGACCATTGCGCGGAACATCCTTCATCGCTTCCTTCAGAATCGCCAGAAAGAGAGGGGCGTGGTGGCGCCTTTGCCAGACTCGCGAGAGGACGGCCCGAGCGATTTCCTCGAGCGTTATCCCGATGACCGCGACGACGGTCTCGCGGAGCTGCTGAAGTCCGAGACTCAGGGGCAACTTCGTTCCGCGGTGGCGACGCTGCCTCCGAAACAGCAGCGATGCGTCGAGCTGCGGATCTACCAAGACATGGACTACCGAGGGATCGCCTCCGAAGTTGGAATCTCCGTGCAGACGGTCAAAGCGCATCTGTTCCAGGCCAAGGAACGACTTCGCGAAATCCTCGCCCAGCCGGTAGAGGGCGAGGAATAGGATCGCAACGTGAAACGTGTCTCGCAATCGTCGCACCCGGACGACGCCCAGCTCCAAGCGCTGCTCTGGGGCGAGCTCGAGGAGACTCGAGCCGCGGAGGTGCGTTCCCACCTCGAGAGCTGCTCGGCCTGTCGCGAGGCCCTCGAGGAGCTCAAGGAGTTCGCGGCGGTGATCGGGCCCCCGAGCGACCGCCGGGAGCTCGAAGCGGGCCACTACCTTGCCGAGAGCATCGTAGCCCGCGCCCGAGCCGACCGCTGGCGCAAGACCGCGGCCTCGGCTCTGGCCGCCTCGCTGGTGCTGGCGACGGCCGGGGCCATGGCCTGGAATTCGAGCCGTTCTCCGGGCCGTCAGGAGTTTCTGGCCCAAGCTCCGACGGTCGCTCTGCGCAGCGGTTTGCGTGCCACTACGAAGATCACTCTAGCCTCGAACGTCGAGCTGGTGCCGATCAAGCTGGTCCCACCCTTCGCGGTTGGAGATCGGCTCTACGACCTCGAAGTCCGAGACGAATCAGACCGCATGGTCGTACTGCTGACCCAACTTCGGGGCCGGGGAGACCACGTCTTCGCCATCCTTCAAGCCGACACCCTGCGGTCAGGTGGCCTCTTTCGTCTGACGCTCTCTCGCCAGGGCGAACCGCTCGGTGAGGTCGCCGTCTCCGTCGAGATCGAAGCGATTTCCGACTGACCGTCCTTGCACCACTTCGTGATTCGTGGCACGCTCCGGCGGCACCGCGAACATGATAACGATGCAACAGTTGCTGGTCGGGTTCGCGCTCGCTTCGACGCTTGTAGCTGGCGATCCGACCGACGCCATAGATTTCGAGGCCGTTGCCTACTCGTGCCGCGCAGTGCGCCCGTCTCCGGCGCAAGGCCAGGAACCCAGGCCCTGGGTGGCCGACACAGTCCTGACGGCCAAAATGTGGGAAGGCCTCTCGCCCGCCTTCCGGTTTGCCGTCGCACCGGGGCAAGTCGTCCGTCTCCTGGCCGACCAGTCGAACCTGGATGTCATACTGTGCCTCTACGGCCCCGACAACCGGCTGGTCCTCGCCCTTGATGCTCCGTTCGGCACCTCCCAGCCCGAAGAACTGATGTGGCACGCCGACAGCGGCGGGGAGTTCGTGGTTTCGCTCGGGGTCTCGGGCCGGTCCTTCGGCGAGCGTGAGGTCGAGCTTACTCTGGCGCTGCTTTCGGCTCCGACGGCTCGGGACCTTCGACGAGCCGCCGCCTTGGGCCGAACCGCCCTGGCGGACGAAATTCGGCGTCGCGACCAGGACCCCGAGCGAGGTCTCGCGCTCTTCGACGCGGCTATCGAGGATTGGCGTGGGCTCGGTGACCGGCACCGAGAAAACGCAGCCCGCCTGAGTCGGGCTCGGCTGTCCGCGCTCACCGAGAGACACGACTTCGCAGACCACCTCAGGGTGCTGGTTCCGTGGCTCGAGCGGGACAAGGAAGAGGCTCTCCTCGCCTGGGCCTTGATGGAGATCGCCAGAGACTCGAGCCGCCCCGAGGGCGAGCGGGTGGCCCACTTCTCTCGGGCTCTCGCCTTGTATGAGGGATTCGGTTCCCTGCGGGAGCAAGCGATCGCCCACAACGAACTGGGAAAGCTCGCAAGCGAGCGCGGCGAAGAACAGGCAGCCACCGAGCACTTCGCAGCTGCCATCCGACTGGCAGAGCGTTGGGGCGACCCGACGGAGCTGGCCAACGCGTTGTACTCGCGTGGGCGATTCTTCGTGTCGTGGAGTCGTTACGAGGATGCCCTCGGAGACCTCCTGCAATCTCTCGGGTTGCGCGCCTCGGACGATCACAAACACATCGGTTTAACCTTCGAGGCTCTCGGCGCGGGCCTGCACGGCGCGGGCAACTCGAGCAGCGCGCTCTCCTTTCTCGACCGTGCCCTCGCGCTCCACTCGGACGACGACGACGGAGAGCTCGCCCGCGGTGTGACTCTGCAGACACTCGGCCTCGCCCACCAAGAATTGGGGCACGAGCTCGAATCCCTGAGTGCCTTTCGCCACGCGCTCCGAACGTATGCGCGCCGCTCGGATGCCGCCGCCGTTCGACGCCTACGATTCACCCTCGCCTGTGCCTACCTCGCTTTCGAGCGCACCGAGGAAGCCCGCCGGCTGCTCGAGCGGATCCTCACTGCGACGCTTCGGCACGACGATCCCGAGTTGTGGGCCGCCGCGAACTTCGAACTGGCTCGGCTGCACCATCGCCAAGGCCGCCCGGAAACCGCTCGGCCCTTTGCTCTCGCCGCCGTCGAGGGCCTCGAATCCTGGCCATACCGAGTCTCGAGCCTCAACCTTCGTAATTCTTTCCTGGCCGAACGCCTGGAGTTCTACGACCTCGCCATCGAGGTGCTCGTCTCACTCGATCGCCACCACCCTAACCCGGCCGACGACACCTACCGCCGGGAAGCCCTCGAGGTGAGCGACCGCTCCCGCTCCCACGCCCTGCGCGAGCTGATCCTGCGCCCGGAGAACTCGGGAGATCTCAGCGCCCACCACCACGAGCTGTCGAACGAAATCCGCGCGCTTCGCAGGGAATTGCAGCAGCAGCGGCGAAGGAGCCAGGACCGCCGGACTTTGGAAGTCCGCCTCGAAAGCTCACTCAGGGACCTTGACCTCTCGGGCAGCCGCCTCCGCCTCGAGGCACCCCTCTGCGCGCGGCCGACGACTCGACAAATCCAAGAAGGGCTAATCGCCGACACGGCCCTCCTCCACTTTCGCCTGACGAACCCCCGAAGTCGCCTCTGGGTCCTCACCCGCGACCACCTCGAGATCCACGAACTTGCCGGTCAGACCGAGATCGAAGCGGCCCTCGACCTCGCCTGGAAGGCCATCGGCGATCCGTTGGCCGTGCCCGCGGAGATCGAAGCTTCCCTCCGGGAGGCCTCTCGGTTGCTCTTCGGGAGCCTCGGTGCGAACCGCCTGCCACGCCGGTTGATCGTGGTCGGAAACGGTCGTCTCCAGGCGTTTCCTTTGGGAGCCGTGGCCGATCCCGCAGCCGCCAGCAAATACCGCCCGTTGCTCGCCGACCACGAAATCGTCCTCGTGCCTTCCGGAGGTGTGCTTTCGGCACTCGAAGAGCGTAGCCACGCACGTCCGTCTCCCCAACCCGGGCTTCTCGTGGTCGCCGATCCCGCCTACTCCAAGTCGTACCCGCTACTACCACAGACGCGCCGCGAGGCCGCGGCCATCGATCGGTACCGCGGAAACCGCCCCCTCCAACAGCTGGTCGAGGCTCGGGCCACACGCCGCGCCTGGCTCGAAGCCGATCCTGCGCGCTTCGGCCTCATCCACCTCGCGACGCATGGTGAGTTCGATCCCGAGCATCCCCTGCTTTCCCAACTCATCTTCGCGGGAGTGGGCGGGCAGGACGAGCCGCTCTACGCCTACGAGATGTACGACATGAGTCTGGCGGCCGACCTCGTCGTGCTCTCCGGCTGCGAGACCGGTCGAGGCGCCCTCTTGGCCGCCGAGGGAGTACTGGGACTGAGCCACGGATTCCTCGCCGCGGGGGCGGATCGCGTGCTCGTCACGCTCTGGCAGGTCGAGGACGAGCCCACCGCCCGGCTGTTCGAGGACTTCTACGAACGCCTGTTGCGTCTTCGAGAGTCGCCGGAGAGAGCCCTGCAGGAAGCCCAGGCGAGAATGTGGCAACGACAGGAACGATTCGATCGCTGGGCGCCCTTCCTTCTCATCGGCCGCCCTGGTGGCTAAAGGGCGGGCCTAAACAAAGCCCGTCCGAGCCGCCTCTTCCTTCTTGGTTCCCCATTTCGGAGAACTCGAGAATCGAGGAGGACTTTTCCGTGGAACAGCCGAAGAAAACGAACCCAACGGCGAAACGAGTCCGGAAGCCCGTGGACAAGAAGACGAACAAGGATGGCGACATCGAAGGAAGCCCTTCGTCGTCCGTCACGACTCCCGGTCCCACCGTTCCGCCGCCGAGTGCCCAGGCCGGCTAGCTCGCCGCGAGCCCTCGCACTCGGCGAGGGCTCGCTCCCTCAGCTCAGCCTCGGCGCCCACCCGACGCCGGCACCGCCAACCGCACCGCCGGATCCCCCAGGACCACGAAGTTGCGGGCATCCCGCATGCCGCAAAACAGATCGGCCAACTCGCGATCCGAGCCAAGCCCGTTCCGTTGCTCGAGCTCCCTCACGAGCACGAGATCCGCTGCCAGGCGTACGTGGCGGTGATTGAAGATCTCAGCAGCGAAACCCACGGGACAGCCCCTCAGAATCCTCCGAAGGGTGTCTTCGAAGGCGTTGATCTGGGTTCGGCCGCCCTGACCGGTGAACGAGTAGGTCCAGGCCCGCCCCACGTGGGCGAGAACTGCCCCGGCCCCCTGCAGCAGCAGCTGCTGCGGAAGCCGAGCCGTGAAGGCTTCCTTGGCCAGCGGCTTCGGGCCAATGTCGAGATCCTCGAAGTCGTCGAACCGCGGCGTGCCGCCGGAAGCGCAGGTGAAGAAAAAGGCCACGAGGCCATCGAGAGCGAGATCCGGATCGAGGTCGGCAGCCGAGAGAGCCTGCAGCTCGTGGTCGAGTAGGGCTCCCATACATTCCCGCTGCTGGGGATCGTCGGCAGGGAGCCCCCAGCCGTGGCAACCCGTGAACAGGAAGTCCGCAGACTTGAGGTCCTCGCTGATCCACCCGACCGAGGCGTCCTCCCCGAGCGCCGCCGACCGTTGCCAACCTCGGACCGGGCGAGCTTCGAATCGCTTCAGGAGCGGCAGCACCAGCTCGTCGTGAATCCGTGTCGTGATGTCGTCCGATCGCGGGGCGAATACGCCGAACTTCCAGGGCCGCTCGCGGGCGCGCGTGGCCGCAGCCTTTTCCCGCGCCACCACCGCCTCGGCATACTGGGCATAGTCCTCCACGCGCTCGAAGTCCAGCCGCCCCACGGCGTACTCGATGTCCAACTGATACTGGAACTCGAACGAAATCTCCTTGGGACTGCCCACCAACAGCAAGTAATAGGGCATGTCCGCCGGATCCGCGGCATCTAGATCCGCCTCGTACTCGGTCAGGAAACTCACCGCCGAGTCCCCTGGCCGATACTCCAGCTCGGCAAACCGCCGCGCTTCTGTTTTCGTCGCCTGCGCCTTCCGCCACGCCACCAGCGGCTCCAGAGCCTCCCGCACCTCCGGCGCCGCCCCCGCCGCCGTCACGATCCCCCAACCGACCTGCGCCAACTTCAGAGGATCGAACCCATCCCGCGGCGCCCGGTGGCTCTCCCGCTTGCGCTGGTGAACCTCGAGCCGGGTGCGGGTCAGAGTGGCGTCGTCGAGGGTGCGCTGACGGGCGAGGGTGGCGAGGGTGGGGATGGCGGGGGGGCGAGGGGCGAGTGGCGTTGGTTTCTCGAGATCTGCGGTCGAGCCCATGGTTCCTCCTGAGGAACGGCAACTTGAATCCAGGAAGAGCCCCTTGCAGTCGAGTTTGTTTACCCGAGACTTCCTCGACGCAAGGCTAAACATCTCCACGTTGACGGAATCAGTTGGGGTGGACAAATGCCAGGACTTCCGAACCCCGAAAGGAGCGGAGTGGCCCCATGAGTGACTCTTCAAAGCCGGACCTGAGGCTACCGCGCTGTGATGGGGAGGGCGTCTCCCTTGAAGCAAGCGATGGTGCAGGCGGAGTCGCCAGGACTCAGGTAAGCCACGGCGCTTCCTTCCGAGATTCCATCGTTATCGGCAGAGTCGACACGCTGAAGATTCGAAACGAGCCAGCACCTCCTCCGGCGAGCGAGATACCACCGAGGCCAGCGCTGCCCGAGGCAACGAGATTCGACGACAGCAGGTCGGGGCGGTCACGCTCAAGAGTCTGCGAAATGCTCAACTTCGACCTGATCATCGAGGCTCGTGACGGAACACCACCCATTGCGATCGTCCGGTCACCAGCAGGAGATGCACGGTTGCCACTGAGTTCCGAAGATCTCGAACGGAGCATCGAGGCAATTGAGCGGATCGAGACCGTTCTCCGCCACAGCATCGGGAGGTCCGGAACCAGAAATATGCGCAAGGTCGAACTGGCCCCCGAGGGCGAGCGACTCTTCCGCACCTTGTTTCCTGGGTCGATCGGCGAACGTCTCGCTCGGAGCCTTGGAATGACGCTGGAAGCCGGGAACGGTCTCCGTGTTCGACTACTCTTGGATCTTTCACAACCCACTCTGGCCCGCCTATCGGCCCTTCCTCTGGAGCTGATCTTCCACGAGGGTAGGTACCTTTGCCTCGGAAAGGCGAACCCTTTCGTCCGTACTCTCGACGCACCCCATCCGGCGCCGCCAACCCTCGTTCGCGGTCGCCTGAAAATTCTCCTCGCGATAGCTCGGCCTGACAGTCTACCGGACCTTCTCCACGACGAGGAAGTCTCTGAGATCGAGCGGACACTCAAGCTCATTCCGGACATCGAGGTTGAGATCCTTGATCATGCGACTCCCCGAAGCCTTCGCCGAAAGCTCTTGGAGCAATCCGTACACGTCCTCCATTTTCTCGGTCACGGCGAGTTCGACCCACGGTCGGGCGAGGGAGCGCTGGTCTTTGAATCGGAGGAGGAAGAGTCGGAGCGAATCACCGGCAAGACGTTGGCGACGATACTGCGGGACCTTCCGAGTCTCCGGCTTGCCGTACTGAACGCCTGCGATTCCGGAAGGTCGAATCGTCGCGCAGGCCTCGAGCCCTTTGGGGGTGTCGCTTCTGCGCTGGTTCAAGGCGGACTCGGCGCTGTCGTGGCGATGCAGTTCCCGATCACCAACGGCGCGTCTCTGGCCTTCAGCCAGGACTTCTACCTGCGACTCGCGGCCGGAGAAGCCGTCGATGCCGCCGTTGTGGAAGGTCGACTCGCCATCCACCTCCGGAATCCACTGTCCTTCGAGTGGATCACTCCGGTCTTGTACCTCCGCAGCCCCGACGGGCTGCTCTTCGAGAAGTCTCGGAACCGATAGCCGAAACGAGCTGACCATGAAGCCATCTCTGAGCGAAGAAGACGACTCTCAGGCAACCGAGCCTGGACTTAGAACTACGGGTCAAAGAGAAACCGCTGCGGAAACGGACAGTCTCGAACAAGCCGTGCCTGATGTCGTCTGCGACGATGGTCCGGTGCCCACCGAACCGCTCCCCACCAGAGAACTGCAGCCTTCTACACCCAAAGCAGGTGGCACCAGAGAATCCGCTGGAAGTCCGTTGGCGCAGATCCCACCATCGACTGCCACAACAGTCCTGCCTGAAGGAGCCACCACAAGAGATAACTTCGCTATTGGAAGCGTTGGGAGTATGACGATCGTCGCTGCTGCCAAGATCGAGCCTCGTCCAATCCGTCTAACGAAGCTCACCTCAAGGCCGTCCGATGTCCCAGAGGTTCTCGATGAGCGAGAACTCACGGAGTGCTTTAAGAGAATCACTGAGGCGCGTATCCTCGTCTTCGTGTCTCCGTTCCCAGGCTCGCTATCGGGCGCCACTCACGCCCTCCTCGACCAGAAATTTCGCAGAACCACTGCATGTCGGGTCGAGTTTGTTCCAGCGGCAGGCACCCCCACGCTCTCAGAGCTCCAGAGGGCTTTGCAAGAGGAGAATAGTCCCCGATTCGCAGTGGTTGATCTCGGTACCACGGGAGCCCCAAGACATGACGAAGCGACCATCGAAAGTGAGTTGGAAGGGCCCTTCCTCTCTTCATTGTTCGCCGGCGAGCAAGTACTGTGCGATCTCCAGGCCTTGCTCCGGAATGCGAAAGCTCTGGTTCTCTGTCGGGTGAGCTCACGAAGGCTCAACGAGCAGGCCCGCCGCTTGGCAAAAGTGCGCCGAACCGTCGATGATCCACGATTCGAACTGGTCTCAGTGCCGTTCCTCCGGCCGTTCCTCAGGTTCCATTGCCCATCCGAGGCAGAAGTTCTCGTTGACCAGATCGAACGGCAACGCACCAAGGGCCTATGGGGTGACCCAGAAGACGACTTCGAGCTCTACGATCAGCTGTTCCGCTTTACCGACTCCCAAGGAAAGCTGGATGCCAAGAGACTTGCTGCTGAAATCGCCGACCGTGGACCGGGTGGTTCTCGACAGAATGATCCGACTTCCGAGCTTGCGGCGACCATTCAGAGTACTGGGGCCGTCGAGCTCGAGGCCCTATTCTGCGCGACCTTCTTTCCAGACTTAGCCCCTCACGATTTTCAAACGCTGATGCAGTTCTTTCTCGAGGGTCGCTCGATCACGATCTGGGAAGAGGAGCTTGAGGTCGACTCCGAAGGAAAAGAGCGCATAGTCACGCGGAGTCATATCCGCTCGCTGCTCGAAATTTGGCACGAGTCACCGGATCGGTTCCTCGCCCAGGCGGGGCTCGGTTTCGTCCTTGGGGAGGGGCAGAGAATCAACGTCGAATTCAAGGAAGTCTTTTGGAGGCCTTCGGCTCGCCCCTACTTTCTTCGGAACTACGCTCTTTTTCTCGAATCCAAGTTCGACCAAGTCTTCCGCCAGGGCCTTCTTTTCGATGCAACGCTGACGCCCTCCCTCGTGTCCAGCGTCGTCCAATTCCTCAGCGAAATGTTCGAGGTCGACCCTCGGAGAATGCGCCGCTCCTGGCTCGGAGAGCTGCTCCTCGGAGCGTGGCTCGCCACCGAGGTCGAGCCTCCCAACGAGGCGACACCGGCCGAGGCACTCCGCTGGGTTACTGGCCGGCAGATTCAGATCAACGTACTGACCATGGTTCGGAAGCGATCCGCACAACTCCTTGGCGATCTCCTCAGCCGAGAAGCGCTGATTCCCGGTGTTCGTGACGCCCTCGAGACCCTCTTCGAGACCAGCCGACATGGTGAGGCCCACTCTTTGGTCCGCGAGCTGATCCGTACGCCCTGCAATTTCGACCTCTATTACTGGCTGCGGCGTCTGCTCGACGAGAGCCCTTCGATGATCGCAACGGCCGCCTATGGCACGCTTCTCCACGAAGCCAGCGTTCGAGGTGTGGGCACGTACCAGTTCTTCCAGCAGATCTCCGCCTGGCTTCCTGCTTCGGAGGTTGCTAGGCGCCCATCCGAACGCTTCGCCTTGCGCCTCCTCCTGGAGTACTCAGCCAACGCCTTGCGCTGGGTCGCACCCGATTCTTGGGGAACCTGGCCGCCACGATTCCCCCTCTTCGCAACGTTCTCCGCGGACGATCTCACCGAGACCGAGCGCCGTGCCCGCTTGCTGGTCGACTGGCTGCTCCACCCAGCGCTGGTCTCGGTCGTCTGGACGGAGGGCGAAGACCCGGCTACGGCGCTCTGGCGACTGCGGGCCGACATCCTCGAGAGTTGGTACGGAATTCTCCTCGGACTGACGGCAAAACCGAAGTCCGAAGTCCTCGCAGTCGCCCAAACGATCGTAACTGCAATCGCGGACCGACTCTCGAGCCATGACCACGGACATCTCTTGAACGGCATTCGCTCCTTACGGCCCAGGTACCTCAGTGCCTTCAAAGACTTGAAGCCCCAGGAAGCTCAAAAGCGGGCCTTGCTTCAAGGCAGGCTGCGAAATTCGCTCGCGTTCGAGAGCGCTGTCGATCAGTGGAGAAAACGACATCGTGTCCGTTCCCCTCAAGGAGCTCACTCATGAGCCAAACATCTCCCTTGGATGCTGTGATCCGGCGCGTCCCTCAGCCTCCCCCGGCGAATCGCCTGATCGACGGCGAAGTCCTGGTGACCCTTGACGCCAAGAAGGGAGTTCCAGCCGCGAACCGTGGTCTGTTCTCCTTTGGCCGGGACCTCCGCTATTTCGTCGTCTCGACCCTAGCCGAAGTGGACTGTGCAGGTCCGGTCATCAAGATCTCCGACCGTGAACGAGAAACCTCCCTGAGCGCAGCCATCTCCTATTCGGCATGCTGCGTTCCAAGCGGAGCTGAAACGTTGGCCGTGTCATTTCTGAACGAAGACAACCTCATTGCCCATCTCAACCTTCGAATCGGCAACTGGAGCCATGCCTGGATCACTCAGCGAGTAAACGACGGGCTCGACCCCTTCCGCCAATTCCGAGAATTACGATCAGGGCTACTCGAGAATCTACAGAGGGAGGGTAGAAAGCTCGGCTTGGACCTCAAGCTTCGGCTCAAACCAGTCCATGAAGCACAGGCGAAGCAAATTCGAACCGATCCCTTTACTCTGCGAGTTCGGGACAGCCTCGAAGAGATCTCCGCCCAACTAGAACTCCGACTCGAGGTCGAGGACGAATGCGCTCTGCTCGCAGCCGCTCGCGATGATCGAGGAACCGAGCTTGAAGACCAATTGAAGGAACAGACGATCCGGACCCTGCTCGGCGAGGTGACCCTTCACCAATTGGCCGTGGCCGCCGGCACCGAAGTCCGCTCGATCCTCGAACGTTCCCTGGGCGGAGTCGCAGCAGAATACGGTCGCCGGATCACCTTCCTGCACTTGAATGCCCAGATGGCGACCCGACCTGAAGTCTCTCAGACCATCGAGTGGCCGCTAAGCTGCACGATCAGGGACAGCTCCAAACCGGTTCAAGTTCAGCACAACCTTCTTCTGCAACTCGTCAACATCGGGAATTGGCAGCGCGCTCCCTATAGTGACCTGCGCGCTTGGTGTCGGGAACGAGTGGAGACGATCACGCGTTCGAAGCTCTTCGGGTGCAACTTCGTCGACTTGCTTCTCGGCTTCGACGAGATTGAGTCGGCCATCAAGCAGGAAGTCCAGGTGGCCGCCAACGAAATCGGCTACGACGTCCAACAGCACCTGGTGGTTCCCCACCTCACTCAACTCGAGCTCACCCGTGGCTTCGCTTTTACAATCGAAGGCAAGTTTCGCACTGGAGACTCACGTCTCGAGGTCGAGCTCGAAATTTTCGTTAATGGTCGCATCCCCAATCTGAGGAAAATCGAAACCCTGCTCCGGCCCGAGGTGAGCATCGTCGAAGAGATGAAGAGCGCCGCTCAGCGCGAGGTAGAGACGGCGATGCACGGAATCTCGCCTCAGAGTTACTACACGGCCTTTTCGGAGACAGGGGGCGCCGAGGGTCAATCGGTCGAAGGTAGGCTTCGCCACGCCGTTCAAGTCATTTTGGAGAATCGATTCACGGCGGAGGTCCTCAACGTCATTCCGAAGCCGAAACTCGATGCCTTAACGACTCGTCGCAGGGACCTCTGCGGCAAGATCTATGAATTCGAAGTGACGGCCGATCCCGTGGGTAGCAAAGGACATGGCGAGTCGGTGAGCATATCTGGTTTGTATCAGATTCGCGGCGTATCAAATTGGTGGACTTTCTACTCCCAGGCTTATGGCAGCTTGGAGGAGGAGAGGGGGGCCATCCAGGCTGTCCTCACGGAGAGCCTGCGCCACAACCTCGCGCTCTTACCTCGCAGTTATCTCGAGTTTTCCAATCCGTCAGAGCGGCAATTGATCCTTACTCACATCGCCCAGGGAGCCATCGAGCAGGTTGGCTATACGTTTGGAGTGGCGGTCACCATCGTCAGCTTTGGCCGAGATCTAACCGGGTTCGAGCGAAGCAGAAAGCTGCACGAGGCCGACACTGTCGACCAGGCGCTCAAGGCCGAATCTGAAGGACTGACACTAGCGCTCAGGGCAGACCGCGAACAGTTCCAGCAACTCTTGGACAAGAGACAAGAATACCTAGCTGAAGGGTCAATGCCTACCGACGACCACATGCGTGATCTCGAGAGGAGTCTCAAGAAACTGCTTCCTCAGCTGACTCATCGCAAGGCGGTTCATGGTGCCCAGCTGATCGCCGGTACACCTCCACCCGAGATGGAACCGGATTGGGAGGCATTCCGGAGACTGCTCCCTGGTCGTTCAAATCAACTCAGCGCGAGCAAGGCAAGTGGTGAATTGCCCGAGAGCATCGAAGAAGTACTTCCCTTCGAGCAGGATCAAGAAGGCTAGCATGAGTACCAAGCCTTCTCCTGCTCCGCTTCAAAGCCCTTCGTCGCTCTCCTTCTCTCCCTCCTTTTGGCTCAAGGAGGGTAGGCTGGTGTTGGTCGCGGTACTCGCCACTCTGATCGGTGTTCTTCTGTCCTTCTGGGTTGCGGGCAGCAGTAGACTCTGGGTACTGGTTATCCACTTGCTGGTCTTCTACAGCCTGTTCGTGGCAGCTCGAGCCTTGGCTCGGTTGACAATCGACCTCGCCTTGGCTGTGAGGAGCACCGAGAGGGCAGATCGATGGCGTGCAGCCGTCCAGGGCCAAGCGGTCGAGCGACCCACTTTGGACCAGCTCGAGAGCGAACTCTTACCCGTCAACGACTCTGAAGACCTTGGGGTCCTTCGACTATTGCGCCATGTTCTCACGGAGGCTCGGGAGAGGCGAGTGAGCCCCGCATTCATCCTCATGCAACCTTTCCGAGAAGAGGCCTGGGGACCCTTCCTAAAACTCCAGTGGATTCAGCGCTCCGCTCTCCACCTGGGTATCCTCGGCACGTTTATCGGCCTTTTCGCAGCCCTCGCAGCCCTCGATCTCAGCAGCGGCTCGCTGAGCAGTGGCGCTGTCGCCTCGATCGTCGAATCTCTTCAGGTGGCCTTCGGCACTAGTGTCGCCGGGATCGAAGTGTCCCTCATGATCGGCCTTCTGCTTGATGGACTGACCCGCCGCCGGGAACGATACTTCCGGGCGATGGAGGAAGCCGTCCTCAGCGTGCGGTCCCTTGCTCGCCAAGCGATCCAACAGGACGAGGTTCTGAGTGAACTCAGCGAAGTAGGAACGGCGGTACGCCAACTGAGCGACCGCATCTTGGCCCAAGCGAGTCAGACCGAACACCAGACTAGGGCGATCGAGTCGGGGATGAAGCATCTCGGCGCAGCAAAGAGCGACCTCGACCGTTTCGTGGAGACTCTGGGCGCTGAACACCGAGCCTTTCTCACCGACGTGCGGGAGATCTACGATCGGCTATCTCCCTCCCGCATCGGAGAGGAACTCCACGACCGCCTGCAGGAAGCGGCGTTACGGATCAGTGGACCGCTCGAAAAAGGAGTCGGCGGTCTCGCCTCTGGTCTCGCTTCTGCGAGCGCTCCGCTCACGAGAGTGGGCGATACGCTGACGCGAATCGAGTCCTTGCTCAGCATCCAGGCTGGACTTCTAACCCAATCAACGGATCTGCTCGCAAAGTACCAGGCAGGACCCTCTCCGAATTTGAGTGCCGGCTTCGCGCCGCTCTTGGCAGAAATCCGAGCCTTGCGTATGGAATCGGCCGCTCCGCCCTGGCGTCGTTGGTTCACTTGGCTCTGGCCCAACGCAAGCCGGACCACCTAGAAACGGGTGCCTCATGTTTGTCCACGGCCCCATTGGCACCGAGCTCGATGACCCTTTCGGCCCCGGCACAGACCTGGTCCTGTCCCTGGCCGCCGTTCTCTTGCTGTTGTTTGGAGTCTTCGCCAATCGAGGCATCGACATGCTCGAAGCAAAGCAGAACCAAATGCGCCTGATCTCCGCCCTGGCCAAAAACCTCAACACGAGGGCTGACGAAACCGGACCTGATCAATATCGCATCGCGCCTGATGTAGAAATCGACGCGATCACGATCGAGAACAGCGGTACCCTGCAAAGAATCCGGTTCGGTGGCAGTCTGTTGTTTGACACCAACAGTGTTGAGCTCAAAGAAGGCGGCCATTGGGCGCTTGAAGCCTTTTATCAGGCGCTCGAGCCCCTTCTCGGAGAAATCGAAGAGATCAAGATCGAGGGCCACGCTGACATTCGACCACCCAAAAACATGTCCAATCTCGAGTTGGCTGCCCTGCGCGCTATCGCCGTCCACCAACTGCTGTGCCGCCGTGGTGTGGACCCCACGGGCAACTTGATGTCCGCCAGCTCTTTCGGCGAGTTCCGCCCCATCCAACGCAAAGTTGGTGAACCTTACGACCGTGCTCAGCTAAGGCGAAATAACTCAACTGATCAAGAGATGGAACTCAACCGTAGAATCGAAATAAATTTAACTTACCGATGGCGCTGACTCCATGCCCAAACCCCCGAAATTGCCTCGCGCCCTCAACATCTACCTCCTCCTCAGCCTCTTCTTCTCCGGAGGAGCCATGGCGGACAACACGAAGGAGACCTTGACGGCGGAGGTGGAACTGGCTCGCCTCGAGCGGGACCTCGCGGTGGCGAGCCGGGAGAGGCTCTTGGCGGAGCTGCCCCAGGGCACGGCCAAGGGTCTGTCGGGCGAGGTGACACTCAAGGAGGGCGCCGGCTACTACGCCGAAGTGCTGGCCTATCAGGCTCTCGCCGAGGCAGCCGAGGGAGTGGCGGAGGCGGTGCGGGAGGTGGTGCGAGGCCGGTCGGTGGTCTTGACGGATCGGCCGGATCTGCTGGCTCACGACGGGCTCTGGCGATTGCTCGAGGGGAAACTGAGCGACTTCGAGGCCCAGGTCGCGGACGTGCTTCGGGAGTACCGCAAGCCCGATGGCCGGCCCAACTTCGAGGTATTGCAGAGCGCCGCCGTGGCCGGGGCGTTGCCGGGGGTGCTCGGGGCGGCTTCGGAGGTGGCGGCGTTCTTTCGGGTCAACCGGGAGCTCACCGGTCGATCGGTGAAGCTCGCCAGCTCGGCGGCGTTGGCCGAGGTGGCGGCGCGCTTGCCGGAAGCGGCGGGGATCTGGCTGCCAGGTTTACCCGGTCGCGCCACCGACGACTCGCTGGTCGAGCGGCTCCGGCGTTTGCTGGACTCGCGCCGTGAGCTGCTCGCTTTACGCGAGGCCTTCGAGAGTCGTTATGCCTCCGACCCCTCGTACCGCGCCGCTCTCGATCAACAACTCGCGACCCTGACCGCCGAGCGGGATCGCTTGCGCTCGGCGGGCGACTCGGCAGCCTTGGCCGAGGTCGAGAAGCGTCGCGAAGCCGTCGTCGACGAGCGAACTCCCTTGGTCGCGGACCATGAGCGCTTCGAACGCATCAAGAAGCGGTTCGATCCGCTGACGACCGAGATCGTGGCCTTCGCCGAAGCGCTGACGACGCGATCCGCGGGCGCCGCGGCCGCACCCCTCGAGATCGTGAGCGACGTCGACGCGCTGCGAGCCCACGGTCCAGAGACGCTCCTCCTCTACCTCGCTATCGTGAGCCAGGGCGCCGAGGTCCACGTCACCAAGACGGCCTGGACCTCCGGCCATATTGCGTACGTCGGCGGCTGCGTGCTCCAGTTCCTGCTCCTCGACCCCACTACCGGCCGACTGCTCGCCTCCGGCCTGGTACCGGCCCACCGCGCGGAGAGCTTCAAGGCCCGCCGCGGTTCCGCGATCGCGGCCGCGCAGGAGAAGCCGTGAACCGCAGCACGGACCACGACCCGCGAGTCGACGAGCGTAGTCGACGCATCCGCCGGCCACCTGGTTTACGCCCTGCCGCCGGGACCGTCGAAATCGTTCGCCTGGAGGACCGGCCATCCTTGCTGATTCAGAACGGGACCTTCGCCGTTCCCCTGGAGGAACCCTGGGCGAAGCCCCTCGGCGCCGGCCGAGCCGTCCTCGAAGTCGCCGTTGCGGCGGTCGGACGCGTTGCACTTGGACCCGAGGGCACCGGAGCACCGATCGGCACTGGCTTTCTAGTTGGGCCGGACCTCTTCCTGACGAATCGCCACGTGGCCCACTTGCTACGCAACGGCCAGGAGGCGTCGGTGGACCTGCGCGCCGAACACGACGTTTCCGACCGGGACCTCTACCCCATCGCCGAGATCCTCCGCAGCGCCCCGGAGCCCGGGCCGGACGCCGCGGTTCTGCGCCTCGGCGTGCCGGCTCGTAACGCCCAACCCCTCTGTTTCGCCACGGCGGCGGCAGTCCCCGTTGGCCACCCCGTGGCCAGTGTTGGCTACCCGGGTCATCAGGACCAGAGCAGCAACGAGTTTTCCATCGCCCTGCGGCGCATCTTTCGCGGCATCTTCGACGTCAAGCGCCTCGCCCCCGGCGAAGTCCTCGCCACCGACACCACCACCCTCGCCCACGACTGCACGAACCTTCCCGGCAGCTCCGGCTCGGCCGTTCTCGATCTCGCCACCGGCCAGGTGGTGGGACTCGACTACGGTTCTCTGTCCGGGCGGAACCTGGCCGTGCCGGGCTGGGTGGTGGCGGAATGGCTGGCGGATGGGGGGCGTGGGTGAAGCAGATTACCCTTCTTGAGCCCGAAAGGGCGAAAAGGCCGGGCGGAGCGAGCACACGCCCCCTTTCCGAGAGACCGTCGAAGCCACCCAGCGGCGGCCGGCTCCTTCGACAGGCGCCCACTCTGCAACGCCGACGACAGCGGCCTTCCCCTCGAGCGCTCGATGAAGGTGGGCGCCCAAACCGGATTTGCCGTCGCCATCGAGCCAGACGAAGCCATCGGCCGCGACGACCTCCGGCAGCTCGGGGAGGGACCTGAGCACGGCAAGGGGCGGTGGCAACTCCCGGCGGCAGAACTCCCCCGGTTGCCCCGCGCCAAGGGTACGAGGGCCACCAGCTGGTTTGCCAGCACCAGGCTAGGGCCAGTCCAGACGAAGAGCGGGCCGACTGAGATCAAGGTGTCGGCCAGGCCCCCAGCGTCCCGCTCGTGCAGGACCGCGTAAAGCTTGAACCGGGCCCACGAGGTGCCAAAGCACGCGGCAGGGATTCCGACGAACGACCTTCACCTCGTCAGCGCCATGCTAGGATGTGTACGACCTGAGGAGATAATACACACCATGAGAACCAACATCGAGATCGACGACCGCCTGATGCAAGACGCCCTCAAAGCCACCGGGGCAAAGACCAAGCGCGAAGCGGTCGAGCTGGGCCTCAGAACCCTCGTTCAATTGCGCGCCCAAGAGAAGGCCCGGGAGCTTCGCGGCAAGAGTGTCCGCAGAGCGGAAGTAGTCGATCCAGACGCTCGAGTCGACCAATCCACTGGGAGGGTGACCTCGACGCCATGAGGACGGACCGGTGATCCTCCCCAGGTGGCTCTCCTCGACTCCCTGCTCGGCCGGTCCCAGCTGGCGGTCGGGGATCTGATCGCCGCGGAGGTGCTGCAAGGAGTTCGGGACGACCGAGAATTCCAGTGGGTCAAGAGTACGTTCGACGCTTTCACCCACGTCGACCTTTGTGACTACAGCCTCGCTCTCAAGGCCTCCGAGAACTACCGCTTCTTGCGCAGCAAGGGGGCGACCGTGCGGAAGACGATCGATACCCTCATCGCGACACGGTGTATTGAGGACGGGTTGACGTTGCTGCACTCGGACCAGGATTTCGCGCCGTTTGAGGAGCACCTCGGGTTGCGGGTGGCGCGCTCGGAAGCCTAGGCGCGACCTACGTGCCCCTTCTCCAGGATCTGCCGAACTTGGCGGTATTGCTCCAAGCGCGCTTCGTCCTCCGGTGTCGGATGCGAGATCCGGGACAGGTCGGAGTTCTCGGCGTTGTCCCCCAATTTCACCACCCTCGCGAGAGGATTTGCGGCGGCGCGGCGGGCGGCACTGAGGCGGTCTTCGCCCTGCCTTTTCGTGAGTGCCTCGAGGGCCTCGATCACAACGGGAGAAAAGCCTTCCTCGGAAAGCGCTTGTAGGTCCCAGTCCGAGTCCTCGACCACATCGTGGAGGACCGCGGCGATTCTCTCTTCTTCCGTTGCCATACGGAGCATGACCCGCAGAGGATGAAGAATGTAAGGCTCTCCGCCTTTGTCCTTCTGCCCGCCATGGGCCTTGGCGGCGATTTCGATGGCACGCTCCAGGGTGCTCATACCCAACGGAGCGGCCCCAAGAGCCGCAAGGCCTCGGTCATTGCAGGTCGCCAGACTCGAGCCCGTCCGGAAGCTGCGCGAGTGTGTCTCACGCCGCAGCCGCGCCTTTGCCTTCAGGTCGTCTTGGCGAAAGCGTGATCAACTGTCTGCCTGAACGTTCCTGAGACTCCCGAAGCTGCCGCCCCAGGGTCTCTAGATCGAAGCCCGCTTTCGCCAGCAGCTCCTCGCGCGCGGCGCGGACTTCGGCGACGATCGGATCTCGCCAAGGTGACTCGAGTTCGTGAAGGTCAGGGATCATCATCGCCTCCCATCAACGGATCCGGCGTGCAGAGAATCGGGGGCTCATTGCCAGCACCGCGGCAGGACCGTTCGACTCTCGGGCGGAACTCTGCATTGGCCAGCGCCAGAAGGTCCCGGCTCGGTCGCGCCGCCAGGCAACTGAAGATCGAGGACTCGATGTTGACGACGGCTTCACGAGGAGATCCTACCGCGACCCTCAAGCGCGGCCGTGGTCGGTGGGTTCTGCCCCCCGCCTCTTGAGCCCGAAGGGCGAAAAGGCCGAGCGCCTGGGGATGGCCCGCGCGGAGCGCGGGTCAGACCTAGGCATTGCTCGCTGTCCTGAGCCCGGACTCTTCGATGTTGGGAGGGAGCTTCCCGCGCAGTAGGACGCTCCCGGGTTGGAGCGCTGGTGGTGGGTTGATCATGCCCGAAGCCGACTTCTGCTGCAATTCTCCGTCGCCGGCCGAGCTTCTGGCAGGTATCGAAGAGTTAGCCCGGATTACTCACCACACGCAGTAAAGGACCGGTCAATTGTGATATAAGTTGTTTTCCT